>Ga0157380_10004067_pt1 | contig 10091 bp, 9 predicted proteins | sample S35metaG_FD_119757 | JGI IMG/M metagenome (GOLD analysis project Ga0157380, IMG submission 119757) | Switchgrass rhizosphere microbial communities from Kellogg Biological Station, Michigan, USA - S3-5 metaG | ecosystem: Host-associated > Plants > Roots > Rhizosphere > Soil | place: USA: Michigan...
TCCGCATCGCGGCGGTACGTACCTGAGACCGGGCGTGGTTGCGCGCCCCAGTCGTTGAGTCGGTACTCAAGGTCGGCTCCTGTCGGATTAACTGTCACTTGAAAGTTTTCAGCGCAGCGATTCCACCCGCGTATCGCGGCTGTTACGACTGCGTTGACCGTGTTTCTGTCAGGTGACAGTTACTTAGTGCCAGGAAGGCCAGTGATGCGGCTGCCACGTGCAAGGCCAGAGCAGCCCCATGGTCGCGGCCACGCACGAGAGACCCGAGAGGACCACTTGTACCTGCACCAGACAATGCGTGCGACGCGCGCGATCCCTCACCTTGTCGAACGCTGTCTCATCGATCTCGGCGTGAGCTGGTACGGGCCGCGTAACGAGCCAAAAACTGACAATGATCGTGAAAGCCATCAGTACCGCGGATGCGTGGTCCCACCACGTTTCGGGGCTGTTCACTTGCAAGGTGCCGGCGACAAACGTCGCTGCGATCGCCGCGGTCAGCGCTACCACCACTTTCGCGGTGCCAATCGCCTGGCGAAGATGCTTTACCTCGCGCTCGCGCGCATCCGGAGTCATATCTGCCCCCCGCGGCTCCTCGCTCCCGCCGCACCTCCTGCATCGCATCTCGTGAGTATCGCAACGACAGTGTGACAATGTGGCCATGCACAGCGAAGGCCGTGGCCGCCCGAGGCTGGAGCAGTCGCGACGCCCCGGCAAGACCGCGCGCGAAGAGATCCTCGACGCCGCCGCGGAGCTCTTCACCAACCTGGGCTACGCCAGCACCTCGACGCGGCGGATCGCCGATGCCGTCGGTGTGCGTCAGGCCTCGCTGTACCACCACTTCGCTACCAAGGACGACATCCTCGACGCGCTACTGGCGGGCACCGTCGACGAGCCGTTGCGGTTGGCCGCCGAACTCCTCGCCGAGAAGGGCCCCGCCGCGCCACGCCTGCACGCGCTGGTGGTCGGTGACGTCACCCAGCTGTGCGCCAGCCGATGGAATCTCGGCGCGCTGTACCTGCTGCCCGAACTGCGCCTCGACAGGTTCGAGCAGTTCCGGCTGCGTCGCGCCGAACTGCGGGGCCGCTACCGCAGCCTCGCCGCCGAGGTCATCGAGGAGTGCGACGGTCCCGCCGACGCCGACGATCTACCGTTTCGGCTGGTCGAATCGGTGATCAACCGCCGCTCCGACGACACGGACTGCCCCGACGAGCAGCCATTGGTGATCGCCGACGGCGCACTGCGCACGCTGGGATTCGACGGCGACTTCGCCAAAGTTCACAAGCTGACAGCGGCGCGGCTGGGGTTTGCCGATACAGTCCAGGTGTGACCGAATACCAGACCATCACGTTTGAGCAGTCCGGCCCAATCACACGGATCACCCTCAACCGGCCTGACGCCGCAAACGGCATGAACGACACCATGACTCGCGAACTTGCCGATGCCGCCAAGCGCTGTGACACCAACGCAACGAAGGTGGTGGTCCTCACCGGATCGGGCCGATTCTTCTGCGCCGGAGGGGACCTCAAGTCGTTCGCGGCGGCGGAGACCCGCGGCCCCTTCATCAAGGGCGTGGCGGACGACCTGCACCGCGCGATCTCGACGTTCGCGCGGATGGACGCCGTGCTGATCACCTCGGTCAACGGCGTGGCGGCAGGCGCCGGATTCTCTCTCGCCGTGACGGGCGACCTGGTGCTTTCGGCGGAGTCCGCGTCGTTCACGATGGCCTACACGCGCGCCGGTTTGAGCCCCGACGGCAGCTCGTCGTACTTCCTGCCGAGGCTGATCGGCATCACCAAAACCAAGGAGCTGATGCTGACCAACCGGACTCTGTCGGCTCAGGACGCATCACAGTGGGGACTGGTCACCGAGGTTGTTCCCGACGCGGAGCTTACCGCCCGCGCCGATAAGCTCGCCGAGCAAATGGCTTCCACCGCAAGGGGATCCAACGGCGGAGTCAAGGCGCTCATGCTCGCCACCTTCTCCAGCGGGCTGGAGGAGCAGATGGAGCTCGAAGGCCGCCTGATCCCCGCCCTCGCCGACTCCGCCGACGGCCGCGAGGGCATCGACGCGTTCCTGGCGAAGCGGAAGGCCGAGTTCGCCTAGAACGAGTGTTCTTCGGCGGGGAAGGCCCCAGTGGCGACGTCGTTGGCATATTGCATTGCCGCGCGGCGTAATTCGCTGCCGACGTCGCCGAAGCGCTTGACGAACTTCGCCGTCTTGCCACTGGTCATGCCCGCCATGTCCTGCCAGACCAGCACCTGCGCATCGCAGTTCGGTCCTGCGCCGATGCCGACGGTGGGGATGGTCAGCTTGCCGGTGATCTGAGTTGCCAGTTCGGCGGGCACCATCTCGAGCACGACGGCGATCGCGCCGGCTTCCTGTACGGCGATCGCGTCATGGATGGTCTGCTCGGCCGCGTCGCCGCGGCCCTGAACGCGGAAACCGCCGAGGCCGTTCACGCTCTGCGGGGTGAAACCAATGTGGGCCACCACGGGAATGCCGGCCTGCGTCAGCGTCGCAATCTGGTCGGCGACGCGCTCGCCGCCCTCGAGCTTGACCGCATGGGCGCCGGTTTCCTTCAGGAAGCGGGTCGCGGTGGCCAGCGCCTGTTGCGGGCCGGCCTCGTAACTGCCGAACGGCAGGTCGGCGACCACCAGCGCGTGCGGAGCGCCCCGCACCACGCCGCGCACGAGCGGAATCAGCTCATCGATGGTCACCGGCACGGTGGTGTCGTAGCCGTAAACCACATTGGCGGCGGAGTCACCGACGAGCAGCACCGGAATCTCGGCGTCGTCGAAGACCCGCGCGGTGGAGTAGTCGTAGGCCGTCAGCATGGCCCACTTGTGGCCCTCGGCCTTCCACTTCTGCAGGTGATGGGTGCGGACTTTGCTCCGCGGCTTTGAAGAATCGGCAGCACCGTAAACAGTCTGCTCAGACATCATTGTCCCTCGTAGTTTCGTCGGGTCGAATCCTCGAGGCCGTCGCGGTCCCCGGGTTCGTCTGACCGCTTACAAGTCTGCCACCTCGGCGCGAGAAAGTTAAAAGCCACGTTAAGTGGATTTCCTCACACCTGCCGTCGCCGCGCCTAACATCACCGGCATGCAACGGCTCAGCGGACTCGACGCCAGTTTCCTGTATTTGGAAACCCCAAAGCAGCCATTGCATGTGTGCTCGATCCTCGAGCTCGACACCTCGACCATCCCGGGTGGGTACACGTTCGACCGGCTACGCGACGCGCTGGGCCTGCGCATCAAGGCCATGCCGCAGTTCCGCGAAAAGCTCGCCGATTCCCGGCTGAACCTCGACCATCCGGTGTGGGTGGACGACAAGGACTTTGACGTCGATAGGCACCTGCACCGCATCGGCCTGCCATCGCCTGGTGGCCGACACGAACTTGCCGAGATCTGCGGACACATCGCATCGCTTCCGCTGGACCGCAGTAGGCCGCTGTGGGAGACCTGGGTGATCGAGAACGTCGCAGGCACCGACGTGCACGCCGGCGGCAGGCTGGCGGTGATGACCAAGGTGCACCACGCAGGCGTCGACGGCGTCACGGGGGCCAACCTGATGTCGCAGCTGTGCAGCACCGAACCCGATGCTCCGGCACCCGACCCCGTCGATGGGGTCGGCGACGCCAGCGGCCTGGAAATCGCGCTGAGCGGCGCGGTCAAGTTCGCCACCCGGCCGTTGAAGCTGATCAACGTGCTGCCGACCACGGTCTCGTCGGTGGTCGACACCGTCAAGAGGGCCCGCAGCGGCCTCACCATGGCCGCGCCGTTCGCCGCGCCGAAGACAGCCTTCAACGCCAAAGTCACGGGCCACCGCAATATCGCGTTCGCCCAGCTCGATCTCGAGGACATCAAGACGGTGAAGAACCACTTCGGCGTCAAGGTCAACGACGTCGTGATGGCCCTGGTGTCCGGGGTGCTTCGCAAGTTCCTTGCCGACCGCGGCGAACTGCCCGACAACTCGTTGGTCGCAATGGTTCCAGTCTCGGTGCATGAGAAGTCCGACCGGCCCGGCCGAAATCAGGTGTCTGGCATGTTCTCGAAGCTGGAGACCCAAATCGAAGATCCCGCTGAACGCCTCAAGTCGATCGCCGAAGCGAACTCCGTTGCCAAACAACACAGTTCGGCGATCGGCGCGACCCTGCTTCAGGACTGGACTCAATTCGCCGCACCTGCGGTGTTCGGAGTGGCCATGCGCGTCTACGCCGCGAGCAGGCTGACCGCCGCGAAGCCGGTACACAACCTGGTGATCTCCAACGTGCCCGGCCCGCAGGTGCCGCTGTACTTCCTGGGCAGCGAGGTCAACGCGATGTACCCGCTGGGCCCGATCTTCCACGGTTCGGGGCTGAACATCACCGTGATGTCGCTGACCGGCAAGCTCGACGTCGGCATCGTGTCGTGTCCCGAGTTGCTGCCAGATCTGTGGGACATGGCAGACGACTTCGAAGTGGCTCTCAACGAGTTGCTCGACGCCACGAGATAGCGCCCTCGCCAGGGCAGATGTACGGTCATGGCAGCATGTTGAGCCATGAGCCTCAAGATCGGGGTCCTCGCGACCATCGCTGCCCTGGTGCTGGGGGGGTGCAGCAACGTGGTCGACGGGCGCGCCGTCATCTCGGCGCCCCGGCCGGGCTCACCGATCCAGTGGGCACCATGCAAGGCCTCCGCCGCCTCGGATGAGACCCGCATCCCCGCCGGCGCCGAGTGCGGCTTGCTGTCGGTGCCGGTCGACTATGCCAAACCCGACGGTGACGTAGCCCAGATCGCGATGATCCGCTTCAAGGCGACCGGCCAAAAAATCGGCTCACTCGTCATCAACCCCGGTGGCCCTGGCGAGTCCGGCGTCGAGGCCGCGGCATCGATGGCGGCCACACTGCCGTCGTCGGTGCGTGAGCGGTTCGATCTCGTCGGCTTCGATCCGCGGGGCGTCGCCAACTCCATGCCCGCGGCGTGGTGCAACTCCGATGCGGACAACGACCGGCTGCGTGCCGACCCCACCGTCGAGTACACGCAGGCGGGGGTCGACCACATCGAGAAGGAGAACAAGGAGTTCGTCCAGCGTTGCGTCGACAAGATGGGCACGGAGTTCCTGGCGAACCTCGGAACCGCCAACGTCGCCAAGGATCTCGACGCCATTCGCGCCAGCCTTGGCGACGAGAAGCTGACCTATCTCGGCTACTCATACGGCACCCGGATAGGCGCGCTGTACGCCGAGGCATATCCCGAGAAGGTTCGGGCGATGATCCTCGACGGCGCCGTCGACCCCAACGCCGACCAGATCGAGGAGGAGATCCGCCAGGCCGCCGCGTTCCAGAAGGCGTTCGACAACTACGCCACCGACTGCGCCACCAGCCCGGACTGCCCGCTTGGCACCGACCCCACCAAGGCGGTGGACGTGTACAAGAGCCTGGTCGACCCGCTGGTCAAGCACCCGGCGAAGACGAAGGACCTGCGCGGGCTGAGCTACAGCGACGCGATCGTCGGGACGATCCTCCCGCTTTATTCGCCGACGCTGTGGCGCCACCTCACCCAGGCGCTGTCCGAGCTCAAAGACGGCACCGGCGACACCATGCTCGCGATGGCCGACCTGTACATGGGCCGCGATCCGGACGGGCACTACAACAACTCCACCGACGTCCGCGTTGCGGTCAACTGCATGGACAAGCCGCACATCACCGACCGCGTCAAGGTGGTCGAAGAGGACCGTCGCACCCGCGAGGTGGCGCCGTTCATGAGCTACGGCGAGTTCACCGGCCTCGCGCCGCTGGACACCTGCGCGTTCTGGCCGGTGCCTGCGACGGGCGATCAGCACGAGATCAAGGTGAACGGCCTGCCGCCGATCCTGGTGGTGTCGACGACGAATGATCCGGCCACGCCGTATCAGGCCGGGGTCGATCTTGCCCAGCAACTGGGTGGCACCCTGCTCACCTTCGACGGCACCCAGCACACCGTTGTCTTCCAGGGGAATTCCTGCGTCGACGACATCGCGGCGCGCTACCTTGTCGACGTGACCGTGCCACCGCCGAACACGCGATGCTGACCATCACCACCGTCGGCAGCTCCGACGTGCCCGACCTGATGCCGATGTTGCGGGCCTACTGCGACTTCTATCAGGTCGATCCGTCCGACGACCGGTTGCGGGTGCTGGTAGCCGCGTTGATCGACGATCCGTCCGAGGGACTTCAGCTCATCGCGCGCGATTCCGATGGAACACCACAAGGTTTCGCGACGATCTACTGGACATGGCAGACGCTGTACGGCGCGCGGGTCGGGGTTCTCAACGACTTGTTCGTGATACCGGAATCCCGCGGCTCTGGTACCGGGCGCGCTCTGATCGAGCGCTGCCGGGAGCTCTGCGGAGAGCGCGGCGCCGAGAAGCTGGTGTGGGAAACGGCGCCCGACAACACGACGGCGCAACGTCTTTACGACGGCATCGGCGCCGAGCGATCGACCTGGTTGACCTACGAGCTAGACGCCCGATAACGGCAAGGTCACCGTTGTATTCCAGCCGCCGACCGGCGCCGTTCATCCGTGCGAACATGTTCGCCATGTGGCGGGTGGGCGGGGTTTGTTCGGTGCTGCTCGCGACCTTGTCGGTGTCAGCGATCGCGTGCCCGGCCGCATGGGCTTCACCTGAAGGTGAGTCGAACCAGCATTACGGCCAGCCGCCGCCGTGGGGAAGCTGCGAGCGGTGGGTCGGTGACGTCACCAGAATCCCGACCGCACAGTGCGGCACGGTGTCGGTGCCCGTCGATTACGCGAAACCCGAAGGCGCACAAGCACAGCTGGCGGTGATCCGCATCCCGGCGTCGGGCGACCGGATCGGCGTGCTCGTGGTCAACCCGGGCGGACCTGGCGCGTCGGCCGTTGACACGGTAGCCAGCATGGGCGCATCGCTCGCCGACACGGACGTCATGCGCCGGTTCGATTTGGTGGGCATCGATCCGCGTGGGGTCGCTCATTCCACGCCAGAGTTACGCTGCCGCACCGACGCCGAGTTCGACGCGTTCCGTCGCGAGCCGATGGCCGACTACAGCCCCGAAGGGGTCGCCCACATCGAAGCCCTCAACGCCCAGTTCGCCGACGAGTGCGCGCAGCGGATGGGCACCGAGTTCCTCGCCAACGTCGGGACCGCGTCGTCGGCGCGTGACATGGACGTGGTGCGCGCGGCGCTGGGCGAGAACCAGATCAACTATCTCGGCTTCTCCTACGGCACCGAACTGGGCGCGGCCTATGCCAATGCCTACCCCGACCGCGTGCGGGCGATGGTGCTGGACGGCGCCGTGGACCCCAGCCTGGGTCCCATCACCAGCAGCATCCGCCAGATGGCGGGTTTCCAAACGGCTTTTAACGATTACGCCGCCGACTGCGCACAGTCGGCGGGCTGCCCGCTCGGCACCGATCCGGCGAAGTTCGTCGACCGCTTTCACGAGCTCGTCGACCCACTGGTGAACAAGCCTGGGTGGACCTCGGATCCGCGCGGCCTGAGCTACCAGGACGCGATTACCGGCACGGTCGACGCGCTGTACGCGCAGCGCTACTGGCAGTACCTGACCAGCGGTCTGCTGGGGCTGCAGCGCGGCACCGACGCAGGGGACCTGCTGCTGCTGGCCGATGACTACCAGCACCGCGATGCGTCGGGCCACTACAAGAACCTGCAGGATGCCTTCGCCGCGATTCGCTGCGTCGACGCACCGTACCCGACCGACCCGGCGGTGTGGGCCGGCGCCGATCGGCAGATCCGTGCGGCCGCGCCGTTCCTGGAGTACGGCACCTTCACCGGCTTCGCCCCGCGCGACCTGTGCGCGATGTGGCCGGTGCCGGCGACGTCGACCCCGCACCCGGCCACCTCACCCGGGCCGGGCAAGGTCGTCGTCGTCTCCACCACGCACGACCCGGCCACGCCATACCAGGCGGGGGTGGATCTCGCCCGTGAGATGGGCGCCTCGTTGCTCACCTTCGACGGCACCCAGCACACGGTGGTGTTCAACGGCGACCAATGTGTGGACACGGCGGTGGTGAACTTCTTGACCGGCTCGGCGGTGCCGCCGGACGGTCTGCGCTGCTAACGCTCCTATTCGTCGTCCGCGTGTGTGGATTCTGCGGCCGCTTGCAGCCGGGTGACGATGTGATCGGGATCGATCTCCTGGCCAGGGTGGTTGTTCGCATCGGCGTCGATCGGTAAGCCGATCGCCACGTCGGTGCCATTGGGGTCGCGGTACCACAGGCGCACTCCGCTGACGTCGTTTGTGGCGCGGTGGTGGCGGGAACCGATCGCGATCAGTCGCTTGTAGGTGTCGAGGGCAGCGATTGCGGAGGGGGCCGACACCGTGAGTGAAATAACCCCAGCGACTTCGGGATTGGCGTTCATCGCGATGTCGGAATGCTCGATAACGACCCGGAGCCCGGCGGTCTCGACGACCGCGATCCGGTTACCGACTGTGCGTGGATCCGCCCCGAGAAGGGTGCCCCACCAGGCTCGCATCGACTCCCACTCGTGGGTCAGCAGGACAATCTCGTCAACGCGTGGGTTCATAGCTCTCCTTGACGGTTGCCGTCAGACCTAGTCGATCGAGTGCGGCACCGAGCGCATCGGCGTACCCATTGCTCGATGGGTCAAGCACTGCGGCGATGTGAGCATCCGGCCGCAGCAGTAGCGCCTGTCCTGCCGCCAGCGGCCGCAGCGGCCCGCTGCACACCGCGAGGTCGACACCAATCACCGTCAGTGGCCGTCCGACCGCTGTCTGCGCATCGCGCCAACTCGACTCGTGCTGCGACGCGGCCAGAACCGTCAGCGTGTCGCGCGCAGGGAGGTCGAGCGTGGAGACCCTCGATCCGTTGTACTGGACCCACGCGTGTGGTAGCCGTCCCCCCACGCGTACGACCGGGGTGTAGAACTCGATGTCCATGAGGTCATCGGATACGTCGCCCTCGTCGAGGAATCCGCGGGCGTAGTGCACACCGAGATCGAGACCCCACGTTCGGAAGTGGCCGCCCTGGAGGGCGATCACCTCCTGCACCCGGTCCCGGAGGCGTGCTCCGATGCGACCCCGGGAAGTCACCCGGCCAATCCGCCGCATTGCCACCGTCATGAGTGTGGTTACCGTCAAGCGTGACGCTGGGCGTGGCATCGCAGCCATCGGTTGGGACCCGGCCAGAGCCTGCAGCGCGCGCACTCCAAATCGAGGCAATCCGAGCGCGGCGTAGACGTCCATCAGACCGTCGAAGTTTTTCACCGAATGCTCGGTGTTGGTGATGCCGACCGGTCGGCGTTCAGCCTCGTAGGTGTCGAGCAGATCAGCCGGTGCACGCTTAGAAATGTCCCACGCCAGTTTCCAGGCCAGGTTGTGGGCATCGTGTACGCCGGTATTGAGTCCTAGACCACCGGTCGGCGGGAAGCGGTGCGCGGCGTCGCCGATCAGGAATATGCGTCCTACGCGGTATCGATCGACGACCTGCGCCGTCATCGCCCAGCTCTGCACCGAGTGGATGTCGACGGCCAAATCCCTCTGTCCCACCGCATCTCGGATTCTGCGGCGGCAATCGTCCGCGGTGAAGTCCTGGAGACGCTGAACCGGCGGGAAGTAGGGAGACTGGAAGACGAAGTCGCCGGGTGAGCTGTGCACGATCAGAATTCCCGGCGCGCGTGGGTTGCAGGTCAAGATGACGGGGGCTCGGCGTGACCACAAATAGGCGCGCAAGTCGGCGGTGAAGTGAACGCTGATCACCTGTTGAAGTACTGGGCCGCGCATCTGGAGTCCGCATGTGCGCCGAATCGGGCTTCCTGCACCGTCGGCCGCGATCAGATAACGACCTGTCGCGGCCCACTCGTCAGCGCCGTCTGGGCCGGTGACTCGAACTTCAACGCCATCGCCTGTTTCGCGATGACTTTGGTACACCCAACCGCGCTGGAACTCCACCCGCTTGCATGCCTGGAGCCGCTCCCACAGCAGCGGCCCAAGCACGTGTTGGGACAGGTTCACAGCCCGCGTCGGGCTCAGGGTCTGAAGCAATTGGGCTTCAGTCGATTCAGGATCGTAAATGGTGATCCGGCCCAGTTCGGGTCCGGTCAGACTGGTGGCA
>Ga0157380_10004068_pt1 | contig 10091 bp, 15 predicted proteins | sample S35metaG_FD_119757 | JGI IMG/M metagenome (GOLD analysis project Ga0157380, IMG submission 119757) | Switchgrass rhizosphere microbial communities from Kellogg Biological Station, Michigan, USA - S3-5 metaG | ecosystem: Host-associated > Plants > Roots > Rhizosphere > Soil | place: USA...
CCGACGCTGTTCTATCACACCGTTACCGACCCGAGCACCGTGGAGCTGATGGCCGATCTCCGCGTGCTCTACGTGGACCTGGGCGCGGCGATCCTTACCGTCTGCCCGCCCAACCGCTCGCGCTCCCTCGCCATGACGGAGCTGGAAACCAGCCTCATGCGGGCCATCCAGAGCCTCGCCCTCAGCGGCGCGCTGGTGGACCCGCGGGTGCAGGAGGGGCCATGAGGAGCCCCTGGAGTCTCACCGGGTACGACATCGCGGAGCCCTGCTGGTTCGACATCCATCAGCGCTTGACCCCCGAGGAGACGTGGCTGTGTCAGGACCTGCAGGTGCTCCTCGAGCGCGTCGTCCTCGACTTCAAAGACGCGCGCCCAGCGATGACCCTGCCTCTGGCACGCCAGGTCCTCAAGGCCGTGGCAGTCGGCCTTGGTGCCTACACGGTGTTTGACATCCCCATCGCAGCGATACCACCAGAGGAGCCCCAGGGATGACCGGCGCGCTGGTGGATCCACGGCCCAAGGAGACGCGATGAAAGTGGTCCCGACCTCGCTCCTCGATGTCGTCACCGGCGTCTCCCGCTTGATGGAGGCGCCGACCAATAGACCCCAACTGATGATGGCCGCTGGCATGCTCATCGGCAGCCATAGCACGCTGAAGACCCCCGAAGACTTTGAGGGCTGGAGCCGCGCGGCCTGTAATCTGCTCTATCAGCTTGGCAACGAGGAGGAGTACGCCTGATGTTCATAGACGAACTGGCCGCCCTGCTCAACACGTACAGCCAGGAGAACGGCTCCAACACGCCGGACTTCCTCCTGGCCGAGTATCTGGTCGCGTGCCTCGCCACCTGGAACACGTATGTCGTGCGGCGCGACACCTGGTACAGCCGTCCACAGTCCGGTCCCTCTCCCGAGGGCACCGGCTGTGCACCGATCGGGACACCGTTCCCAGACCCACACCCCTAACCACGGACAAGGAGCAGCCCTGGCAATGGCCATCCATATTGAACCCGACCCGATTCTCGAAGACGACGCGATCTTCTACGAACCCATGCGCCGGCTCTCCGCCGATATGCGGAAAGCCGCCGAGACCATGAGCGATGCCGAAGTGCGCTATCTCATCGATTTATTTTATAGCCAGCAGGAGCAGCGCAAACGGGGCGACAATCAACTGCGCGCCTCGTCGGCCGATCAGGAACCCAACTCGCTCACGCGCTTCCTGGCGGCCCAGGTGGAGGCCTTAGAGGGGGCCTGCAACGGCGCGCTGCAGGTAGTTGCCAGGCGCACCCGGGCTGGCCGCTGGTGCATGGGGCACAAGGGCATCTCGGGCGTCCTCACGGCGGGGCTGCTGGCCTCGCTCGATATTACGCGCGCGCCGACTGCCGCGAGCTTCTGGCGCTTTGCCGGCCTTCAGGGGAGACAAGCATGCCCTCCGCCCCAGCACTGGGGCACAATTGATGCGGTATACTACCAAGACAGGGCCATGGTGCTCATGCTGTCCGTACCCGAGAGGAGCAACCCATGTCGTCGTTTGCCCCACAACCGCTCCCCCGGCCGCCGACCCGCTCCCCCTGCCCCCACTGTGGACAGGACGGCGCGTGGGTGTGTGAGAACTACTGTACCGAACCACGCGCCTATGGCGAGGCACGCGTGCAACCGCCAGCCCCGTGTAGCTGTGGATCGACCGTATGGCGGTGTGCCTACTGTGGCAAGCCACGTCCCCAGGCACTCCCAAGCGCGGGTCCTGCACCCGAGGTGGACGTGCGACCCACAGCATACCTCATCCCCGCCTTGCCGCTGCGCGCACGCGGCAACAAGGGATAGGCCCACGCGTGCGGGGACAGCACCGTCTCCACACCGCCTGGCACCACCGCCGATATCACCCCCTGCTAAAACTGAACCTACTTCCAGAGTGAACCCACTCCCCACCATTTTCGCGTATGCGCTAAATGGCTCAGCCCCCCAATGCGTCTCCCCCCCCCACTGGGGGCTCGGCACTCGCCGCGCGCGCCATGGCCGCGGCGCTGTGGCGCCCAGCGTGCACGGGGACGGCGTGGAGAGCGTACCGCTGGCGCGTAGGCGTAGGGGAGTGACAGCAGTGTTGGACTCTCATCCGATCGTGTCGTACCGCTCGCGCGTTTCGGTGCATCGGTATCCACCTGTTGCCCCCGCGTCGTGTGTGGGTGCCAGGCTACTGCCGGGGAGGGCAAAGGGCGCTGCCCTCTGCACACCCTACGGCTGCCGTCCCTCGCGGACAGATGGACGTGGGTACCAGGAGGCCATCACGGCAGCCGGGAGGGGAGGCGCGTAGTGAAGGTCTGGTGGCAAGGGCCGCGTCTGCCCACGCGCCGGGACTGGTCGCTAGGGGGTGGTGACACCCTCGCCAGCTATGGTGTTCCTACAGAGGTTGATTGGGGCAATATCGAGCTATGGGAAAAGGGAAGAGCGGAGCGGAGCCACGAGAAGGAGACGAAGCGTGACTCCGCATGCACACACCAGGAACACAAGAAGGAGAAGTAAGAAAAGGCGTCATGAGAAGACAAGACGCATCACGTCGTTAAGCCTCTTATCGGCAGGGAACACGCAACCTTGAGGCACTGCGAGTCCTCCGGAGCGTCCCTCCCGTGAAGGTGCACATTCCTCCGCGTATTGTAAAGAACAAGGGGAAACAACACGCCAGAGCCCCGCGCGTGCGTCGAGGTGCACGATATGCCGCAGTCCTGCCCGTCAGCGCATCGACCAGGCCCTTGCTGCTGGCGCATCTGTGCCGTGACATCGCCCGGGTAGAAGGACTGTCCAAGTCGGTTGTGGGAAGGCATCGAGACCATAGGCTAGGACGTGCAGTGTCCCACTTACCGACCTGCATAAGTGGGACAGCAGCACCATGTTCCCAGTAGCAACAGACCCCGCGTGGGGAGCAGCTCGACCTCCTAGCGCTGGATACGGTGGGGTAGAAGCCGCTCACGACCGTGCTGGCGAGACACGGCCGCTCTCGCCAGGGGTTATGGCAGATCTTCGGTTGGCGTGGGCTCGTTGTATTGATAGTTAATAACGGACCCCCCGGGCGGCAGCAGGCACCTCAGCTCGTAGGTCCCACGCACGCCGCTCTTGTTGACCAAAAGCGCCATTAATTCCGCCCCTTGTTCGCCGCCCGTGTCGAAATCATCGGGGCCGATCTGCTTCCCGAAGACATCCCGACTGGTTAAGGTGCCTAAGACGACTTCATCCCCGATCCCCTGAACCCGCACCCCCACCGAAAAGACACCGGTGTTGTTGATGTTATCCCGGACGATGGGACACACCACGCTGACATCCTTCGTGCCCACGTTGCGTATGCGGCCGCCCTCAAACGCAAACGAAATATCCTTGGAGAAGATAATTTCTGCCGGGTCTGTGAACTGACAGGCGCTCCCCGCCATCGTTTTCAAGTCTTGGCCCGCATAAGCGTGCCCCCCCAGGGCTGCGCAGCACAGCGTGGCAATCGCCAGTAGAGAGTTGCTGAGACGCATGATCCTTCCTCCTGTCTTGTTATAAGCCCTATACACGAGTGTCCAAAGCGCTGCCTGCGCTCCGGATGGGTACAGACGTACGGGTGAGGGTCCACGGACGGCACGTCACCCGGGTCGTCCCTGTGCTTCATGCGGGGACAATGTACCCCTGTGGGGCAAGGCAGCCTGATACGGAGCGGGCATTTTCGGGGTAAATTCGGGGTATTTTTGGGGCAATGGGATTAGCGACCGCAGTGAAATCAAAACCTACGGCAAGAGTACTGTAGTGAGAATGCGATAGATCCGCTGTCTACCGCGCTGGCTATGCAGTCCTTCAGCATGCCGTATGGGCTTTTTCGGTGAAACCGTGAAATTTCGGGCGGTAGCCCGGTCATGGGTCATGAGAGACAGAAGCGTTTCTCATTTACTCAGCTTCTAACACATTGATGAGACTTTGTTTATTGAGATGGCCAGATGAGAGGCTTTTACCTTGGTGACAGGCTCATGTGAGGCCCCGGCTCGGTTTCTCATCAAACCTTCGTTTTTTGATTGTCATCATAAATGATTATTTTGTATGGTCTCCGCTCTCTAGCGCCCGAAATTTCTCCGAATCACCGAAAAAGCCTATGCCGTGAAGGTGCCAGTGCCCCGCGCGCATTTTTTTCCGCCAATCTCATCGTTCAGTACCCCGCGCGTGGAGAGCCCACTTGATAAATAATCAAGATTAATCAAGCTCGTTTCCCGTTCGTTTCCACGCGCCAAGCCCGGGCTGTTCCCTCCCTTGTTTCTCCCCTATCTCTCTGCTACTATCATACCGTTACGTAACGCCCTCGTATCTGGCTCTATTGCAGGGGAAAACGCGATGGCTCTCAGTAATGCCGAACGGCAACAGCGCTACCGGGAACGGCGCCAGGCCCGGCAACCGCGCATACGCTACCTCCGCCCACAGGATCGACGCTCACGGCCCCAGCGCTGGGCTGAGGCTGTCGAGACATTGAGGGAGCTCCAAGCCGAGTATCAAGACTGGCTCGACAATCTGCCTGAGTCTCTGCAAGCGTCCGCGCTAGCAGAGAAGCTGGAAGACGTCTGTAGCGTGGATATCGACGCGCTTGACGTGGAGTTACCGCTGGGCTTTGGCCGTGACTGACTAGCCGGCTGTCGTCAACCGTTCCCTTGACTACACAAAATTGACCCTCGCTCCACTTCTCGCTAGATTTCTTAATAAAAGTCTGCTCATAATGTTGCATATCCTTTGTGCAGTGGGTACACTATTTATAGGCAGACAATAAACAACCAACACAGAAGGAATCGACGCATGGCCCGCACCACTCGCACCGTACAAGGGAGCACCAAGGCCGTTGGGTATATCCGTGTGTCCACGCAAGGCCAGGTAGACGATGGCGTCAGCCTTGAGGCCCAGCAGGCCAAGATTGCCGCGTGGTGTACGGTGATGGGCTACGACCTGGCGCAGCTCTACGCCGATGAGGGTATCTCTGGACACAGCATGGACAAGCGCCCTGGTCTCACACAGGCCGTGAGTGCTGCGTGTGCCTGTGGCGGTGTGCTGGTGGTCTACAGCCTGTCGAGACTGGCGCGCAATACCCGGGAAACCTTGGAGCTGGGCGAACGGCTTGACCGAGCTGGCGCGGACCTGGTGAGTCTGTCGGAAAAGATCGACACCACGTCCGCGGCCGGCAAGATGATTTTCCGCATGCTGGCGGTGCTGGCGGAGTTTGAGCGGGACCAGGTGTCCGAGCGGACCACGCTGGCGATGCAGTACAAAAAGGCGAATCAGGAGCGCATTTCACGCCACATCCCCTACGGCAAACAGCTTGCCGCTGATGGCACACACCTGGAAGACCAGGCCGATGAGCAAGCCGTGATCACTGTGGCGAAGGAGCTCCACCAGGCCGGGCTCTCAAGCCGCGCCATTGCTACCAGGCTGGCTGCGCGTGGGCTCTATAGCCGCGCTGGCACGGTGTTCACCCCCTCCGCCATTCTCGCCATGGTGGCAGCATAGGAGACCGTGTTATGCCACGTCGACCCGTTGACCTCGACGCGGTACGCCGCGCTGAGGCCAAACTGGATCAACTCTTGCGGGAGCATCCAGAGCTACGTGAAGCCAATCCGGAACGTCAGCAAGCCCTCGATGAGTGGTTACAAGCGAACCTGAAGGAGCAGCCCCTATGCCCAGACAACCCACCGGCAGACCACGCGGCAGACCAGTAGGCACGGGTACCCTTGGCGAACAGACCCGCGTCACGATACGCATTCCTACGGCCCTCTATGCCCGTCTCGAAGCCTACGCAGAAGGCCGCAGCTTTGCCCGTGGTGGTACGCCGCAATTCGCCGCCTGTGTCCGTGAGGCCTTAGAGCACTACCTGGCCTGTCCCCAGAAACGGCAGACACGGCCCCAGGCTGAGGCTGTGCCAGAGCCGCCAGTCCCACAGACCCCCGCCCGCCGGCGCACGCGCCAGACCGCGCCCGCAGACTAGGAGGACCCCCTATGCCCACTACCCAACTGCCACTCTGGGCGATGGTGCTCATGATCGGCATGCCCGCCATCAGCATGCTCTTGTCCGCAGCGCTCTGGTGGCATGGTATACGCACCGTGGCGACGTATCACCAGGAAACGAGTAAGACCCTGAGCGACATCACAGCGATCGCTCAGGCCATTGCGGCCCAGACCCGAGAACTGTTGCGGCGTACAGAGCCGTGAAGGAGGATAGCCCTATGCCCCGCAACGACCTCAAAGCCTATACGAGCGTCATTGCGCGCTTGCCGCAAGAACTCGCTGACGAGGTGAAGCGCTACGCCCATGAGCACCGGTGTTCGGTCTCAGACCTCATCCGCGCTGGCCTGGAGATGCGCCTTGCTGCAGACAGCGCCCCTGCCACCCCTGGCACAAGCCGTGACACCGAGGTATTACAGGAGGTATTACACAGGATAGAGGCCCTAGCCCCTATGCTACGCGTGCAGCTTGAGGACACGGTACGCGCAACCATGCCAGAGGTATTACAGGAGGTATTACAACTGGGAAAGGTATTACAAGGTCATACCTCTATGCCTGAGTCCCTAGAAGACACATCCAGTGGAGGTACGACCGAGGTAGTACCACGTGTGGAGGTAATACAAGGTCATACCTCTGCGGCTCTGCAGAAAGGTCATACCGAGGTATTGCCCCATAGAAACGAGGTATTACAAGGTTATACCGAAGAAGGTAGTACCGAGGTAGTACCACGTGAAAGTGGAGGTATGACCGAGGTGGTACCTTATGACACCGCCAAGTACGTGCTTGGCAAACTCTGCCCTCGTAAGCATGCCTGGGGCAACACAGGAAAGTCGCTGCTCAGGCGCACGAATCGGCACTGCTGCGCCTGTGACCGGGAGAAGTTTCAGGAGCGCGGGAAAGTCCAGCGCCAGACCAGGAGACAGCAGCAACGCCAGCAGGAGGGACAGGGATGAGTACCAACGCTGAACTCTACGAGCAGGACTTTTACACCTGGTCTCTGACCACGGCCGCGGCGATTCGTAACGGTGAGTGGAAGGACCTCACGCCCCCCAGGGACCGCGCCTGGACAGCTCCTGTCACCGTGATATCCACGCTCGCATGCCTGCTCGTCGTTATGATAGGGATGACGGGCTGTGCGGCCATTGCCGCACTCCCCATTACGCTGCCGTCAGGGCCGTCAGGGTCAGGCCCGACGTCGGTGCTGACCCTCACCGAGGTCCATTTGCAGCAGCGCAATTATCGGGTGATACGGCTGAATGTGACGGGCACCAGTCAAGGCTTTGCGCTGCTGGGTCTGCTCATGCTGAAGCCCCCGGACGCTGCGGAGGCCTTTGCCAGTCTGTACGAGGATGGCAACCTGCGGGTGCTCATCGCGGAAAGGCGTGCCCTCGCCTTCGTCAATGTGATGCAGACCAGTAGTGCGCCTTACTTCCTGCTGTTTTCTCTGCCTCAAATCACCTTTCGGGTAGACGTGGTGGAATTTGTGGAGCCGTGATCCGTACACAGAGAGCTGGCAGGCCCTCGGAGCGCAGACAGAGAGGAGACACCCGTATGACTGCTCACAAATGTTCTGACAGATGAGGACGCGCCCCTAGGCGTGGCGCGGGATTCCTGGTGTTAAGGTGACTTGAACTGCGTGTACTAGAAAGCGCGACATAACTGCCTTTATCAGAAGCTCACTGGTCAGAGAGGAGAGATACGCGATGGATTGGTCTCCCGTCCTGGCTGAACTCCCGAAAGCAGTCCCTACTCTTCTTGGAGCCCTTGTCGGGGGCTTCTTAGCGCTGGCGGGTGGTGTCATTGCACAAAGCCTCACGCACCGTTTCACGCGCCAGCGCGATCATGAACGTCTTCTGCGTGAGAAAGCGGAAGCACTCATCGAGGTGCTGCACCAGTTCGAAAATTGGACGACGGCCAGGGTCGGTGCACTGTTGCGCCAGACGGACTATCAGACACCCTCGCCGTGGAACCAAGCCCATAGTCTTCAGGTACTCTACTTCCCACAGTTGGCACCACAGTTCGGTCCAATTCGAGAAGCTGTGATGTCGGTCTACCAGTTGCTGTTCAGGTTGCAGACCCACCCTATGGTCCCTGCGGAAGAGAAGGGAGAAGTTATGGTGGAAGTGCGAGATCTGGTCCTGCGTTACTACGACGCCGTAGATAGCACTACTGAGGCTATTCTGGCCACCTCCCCCTGGAAACCGCTGGGGCACTCGCCGCGTCGGCTGCCCACAGTCACCATAAAGGCGCCATGTCTCGACTGATCTAGCACCCATGGTTGGCGAAGGGAGGGCTCGTATGCCACGTCTCACACTGGTTATCGTTGCGCTGATGCTAGGCGGGAGTGTCCTGCTGGGCGGATGTTGCCCGCAGACAGGGTGCCCACCACCCCCACCGTTTGACTGGAACGCCCTGCCTTCCACGGGCGGGGGTGGGGGTTAGGGGTCGTGCACACGTCCGGCAGCGCATCCCGGCGCCCCGCCTGCACTGATCACGTAATGCCGCTTTGCTTACGAGTCCTGCCAGGATGCGCTGGTGGGACCGGACACACGCGAGAGGAGAGACCTATGGAAGAGACCACTGAGACCCAGACCCCTGATGTCCACACCGCCGCCACAGAGCTCCTCACCATGCTCTGCGAGCGCTACCCCGCGACCTTCCGGCACGAGGGGGAGCCCCCGCGGCCGCTGGCGATCGGGACCGGCGACCGCCTGATCGCCGAGCGCGCTCTGGATCCGGCCCTGGTCCACGCCGCCATGCGGCTCTACACCAGGCGCCACGCCTACAGACACGCCCTGGCCCAGGACGGCGCCATGCGCGTGGATCTCGACGGCCACGAGGTGGCACCGGTGAGCGAGGAGCACCAGGCCCTCGCACGCGCCCCTCACACCCACGTCGCTGTACCTGAGGCCCAGCCCCAGCCGGACACGGCGCCTATGATACTCACCCTCGACCTGTGGAAAGGACTACGCCCTATGCCTGTCGCCGCAACCTTGAAACTGGTACTCCGCGACCTGCCTGAGACCCGGGAGAGTGACGGCCTGGTCTACATGGCCCTCCAGAACGAACCACGGGGCTTGCCCAAGGGCGTCACCCTGGACAGTGGCCCGCTGTATCTCTCCTCGCCCGTGAAGGCGTGGAAGACGGCGTGCACGAAGGCCGAGCAGATACGCGCCAGCGGTACGCCCGCGCTGCTCATCGTCGAGGCGCATGTGGCGACGAAGGAAGGGGCACTCGTGGGTGTGGTCAAAGGAATACAGGTGATGGAGGGGAAGGCCACCGCGGCGCCCTCCGCATAGTGCTGAGGGGCACATGCGGGTGACTTAGACCTCTTGAACTAGCAACGGCTGCATAAATCCTGTTTTCAGAAGCTTTATCCCTCGCGCAGTAGTACAGGAGGTGTCCACCGATGCCAGCGTGTAATTACCACGTTTTTTGTGCCCTAACGGACGAAGCCGACCCAGCCGCAGGCTTCTGTATCCTCCATTCTCCTCAGGAGGACAAGGACCCAGACGCTTTTGCCAACACCATGAGAGTGCATCGGGAGACAAAGGGGGATCAATTTGATTGTATGGTTTTTCCGAAGACGGCTGACCTCCGCAACATGACCTTTGCTGGGGGGGCTTCCTTCTTTGGGGCGACCTTTGCTGGGCTGGCTTCCTTCCGGGGTGCGACCTTTGCTGGGAAGGCTTCCTTCGTCGGGACGACCTTTGCTGAGAGAGCTGTCTTCTTTGGGGCGGCCTTTGCCGGGGAGGCTTCCTTTGTCGGGACGACCTTCTCTGGGCAGGTCGACTTCGTCAACATGACCTTTGCTGGGGTGGTTGACTTCGGCGGGGCGACCTTTGCTGGGGTGGCTGACTTCGGCGGGGCGACCTTTGCTGAGGCAGCCCGCTTTACCGAGACCTTTGCTGGGGTGGCTGACTACGGCGGGGCGACCTTTGCTAGGGTGGCTGACTTCGGCGGGACGATCTTTGCTGGGCCGGCCACCTTCACCAATGCAACCTTCTCTGGGCCGGCCACCTTCACCAATGCAACCTTCTCTGGGCCGGCCACCTTCACCAATGCAACCTTCTCTGGGCCGGCCACCTTCACCAA
>Ga0157380_10004069_pt1 | contig 10091 bp, 8 predicted proteins | sample S35metaG_FD_119757 | JGI IMG/M metagenome (GOLD analysis project Ga0157380, IMG submission 119757) | Switchgrass rhizosphere microbial communities from Kellogg Biological Station, Michigan, USA - S3-5 metaG | ecosystem: Host-associated > Plants > Roots > Rhizosphere > Soil | place: USA: Michigan...
ATCCATGATGGAAAAGATCTACTGGTGACTGCCAAGAAACATCTCGACAAACTTCCTGCAAAGTATTATGTCACCAAGGGCAACCACGACAGGGTAAGTGACCAATACTGGAATGAGATCTGGGGTATTCCCGTGAACCATGAAGTTCGATTAAAGGAAAATACATTGTTGCTTGCCACAACTTCCAATGAAGAGGGTGACTACCTGAGTCCCGATTTAGATTGGATGAAATCAAAACTGGAGTCCAATAAAAAGCAGAAGAATATTTTCATATTCATTCACATTCCGCAGGCAAAATGGACCAAAAACGGAATTGAGACCCCGGCATTTTTTGAAATGCTGAAATCCTACAAAAATGTGCGTGGTGTTTTTCACGGTCATGAGCACGATCAGGATGGCGTGAAGACCGTTGATAATCTGCCTTTTATGTTCGATTCCCACTTTGGTGGAAGCTGGGGAACAAGTTACCGGGGTTTTCGTGTTGTAGAGCTAGCAAAAGACAAATCCTTCCTGACCTACATCATGAATCCTACTGAAAAAATTAATCAAGCTTCATTCTGAATTGAATCCCGTAATTAACAAGGACATCTATATAACTGACCTGGGTTCTATCGATTTCAAGGAGGCCTGGGATTACCAAACTGCTTTATTTGAAAAAGTGCTGGCGGTGAAAAATGAAAACCGTTCACGGTCGGCGGATGAACAAAACATAACGGAGAATTTTCTGCTCTTCTGTCAACATCCCCACGTATACACTCTGGGTAAAAGCGGTAAGGAGAATAATCTGCTGATAAAGCAAGAAGAGCTTTCTTCCGTAAATGCATCTTACTACCATATTAACCGCGGCGGCGATATTACCTACCATGGGCCAGGCCAGCTCGTTGGATATTTAATTATTGATCTTGAAAATTTCTTCACCGATATTCACAAGTACGTGCGATTTCTGGAGGAAGCAGTAATTCAAACGCTGAGAGAATTTGGTCTGGAAGCGGGAAGGATCAAAGGGCTGACTGGCGTGTGGATGGATATTGAACGGCAGCCAAGAAAAATTTGTGCCTTTGGAGTAAAGACCAGTCGATGGGTTACCATGCATGGCTTTGCTTTGAATGTTAATCCTGATCTGTCGTATTTCAATCACATTGTTCCCTGTGGGATTCAAGACAAGGCAGTTACCTCGCTTCAAGTTGAGTTGGGTCGGTCAGTGGAGGTTAAAGAGGTTCAGGAGATCTTACAACATAAGCTGACAACGCTGTTTGAAATGAAACTGAAAGTGCATTCATGATTCGTGATATTAAAATACCGGAGGTAAAAAATGTAACGCTGGCCGTGGCCCGGACAAAGGCGATCGGTGAAAATATGGAGTGGAAAGTTTACCTGATTAACAACAATGATGTTGCCATTGAAAATACTCTGGTAGCAAGTAAAGGATATGGTGAGAAAGATGGTAAGCCACAACAAACTTCAATCCTCAGGCATTTTTTAGAAACCATTTCCCCTAAGAGCGCGATGCTAATTGAGCCGATCGATCCGGCGGTATTTCATCTCAACAATGAGTACTGGGTCAGTTACTACATCGGGCCGCAGATTTTTGATAAGCGATTTGTTTTCGTTCCCGACTCCATAAGGGAGGAAAATATATCCTTTATTAAAGAATTGGAAATGGAAGGCGTTTTACATTCTTAACATTTCTTACTTTAGCAGCTAACCCGATGTGAAATGATTCCAGAACTTCGCGACATTTTATTTCTCGATATTGAGACCGTTGCCAACACCCATGAGTACGAGACTTTGGATGAACGAATTAAGACCCAATGGGCCCGTAAGGCTCTTTTTTTCAAAAAAGATCGCGAACAAACGGACGAGGATGTATATCATGAACGGGCCGGTATTTATGCCGAGTTTGGAAAGATCATTTGTATAGGCGTAGGGAAATTTATTGAAACGGAAGGGGGAGAGTTGGGATTTAAAACGAAGGCTTATTATGGCGACAATGAAGCCACTCTTCTCTGTGAATTCAAAAATATGATTGAAAAAATGGACCCGGCCAGTCTGAAATTATGCGCCCATAACGGAAGGGAGTTTGATTACCCGTACCTGTGCAGAAGGCTTCTTGTAAATGGAATTGCTCTTCCGCCAGCACTAAACTTTATGGAGAAAAAAAAGTGGGAAATTCAACACCTGGATACGTTGGATATGTGGAAGTTTGGCGACTATAAACACTATACTTCTCTTGAGTTGCTCGCTTCAATCTTTAACATTTCGTCAAGCAAAGACGGAATCGATGGAAGCCAGGTCAATACTGTGTATTATAAGGAAAAAAATCTGGCAAAGATCAAAGATTATTGTATCAGGGATGTGGTCGTGCTTGCGCAGTTGTTTTTGAAATTGAAAAGTATCAACATATCAAACTTAATTGTACGCAATTCGGAATGATTCACGTTGACAGAAGAAGTTATCCGTTACGATTTTGCGCCGGGCGCAAATAAAAATTTAAATTATTATTAACCTCTACCGATACAAATTTCTATCTAGAGTAAACACAAACATTCAACCTTGTTGAGGCTTTCATGTTAATTATAAAAAGCCTCCTCGGTTATCATTTATTATGAGTAAAAAGAACAAATCAAAAGATAAGTCAGGCAAGGAGCTGCGGAACCAATTAGAATCTGCTCTCTTAGCGCTGCTAGATCAAAGTCAGGGAAAAGAATTTTCCCTGAAACAAATTGTAAAAAAATTAAATCTGAAGAAAAAAGACGACATCAAAATGCTTGGGCATTTGATTGATGATCATTTAGAGACAGAACGTATCCAGGAAGCAAAAGACGGAAGTTATAAAAGCAATCGTGTCGAAGAGGAGATAACCGGCGTGGTCGATCACGTCAGCTCGCGCTTTGCCTATATAAAAATTGGCAAGGACGAGCCAGATATTTTTGTCAAAGGAAGTGATCTGGGTTCTGCTGTCGATGGTGACACAGTACAAATAGTAATTTTTCCTACCCGTCATGGCGAACATCGTGAAGGGAAAGTTACCAAGGTGCTTCATCGAAGCCGAAATCGTTTTGTGGGCAAAGTGGAATTATCAAAGAGTTTTGCGTTTGTAGTTCCCGACGCCCGAAAAATACACGGCGATTTTTTTATCTATCCTGAAAATATCAATGGTGCTACGACGGGTGATAAGGTGATCATTGAAGTTACGTCCTGGTCCGAGAACGACCGAAAAGCTGAAGCCAAGATCGTCGAAGTACTGGGCAAAGCTGGCGAGAATGAAGCGGAGATACATTCGATCATGGCTGAGTTTGAATTGCCGTTCAGATTTCCGGAACGTGTGATCAACGAATCACAAAAGATAAGCGAAGGGATTACCGATGAAGAAATTAAAAAACGTTGGGATTTCCGGAAGGTTACAACCTTCACAATCGATCCTGAAGACGCAAAAGACTTTGATGACGCAATTTCTTTTCGGAGACTTGGAGACGGTCTCTTCGAGATTGGTGTACACATTGCCGACGTTACACATTACATCGAACCGAATTCAATCCTGGACCAGGAAGCTTTTGATCGGGCCACGTCCGTTTATTTAGTAGATCGTACTGTGCCAATGTTGCCGGAGCGATTATCCAATGAACTTTGTTCGCTGAGACCGCGGGAAGACAAGCTTACTTTTGCTGCAGTCTTTGAAATGGATGAAAAAGGAAAAATAAAAAAAGAGTGGTTTGGCCGCACGATCATTCATTCTGATGTTCGGTTTAGCTATGAGGAAGCGCAGGTAGGTTTGGATTCCGGGCAGGGTGCTTTGGCAGAAGAACTTCGCCTCCTTAATGACATCGCTAAAAAACTTCGGAAAGAGAGATTCGCTAAAGGGGCAGTGAACTTTGAAACCACAGAGGTCAAGTTCAAACTCGATGAAAAGGGAAAACCCCTCGCTGTGATTCCAAAAGTGCGAAAGGACGCGCATAAACTTATCGAGGAGTTTATGCTCCTGGCAAACAAACAGGTTGCGACCTTCGTCTACAACTATAAGAAAGCAAAGGAGAAAAATACTTTCGTATATCGTATCCACGATTTTCCAGATCCGGAAAAAGTGAAGGACTTTTCCATTTTTGCCCGTCAGTTCGGTCATAAGATGAACATCGATGAAAATTCAATTTCGAGTTCTTTGAACAAGTTGATGACTGAGATCGAAGGCAAACCTGAACAAAATATTTTGGAGCAGCTCGCGATCCGTACCATGGCAAAAGCGAAATATTCCACTGACGTAAAAGGTCATTTTGGATTAGCCTTCAACCACTACACGCATTTCACATCACCAATCCGACGTTATCCGGATATGATGGTGCATCGCATGCTGCAGCATTATTTGGATGATGGAAAACATCTCAGTAAGAATGAGTATGAAGATAAGTGCGAGCATTCTTCTGAGCGTGAAAAACGTGCAGCTGATGCAGAGCGCGCTTCGATCAAATACAAACAGGTAGAATTCATGGCCTCTGCTGAAAAGAAACCTTTTGAGGGATTGATTTCTGGCGTGACGGAGTGGGGCATTTATGTTGAGATTATCGAAACGAAGTGTGAAGGCATGATTCGCATGTCAGACATGACGGACGACTTTTATGAGTTCGATGAAAAAAATTACCGTTTAGTAGGGCGACGAAAAAAGAAGGTCTATACGTTGGGTGATAAGATCAATGTGCTGGTGAAGAAAACCGATATCGATAAACGATTGATCGACCTGGTCTTTGCTGATCGCTCTGAAGAATCGCCATTTGAAGATTTCGAAAGGCGGCGTTCTCCGGGAAAGGAAAATAGATCACGTTCAAAGCGGCGGAGGTAAACGAGTTCTTCCTTGCAAAAATCATTTCCGACGTTAATTGATAACTTATTAATTTGAAATTTGCGGCCTTTGCGCTTTAACTTTTGCGGCCTTTGCGTGAACCGTTCGAGCAGATTTCACGCAAAAAACGAAAAGGAGATTGGTAAAGTGCGCCAGGTGAAAAACTATGATCGAAAAATATTCTAAGCTTCTAGAAAAGGAAATAGAAAGACAAAAGTACGGGAAGCAACCTGTTTCGCTTTACGAGCCGATACGCTACCTGATGGCGTTGGGAGGTAAACGACTAAGGCCTATGCTTACCTTGTTGGCTTACTCTCTATACAAGGAAAACGCCAGGAAGATCATGCCCTATGCCGTAGCCGTCGAGGCCTTTCATAATTTTACGCTAATGCACGATGACATCATGGACAAGGCGCCGCTTCGCAGAGGCCATCCTACTGTGCACGAAAAATGGAATGTAAACACCGCTATTCTTTCCGGAGATGTGATGCTGGTTAAAGTTTATGACATGTTTCTGAATGTCGACAAGCATATTTTACCAACGGTTATTCAACGGTTCAATAAATGTGCCTCTGAAGTTTGTGAAGGCCAGCAATGGGACATGGAATTTGAGACGCAACAAACTGTTACCGACGCGCAATATCTGAACATGATCAAACTTAAAACCGCGGTTTTGATTGGATTTAGTTTAGAGCTCGGCGCGCTGCTGGCAGGAGCTTCCGAAAAAGATTGTAAATCATTGCGTGAATTTGGGATCAATATTGGAATCGGGTTTCAGCTGAAAGACGATTTGTTGGATGCTTATGCGGATTCAAAAAAATTTGGCAAACAGGTGGGGGGTGACATCATAGCCAACAAAAAAACGTTCCTGCTGATCAAGTCACTGGAACTTGCTAAGGAAAATCAGCGGCAGGAATTGCAGGATTGGATTTCGAAAAAGAAATTCAACAAAACAGAGAAAGTAAAAGCTGTCAAAGATATTTATGACAACCTGGCCATTTCATCACTTACAGAAAAGAAAATAAACAGCTACTTTAAAAAAGGATTCTCCAGGTTAAAAAATTTGAATTGTTCCGCGACAAGGAAAACAGACCTGATAAAGTTTACAGAGTTATTGATTGGACGGGAGTCGTGAGAAAAATCATTCGAATTCAACATTAAAGTCCATCGCTTGAAAAAGTATTTTCCCTACCTCATCGTGACAGCGCTCCTGTCTTTCAATGCCGATATCGTTGCCCAGACGCGACCGAATGTAGTTTTCATATTGGCCGATGACATGGGTTACGGCGAAATAGAACCGTTTGGACAAACATTGATCAAAACGCCAAATCTTACCCGAATGGCGAAGGAGGGGATGAAGTTAACCAATCATTATGCGGGTACCAGTGTATGTGCTCCTTCTCGTTGCGCTTTGATGACCGGTCTACACACGGGACATGCTGAGGTACGCGGAAATCAACAGTATAAAATCAAAAATGGGCAACTGCCGATCTCGGACCAGGCCGTCACAGTCGCAGAACTCTTAAAAACCTCAGGGTATGCCACTGGATTAATTGGCAAGTGGGGTCTAGGTGATACAGGCACGACCGGTGACCCGAATAAGCAAGGTTTTGATTTTTTTTATGGATATACGGATCAGGTATTGGCACACAACCATTTTCCCCAATTTCTAATTAGAAATGGTGCGAAGGAATATCTCCGAAACGAAGTCGAGTATCTCGATTCATCCAAATGGGGGAGCATTACAAAGTCAAGAAAAGATTTTGCAGACGAGTTGTTTATGAATGAGGCTATAAAGTTCATCACCGAAAATCGCAGCCGGAATTTTTTTCTTTACCTCCCGTTTATCATCCCTCATTGCAATGACGAAGGGTTAAAAGATTTCCAATACGAGGTACCCTCTCAGTGGGAGTATGTTTCACAACCTTGGTCTAAGGATGAGAAAGATTATGCAGCCTCTATTTCCTACCTGGATGAATATGTCGGGAAAATTCTTGACCATCTAAAAAAGTTACACCTGGACAGCAATACCCTCGTAATTTTTACCAGTGACAATGGGCCAAGAGTCAACCAAATGCGATTTAAAAGTTCTGGAAATTTGCGCGGCTTTAAGCGTGATCTCTACGAGGGAGGAGTCAGGGTGCCTTTTATCGCGTGGTGGCCCGGACACATAAAGAACAATAGTGTTAGTGACCATGTCTCTACTTTCTGGGATTTTATGCCCACAGTCTGTACGTTGGCTGGCGTTCAACAGCACTATGACTCGGATGGAATCTCATACCTGCCAACGCTGCTTGCAAAAGGAAATCAGGTAAAGCATGACTATGTGTACTTTGAATTTCACGAGGGTGATGGAGCGCAGGCTGTACGCAAGGGGAAGTGGAAAGCTGTGGTCAGAGGTGTAAAAAGCGAAAAGCCGTCGGCGTTAGAACTGTATGATCTTGAAAATGATCCGGCGGAACAAAACAATATGGCCAGCAAGTTCCCGGAAATATCCGCGCAGTTGTCCTCCATTATTAAAAAGGCGCATGTGCCGTCGGAGGTTTTTGCGCTTCCACTCGATAACCATTAATTCTTTACAACTACCTTTCCTTTGTGCACCCTGCCTATTGAAGGTGGGCTTGGCGCATCGTGTCTTTGTGGCGAACTAAGTGGAATCATAATCAGCTCGGATTTTCCTCAAACCATTTTACGATGGCTGGCATATTTCTTTCGAATCCCCCCGGAATAAAGAAATTCAGCAATCCACATTTTTCATTGGTATTATTAGCAAAGTCGTGCAAAGTCTTCGATGGTATTCTCAAGAAATCCCCCACTTGCGTATCAATCCATTTATCTCCGACTAGCAGTGAGGGTTTGCCCCCAATGACGTAAAACACTTCATCATTTTCGTCGTGCAGATGCGCGCCCGGTCCTGCGGAGTTGGGCTCGAGCCACCATTCCGATACGCTATATCTTGCCGTTGTTTCTTCTTCGTCAGCTTTAAAAAGGGCCGTCATTGTGCCGCAGTTGTAGGTTCTCCCTTCACCTCTTCTGAGTATTATAGATCCGTTGGCTGGTTCGTCTTTTTTCATTTTGATAACATTTAATCGTTTACATATACTTTTTTGTGGCCGAGAATTGAGTTGCTGAGTATGGTGTCAAGTTAGATCACAGTAGTTGCCCGGTGTCGCCGTCTGCCAAAAGCGGCGCTGCCTATCTACCTGAAATGGTAGGAGCTTTATAAATTAACCTTTCATCGGTTATTGCATCTACCATGTATTTTGCCAGGGTGATTCTATTAATAATCATTCTTGGTTTCGGTTCATTATTGTAGCTCTCGATGACTTGCTGATACTTTTTGAAATTAGTAAGTCCAGTTGGTCGAACAATGGTCCACGATAGGTGTGAACTCATTAAAAGTTTCTCTTGTCGTTCATGATCTTTATAGGTGTATCCGATATTACTGTTGTCAATTAACCATCTGAACCAGGAGGGCAAATCCTTTTTCGTTTCTGCAACACCCCATGCCGAACATGCAACTATTCTTTTGATCTGATTTATTTCCGCAAGCGCAATCAGGTTCTTCATCACATCAGATAAAAACACGGGAGATGTTCTAAGTTTAGCCCATGGAAAATCAGAGTTACGGGAAATGTTCAACACGTTTATGATAGCGTCACAAGTTTTCATAGGTCCTTCCAGGTCAGACCTTCTTTCCACCGACCCCTCAAAGGTCTTCAGTCGTTCGTGGGAGCGTTTAATTTTTTGAGCATCTCTAACCAAACAATTCAATTCATGACCTCTTTGCAGAGCCTCATCCACGACAAGTTTGCCCGTTCGACCCGTGGCACCCAATAAAAAGATTTTCATCGCATCGTAATTGTGTTTTTTTGCTGTCCCCTTTAATATCGATGTTTAGACTAACTACTTCGTTTTGTACGAGTGATCAATCCAATGATAATTGTCGAAACAAGATGGCGCAGTTCTATTCATAGCACTCTAATTCGACCAGGGCCACCTGCTTGGTCTGGTGCGAAAAGTTTATTCTTATTGCTGCCGTACTAACTTTGTTGAAGGTAATAATACTGACGGTATTGGCGACGAGGCTCGTAGGGCTCACGCCCGACAGTGCAACCCAATCATTTCCGTTTTTATATTCAAGCGTGTAATTTTCAGGGACTCCAAATACTTTGTCGTCCGCGAACAAATAAATTTTAACTTTTGATACCTCTTGGGCTTTTCCAAAATCAATAGCATACCAGTCTGTCGTTGAAGTAGATCCTTCTGTTGACCATCGGTTGGTTATTTCAGGGAAGTACCATATGCGTCCATCAATAGCCTGGTAAAGTGAAGAATCCGGCACTGTATTCACGGAAGCAGAAGGTTGCGGATAACCTTTACGATTGATATTTAAAGCATAGTCAAAACCTTGTTTAGCAGGTGCGCTTTGAATCGGAGCACTCATGACCACTTTGTATTTGTCACCAACCGGCATCACCACTTTTTTTTCACCGTCTACCAATACCGTTAGTCCTTTTCCGAATTTGTATTTGTCCCCTTCCTGGTCATAGATGATCGTGAGTTTGTGACCATGATAGCGCACATCATCGAGATAGAAGTATTGGATACTATTGTCAATTAATGGATTTATGGTCAGCGTATCGCTTTCATCGGGACGGATTCCGCAAAGTCCGCTGATGACAAGGTTATTGTAAGACGAATGATTATAGTGGTTGCTCCAATAGAAATACACGATTGGTCCACCTTTGTTGGGATGGTAGTTTTCGACTAGATTAATTTTGCCATTGGGAAGATAATGCTGTCGTGTGAACAAACGTAGATGATTCAGAAAGTCAGATTTCTTGACGATGTTTTGATCGTAATTATTCAGGAGGTTGCCCATTCCAGTAATGACCTGACTTGTTTGATATGGCCAACTGGGGCCGTTCCATTGACTTCCGGGTTTACCAAACGTAAATACGAATTGTTTAAAGTAGTATTCATAGGACGGCTCATTTGTGCGCAATCCGAATTCACCAAGCAATTGGGTAGTGTCAAGTACATGCCGCCATGCTTCGCTGTATTTGGAATTATCGCTGGGTAGATTATAGAACCAGGGAATCATTCCAGCCAACTCGCGGCCGCGGATAAAATTCCAGTAACGAACATATTGATTGTTGACTTTGAACCGATCCGTGAAATGTTGAAGAGAATCATTCCATAAATTTGTTTCTATATTTTGTTTTAATGCATGGGCTCTCTCCAAATAATCGGTGGC
>Ga0157380_10004070_pt1 | contig 10091 bp, 8 predicted proteins | sample S35metaG_FD_119757 | JGI IMG/M metagenome (GOLD analysis project Ga0157380, IMG submission 119757) | Switchgrass rhizosphere microbial communities from Kellogg Biological Station, Michigan, USA - S3-5 metaG | ecosystem: Host-associated > Plants > Roots > Rhizosphere > Soil | place: USA: Michigan...
CGCGCTGCTGACTGACCACGGTTACGTGCCGACGACGTTCGATGGGGAGGACGCGTTCCTCGCGGCGCTTGCAGGATACCAGTTCCGCACCGGGCGTCTCATCACCAAGCTGTTTGCCGGCATCGAGGGCCGAGGACCAGCATATCGTACCGCACGATCCCAACAACTCGGTGCAGGGCAGCGCGCTGGGTTTGAGATTGCAACAGGAGACTTGGCTCGACATCGCGCCCCGGTTCTACCTGTCAGCCGACGCGTCCTACGGCACCGCCTTCCATGAATATTGCGCGCTCTCGCGGCTCGGCTTCCGCGCGACGCATCGCTTCGCGCTCGGCCTGGAAGGCGGCGCGCTCGGCAACGAGGAGTACGACGCTGGCCGCGCCGGCGGCTTTCTGCGACTCAATTTCCGCGCAGCCGAATTCACGCTCTCAGGCGGGTTCACCGGCAACTATCTCGAGGATGACCCGAGCGGCTACGTCGCTCTCGGTATTTATCGGTCGTTCTGAGGCTTTGGGAGAGGTCAGGCTTTGCCAGATTGCACTGCCGGCCCCGCTCCGGCAGTGCTTGGCCTCGTCTCGGCTTGCGGTGACATAGACCTCACACGGCTCGGCACGGCAAGCATCGCCCTCTCTGGTCGTGCATCCTGTGTAAGAGGGATGTCCACGGGTGGTTCCCCAAGGACTCCCTCCAACGATGAGCATGACATGAAGACGACAGACAAAGCAAACGAGAGTTCTCGCTTACCCGCATTTTCTTTTCGCTGCTGTGAAGGCGCTGGAGCGCATGCGACAAAGCGCAACACAGAGTGCGCGAGTTGCGACTAACCGACTTGCAGCGATGCATTCAGGGGTGCTGGCGAGCGACGAATCCCATTCGCGAGATTCTATCGCACTATCAATCCGATATGGTCAGCACCTGCGAGCCGAATAAACGAGAAGACCCTGACGGCCGCCGTTAGCGCGGTGCAGCTGCCTTTTGCGACCGCCAGGTGTCGTGTGCTGCAGGAGGAATCGCACGACATTTCTGTGGCACTCGGGCGACAGCGCAAGTCCCTCGCGACGGTGATATTTTTGCGACGGCTTCGCGTCTACGGGGCAGCTTGGGACGTGCTTGGGCGCGCGCCCTTGCCTTTAGCAGCTTCGGCTTCTCGCGGTTTGTCGGCTTCTGGAGGAGGCGGTGGCGGCTTCCATTCCTGGAAGCGCTTGGCAAGCTGCTCGCCGTGCTGGTTCCACCAGGCCTCATCGAAGCGCAGCGCTTTTTTGAAATTGTCAGGTGACGTCGGCAGGAAGTCCTTCATCTCCACCGCGATCACCGGATGCTTGCCAACAAGCGTGATTGCCGATTTCCGCATCGGGCCATAGGCGATCAGTTGAGCCTGGGCCGCGAGCCTTGCAGGATCCGTGGCGAAAGTGATGAAGCGCTTGGCACCGTCCTTGTTCTTCGCACCTTTGGGAATGGCCCATAGATCGAGATCGTAGATCTGACCGTCCCATAGAATTCCAAGTCTCTGCCGATCACCGACGACAGCGCGGAAAATCCGGCCGCTATAGCCCGCAGCCATGGAGACTTTCTTCTCAAGCAGCCAGCTGATCGGGTCCTGTGCGTTGTCCCACCACAGAACGTTGTCTTTAATCTTGTCGAGAGCCTTGAAGGCGCGATCCACCCCCTCGGGCGTAGCAAGCTGGTTGTAAACCTCGGCAGGGTCGACGCCGTCGGCGAGCAGCGCTAGCTCGAGGGTGTAGCGGGGGCCGTTTGGCAGCGCCCGTTTGCCGGGGAACCGCTTGATATCGAGCAGATCTCCAATCTGCGACGGCTGAGCTTTGGTGAACGCTTGGCGGTCGAATGCGATGGCCTCGGACCACGCAACGCTCGCGATACCACACGAGGAAATACCGCCGGAGAGGAAATCCTGGCCCGCACTCTGGCCATCAGGCGCGGCCCCGAGGCTCGAAGCCTCGATCGGCTCGAGCAGACCGTCATTGCAGAGAACGCCGAGTGTCCCGTTGGAAACGTCAACGACATCGACCTCGGTATCCATGCCGTCGATCATCTCTTTAATCTTGGTGAGCGAGCCGTCATAGATCTCGGTCGAGACCGTGGTTCCGGTCTCCTTCGCGAATGGCTCGAAATACGCAGTCTCCTGCGATTGACCGTAAGCGCCTCCCCAGGTCGCGATATTGAGCGTGGTGCCGCTCCCGCTCAAAGTCGCGGTATCCTCGGCGACCGAGCCTGTGCCCGGCGAGAGGCTCATGGCAAGAGCCGCCGCGAGCCCGCAATGCCGTCCGAGCGCCCAAGCTCTGGAAAACATCGCGCGAATCTGGCGCTGCTTGGCTTGTGCCGGTATTGTCGTGTTCTCAGTCACAGGCTTTCCCGTGAAGCATCAGCGCGGCGAAACCTGGGTCGCCATCGGATTCGTCTGTGTCGATCCCTCGCCGAGGGTTGGCCGGTCTGCTCTTCGGATCATCGGCTGCGACAAGGACCCACGTATTGAGACTCGGGGCGGGGCCTCTGTGCTGAGCTGCGAAGCCTTCAACGGCGTTGCGCGACTGGCGACAAACAAATTCCAATCCAGCGTCTGTTGCGCCAAATCGACCTCACCGGATCCGGATATTAGCCCGCGGCGTGTTTGCATGCTGAACATTTGGCACCAAATATGGCCGGTACCGAGGCGGCAATCGGCCCTCAAGGAATCGAATAACGTCTGATTGTTACGGCTCCAGCCTTCGCCGTCGAGGGGTGCCGCCGAGGTAAGAAGGCGAGAGAAATCGATCGGTACCGCTCCGTTCTGCGCATCCACCCTCAGCGTGCCCGAAAGCCCGTGAATGAGCTCGTCATAATCGCTGCCATAGGTCGAGATTTCAGCCTTGAGTCCGCCGGTACCCTTGAACGGCACTCCAAGCACGGGCTGTTCCAGGCAACCATCGATGGTCATGCCGGAAACGTTGCCGACGAGTGAGGCCTTGGCAGCGTCTTGCGACATGTCGATGCCAAACCGACCCGAGGCCGAGCCCCCGCACAGCTCGAGCTCGCCGATTTCGCCGGCAAGCACACCGTCTTTGGCACTGATGGTGAATCCGCCCCGTCCGAGTTTGATGGCGGTAGCAGCAATTTCGCCGGCCGAAATACGCAAATCGGCGTCGAGATACTTCACGAGTGCCTGATTGAAGATCGGGTTCGTTGCGGCCGTCACGTCGGAAATTTTTCCGTCCCCGAAATAGGAATCGATATCGAGGCGGTCGAAGGCAAGCGTTCCCTCAACGCGCGGCCGCGCACCGGGCGTGATGGCGAGAAGCCCAACGGCACTATTGCCATCGAGCGTGAAAGAGCCATCGTCGAAGGTCAGCGCGGTTCCATTCCAATGAGCGCTGCCATTTGCCGTCAGTACCTTAGGGCTCTGTCCCGTAGGCAGCGGGATGCCGGCCCAGAGCAGGAATTCCCGCGCGTTGGGGATGCCGGCTTGCACGTCCCCGTCGATTTCCAGCCCGTTGGCGAACGATGCAGTACCGCTGACTCTGGCGCTGATCGGCGTGGAGGTAAGGGTCAGATTGATCGGCAGGCTTGACCCACTCGCTGTATCGGAAGGCGCGCCGCTATCGAGAGCGAAGCGCACGGTTTTATTTCTGAGCAGGAAGGAGCCGAAGCTCGACATGGCTCCGCTGCCCGAGCTTGCATCGAACCTTGCATCGACCTTGGTGATGGTCTCGACTCCCGCGGCGGTCGGCAATTTGATCGTGCCATCGCGCAGGCGAAGAATTCCGACCGGGGCGCCACCGAGCAGATTGGCGACGACCGCCTGCGATTGCTCGGCGGTCGAGGCTGTGGGCGATGTCCAGTCTTTGAGCGTGATTTCGGCGTGGGTAAGCCGCAAGGCATCGATGCAGATCACCCCACGCAGCAGATCGGCGAGATCAAGCGTGATCTTGGCGTCCTTCGCAGTGACGGATTGCACCAGTGGAAGCCGCGAGGCGTTGCTGACTTCGAACCCGCTTTTGATCGAAACGTCTGGGAAGTAGTGGACGCGCAAGGGTCCAACCAATTTGACTTCGCCGCCGGTCCAGTCAGCCAAGGCTTGAGTTACGCGCTCGGTAAGCCGAGCCGAGCCGCCGATCAGCCGAGGCAAGATTGCAAGACCGATTATGAGGAAGGCGCCGATGCCGATAAGAAGCCATTTCCAAGGGAGCTGGCGAGGCTTCATGCCGACCTTTCCCACCCGTTCGGCGTGGCCTAAGCCAAGGCCTCGCCATTCTTTGTTGGCCATTAGAAGTGCCTTTCTAGCCCGATTGTGCCGAGATAGCGAGCCCAACACACGCATTTTCCTGGCTTATCTCCCGGCGGGGAACGCCCATTCCAGGCCCCCTTCAACTGCGGCAGAACGGCTCATCCAGGCTCCCGGACGGCTTCCCGCGATGATGCCATGCAAGACTAATACTGGCGCCAAGCTGACCAACACTATGGTGAGCGCTGACAATCCCGCTTCCTCGTAGCGGTAAAGCGAGACCAACGTGAAGACTTGCGTTGCGAGCGTATCGAAATTGAAGGGTCTGAGCAGGAGCGTAGCGGGCAGCTCTTTCATGGAATCGACAAAAACAAGAAGAGCAGCGGCCCCCAGCGCGGGTCTCAGCATCGGTAGATGAACCTTGAACAGCATCTCGCTCACTGAGGACCCGAGGGTCCGTGCCGCTGCATCAATGTTGCGGGAGATCTTGCTCAAACCTGCCTCAACCGCGCCGAGTGATGCCGCGAGAAAACGGATCGTGTAGGCGAGCACGATGGCGAATGCGGTGCCTGACAAGAGCAGGCCCGTCGAGAGTTCGAACAGCGATCGCATCAGCCCATCGATGATGTTATCGAGCCCGGCAAGAGGAATGAGGAGCCCGATCGCGAGTACCGTGCCAGGCATCGCATAGCTAATCGCGGGAAGGGTGCTGGCAGCCTGTATTAACTGCGAGCGCGTCTGCCTGCGCGCGTAAGCGAGCACCACGGCGAAGCCGATAGCAAGAATCGCGGCTGAGGCCGCGAGCAGGAGACTATTGAGTGCGGCGTCCCAGAACTCGGGCGCGAGCCCTGCCGTCACGTGGGCTAACGCATCATGCGCTAGGACGGAGGCGGGCAGCACGAAACCGAGCAGCACGGGAAGCGCGCAAATCCCCATCGCGAGAAGCCCTTTGCAGCCTGCGAGGACCTCCTCTGGCAGATCGCGGTATTTACCGGTCGTGTGGTGATAGCGATGCCGGGCGCGTAGCGCCCGCTCGATCAGGAGCAGGACAAACACGAAGAGCAGCATCACGCAGGCGATCTGGGCGGCTCCCGCAAGGCTGTTGCGATCGAGCCATGTATCGTAGATCGCGACCGTCAAAGTTCTCACACCGAGGAATTCGACGGCGCCGATGTCATTTAGCGTCTCCATCAGTGCAAGCGCCACGCCTGCGGCAAGCGCTGGCCTGGCCAGCGGCAAGGCGACTTGCCAAAAGGTCTGGGAGGCGGTCCGGCCCAACGTACGGCTCACCTCGAGCACGCAGACCGACTGCGCGACGAAACTTGCCCGCGCGGTGATGTACACATAGGGATAGAGCACGGCGCTCATCACGAAGATCGCGCCGCCTAGGCTCCTGATGTCTGGGAACCAGTAACTGCGCGCGTTTTGCCAGCCGAACAGCTCGCGCAAGCTTGTCTGCACGATGCCGGAATAATCGAGCAGCTCGAGATAGGAATAGGCGATGATGTAGGTCGGGACGGCAAGGGGCAGCAGAAGCAGCCATTGCAAGACTCTGCGTCCCGGGAAACGGTACATGGTGACGAGCCAAGCCGTGCCGGTACCGATCAGGAGGCTGAGGACTCCGACGCCGGCCGTCAGCCCGAGCGTGCGGCGCAACGCACCCGGAAGCACGTTGGCGACGAGATGTGGCCAGGTATCGCCGCTCGACCGAAACGCGATAAAGGTCAATGATAGGCAGGAGGACAATCAGCGAGATGATGAACGCCGCAGCCGACCAGGCGAGATTGCCACTCTCTGCGAGGCGCGCGATCCGCCTGCGGAAGACGGCGCCACTCAGGCGCTTTACCCCATCCTCAGCGCCGTTCAGTGCGACCGTCACCGCCTCCCTTGCACCGGTCGACCCTCAATGCTGCGACCGCTTCCGTCGATAAGCGCTGATCCGCCTCCTGGAGGACATCGGCAAAAGCATTGGCGGAGCAGATCACAGGTTCGACCAGGTCAGAGCCGGTGAGCGCCAGCGCGCAAGCGCGCATCACCGGACAGCGATGATGCTGCGAGGCGGCGATCAGTGAGATCGCAATGCACTCATCGGCACAAAAGCCTGGGCAGCCAAACGGGTAATATTCGATCTTGCGAGAGGCCGTGGCGCGCAGGGCTCTCACCCAGCAGGCAAGCTCGGTCACGGCTCGTTTCGCCCGTTCGGTGCCGAGCGCACGGGCATATTCGTTCCAGCCGTTCTCCCAGCAGGAAATGTCGCCGGTGTCATAGCCGGCGAGCCAGCACCTGAAGCCGACGCCGACCAGCCACTCGGCACCGCTCCGTGGCGGAACATAGGCGCGCCCCGGTCCCCTGCTGGACACCTGCTTATCGATTCTCTTGCGAAAGCTCATCGTTGTCCCCTCATGAGCTAGGTCCATCGTCGAACCCGACCTTGTCGACGAGCTCGCTTGCCTTTTTGCGCAAGCCGGCGATCTCGTTGAGCGAGATCGGGTCCGGTTTGAAATCGCCCCATGATTGAACCAGCTTCGACCAAGGAATGCCGTCCTTCACCGGATACTCATTGTTGACATCCGCATACATTTCCTGCCCCTTGTCGGAGGCGAGGAATTCAAGAAGTTTGATCGCGTTGTCCTTGTGCGGCGCGTATTTCGCCACCACCGCGCCCGAGATGTTCACATGCGTGCCGCGGTCGTTCGTGTTGGGGAACAGCATGTTGACCGAGTTCGCCCATTCCTTCTGCTCGGGCTCCTTATCGTTCTTTAGCATCGCGCCCATGTAGTAGGTGTTGCCGATGGCGAGATCGCATTCGCCGGCGTAGACCCCCTTCACTTGCAGGCGATCGTCGCCCGCGGGCTTGCGCGCGAGATTGGCCTTCATCCCCTTAAGCCACTCCTCGGTCCATTGCTCGCCGTGATGGGCGATCATCGAAGCGATCAGCGCGACGTTGTAGACATGCTGGCCCGAGCGCACGCAGATCTTGCCGTGCCATTTCGGATCCGCGAGTTCCTCATAGGTGATCGAGTCCTGCTTCACCCGCTCCTTGGATGCATAGACAACGCGGGCGCGGCGGGTGAGCCCGATCCATTCCCCGTCGGTCGCGCGATAGGCGGGCGGGATTGCCTTTTCGATAACCGCGGACTGGATTGGCTGAGCGATGTCCGCGTCTGTCGCTTGCGTGAGATTGCCCACATCGACGGTGAGCAGCACATCGGACGGGCTGTTGCGCCCCTCTGCCTGGATGCGCTCGATCAAGCCTTTCTCGGCATAAATCACATTGACCTTGATGCCAGTCTTGGCAGTGAATTCCTTGAGCAGAGGGTCGATCAGATAAGGCTGGCGATAGGAGTAGATGTTCACCTCGCCAGGAGCTTCTGCCTTGGCGTTTGATGCAGCAAACAGGGGAACAAAGAGCGCAAGCGCAACAGCGCGCGCGAAAGAGACTGGCATCACTTCCTCCAATGGCCGGGGTTCAAGGCCCCGGTATCGGACTTGAACATGCCTCAAGGCCCGAGCCCTGAGAGCGCATTTCTCCGCTTAATGCCTCGAATTCGCGGGTGTCAACAAGAATATCCTAATGAAATCAACCTTAGAAGCCTTCTAATCTTCTCTCGCGCAGGAAAAATTTCTGGCGCTAAAGTATAACTAAGAGTTTCGGTAAGAGCACGCCAGACATGACTTGAACATTGCTCAGAAATCTAAGGTTTAGATGTAAATAATCGATCGGCCGGGAAGATCACGTCGGCCGACGTGCCGCGTCCCGGCTCGCTCGCCAGGACGAGCCGCGCTCGATTTGCGTCGACGAGCGCCTTGGTCACGGGAAGGCCGAGGCCCGTCCCGGACTGTTTGCGCGGCGCCGTGTCGAGCTGATTGAAGGGCTGCATGGCGAAGGTGATCTCGTCCTTGCTCATGCCGACGCCATTGTCGCTCACGCGCAAGCGAAATTCGCCGTCGATCATCGAGCCTGACACGATCACCTGCCCACCCTCCTTGGTGAACTTGATCGCATTGGTGAGGAGATTGAGCAGAATCTGTTTGAGCCGCCGCGGATCGGCGACCACCTCTGGAAGATCCGGCGCAAGCGAAGTCCTGAGCACGATGCGCGCACGCTTCGCAAGCGGCTGCAAACTCGCGACACAATCCTCGACGAGCTCCGGCACGTCGACAGCAGTGAAGTTCAACTCGAACTTTCCCGCCTCCAACTTCGAGATGTCGAGGAGGTCGTTGAGAAGCGACAGAGCATAGAGACCGCTCTGATGGATGTCCTCGACGTAACCCTTGTAGCGCTGATTGCCGATCGGGCCGAGCCGCTCGCCAAGCATCAGCTCAGCAAAGCCGATGATGGAGTTGAGCGGAGTGCGCACCTCGTGACTCACTTTGGCGAGGAACTCGAGCCGCCGAGCCGCGGCGCTTGCGGCAGCATCAGGCTTCTCCTCCTTCGGGGCCTCCTCGTTGTCGAGGATCGTCTGATCGATGAGACGAAGCAGCGTAATGTCCTCTGCCTCGTCCAGCGAGCTAAGCGCGAAAGCAACTCTTAGTCTGCGGCGCGAATGGGTCAGTGCATTGACCGGCTCGCTCCGCGCGACATCTTGCTCGTGGCGAATGGAAGTCGAGCCCTCGGTTAGGACGGCATCGAGTCCGCCAGCTTCCAGCAGCTCTAGTGACGAGCGGTAGCCGAATGCGTAAGCGAAAGCCGCGTTGGCGTAGATGAGCTTGCCGTGAGACAGGATCCCGACGGCAGCCGGCATCGCCTCGAGCAGGACCTTCAAGCCTTGCGGCGTCAGGGTAACAGCGTCGAGGCTTTCGTTTATCTCTGGCAGTCGGTTCAAGCCTGGTCCGGGAAGGATGCGGCTCTCGAGCGCGCGGGCAATATGCTCCAGCGCCTCGCGGTCGCCTTCAAGTTCTTCAATGCGCCTTTGCGGTCTGAGGTCGGCCATCGGCGGCCCCAATTTGGAAGGAGAAAGCTCGTTCTGGCGCCCCTGGCGGCAAGGTTTCGTTTGGGCCACTAATCCCCCAGAATTGGGGCGCTTACTCGACTCATCCACTAAATTTAGGCGAAACCGGTGCTTTGCATAGTCAGAAAGCAGAAGATCGTCCACCAAGCCTAAAAAAGTGCTCACACAGCCTCTTCAACCCTTGCGTTATCGCAGCGCACCATTTATATTGCAGTGCAGCATAATGATGAGCGCGGGACCACAAGCCAGGCGGAACCGCCGCATTTCCCAGGCGAAACGAGTCTAAGCGGAGGTATTTATCATGAGCGAGACTTATTCCCCCCAAGTCGCCGCCGAGCAGGCGCGCGACACATTCCGTAAGGCTGCTAAAGAGTTCGAGTCCTTCAAACTTGACACCACGGTTCCCGAGAGCGTGCGCGCCCTCGCGGAGAAGACAGTGAACCAAAGCCGCGAGGCCTACGAACGCGGCAAGGAAGCTCTGGAAGAGGCTATCGATGCGCTTGAGCGGTCGTTCGACGCCGCGGGGCAGGGCGCGACGGCGTTCAATCGCAAGCTCATCGATTTGGCCCAGCGCAATCTGAATTCAGCCTTCGACCTCGCCAAGAGTCTCGCCGGCGCCAAGAACCTCGCGGAGATTGTCGAGCTACAATCGGCCTTCATTCGCCATCAGTTCGACGTGTTTGCGAGTCAGGCTTCCGAAATCAGAGCGCTAAGCACCAAGATCGCCGCCGATACGGCTGAGCCGATCAAGGAGCAGGTCGCGCGCTCCTTCGACGCTGTGCGCAGAAAGTAGGGCTCGAAGCGAGGATTTCGAGGGGTAGTAGTGCATAAGCGCGCAAGAAAAGGCCCGGGCCACTAGCCCGGGCCTTTTTCACGTTGACTGCATTCGCGGTGCGTCGGCCCAGCTTTCCAGTCCAAGGAAGCGC
>Ga0157380_10004071_pt1 | contig 10090 bp, 8 predicted proteins | sample S35metaG_FD_119757 | JGI IMG/M metagenome (GOLD analysis project Ga0157380, IMG submission 119757) | Switchgrass rhizosphere microbial communities from Kellogg Biological Station, Michigan, USA - S3-5 metaG | ecosystem: Host-associated > Plants > Roots > Rhizosphere > Soil | place: USA: Michigan...
AGCTCGCGATGCTGCGGGGGTTAGCGTTCGCCATCACGGGAGCCACGGCGGCCCAGTTCTCCTGATGACGTCGAATGAGGGCGGCCGCCCAACCGGGCGCCGGATACGCGTGGTCCTCAGCAAACGCCACGATTGGCGCCGACGATGCGTGCACACCTGCCGCACGGGCCCGGGCGGTCGACGTTACGGGACCAATTCCGATCAGTCGATGGCTCGCGAAATCATTGAGGACTGATATATCCGGTTCCAGGTTTTCAATCGATGGACCAACCAGAATGATCTCGATTTCTGCGCAACAATTCTGCGCGCGCAGTGACTTAATCGTTTTTCGCACAGTCGCGTAGTTATCCGGAGTTACAACTACGACTGACAGTTTGGGTTCAATTGCCATCTCTGCTCGCCTCGAACACATCCTTAATGCGCCGCGCCGATTGCTCTGCCAAGGTGCGCTTCCGTAACTTTTTCAACTCGGACGGATCTTCCACTGTCGCCCGACCTGATTGCGGCCAGCACGCAAGCTAGGGCGCGTTTGCCGTCCTGCAAAGTACAACCGACCGGCTGGTCTTCAATAATGGCGTCGGCAAAATGACGCCACTGATCCGCATAGGAAGCAACATAATCGCCGCCTTGTCGCAACCGCCCGATTGTCGCGGGCAGGTCCATTGCGACTCGCCCAACCCGGAGCGCCCGGTGTAAGCGACGACTGATGGAGCCGGAATACGCAGCGGCCTCGACCACTTCCAAACCATCGGACCGGTAACAGTCGACGCGCAAGCGGCCGCGCTCAGCATAGACCTCGATCTCCTGCTGCTCGGTCGCGCGTTCGCTGAAAGCCGACACCACAGGCACGCCACTCTTCATCTGCGAGGTAACCACCGCAGTTCCATCGTCATTGGTATTGACCGCATGAATCTCCTCAATCTCTTCGCTGAATACGAAATGAAGCAGATCGAAGTGATGGACACTCAATTCGAAAAGCGCTCCGCCTCCCGTCGCTCGATGTTTCCGCCAGTCTGCCCCGTCTGCATTACCATCGCGCCGGCGGAGGCCGCTCGTGAATACCGTGCGGATGAGTTCGATATCTCCAAGTTCCGCCAGTCGAATTTTGCTCCTGGCGATCCGGATTAACCGGTGCCAGCGCAGGTTGAAGCCAACCAGGATCTTCAACGCCGGCATCGCTGCGGCCGCCCGCGTCAGCCGGTCACAATCAACGATCGTCAGAGCCAGCGGTTTCTCGATGAAGACATGCTTGCCGGCCGCGATTGCTGCCAACGCTATCTCGGTGTGAAACTCCGGTGGAACGCAGACAGCGACCGCTTCAACCTTCGGCGACTCGATCAGCTCGCGATAATTCTCATAGCGCGATGCGGTTTCAATCGTCCCGCCGATGCTTGCGAGTTTGCCGGCATTGCTGTCTGCCAGGGCAGTGATCTCAAACGCAGACAGTTTACGTAAGGCGGGCAGATGACGCAGTTCGGTTATCCCTCCGCAGCCGACAATTCCCAGACGAATCTTTTGCGTGCTCCTCTTCATCGTGATCCGCCTGATTGAGTCACACCCTGACGCCTATCAATCATTGTGTAGACCAGGACTTTGTGCTCAGCATCTTCCGCGAGGCGATAATCCAGACGCAGACCGGGGTGGAGTTCCTGCTCATTGAGTAACGGTCCCAGCAAGCTCATGTAGCGAAAGTCGCGCTGATTAACCACGATATGGCTGACACCTTCGCGTTGCGCCCGCTGCCGGAACATTTCGTAGTCTTCATCGACCAGCGGCACAAAGCGCGCGCCGGAATAGAACGCTGCGACGGGCACCGTGGACATAACTACCAGGCGCGCTGAAGCGTCCTGCGTTTTGATCCAGACGGCCGCTTGCTTCTGGCCGTAGTAGTCATTCCATTTGTCTCCCCGGATCAAATAAACGGACAGGGGAATGAGCGAGAGCACGAGCGCGGCCACGACCAATGAAATTGCAGCACTCGGAAAACGCCACGGAGGATTTGCCGTCTGGGACGCGCGCTTTGGACTTTCCCGCTTACCGAACGTTGCGCCCGCCCAGCTTTCAAATTCGACAATCCCCTTCGCGACCCAACAGAGCAGCAGCGGCAGCAACGGCACCAGGAAACGTATGTTTGGCAGCGTCACCGCATATCCAGCCAGCGTCGTGACGATGAATAAGAGCAAATACATTTCCTGTTTGGCGCGATCGCGACTCCAGCTCTGCCGGAACAGGCCGAGCGCGGCCAGGATTACGAAAGTCGGCGGAAAAATCAGATTGAAAATCTCATACTCAAACCGCAGGGCTTTCGTAAGTTGGACCATAGCGGTCGTCGCATCGGGAACTAACGGCGCGACGGCTTGGGCGAAATCTCCGCCGGCCCGGCGACTGCCCTGCCATAGATGAACCGCCGCCTTTCCACTTAGGCCCCAGGCGCCCGTCTGCCGCTGCAGATAAATTATGTAAGGCGCGGCTGGAAGCAGGAAGCCCATCGCCATTAGCAATCCGTCTTGTGCGGCCAGCTTCAACGAATACGCGCGGTGAAAAAACGGGCGGATAAAAACAATGGCAACGAGTAAGGGGAGAAATAATGCGGCCTCCGGTTTCAGCAGGTAACAGAGACCGAAGGTAAATCCAGTTAATAAGAAACTCCCGCGCCTGCCTCGGGACAGCGCGGACCAACCAGTAACTACGGCGCAGGTGAACACCAACGTATAAACTGATTCCGTTAGGACCACAGTTGAGTAGTAGATCAGCAGCGGATGTAGCGCGACGATCGCTGCCGCGATACGCGCGGCCGGCATGCCGTACCACTTGAAAGCGAGACGGTAGACGGGAATGACCAGGAGTGCGCCCGCCGCGACGGAGATGAATCTGCCGGTGAACTCCGGATCGCGGAAAAAGATTGACGCGAGGCTGATTAGTATTGGATAAAGCGGCGCCCAGTAGGGACTAAACCCCGTGGAGAAATTTCCGGCTTTCAAGCTCTGCGCGAGGGTTAGATAAAGAACTCCATCAGGCGAGAGCACGTGCTCCAGACGCCACAGGCAGAGTAGCCGGATGAGAAGGGCCAGGGTGGTCCAACCTGCGAGGACGTTGATCCTGCGTGCTATCAACTTCCCGATACTTCTATTGCTCGCGTTGTCCGGAGCATTACCGTTTGCGGCCAACGGTCGCGCATTGGGAAAGGCTGAATTCGAAACCTCCCCGGCAACCACGCGGGTCGTCCCTAACTCGGCAGCGGTTTCCAGGTGGTGAGCTCTAGACATCATTTCGGGAGTGCATCGGCCCATCGGGCGATATTAACGAGCCATTTATAAGTTTCTGGGGAAGATGGATGAGGTAAGTCATGCCGAGCGTAACGCCGCTATAAAAATAGTAGACGAACAACATTGCGAACGACGCAATCGCGAAGTTAATTCCATGCCGCGAATGGAAGAACCGGAATAGTCGCCAGTTCAGGACGAAGACAGTCAAAAGCCCGAAAGGTATTGCCAGCAGCAGCGAAGGCAGTAAGTAAGCGAAGCTGGAGAGCAGCAGAATAAGGAAAACCACGGCGGCGCAAATTCGCTCGGCCACGCGCAGATTCAGATCGTTCAACACTTCGCCGTTTTCTATTATCAACCGCGACCAGGGAAGCGCCCGACCAAAAATGTCAGAGCGCCACAGCGACCGCATGGTCCAATGCTTAAGATGTTTGACCTGTAGATCCCTCTTCAGCGTGATCTGAAATCCACGCCGGCGCAATCGGTATCCCAGTTCGACGTCTTCGATCGAAGGAGTCATGTACCGTCGTTCGTCGAACCCGCCCACTGCCGCAAACGCCTCACGACGCACCGCGCCACAGCCCGCCCAAAACGTAGCCGCCTGAGCAGATGCCTGTTGGTGGGTAAAGTGGTGTAGCAGATTCTTGTATTGCGAAATGAAACTCTTCGCGTCCGGCTCGTCATCGTACGAACCGAAAACGGCATGGGCATCAGGTTGATTACGGAAGAACGTCGCCACTTCGGCAAGCGTGTCCCGGCGCACCACCACGTCGGCATCAACGAAGAGGAAGATGTTTCCTTGAGCGCGTCCCACGCCACGATTGCGCGCGGCGGCCGGCCCTGACCTGGCGGAGAGCCGGAGAACCTGCACGCCCTGCACCTGCCACTTGCTGGCAGAGCCATCGGTTGAAGCATCGTCCACCAAAATTACTTCGAGAGGTTGAAAGTCGGAACGCAGAAGCGCCTCAAGGCACCGATCTAGTTGCGCGCCTCCGTTATAGACAGGAACGATGACGGAGATGAGAGGGCTGTCGTTCACTGATTTTACGCTTCGAACTCAATCGCGGGGGTGGGCGAACATTCCCCAATGCGCCTCGGGACCCGGGGCTGACTGGCAGCAATCTCAACCATGGGGGCCGGAGATTTGATTTCCTCCTGATAGTCGGCGTCTGTGTTTACTTCCCACAAGTTATGGTTGGCGCCGAGGATATTTTGTGCCGCTAACATCGCCGTCAACATGGAGTGGTCCTGATTGTTGTACTTGTGCATTCCGTTTCGGCCGACGAGTTGAAGGTTTGAGAAGATCTCGAGAAAACAACGTACGGTATGTAGCGATTGTTTGTAGGTCGAATCGTAGACGGGGTAAGCCTTCGGCACTCTGACAACAGTCCCTTCAGCCACATCGCCAGGCTGTGCCAGTCCTAACTTCTGCAATTCAAGCTTGCCAAGTTCGACCAGCTCGGTGTCTGACATCGTCCATAGACCATCGCCTTCAAAGCAAAAGTACTCCAAACCCAGGCACGTCTTGTTCGGGTCGGGCACCATGTCCGAACTCCAGTTTTTGAAATTCTGCACGCGTCCCATCTTCACTTCCGGGTCGTGGATGTAAATCCAATTGTCCGGGAATAGATCTCGTTTATTGATAATCAGGACCACAGTCAAAAAATCTCGATACTGCAGTTTGTCAGCGGCCGCTAATACGTGAGGAGGCGGGGGCGGCGCCAACTTGTGCACCAATTCGCGGATGGGCATGCTGCTGACAAAGTGGGTTCCGGACAGACTTTCATTGCCGCTTTCACTTACAACGTCCACCGCTTCGATCTTCCCGGGGCTCCACCGAATTTTTTCCACGCGCGAGCCGGGCCGAATCGACCCTCCGCTCTCGCGCACGAGGTCCGCCATCTTCTCCCACATCATGCCCGGTCCCAGTCGCGGGTATTCAAATTCATTGATGAGGGTTTTCACGACCGATTGTTGGCCGCGATGCGTCTGGCGAATGAGAGTGTCCTTTAGCACCTGGCCCAACGAGAGGCCCTTGATGCGCTGAGCGGCCCAGTCTGCCGTGATTTCGCCGCAGGGAATGCCCCAAACCTTCTCGGTATATGACTTGAAAAAAATCTTGTAGAGCCGCCGGCCGAAACGGTTGGTGACCCACTGTTCAAAAGTTAGTTCGGCCTGCTGGGGAAATAAGCGCGCATAGAAATAGCTGGCGAGTATCAGACAACTGTCCACCATCCCCATCTTGAAGAGCATCGATGAAAGGCGAAGAGGATAATGAAAGAATTTCTTCTTGTAGTAGATTCGTGAGAGTCGCTTGCGGCGCTTAAAGTCTTTTTCCGTCAGGACCTCGTGCCAAATTTCATCAACCGCCTTAACTTTGGTGTAAAAGCGGTGGCCGCCAATGTCGAACCGGAACCCTTTATGGTTGACTGTTTTTGCCAGTCCCCCGACAACCGCATCCTGCTCCAGGACAATTGCGGCGGCGCCCGCTTTGCCCAGTTCGTAAGCGGCAGTTAACCCTGCGGGGCCGGCGCCGATGATGATGGCTGTAGTATTCCCATGTTCTCCCATGCCGGTATTGCCCTGCATTTATGAATAATTTTTCTCGTTTAATTTTGCGCTGTACCTTAATGGAATAAGTTTGAAATGAAAAGAGGAATATTCGGAGTGTTCTGCCCCGCAGGGCGGACGAACGCGGATAAAAAACGGATCTGAAAAGCGGAAGAACAGGACGGAGTTTATCCGTTTTGCTTTTCAGATCCGTGTAATCCGCGTTTATCCGCGGCTAATGCTGTCCCGTAACAGAGCCGCTTGCGGTAGCAAGCGGTTCTAAACCGCTCGCTATCGCGAGCGGCTCTGCATTCGTTTAGGGATGCTGTGCTTGCCGCCGAATGCACATAAATCGCGATGCCAAAACTTCTTCGTGATTATTGCCAGATCGAGACGGAAGGCGAATAAGCAATAACATCTGCACTGCTGCGATTCCCCTTTTCAACGTTCGCTAACGAACGCTCTCGCCTTGTCAGCATTGCGCCTCTAATTGCATACTGAAAGTCAGCCGTACGAACCTTTAATTCGGAAAAGCCAGGCGTGACCGGCAATACCTCTCGCCTCACTTTCCCGAAATGTGTGTCATAACGGCGACCCAAGGTTTGACTTTCCGAGGGACGAGGGCAACGACGAGGGAGAAGCGCCGCATCACAAGCCACGTGAGACCGCCCGGAACCCCCAGCCGGCCTTGCGCTTTGCAGGGGACCAGTTACCGGGCGCTGCTTTGTTGAAATCACGCGGACGCGTTGCATGTCGGTGAACAGGCAGTGAAGATGTAGACTTCGCGACTGACCAGGACGACACAAAACGTGACCGCAGCGGAAAACGAGACAAGTGGACGGACGGACTACGAGCTGGCGCAGGCGGCTCACGGAGGCGACATGCATGCCTTCGAAGAGCTTTACCAGCGCCATAATCGCCGCGTCTATTCCCTCTGCTTGCGCATGACGCAAAACGTCTCCGAGGCGGAAGACCTGGCTCAGGAGGTCTTCATCCAGCTCTTTCGTAAGATCGGCAGTTTTCGTGGGGAGTCAGCCTTCACCACCTGGCTGCACCGGCTGACGGTGAACCAGGTGCTGATGCACTTCCGCAAGCGCGGAGTGCGGATGGAACAGACCACGGAAGACGGCGAAACGCCGATTCAGATAGTAAAAGGCACCGAGAATCCCAACTCCATGCCGGTGGTCGATCGCATCGCGTTGGACAAAGCGATTGCCCAACTACCGCCTGGCTACCGTACGGTTTTCACGCTGCATGACATCGAAGGGCACGAGCATGAGGAGATTGCGCGCATGCTCGGCTGCTCAGTCGGGACGTCAAAGTCGCAACTTCATAAGGCGCGCATGAAATTACGCGGGCTATTGAGGCAACAGAATGAGCCCCAATAGCTTCCAACAAAGTCCGCCGGTTTTACCGGTCACCCCGAAACCACGGAAATGATGGTGGAAAACGTTTGAAACAGCCCCGATCCGGCCAGTCCAGGGCCGCGAGCGGGGCGGATACGCAGTCTCCCCTTGATTGATTTGAGACCATGATAGTTGCGAGCCCATCCAGTTAGAATATTTTGCGCAACCGGTCAGAGGTTATGAAGCAATGAACTGCGAAAAATGCCGAGACTTACTCAGCGAATTTGTTGACGGATCCTTAGGGCGTGAAGACTACACTACCTTCAGTGCTCATCTGGACGAGTGCCTGGAATGCGCCGACGTGCGAAACGATCTGAATTCGATCGTCAGCTTCTGCCGCGAGAATCGTGGCCAGTATGAAGCGCCGCCAAACGAGCGCGCGCTGTGGCTGCGAATTCGCAACCTGATTGAAGGTGAAACCGCGCAAAACAATCTCGGTGCGCCGGCAAAAAAGCGGGCCGGGTGGCTAAGCGGAGCAGGCCATAGAAGCTGGGAACTGACCCTCCCGCAATTGGCTGCGGCGGTCGCAGGTATCGTGATTGTAGTGGCGCTGACTACGGTTGTAGGCTTGCGAAGCTTTGGTGGTAAGGTATTTGGCCCCGGCGTTAGCAGCTCTCAACATATTTCCTTAACCGGTAAGCGCGAGGACCCGGCCGATCGCATCTGGCAGCAACAGCAGGCCATCAAGTACTGGAACGATCGCATCGAGCTGAACAAGGTCCGTTGGAGCCCCCAGATGCGCGAGACCTTTGATCGGAATCTGAAAGTTATCGATCAGGCCGTGAACAATTCGCTGGCCGAGCTACAGAAAAATCCTCATGACGAGGTGTCCGAGGAAATGCTGAACTCAGCCCTCAGTGACAAGATGAATCTGCTCAGGGAGTTTTCCGATTTGTGAGTTGATGTGAGTTGATTAGACAGTTCCCCATTTGGCTATCGCAGCCGCAGAAAGCCGCAGAAAGCCTGACGCAAGACTTCGCAGAGCAATGAATTCAGTCGCCACCACCATGCATTTTCGTCTCACCCAACCGGGCCGGGTTCGCCTGGCGGTTTGGGTTTTCTTTGTCTGTCTTCTTATTTTCCTTTGCGCGGCCGGCGGCTTTGCCCAAAAGAGCGTGACCCGCCGTTACGCCGCCGGCAAAAATGTACGTTTGGAATTGAAGAACCTCTCCGGCACCATCACGGTCGAGACCTGGAATAAAGACGAGATTAAGCTAACCGCCACCCTCGAATCACCTTCGGCACAATTCACTCCGCGACAAACCGGGAACGGCGTCACCGTTGACGTGGTAGCGGACAATCGCGGCCGGAGCGATGTGGGCGACGTAAATTTTCATATCTATGTGCCCACCAGCTCCTCCGTCGACCTGGAAACCAAACGCGGGCAAATCAGGGTCAGCAATATTAGTGGTGGCCTTGTTCGCGCACACGTTTCTTCGGAAGGCGACATCATCCTGAGCGGCATCAGTGCTGAAAGAGTATTCGCCTCGAATACGATGGGTGACATTTTCTTTGACGGCAGGCTTGCCTCGGGTGGCACCTACGAGTTCAAATCAAACTCCGGCAACATCACCCTCAATATTCCGCCCGATTCGGCTTTCCGGTTGGTGGCGTGGACCTCAACCAGGAAGTTGGAGCTGGGACCCTTCTGGAATGAGAGCATGAAATCGCTGGGCGACGGACGCAAGTTCACCGGCGACGTAGGCGATGGCCGTTCATCCGTCAGCATCACCAATTACCAGGGCAGTATTTCCTTCCGCCGGCGCTAGAGTTTCAACGCCGCAGAATTAATCAACAAACCGTGTTCGCTGAGTTGGCTCGGCTTCGATGGCCGCGCGTGGTGCCGTCCGTTTCACGGACTAAGACTCAGCCTGGATCTCGCAGCCACTTTTCGGGCAACGCTCCTATAACCCTCTTGGGAAACTTGTGCTCCGTCTGTATCATGCAGGTTCTTTGATCAAGGCACTGGCCGCGCGAAAAACTGACAGCATCAATGAGGGGTAACATTCCAATTCCTGAGCTTCCGTTTGGTGAGGAAGTGTGGCTGATGTTGGCTGTCACGGGTGTGCGCGAACGACGGACCCAACAAGGAAAACCTTTCTGCGACGTCACCGCGCGTAACGCTACCGGCAACCTGGGACTGAAAATCTGGGGCGAAGTCCTGGCTGTTTGGCAGGAAATCAAGCCGGGACTTTGGGGCGTAACCGGACGGCTGGAGAGTTTTCAGGATCGCTCGCAGTTTGTCGTTTCCGAATATCGCCCCATCACCCTCGAACAATACCGCGAACACCAACAGTCTGATCCGGTCCTGCCGCGCGCGTTCACGATGGACATCGAGACGCTGGCCCTGCCGGACTTTCGCGAGCGCGTCGGCCCGCAACTGGAAAGATTACTCCGGCTCGGCAACATGCGTTGGGAACAGCAGCAACGTTATCTGGAAGACATTGCCGCCGAAGAAGAACGTGTTTACCAACTGGGAGCGTTGAGTGCGACCAGCGGGCGCGTGCTTTCCATTGCCCTCCATGTTGGCCCGATTCCGGGCTTTGCCATCGAAGGCATTACCCAGACTGGCAGTGAGCACGTGTTCGGCATCGACGCGGACGGACAGGAACACGAAGAAAAAGAAACGCTCAGCGCCTTCCTCGAATTTCTGAAGGACTTTGATTCCGAAAGCGATGAGATCGTAGGACACAACGTGCTGGGATTCGATCTGCCTTTTATTTTTCAACGCTGTCTGATTAACAACATCTGCGTTCCTTCGCTGATCAATCTTGGCGAATACAATGTCCGGGGTGTGTTTGACACAATGCATCGCTGGTGGTCGGGCGGGAAGCGAAATGTCAGCCTTGACGATATCGCCTGGGCGCTGGG
>Ga0157380_10004072_pt1 | contig 10089 bp, 6 predicted proteins | sample S35metaG_FD_119757 | JGI IMG/M metagenome (GOLD analysis project Ga0157380, IMG submission 119757) | Switchgrass rhizosphere microbial communities from Kellogg Biological Station, Michigan, USA - S3-5 metaG | ecosystem: Host-associated > Plants > Roots > Rhizosphere > Soil | place: USA: Michigan...
ATTCGAACACGCTGGCGCTGCTGCTGTTCGAAGATCCAACGCCCGACGATTCGCAGATCAACCCGTTCTTCCTGTCCATGCTGGGCTCGATCACACGCGCCTCCGCGCGCCAGGGTTACGACCTGCTGATCTCCTTCCAGCAATTGTCGAAGGACTGGCAGCAGGATTACGAGGACAGCCGCAAGGCCGACGGCATCATCCTGCTGGGTTACGGCGACTTCGAAGAGTATCGGCCGCGGCTGGTGCGACTCGTCGAACAGGGCACGCACTTCGTGCGCTGGGGCCCGGTGATGGAAGGCCAGCCGGGCATCTCGGTGGGCTGCGACAACCTGCAGGGCGGCTACGACGTCACGCGGCACCTTCTGGACGGGAAGCGCCGCAAGATCGCCTTCCTCGGCAATGCCTCGTCTCACTACCCGGAATTCTTCGATCGCTTCCGCGGCTACGAACGCGCCATGCTCGAAGCGCGTGCGCCGATTTCCTCGGCGCTGCAGGTCGATGCCATCAATCTCGAGGAATCGGGAATCAACGCGGTCAACGAGCTGCGCGCCCGCGGCGTGGAATTCGACGCCATCGTGGCGGCCAGCGATCTCATCGCGATTGGCGCACTGCGCGCGCTGCAGGACGCGGGACTCGACGTGCCGCGCCAGGTGGCGGTCACGGGTTTCGACGACATCCCCGCCGCGGCCAGCACCAATCCACCGCTCACCACCGTCATGCAGGACACGCGCCGCGCCGGTGAATTCCTGGTGGAGTCGCTGCTGAGCCAGATCACGGGCGAGACCGTCGGCAACCGCGTCATTCCGACCAAACTCGTCGTCCGAAAGTCGGGCTAAGGCGTCGCGGTGAGCTCCGCGAGGATGCGCGCGCGACGCGCATGCCGGAACGCCAGTGCAGTCATGAGAAACGCGGCAATCACGCAGGCCCAGCCCAGCAAGTCGCCGATCCGCGTGTAGAAGGTCTCCTGCTGCTCGGGCACGTTGACCGTGGCGAACAGCGTCGTCCCCGGTAGTTTGGCGCTGCGCTCCACCGCCAGGACGCGGCCGAAGCCGTCCGAGATCGACAGCAGTCCGTTACGCGACGAGCGCACCACGAGGTAGCCGTTCTCGACGCCGCGCAGCTTGGTCATGTTGGCCGCCATCCAGGCGTCGTCGTCGAAGTCCCAGGCCGGGATCAGCATGACCCGTGCACTCCTCTGCCCGAAGTCGCGGCCCAGGCTCGCGAAATGCATGTCCTTGCAGATGGCCACGCCGTAACGCACGCCGGCGATGTCGTTGACGGGGAACTCGTTGCCCGGCACGAACTCGCGCTCCGGCGGCGCCATGAAATGCTTGAGGTAATTGGTGACCAGCCGTCCTTCCGGCGAGAACCACCAGGCTTCGTTGCGCCGCTGCTTGCCGTCGTCGACGCCCAGGCCCGCGACCAGCCAGATGTGGTTCCTGCGCGCGAGTTCGCCAAGCCACTGCTTGCGTTCCTCGGCGTCCGGGGACGCAAGCACGGCAATCTTTTCGGGCAACAGGATCACCTTGGCGCCGCTGGCGGCCAGTTCCTGCACCTGTGCTTCGTATTGCGTCCAGACATCGCGCGATTCGGACGAGCGTGGTGAACCGATGAAGTCGTCGACCGAGGCGATGCCAAACGAGACCGATGGACCCTCCGGCATGGCCTGCAGGCGCCAGGTGCCGAAACCCACCGCCAGGATGATGGCGAGCACCGTGCCGCCATACACCACGGGCGCGCCGCGCAGCTTCAGGCCGTAGTGGATCGCGAAAGCCAGCGCCGAATTGGCCAGCATCACGAGGAACAGGATGCCACCCACCCCGAACAGCGCGGCGAACTGCGCCACCGGCAGCATCTCCGCCTGCGTATAACCCAGGCTGCCGAAGTTGCCGTCAGGCGTGAAATGCGCGAGCAAGGTATCGAGGGCCACGCTCACCACCGGCAGCGCCAGCACCGTCCACGCGGCCTCCCAGGTCTTCACGATGCGCCGGGCCGCGCCGAATACCACCACCCACACCAGCGTCAGCAGCAGCAACACGATCATCGTCGGGACCAGCGGCATGACCTTGATGAAGTAGCCGAGGTTGCTGGACGCGCCGATCAACGCCGCCAGCGCCACGAGGCCCCGCGAGGTCCAGGCCTCGGTGCGCAGTGCGATCGCGAACAGCAGTCCCGGCAGGAACCACGCCAGCCACCAGACCGGATTCATGTTCATCACGAACCACAGGCCACCGCCGATGGCCATCGCCGCCGGGATGTAGATCAGCTCTTTCCGATTCATGGCCCGCAGTCTAGCGAAAACAGGAATGTCCCTATTTATTTCACGCGGAGAGCGAGCAGGCCGGCCAGCAGGAAACTCACGCCGCCCATCACCAGCACGTACAGGGGCCGTCCATCCAGCAGGTGCGTGAGCACGCTGCCGAGCGCGCTGGTGGCGACGATCTGCGGAATCACGATGAAGAAATTGAAGATGCCCATGTACACGCCCATCTTGCGCGACGGCACGCTGCCCGCGAGCAAGGCGTACGGCAACGACAGGATAGAGCCCCACGCAAAGCCCACGCCTACCATGGACAGGATCAGCCAATGCGAATCGCGGACCAGCGAGAACGAGATCAGGCCTGCCGCGCCGAGCGACAGGTTGATGAGGTGGCTCACCTGCAGGCCAAAGCGGCGCACCAGGAAGGGAATCGCGATGGCTGACAGCGCCGCCACGCCGTTATAGACGGCGCCCAGCACGTTCCACCAGACATTGGCGTCTCCATAGGCCTTGCTCTGGGCGTCCGTGCTGCCGAAGAACTCCTGCGCCACGGTGGGAGTCGCGTAGATCCACATGCAGAACAGCGCCACCCAGGAGAAAAACTGCACCGGCACCAGTTCGCGCATGCGCGCCGGCATGTTGTCGATGTCGCGCACCAGCGAGGGCAACAACCACGTACCCGGCTGGCCGGCGAACAGCAGCAACGCCAGCCCCCACACGGCGAAACCGCCCGCGAGGATGTAAAGCGCCTTCTCGAGCGAAAAGCTCCAGATGCAGGACGCCGCGACGATGCCCACCAGGAGCCACAATGCGCCGCGCAGCCGCGCGCGCGCCGCCAGGCCCGGTTCGACCACCTCGGATTCGGGAGTGGCGTCGGTAAAGGCATGCAGCTCCGTCGGCGGGTACTCGCGTGTGCTCAGGACCGTCCACAGCAGCGCCACGAACAACACGGCGGCGCCGCAATAGAACGAATAACGCACCGTGTCGGCGATCGCGGCCGCGCCCTCTCCCGTGCCTTCCGTGCTGACACCGGCCTGCGCGAGCATGTAGGGCATGAGGCCAGCGACCACCGCACCGACGCCGATGAAGAAGGTCTGCATGGCATAACCGGCGGGCCGCTGCTGGTCGCGCAGCTGGTCGGCGACGAAGGCACGGAACGGCTCCATGGAAATGTTGATGCTGGCGTCCAGCAGCCACAACATTCCGGCGGCCATCCACAACACCGAGGAATGAGGCATTCCCACCAGGGCCAGCGACGTGAGAATGGCGCCCGCCAGAAAGTACGGACGCCGTCGCCCCAGCCGGTTCCAGGTCCGGTCAGAGTAATGACCCACGATGGGCTGGACGATGAGACCGGTCAGCGGCGCGGCGATCCACAGGATGGCCAGGTCCTCGATCTTCGCGCCGAGGGTCTGGAAGATGTAACTCACATTACCGTTCTGCAGGGCGAACGCGAACTGGATTCCCAGGAATCCGAAACACATGTTCCAGATCTGCCAGAAGGACATCATCGGCCGGTCTGCCGCCACGGCCGGCGCGGTCCTGGCCGTCATTGCTGGCCCCGCGACCGCTTCGTGGAGAAACGAATCGCCTGCCCGCCTCCGGGCGCCAGGCGCAGTTCGAGCACTTCGCCGCGGGTCACGGGCCGCGTCTCGATCTCGACGGATGCCGGATCCGCGGCAAAACCTGCATCCTTGCCGTCGCGGTAGATAGTGGCGTAATAGCGGCGTCCTTCATCGAGGAAGGACAGCGGGACCTTCATGACACGAGGCTCCTCGTCGGTGATGGCGCCCAGGTACCAGTCCTCGCTCGCGCGGTCCTTGCGCGCCATGGTCACGTAGTCGCCGACCTCACCGTTGAGCACGCGGGTATCGGCCCAGTCCGTGGGGACATCCTTGATGAACTGGAAGGGACGCGGGAATCGTTCGTAGTTCTCGGGCAGGTCGGCCGCCATCTGGATGGGGCTGTAGAGCACGACGTACAACGCGAGTTGCTTGGCGATGGTGGACTGGATGCGAGTGCCACCCGCGCCCGTGAGACTCAACACACCGGGCGTGAAGTCCATGGGACCCCCCAGCATGCGGGTGAACACCAGCATGGCTTCGTGTTCGGGAGGATTCTTGGGATTACCCCAGGCGTTGTATTCCATGCCGCGCGCGGCCTCGCGCGATACCCAGTTGGGATAGGTGCGGCGCAGGCCCGTGTCCTTGATGGGCTCGTGCGCGTCGATGGCGATGTGCCGCTTGGCAGCCTCGGTGACCACCAGCAGGTGATGGCGCGACAGCAATTGCCCGTCATGCCACTCGAAATGGATGCGGCCGTCGGGCCCCAGCGCCTGGATGCCACCGGCATCGGCCACGTAACCCGTCTTGACCGAATCGACGCCCAACTTCTGGTAGAGGTCGAGCGCGGGACCCAGCTGCTTCTCGTAATTGGCGATGTTGCCGCCGGTCTCGTGGTGACCGATCAGGTGCACGCCTTTCTTCCTTGCGTACGCCGCGAGGCCGGCGAGATCGAAATCCGGGTACGGTTCGGTGAAGCTGAATTCATCGCCGCGCGCGAACCAGTCACCGTCCCAGCCCTTGTTCCAGCCTTCCACCAGCACACCACGGAAGCCGTTCTTCGCCGCGAAGTCGATGTAACGCTTCGTCTCGGCCGTGGTCGCGCCATGTTTCGGGCCCGACGCCCAGGTCTTGGTGCCCAGGTGCATTTCCCACCAGATACCGACGTACTTGTACGGCTTCACCCAGGACACGTCGCCCAGTTTGTTGGGCTCGTTGAGGTTGAGGATGAGATCGGACATGTACAGGCCGGGCGCGTCGTTCGCGATCTGCAACGTTCGCCAGGGCGTGGCGAACGGCGCTGTCCGCGACACCTTGGGCCCGGTGGCCGACGGCCAGAGCAGCGTCTTCAGACGCTGTCCCGTCACGCGGCGCAGCCAGAAAGTCGAATAGTCCACGACCGCCGCCTCGTGAATGGCGATGTGCACACCGCTGGCCAGCTTCAGGGTGACCGGCGTGTGGGCCATCGACACTTCCGTCAACGGTGTCCTGGAGTAGAGATATTCATCGCGATTCCATTCCCCTCCCGGGATCCACCACGCGGTGGCCGGCTGGGCGATGGCGAACTCGGTGAGCTCGTCGACGATGTTCACCTGCCTGAGCGCCGCCTGGTCCGGGAATTCGTAGCGGAATCCCACGCCATCGTCGAATACGCGGAACACCACGATGAGATCGCGGCCACCCTTGTCGCGCAGGGTGACTCGCATCTCGTTGCCATGATCGCGAACGAAGCGGCGCTCGCCCCAGGGCTGCTCCCAGGTGTCGTCGAAACTGCGCTGCGTGACGCCACGGAGCTCGAAATTGCGCTCGAGCTTGGGCGCGTCGGCGAGGATGAAACCCAGGCGCGACCAGTCGACGATGGCCTGGTCCTTGCGGCGGATGCTGTACTCGGGCCGGCCGTCGCCATCGACGCGCACCATCACCTGGATCGATTTGTCGGGCGAGCGCGTCAGCCCCATCTCCGCGCGATTCGGGGCCTGCGCGCTGTCTTGCGCCACCTGCGCGCCCGTCTGCGCCGCGACGCCCAGCAGCGCGGCGACACACACCCATGCCCGCCTCAAGGCGCGGACTCCACGCAGGCCGCGAAACCGAAAGGCTGCAGCTGGATCTTCACGCTTCCCGGCGCGTTCGGCGCCGCACATTCACCGTGCAGCGAAGTGAACGCGCGGGTACTCACCTCCACCGCCACCTGTGCAGTGATCGCAGCGTTCGAGGTGTTGAATGCCAGCAGGATCTCGCGGCCATCGCTGCCGATGCGGGAAACCGCAAACAACCCGGGAGACTTCGACTGCGAACGTACGACCTGGGCTCCACGCCGCAACGCCGGGTACTGCTTGCGCCAGGTGGCCAATGCCGCGATCTGCCGGTAGATGGGATGCAGCGCATCGAAGTTGGCGTGCGACGTGGTCGACGAGGTTCCCAGCAGCACCTGGTCGTTGTAACTCGCAACCTGGCTCGCGAACATGTCCTGCCGCGACGCCTGGTCGATGCCATGGCCGATGAAGCCCTGTTCGTCGCCGTAGTACACCACCGGCACGCCGCGCAGCAGGAACAACATCGCGTTCGACAACAACACGCGTTGCAGGACCTCCTCGTCGCGCGCGGTCGGGCGAGCCTGCCGGACGAGATAGGCGAACCGCCCGAAATCGTGATTGCCGGTGAACGTGGGCAGGCGCAGTGCCGCGGGCGTGCCGCCTTCGTAAAGGCCGTCATCCGCGTACAGCCGCGCCAGCACGTCGGTGCCGGCATCCCGCGCCAATACTTCCCGCACGGCGCCAGCGAATCCGAAGTCCAGCACCGACGGCAACTTGTCGACGCGTGTATGCCGCGCGAGCTGGGCCACGTCGACGCCGTCGGCCGCCACCTCGCCGAAGATGTGGAAATTGGGCATGCCCCTGGCGCGCGCCCGCTTGAGCATGGCCGGCACGAAGACGCGCCAGAATTCCGGGTTCACGTGGCGCGCGGTATCGATGCGGAAACCGTCGATGCGGAAACGCTCGATCCAGTCGCCGTAGATGTCGATGAAGCCTTCGACCACGCGCGGGTTCTCGGTCATGAGGTCGTCGAGACCGACGAAGTCGCCATGCAGCGAGCTCTCGCCCCAGAAATCCGAATTGCCGCGGTTGTGGTAGTAGACCGGCGCGTTCAGCCACTCCGGCACCTTGATGTGGGCTTCGGCAGGCGGCACGAACGGCGTGTAGGCATACGCGGGATCCGTGAGCTTCGCGAAGTTCTCCACCGTGCGCACCTCATCGCCGGCGAAGCCCTCGTTGATGGCGGCGCCACCCGGCCCGCCCTTGCGCGAATACGGGTAATCGGCGCGCGAGCGATACGGGCAGGCCACGTTCTGGCACTCGCGATACTGGATCACGTCGGCCGTGTGGTTGGTGATGATGTCGAGGTACACCTTCATGCCGCGCGCATGCGCCTCGTCGACGAAGGCGCGCATGTCGCCCTCGGTGCCGAAATGCGGATCGACCGTGGTGAAGTCGGTGATCCAGTAGCCGTGGTAGCCGGCGGTTTCTTCGCCCGGCCCGCCCTGCACCGGCTTGTTCTTGTAGATAGGCCCCAGCCAGATGGCGGTGGCGCCCAGCCCCTGTATGTAATCGAGGCGCCGGATGAGCCCCTTGAGGTCACCGCCGTGGTAGAAGCCCTTGTGGGTGGGGTCGAAGCCGGTGACCAGCCGATCGCCCTGCAACCCGCCGTGATCGTTGGCGGGATCGCCATTCTCGAAGCGGTCCGGCAACACGAAGTAGACCACCTCGTCCTCGGGCAGCCTTTCGCGGTAGTCAGCCGCGAAAACCCCGGACGACGCGGCACACAACACCAGCCACGAGACGATTCTTCTTCTCATCGCTCCCCTCGCCGTATCTTCGAATTGGGGACTCTACTGTATGCCAGCAGGCAGCCGTGCGATGCATACGTATGCGACTGTCCGGGCCGCTGACAGGATTTTGCGCCCGGCGAGACTGTAGTCCTCGTGGATCACTTGCATTTGTCGCGGGGCGGCAAGGCTTCCGCGCGCACGAAGATCGGCCGGGATTGGTGAGTCAGGTGCCCTGCGTGAATTGCAGAGCGTCGAGCGCGGCCAGGGCCTGCTTCGCGTCGTCCTTGCCTGGGTCGTTGTACAGGAGCGTGAAGATCAACGCGGCACCCTCGTGCGTAAAGATGCCCTGGCAGACGTACTTGTATTCATCCGGTTTGGGCGCGCGATCGGTGGCACAGACCTGCGAGCCGTGGACGTCGCCCTTGCCGATGGGCTGCACCGGCAACTCCTTCTCGACGCTCTGCTGCTGGAATTCTTTCGCGGATTGCTCCGTCACCCAGGCCCGGAACTCATCCGGGTTCGCGTCCGCCGGAAGCGGCCCCATGGTCATGCGCAGCGACATCCCCAGCGGGTCCTGCGTCTGGACGCTGACGGTGTTCGGCGGACTCGGCGCCGGATCCTGCACCTGCCAGCGCGGGTCGATGCTCATCGAAAAGGAAACGCCGCCGACCGTGAAGACTTTCGTGGCCGGCGGCGCCGGGGCCGGTTTGGCCGCCCATGAAACCGCGGCTGCGAGCAGCAACGAGATGCCGATGACGCGCAGCGACGGCTTCATGAGTGTGTCCCGACTCAGACGAAGCGGTTGACCAGGTTCTCGAGCATCTCCTGGCGGCCGGACTGCGGCTTCGGGTTGATGTTCGCAGCCACGGCGGCGTCGGAAATGGACGCCAGCGACGCGTCGGGCGCATGGATCTTCCTGCCCAGCTCGCCTTCCCACTTCGCGTAACGCTGCTGCACGAACTTGTCGATGCCGCCGTTCTCGATGAGCGCCGCAGCCGACAGCAGCGTGCGCGCCAGCAGGTCGAGTCCGCCCACGTGGCCGTAGAACATGTCGCTGGGGTCGATCGACTGGCGCCGCACCTTGGCGTCGAAGTTGAAGCCGCCGGTGGTGAAACCGCCGGCCTTCAGGATGCGGTACATGGCCAGCGTCATGTCGAGCGGATCATTGTGGAACTGGTCGGTGTCCCAGCCGTTCTGAGGATCGCCGCGGTTGATATCGATGGAACCGAAGATGCCGAGCGCATCGGCCATCGCGATCTCGTGATCGAAGCTGTGACCCGCGAGCGTCGCGTGGTTGGCTTCGATGTTCACCTTCACTTCGTTCTCGAGGCCGTTCTTCTTGAGGAAGCCGTACACGGTCGCAGTGTCGAAGTCGTACTGGTGCTTGGTGGGCTCGTGCGGCTTGGGCTCGATCAGGATCGTGCCCTTGAAGCCGATCTTGTGTTTGTGATCGACCACCAGCTGCAGGAAGCGGCCGAAGTTCTTGAGCTCGGTCTTGAGGCTGGTGTTGAGCAGCGTGTCGTAACCCTCGCGGCCGCCCCACAGCACGTAGTTAGCGCCACCGAGGCGCTTGGTGGCGTCCATGCAATGACGCACCTGCGTGGCCGCGAACGCCCACACTTCCGGATCCGGGTTGGTGGATGCGCCACCCATGAAGCGCGGATGCGAAAACAGGTTGGCCGTGCCCCAGAGCAGCTTGACGCCGGTCTCGTTCTGCTTCTTCTCGAGGCGGTCCACCGTCTTGGCGAAGTTCTCGACGTGTTCCTTGATGTTGCTCGCCGCCGGCATCGCGTCGACGTCGTGGAAGCAATAGAACGGCGCGCCGAGGCGCGTGAAGAAATCGAAGGCCGCGTCCATCTTGGTCCAGGCCGCGGCCTGGTCCATGAGGCCCGCGTTCCACGGACGATCGAAAGTACCGGCGCCGAAGATGTCGTGGCCATTCCACGCAAAGGAGTGCCAGTAACACACCGCCGGGCGCAGCAGGTCTTCCATGCGCTTGCCGAGGACCAGCTGGTCCTTGTTGTAGTAGCGGAATGCCAGCGGGTTGTCCGACTTCAGGCCTTCGAACTTGATGGGGGGCACCGCGCCGAAGTACGACGTGGTGGCCGGAAGGGGTTGTGCTGTCGACATGATCAAACTCCTCGGAATCTTGGTCGAAGGTCCTGATAAATCTGGGAAAACTTCTTGCGCTTGGGAGCTAGCTGCTGGATGTCGCGCTCGTTGGGCTCGACCACGACCCGGACGGGCGGCGGGCGGCACACATCCTCCGCCCGTTCGCCGGTTTTGGCTATCCGCGCAAGACGCGCGGCGCCAAAGGCGGGGCCTACTTCGGAAGCATCGCGGTAGATCAGGGGCCGCTTCAGCGCGGCCGCGAGCACACCGCCCCACCACATGGAGCGTGCCCCGCCGCCAATCACGGAAATCTTCTCGATGGTCGCGCC
>Ga0157380_10004073_pt1 | contig 10089 bp, 5 predicted proteins | sample S35metaG_FD_119757 | JGI IMG/M metagenome (GOLD analysis project Ga0157380, IMG submission 119757) | Switchgrass rhizosphere microbial communities from Kellogg Biological Station, Michigan, USA - S3-5 metaG | ecosystem: Host-associated > Plants > Roots > Rhizosphere > Soil | place: USA: Michigan...
AGCTTGACCCGCTCGCCCGGAGCCGCCAGGCCAATCAGGCTCGAAAGGCTCCCGGAGCGCGGCACCGGCTCGCCGTTGACCTCGGTGATCACGTCGCCCGACTTGATCCCCGCTTCCGCGGCGGCACTGCCCGGAGCGACGCTCGAGACCAGCGCACCACCGATCTGCTTCAGGCCGAACGAATCGGCGAGCGACTGGTTCAGGTCCTGCACCATGACGCCGAGGCGGCCGTGGCGGACCTTGCCGGTGGCGACGATCTGTTCCTTCACCTTGAGCGCGACGTCGATCGGGATCGCGAACGAGAGGCCCTGGAAGCCGCCGCTGCGCGAATAGATCTGCGCGTTGATGCCGACCACCGAGCCGCTGCCGTCGAACAGCGGTCCGCCCGAGTTGCCGGGGTTCACCGCGGCGTCGGTCTGGATGAAGGGCACCACCGCGTCGCCCGGGAGCGAGCGGCCCTTGGCGCTGACGATGCCCTGGGTGGCGGTCTGCTCGAGGCCGTAGGGCGCGCCGATCGCGAGCACCGGGTCGCCGACCTCGAGGCCCTTCGGATCGCCGAGGCGGACCACCGGCAGGTCCTTGGCGTCGATGCGCAGCACCGCGATGTCGGTGGTCGGATCGCTGCCCAGCACCTTGGCGCTGAACTCGCGCCGGTCGCTGAGCTTGACCGTCACGTCCTTGGCGTCGCGCACGACGTGGGCGTTGGTGAGCACCAGGCCGTCGGAGCTGATGATGAAGCCCGAGCCCATGCCGCGGAACGGCATCTGGGGGTTCTGCTTGCCGCGGTTCTGCAAGCCGGGCATGCCACGGAAGAACTTGAAGAAGGGGTCGGCCTCCATGCCGTCGGGCAGGCCGCCGAGGTCCTCGGCGCTCGCCTTGTGCATGCCTTCGACGGTGATGCCGACGACGGCCGGCGCCGACTGCTTGACGATGGCACGGTAGTTCGGCACCTGGCCGGGCACCATGGCCACGGCCGCAGGCGGCACCAGCTTCTCGGCCGGGGCCAGCTGCTGCGGCGCCGCCGCGACCTGGGTGTCGCGCTTCAGCCAATGGGGGAGGTCGATCGCGCCGGCGGTGCCGACGACGGCGATGCCGGCACCGACGAGGGCCGCGCTCAGGGGTTTCAGGTTCATGTGCTCTTCTCCAGCTGCGGTGGCCGCGGAGGGACTCCGCGTTGCCGACCAAGATAGGGACGAGCAGTTAGCCCTTGGTTAGGAATCGATTAGGCGGAGATTAAGACGCCGCCGGCACGGCCGCGGCCGCGGCCGCGGCGAAGCGGACCACGGCGCGCAGCCCGCCCGCCGGCGAGCGTTCGAGCGCCACCGTCGCGCCGTGCGAGGTGGCTACGCTTCGCACGATCGCGAGGCCCAGGCCCGAGCCCGACTCGCCGCCCTCGGCGCGCCGGTAGAAGCGATCGAAGACCCGTTGCCGCTCGCCTTCGGGAATACCGGGGCCGGCGTCGTCGACGCGAAGGGTCACGGCGCCGGCCTCGCGCTCGACTGCGACATCGACCCGCGAGCCCGGGGGCGAATAGCGAGCGGCGTTGTCGACGAGATTGCGCACCAGGAGGGCGAGCGCGACCGGGTCGCCTTCGACGAAGGCGGGCGCCGGGGCGGCCAGGGCGAACTCGATCCGCCGCGACGTCGCGAACGGCACCGTCTCGGCGATCATCCGCCGCGCCACCTCGGCCAGGTCGACCCGCTCGCGCGCCGCCGGCGCCGCGCTCGGCTCGCTGCGCGCCAGCGCCAGCAGCTGCTCGACCAGGCGGGTCGCCCGCTCGATGCCTTCGCCGATGCCGGCGCGGGCCGCATCGAGGTCGGCATTGGCGCCGCCGCCGGCCCGGCGCAGCAGCTCGAGCTGCAGCTTCAGGGCGGTAAGCGGCGAGCGCAACTCGTGCGCCGCGTCGGCGACGAAGGCGCGCTGCGCGTCGAGCGACTGGCGCAGCCGCTCGAGCAGGGCATTGAGCGAATGCGCCAGCGGCGCCAGCTCGTCCGGCATGGCGCCGGTCGCGAGCGGCGCGAGCGAGCCGGCGTCGCGGCCGCGCAGCTCGCCGGCCAGGCGGGACAGCGGCGCCAGGTGCTTGGCCGCCAGCCACCAGATCGCCAGCGCGGCGAGCGGCGCCATCAGCAGCAGCGGCAGGACGCTGCGCCAGGCCGCGTGCGCCGCCAGGCGGCGGCGGATCTCGATCGGCTGGGCGACCTGGATCACCCGCTCGCGAGTCGCGACGCTGTAGGTGCGCCAGGCGCGGCCGTCGACGTTGAGCGTCGCCAGGCCGAGCAGCGCCCGGGCCGGCAGCGAGGCATGCGGCCGCGAGGCGTAGATGCTGCGGCCGTCGACGGTCCAGATCTGGATCACGAAGTCGAGCTGGCCGTCGGTGATGCTGTCGACCTGCGCCGCGGAGATCTCGCCCTGGTCGCGCAGCGACAGGGCCATCTGCTGCAGCTGGTAGTCGAAGATCGTCTCGGCCTCGGCGAGGACGTTGCGGTAGGCGACGGCGCCCATCAGCAGCGCGGCCAGCGCGAGCAGGCCGAGCAGCGACGCGAGCAGGCGGGCGCGGATGGAAGTCATGAACCGGGATCGACAAAGTAGCCGACGCCGCGCACGTTGCGGATGAAGTCGGCGCCGAGCTTCCTGCGCAGCTGGTGCACATAGACGCTGACCGCGTTGCTCTCGATCTCCTCGCCCCAGCCGTAGAGCCGGTCCTCGAGCTGGGCCCGCGACAGCACCGCCCCGGGCTTGACCAGCAGCGCCTCCAGCACCGCCAGCTCGCGCGCCGAGAGCGGCACCGGCACGCCGTCCTTGGTCACCCGGCGGGTGGCCGGGTCGAGCGTCACGCCGCCGGCCGAGAGCAGCGGCTCGGCGCGGCCGGCGTGGCGGCGCAGCACGGCGCGGATGCGGGCGTTGAGCTCGTCGAGCTCGAACGGCTTGACCAGGTAGTCGTCGGCGCCGGCGTCGAGCCCGGCGACCCGGTCGCCGCGCGCGTCGCGGGCGGTGAGCACGATCACCGGCGTCGCGTCGTGGCGGGCGCGCACGGCGCGCAGCACCGAAAGCCCGTCGGCATGCGCCGTCGTCGCTCCGGGCGGCCCGGGCGGCAGGCCGAGGTCGAGCAGGACCAGGTCGAAGCGCTCGCTCGCCAGGCTGCTGTCGGCGGCAGCGGCGTCGCGGACCCAGTCGACCGCGTAGCCTTCCAGCCTGAGTGCCCGCTGCAGGCTCTCGCCGATCATGCGGTCGTCTTCGACGAGGAGCAGGCGCATAGCCGGACGAGGATAGCGCGGCACCTGCGACAAGGCGGCCGGCCGGGGACAATGGGCCGATGCGCGCCAGCTTCCGCGAAACCCTGCTCGCCTTGCGCGAGCTGATCTTCACCACCGCACCTTTCGTGATCCTGGCGATCGGCCTGGTCGCCCTCGCATACCAGCTGCTCGATCCGACGCCGCCCAAGCAGATCACCCTGGCCACCGGCCAGGACCAGGGCGCCTATGCCGAGTTCGGGCGCCGCTATGCGCAGATCCTGAAGGAGAACGGGGTCGAGGTGCGCCTGCGCCCGACGGCCGGTGCGGCGGAGAACCTGGCCCTGCTGCGCGAGCCGGGCAGCGGAGTCGACATCGCCTTCGTGCAGGGCGGCGCCGATCCGAGCACCTCGCGCGCCAGCGCCGACGACGAGAGCGGCGATCACCTGGTTTCCCTCGGCAGTCTGTTCCACGAGCCGGTGTGGCTCTTCTATCGCGGCGACGCTGCGGAACGGCTGGTGAAGGCGCCGCAGCTCACGGCCCTGTCGCAGCTCCCCGGCTGGCGGGTCAACATCGGCGCGCCCGGAAGCGGCGTGCCCTACCTGATGGCGCAGCTGATGGAGGCCAACGGCCTCGACGGCTCGACCGTGACGCTGCTGCAGGAGGCGCAGACCCCGGCAGTCGTGGGCCTGCTCGACGGTCGCATCGACGCGGTCGTGTTCGCCTCGGCGCCGGAGTCGCTGATGGTGCAGATGCTCCTGAAGACGCCCGGCATCCGCCTGTTCGACTTCGCCCAGGCCGAGGCCTACGCCCGCCGCTTTGCGTTCCTCACCGCGGTGACGCTGCCGCGCGGCGTGGTCGACTTGGCGCGGGACCTGCCCTCATCCGACGTGCGGCTGGTCGCACCGATGGCCAGTCTGGTGGCCAGGAAAGGCACCCATCCGGCCCTGATCCAGCTGTTCGTGCAGGCCGCCGAGCGGGTGCACGGCGGCGCGGGCTGGTTCCAGAAGAAGGGCGACTTCCCGAACCCTCGCGACACCGAGCGGCCCCTCGCCCGCGAGGCGCAGCGCTTCTACACCAACGGCCCGCCGGTGCTGCAGCGCTACCTGACCTTCTGGGCGGCCAACCTGGTCGACCGGATGTGGCCGGCGATCCTCACCATCGTCGCCGCGCTGCTGCCGCTGTCGCGCGTGCTGCCGCCGCTCTACAACTTCCGCATCCGCTCGCGGGTGTTCCGCTGGTACCGGCAGCTGCGCGAGGTCGAGTCCTCGATCGGCAAGCGGCCGAACGACGAGCTGCTGAAGGAGCTCGAGGCGATCGAGAAGAAGGTCGAGAAGGTGACGGTGCCGCTCAGCTACGCCGAGGAGCTGTACGCCCTGCGTGCCCACATCCACATGGTCGCCGAGCGGCTGATCGATCCGGCGGCGCCGGTCGAGCCCGCGGCCACCGGGAAGCCCTGGTGACGCGGCCGCGCGTGCTGGTGATCGGCTGCGGCTTCGGCGGCATCGAGGCGGTGCGGGCGCTGTCGAAGGCGCCGGTCGAGATCATCCTCGTCGACCGCACCAACCACCACCTGTTCCAGCCCCTGCTCTACCAGGTGGCGACCGCCGGCCTCAGCGCGCCGGCGATCAGCGCGCCGATCCGCCACGTGCTGCAGCGGCAGATGAAGCGCGGCAACCTGACGATCCTGAAGGCCGAGGTGCAGTCGATCGACGTCGCCGGCCGCAGCATCGGCGTCGACGGCGGCGAGCGGATCGCCTGGGACCACCTGATCGTCGCCGCAGGCACCACGCACAGCTACTTCGGCCACGACGAGTGGGCCGTGCACGCGCCGGGCCTGAAGACGCTGGCCGACGCGTTCGACATCCGCGCCCGCGTCATCGGCGCCTTCGAGCGGGCCGAGCGCGCCGCCGATCCGGCCGAGCGCGACGCCTGGATGACCTTCGCCGTGATCGGCGGCGGCCCGACCGGGGTGGAGATGGCCGGCACGATGAGCGAGATCGCGCAGCACACGCTGAGCGAGGAGTTCCGCCGCATCGACTCGACCCGGACCCGGGTCGTCTTGCTCGAGGGCTCGGACCGGGTGCTCGGCGCCTTCGAGCCGCGGCTCTCGGAGCGGGCCCGCGAGCAGCTGGTGCGGCTCCGCGCCGAGGTGCGCACCAACGCGCGGGTCACCGGCATCGATGGCGAAGGCGTTACCTATCAGTCCGTCACCGCCGGAGGCGACGCCACAGCGCCGCAGCGACTGACCTGCCGCACCGTGATCTGGGCCGCCGGCGTCGCCGCCTCGCCGCTCGGCGCCGAGCTGGCGCGCGGCACCGGTGCGGCGCTCGACCGTGCCGGCCGCATCGTCGTCGAGCCCGACCTCAGCCTGCCCGGCCATCCCGAGATCGTCGTCATCGGCGACCTGGCGGCGGCGATGAGCCACGGCCGCGGCGGGCCGAAGCCGGTGCCCGGCGTCAGTCCCGCCGCCAAGCAGATGGGCCGCTGGGCCGCGGCCAACCTCATGCGCCGCCTAAAGGGCGAGCCGACCCGGCCGTTCCGCTACGTCGACTACGGCAACCTGGCGGCGATCGGCCGCAAGGCGGCGATCGTCGAGCTGCAGGTACCCGGCCTCGGCGCGCTGCGCCTCAGCGGCTTCCCCGCCTGGCTGTTCTGGCTGTTCGCCCACATCTACTTCCTGATCGGCTTTCGCAACCGGCTGATCGTCATGGTCGACTGGGCCTGGGCCTATTTCACCTACGAGCGATCGGCCCGCGTCGTCGCCGAACCGGCCGCGCTCGCCCGGCCGCCGCCGAGCTGATTCGGCCGATCCGCCGTGAGCGCGCCGCACCGCCACGACACCCTCCAGCTCGTCGGCGAGCCTCGGCTGCTTCACGCGGATGGAACGAGCGGCGCCCTCGAACCGAAGGACGCCTTGCTGCTCGCCTACCTAGCACTCGAAGGTCCGACGCCGCGCCGAGTGCTCGCGGCGCGACTCTGGCCCGACGTGGACGTCGAACGCGCCCGCGCCAACCTGCGCCAGCGCCTGTTTCGCCTGCGCCGCGCGCTCGGCCGCGACCTGCTCGAGGTCGGCGAGGTCGCTGTCCTGTGCGCCGATCTCGAGATCGATCTGCGCACCGGCGACGCGGCCGCCGGCGGCGGCCTGCTGCAGGGCCTGGACGAGGCCGATGCCGGCGGGCTGGGCGATTGGCTGGCCGAGGCCCGCGAACGGCGCCGCTCCGCGCACCTCCTCGCGCTGGTCGAGCGCGCATCGCAGCTCGAATCGAGCGGCCGGCTGGCCCCGGCGCTCGCCGCGGCACAGCAGCTGGTGGACGCCGATCCGACCTCCGAGCACGGCCATCGCCGCCTGATGCGCCTGCATTACCTGCGCGGCGACCGTGCGGCGGCGCTGGCCGCGTTCGATCGCTGCTGCGACGCCCTGCAGCGCCTCCTCGGGGTCGCACCCGACGCCGAGACCGAGGCGCTGAGGGCGCGGGTCGAGTCCGGCACACGAGAACCCGGGCCGCGCCCGATGCGACCTCTGCCGGTCAGCGTTCTGCGTCCGCCGCGCCTCATCGGCCGCGAGGCGGAGTGGCAGGCGCTCGAGGCGGCCTGGGCGGCAAACACAGCCATCTTGGTCAGCGGCGAGGCCGGTCTCGGCAAGACCCGCCTGGTCGGCGACTTCGCCCGCACCCGGCCACGGACCGTGATCGTCGCGGCCCGCCCGGGCGATGCCCGCGTGCCGCACGCGCTGCTGTCACGGCTCCTGCGCCAGCTGCTCGCGGAGATCGGGCGAGCACCGGCAGCCGGCCTCGGCGACGAGCTGGCCCATCTGCTGCCCGAGCTCGGCCGCATCGCGCCAAGAAGCCGCAGCGCGAGTCCGATGCGCTTCATCAACGCGACCGAGACGCTGTTGCGACAGGCGGTCGGCGAGGGGCTGGCGGGACTGGTGCTCGACGACCTGCAGTTCGCCGACACGGCCAGCGTCGAGATCGTCCAGCAACTGGCAGAGGCCGGCACCGGCGTGCGCTGGATCGTCGCCTTCCGACCCGGCGAGCTGACTCCCGCGGCCCAGCGATTCCACGACGAGCTGCTCGGCGCGCACGGGGCGCGCCTGTGCCTGTTGCAGCCGCTGGCGACGCCGCAGATCGTCGACCTGATCGATTCGCTCGGCGTCGCCGAGCTCGAGGCGGCGCGACTCGCGCCGGCCTTGGCCCGGCACAGCGGCGGCAATCCCCTGTTCCTGCTCGAGACGATGAAGCTGCTGCTGACGCCGCAAGGGCAGCCAGGGCCGGCCGAGCCGGCCGGCGCGCGCCTGCCGACGGCGACCAGCGTCAACCGACTCATCGCCCGCCGCCTCGACCGGCTGTCGCCCGCGGCCGTTCGGCTGGCGCGCTGCGCCGCGATCGCCGGCCTCGACTTCAGCCCGCAGCTGGCCGCTCACGTGCTCGGCGTGCGCGCGCTCGACCTGATCGACGCCTGGGCCGAGCTCGACGCGGCACAGATCCTGCGCGACGGCGCCTTCGCCCACGACCTCGTCCTCGAGGCAGCACGCGAATCGGTGCCGGCACCGATCGCCCGCGGCCTCCACCTCGAGATGGCGAAGTTCCTCGAGGACCGCGGCGCCGAGCCGGCCCGGGTGGCGCAGCACTGGCTCGACGGCGGCGACGCGCCGAAGGCACTGCCGTCGCTGGTGGCCGCCGCCGAGCGCGCCGCCGCTGCCTGGCGGGCGCAGGAGGCCGGCGCCCTGCTGTTGCAGGCGGCGCGCATCAGCCAGGGACCCGGCGCCGATCGTGCCGGCGCCTTCGCCCTGCTGCTGCGCGCGCATCGCGCGTACCTGCAGTCCGACCTCGACAGCAGCGGCCACCGCGAGGTCCTCGATGCGCTCGATGGCGCGGCCGAGTCGCCGCCGGAGAAGGGTCATGCGCACTTCGCGCGCGCCGACACGCTGTCCCAGTCCGGCTCGGGCCCGCCGGCGGAGGCAGAGGCGCGCGCCGGCCTGGCGGCGATCGCGGCCGAGTCCGGCGGGTCGGTGGACGCGCTCCGCATGGACCTGGTCTCGGCCCTGGCCAATGCCCTCTTCCTCCAGGACCGCCCGCTCGAGGGCGCGGAGGCGGTCCGGGCCGCGGCACCGGACCTCCTGCGCCTCGACGACCGGCCGCGCCAGATCGAGCACTGCACCAACCTCGGCGTGCTGCTCGACGCCGCCAACCAGCACGCCGAGGCCCAGGCGACGACGCGGCAAGGCATCGCCCTGGCCCGGGCCGAGGGCGATCGGATCGGCGAGCTCGTGCTGTTGAACAACCTCGCCTTCAGCCTGCACGATGTCGGCCGCGCCGCCGCGGCGCTCGAGCCGCTCGGCGAGGCCTTGCGGCTCAAGCAGACGTACCCGGAGCTGCGCACCAGCGCCCTGTTCGTGCAGGTGCAGCTCGGCAACATGCACCGCAGCCTCGGCGGCTATGCGGAGGCGCTCGAGTTCCTGCAGAAAGGCTTGAGCGTCGTCGGCGGTTACAGCCCCGTGTTCGCGGCCGGCGCGCACAACAGCCTGGCGCAGCTGTACCTCGATCTCGGCCAGCGCGCGCGCAGCCAGCAGCACCTGCGCCAGTCGCTTGCGATCGAGGCGACGCCACCGGTGATCCGCGCCATCAGCCACCTGCTGCGTGCCAGGGCGGCCCTCGATCAGGCCGAGGCGCGCCTGGCCGGGGAAGCGCTCCGGGATGCGGACGGCTTCATCATCGCCTCGACGCGCTATGCCATCCGCGGCCAGGCGACGCTGCTCGGCGCGCGCCTGCTCGAGCCCGAGGCGGCCTACCGGTCGGCGACCACGGTGGCCCGGGAAGCCGCCCGGCTGCAGATGGAAGGCCTGCGCATGACCGCGCTCGCCTGGGCGGCGCGTCATGCGCTCGCCTGCGGTCGCGAGGCGGAGGCGGTTGCCCATGCGCTCGAGGCGCTCGCGCTCTGGCCGGAGCATGCGCCGGACCCCGGCTCGATCGCCGAGGTCTGGCTGGCGGCGGTGGATTGCCTGGATGCCGCCGGCGATGCACGTGCCGAAGGCGTGCTGCGAACTGCGGTCGATTGGATCGCAGCGGCCCACCGCGACCGCGTGCCCGAGCCGTTTCGCGAGTCCTTCCTGCACCGCAATGGCGTCCACCGGGCCTTGATGGCGCGCGCTGCCCGCGGGGGCGGCACGACCCACATCTAGCATCCGCGTCAACTCCTAAAATTGCGTCCGGACATCAAGGAACCGAGCCATGGACACCCGCACCTCCTCTGCCCGCTTGAACATCGAGCGCATCCGCGAGGTGCTGCGGGCCCAGGGCTGCGCCGCCGCGCTGATTCCGTCGAGCGATCCGCACCTCTCCGAATACCTTCCCGAGCGCTGGCAGGGCCGGCGGTGGGCCTCCGGCTTCACCGGCTCGGTCGGCACCCTCGCCCTCACGCTCGACAAGGCCGCCCTCTTCGTCGACAGCCGCTACTGGGTGCAGGCCGAGCGCGAGCTCGCCGGGAGCGGCATCGAGCTGGTGAAGACGCCGTCGCCGGGCGCGAGCTACCACGGCGAGTGGCTGTGCAGGAACCTCGCCGCCGGCTCAGTAGTCGCGGTCGACGGCGACGTGCTCGGCCTCGGCGCCGCGCGCCAGCTGCGGGCTGAGCTCGAGGCTTGCGGCATCCGCCTGCGCAGCGATCTCGACGTCCTCGCCGGTGCGTGGAATGGCCGGCCGACGACGCCGACCGCGGCGGTCTACGAGCACCGCGCCCCGGAGGCACCCGAGTCGCGGGCGGAGCGGCTCGGCCGCCTGCGCGCCGCGATGCGCGAGGCCGGGGCGACCCACCATTTCGTCTCGACCGTCGACGACCTCGCCTGGATCCTCAACCTGCG
>Ga0157380_10004074_pt1 | contig 10087 bp, 10 predicted proteins | sample S35metaG_FD_119757 | JGI IMG/M metagenome (GOLD analysis project Ga0157380, IMG submission 119757) | Switchgrass rhizosphere microbial communities from Kellogg Biological Station, Michigan, USA - S3-5 metaG | ecosystem: Host-associated > Plants > Roots > Rhizosphere > Soil | place: USA...
CGTCGATGGTGTACTGCAGGAACAGAGCATCGAAGGCCGGGGCGTGGCGAGTGCGCTCGTGACTCGCCTCAAGCTCATGAGCAGCCTCGACATCTCCGAGAAGCGCTTGCCGCAGGACGGCCGATTCTCCGTGAAGGTCAAAGACCGCTCTATCGACGTGCGTATGGCCACCATGCCCGTGGCCAACGGCGAGTCGGTGGTGCTGCGCCTGCTCGATCAGTCCAACAACCTGATGACGCTCGAGCAATTGGGCATGCCAGCCGGAATGCTGGCCAGGTTTCGTGGCCTCATCGAGCGGCCCGCGGGCATGGTGCTGGTCACCGGCCCCACGGGCAGCGGCAAGACCACCACGCTCTATTCGGCGTTGAGCTACCTCAACCGCTCCGACACCAAGATTCTCACGGCCGAAGATCCGGTCGAATACCGTCTCGACCGCGTGAACCAGGTGCAGGTCAACGCGAAGATCGGCCTCGACTTCGCGCGCATCCTGCGCACCATGTTGCGCGCCGATCCGGATGTCATCCTCGTCGGCGAAATGCGCGATCGCGAGACCGCCGAGATCGGCCTGCGTGCCGCGATCACCGGTCACATGGTGTTCTCGACGCTGCACACGCTCACCGCGGCCGCCACCATCAATCGCCTGCTCGACATGGGCGTCGCCGGCTACATGGTCGCGACGGCATTGCACGGCATCGTCGCGCAGCGCCTGGTGCGCCAGGTGTGTCCGGATTGCGCGCAGCCCGCGGAGTCCGACGACCACCAGCTCGCGTGGCTGCAGGCGCAAGTCGGTGTGCGCGTGGCAGCCGACATGAAGTTCCAGATGGGCGCGGGCTGCACGTACTGCAATCTGTCCGGTTATCGCGGACGCGCGGCGATCTACGAGCTCATCGAAGTCGATCGCGCGCTGGCGGATGCGATCCGTCGCGCCGACCCGCAGGGTTTCGCCGACGCGGCACGCGCGCAGGTGGGCTACACCACGCTCACGCGCAGCGCCATCGACATGGCGGCCGCCGGCAAGACCACGCTGGCCGAAGTCATCGCCACCACCAGCGGTCTCGACGATCCATTGCAGGACACGCGTCGCGCCGCGCCGCCGGCCGCGCTCAACGAACTCTCCGATGCGCTGTTGAGCGGGCAGGCGCGCTGAGCGGCGCAGACTCATGGCCGAATTCAGCTACAAGGGGCGGGGGAGCGACGGCAGGCTGGTGAACGGCCGCACCGCCGGCGAATCCATCGACCAGGTGGCGCAGCGCCTCGTCTCGACGGGCGTGATCCCGATCGAGATCGTGTCGATCGGCGTGGTGGCCGGCAGCCTGAGTCTCGAGAAGTTAGGGCGGCGCCTGGGTCTCGGGGCCGTCACCACCACGGACCTCGTGATGTTCTCGCGGCAGATGTACACGATCACGCGCGCGGGGATTCCGCTGCTGCGCGGCTTGCGCGGCCTGATCGCCTCCACGCATAACGGAATCCTGCGCGAGACGCTCGAAGACATCCTCGAAAGCCTGGAGGGCGGGCGCGATCTCGCTGCCAGCTTCGCGCGCCATCCGCAGGTTTTCCCGAACCTGTACGTGAGCATCGTCGGCGTGGGTGAAGCCACCGGTACGCTCGACAAGTCCTTTCAGCGCCTGACCGATTATCTGTCGCAGGAACAGAAGATGCACGACAGCGTCAAGGGCGCGGTGCGCTATCCCATCATCGTGATGATCACCATCGCGCTGGCCGCGGCTTTCCTGTCGAGCTTCGTGATCCCGAAATTCGCGCCCGTGTTCGCGCAGCTCAAAGGCGAGTTGCCGCTGCCCACGCGCATCCTGCTGGGATCGTCGATGCTGGTGCGCGAGTACTGGATGTACTCGCTCGCCTTCGTGGCGCTGTGCGGATTCGGCGTGCGCAGCTATCTCAACACCGAGAACGGCCGCTACAAGTGGGACCGGTTCAAGTTGCGCATCCCGGTGATGGGCAAGCTCATGTACGAGTCCATGCTGTCGCGGATCAACCGCTCGATGGCCATTTCACTCGCTGCCGGCATGCCCATGACGCAGACGCTGGCCGTGATCGCCCGCTCGTCGGGCAACGTGTTCGTGTCGGAGAAGATCCAGATTCTCGCCAGCAACGTGGAGCGCGGCGAGTCGCTGCATCGTGCCGCCACGGCGAGCGGGATGTTCTCGCCGCTGGTGCTGCAGATGATCGCCATCGGCGAGGAAACCGGCGCGCTGCCCGAACTACTCGACGAGGCGGCGGGTTACTACGAACGTGAAGTGGATCACGCGGTGAAAAACCTGAGCGCGTCCATCGAGCCGATTCTCATCGTGGCGGTAGGCGGCATGGTTCTCATTCTCGCGCTCGGCATCTTCATGCCGCTGTGGGAAGTGATCAGCAAGGCTGGCCAGAACTGAGCCAGGAAAGCCCATAAGGCGCGTTATGCCCGTAGGACGTTAATCACCGCACGCTTTAGGGGTTTGCCCTGAAGACTGCGGCCGGAGCGGCCGATACAGCGGGTTGGATCGGTCCCAAAAAGTATTGAGAGGAGAGGAATCGTGAGAAAGAGTATTCAAGCTGGTTTCACCATGGTGGAACTGATCGTCGTCATCGTCATCCTGGGAATTCTGGCCGCGGTGGCGCTGCCGAAATTCATGGGACTCGAGCGTGAAGCGCGCATCGCGGCGGTCAAGAGCATGGGCGGCACGCTGAACAGCGCCGCGCAGATGGCGCACGGTGTCTGCATGGCGCGCAATTGCGCCAACGGCAACCAGAACCTGGACGGCAACGTCATCACCTTCGTGAACGGCTACCCCAACAACGCGACCATGTTCAACCTCGTGCAGACCACCGAGGGCTTCACGCGGGTCGGCAACCGCTTCACCAAGACGGGCGCAACCACCGTGAACTGCTGGGTTCAGTACGACCAGGCGGTTCTCGGCGCCAACGGCGTCGTGACGCCGCCGACGCTGACCTACAACGGCATCGTGATGAGCGCCGCGCAGGAGGCGAACATCAACACGAGCCTCCGGAACGGATGCTGATCTGACGGGCTTGCCTGGAGAGTGAAGCCGTGCGCGTGCCTCGCGAGGACTGCCGCGGCTTCACTCTGATCGAGCTCATCGCGTCGATCACGATCGTCGCCATACTGGCCGCGGTCGCACTGCCACTCCTGCCAACGGCGACACCTTTCGCGGAACGCGGCTATGCCGACGGCATTGCCGCTTCGTTGCGCCAATCGCGCGCCGTGGCGATGGCGAGCCGCTGCGACGTGCAGTTCACCATCGACGCGGCCGGCTACCGCGCGTTCCAGCATGCGGCGGGCGCCAACAATCATTGCGCGGCCGCAGGTGCGTGGTCGACACCGGTACGCCGTGGCGACGGCCAGAATCTCATCGAGCTGCAACCGGCCGGGGCGACACTCGCCGCCAACCGGCAGTTCGTATTTGCGGCCGATGGCACCGTGGCGGCCGGGCCGGTCACCATCAACGTAGGCCCGCAGACCATCACCGTCGACGCCTCTGGCGCCGTGGCGGGTCCATGAAGATCCGTACCTCACTCGGCCGCGCGCGCGGCGTCACACTGGTGGAGCTCGTGGTGGCCATCGTCGTGATCGCAACTGCCGGCGCCGCGTTGTCGGGCACGCTCGCGTATCTCAACGGCACCGGCAACACTTCCATCCTGCAGGCGCAGGCGCAATCCATCGCCAACGCCTATCTCAATGAAATCACCGGCAAGCGTTTCGTCGCGGACGGCGTCGAAGGGTCCCGTGATCAGTACGATGACATCTTCGACTACAACGGGCTCGATGACGCCACGGCGCTCGATGAGTTCGGCAACGCAGCCGGCAATTTCCGCGTGCGGGTGGTCGTGGGAGCGGGCGTGCTCGGTCCCGGCCTGCCGGCCGCCGATGTGCGGCGAATCGACGTGACCGTCGACTATGGCAACGGATCGTCGGTCGTCGCGAGCGGATATCGCACGAGGTATCCATGAAGGCGCGTGGCTTCACGATGATCGAACTGGTGATCGCCATCACCATCAGCTCCATCGTGGTGATCTTCGCGACGATGTTCATCGGCGCGCCGCTCGGCGCCTACGAAACCCATTCGCGGCGTGCGGTGCTGGTAGCGGATACCTCGGGCGCGTGGCCCCGCATGGAAACCGATCTGCGCGCCGCGCTGCCGAACAGCATTCGCACACGGCGCAATGGCAGCTTCGTGGTGCTGGAGATGCTCCCGGTGCTGGGCGTGGCCCGATACAAGACGACGCCATCGGCAACGTCGTTCACGATCGCAGGCGTGTACGCCGGCGCCGCACCGAGTTATCTCTCGGTGAACAACCTCGACGGCAACGCGTATGCACTCGCCGGATCGATGGCGGCCGCGACGAACTACTCGGCAGCCGCCGGTGCCGTATCCGGCGAGCAGCAGATCAACGTGAATCCCGCGCCGGTGTTCGCCACGGATTCGCCGAGGCGCAACATCTACTTCGTGGCGCGTCCCGTCACCTGGCTCTGCGACGAAACGCCGGGGCAGGGCACGTTGCGGCGCTACTCGAACTACACGCTCGCGGCGAATCAGACGGCTCGTGATACCGCGGGCGAGCTCACCGGAGCCGGCGCAACCGTCGAGCTCGTCACGCAGGGACTCACGAGCTGCAACTTCGACGTTTCAACGGTTCCCAACGCGACGCAGTCGCAGACCGTGGCCGCGCGCCTCACGACGACGCGCAGTGGCGATGTGATCACGCTGCTGCACAGCTGGCGTACCGAGTACCAGCCATGAGCCGCCGTTCAAGCGAACGCGGGATGTCCCTGGTGGTGGCGATATTCCTGATCACGGTGGTGGCGTCGCTCGCCGCATTCGCCGTGACCGTGGGCACGGCCTCGCGTGAGACCGAGAACCTGCAGTTGCAGGCGGACCGGGCCATGGCGGCGGCGCGCGCCGGCATGCAGTGGGCTGCCCATCGCGCGCGGGTCGCGCAGGTATGTCCCGCCGGGGCTTTCAATCTCACCGAAGGGGCGCTGCGAGGTTTTCGCGTGACCGTGACCTGCGTGACAAATACCGGACCGCATGTGGAAGGCCCATTGACCTACCGCGTCTTCGACGTCCGGTCGTTTGCGCAGTGGGGAAACTTTGGCGCTTCCAACTACGCCTCACGCACCATCGACGCGCGTTTCAACACCGCTCCGTGAAATGGGGTCAGACCCCATTTCAGCCGAGTAGCGGCGAGATCGCTTCCACCAGCCGCTCGGGCGAAGCCGGCCGGCCATCGAGCCATTCGGATTCGAACTCCGCCACTTCGACGCCGATGACCTTGCGCTGCGCGAGCACGGTGGCGCAGGCGCGCAGGTTTTCGAGCGTGAGGCCGCCCGTCACCTGGTATTCGATCGGCACGATGCCGGGCTCGAGCACGTCGCAGTCGAGATGCACGTACACATCGCGCGCGCCCACCGCCGCGCTCAGGCGCTCGGGCAGGTTGGGGCCCACTTCGACGACCTTGAGCTGGCCGCTGGCGATCAGGTCCTTTTCATGCGGATCGAGATCGCGCGCCCCGACCAGCACCACGTTCGACAGCTTCAGGCCCGCGCCGAGACCGCTATCCCAATGCCCCGCGGCGCCCGTGAGCACCATGCCGCCGAGGTAGGGCACGGCGTTGGAGCTCGGCAGATTGGAGTCGCCGTGCGCGTCGAACCACACCACGCAGGCGTCCGGGTGGCGCTCCGCGATCACCGGAATCGTGGCGAGCCCGGCGGCGCAGCGGCCCATGGCGGTGATGGTGCGCTGGCCATTGGCGAGCGATTCGCGCAGCGCGTCCGCGAACGCGTGCAGATCGCCGCGTGCGGCAGCGAGCTGCTCGTTCCAGGCCGTGGTCGGCAGCGGCGCCTGCGGCGTGCTCACGAACGTGGTGTCGAGGCCATAGCGGCGCGCGAGCAGCGCCCCGAGCAGCTGCGCTCCCGCGGTGCCGCGCGTGTTGCGGTCGCCGGCGCGCCCGCGATAGACAATGAGTGACCGTGATTTCATCGGCCGCGAGACTAGCCACTTCGCGCCGAGCGCGCTACTCATGTACCCGCCATCAGCGGCTCTGCGAGTTCCCCCGTCATACGTCACGGTGGGTTGCCGCGCCAAAGACGGGGTCGTGCGCTTTCCTGCTTGACGCAGCGCGCGATTCACGTCCCGGAGTGCCGGGCGTGTCCGCATTCTCCGACAGCGCGGTTTCGGCGGAGCTATTCACACGTGGCGCACCGGCCGGAGAGCACTCCGTGTCCCGGCGGCAGCGGTTCGTGGGGATCGTGCTCGTGAATCGACAGCAGCCGGCGCTCGCCGCCGCGCCTAACAAAGACCATGGAGCCGCTCGCGCCTTCGCTCTTCCAGCCTTCGCGCTCGAGCGCGGCGAGGCCGTCGGCGAACGCGTGCCGCAGGTCGGTGCCGGGCGGTAGTTCGGTGGCGTCGAGCACGTTGTGGAACATGTCGCGGAGCACGAGCCAGCGGGAGAGCCGGGACGTGGCCAGGGGGTCGTACTTGCTTCTTTTGGTTGTCATGCGCGAACGGTATCGGGGAGGGTTCGCGGGCGTCCATTCAGTAGTCCGCGTCGCAGCGAACTGGATGGATGCGAAGAGTGGGAGAAGAGATGGTGCTAAGTGCGCGCCAGCGCGCGGGATTGCGGACGTCTGCTCGCTCAGTCGCGCGCCCGGCGAAGACGCCGGGTGCCCTGCGAAACTCGGGGCGAGGGCGACCGTTGTGTCAGCGCAAGAGTTGGGCGAATTACCCGCCTCGCCTGATCCTCGTTTCTCCGGCGCGCTCCAATGAGCTCGCAAACGTCCGCAATCCCGCACGCTGGCACGCGCGTACCGTCATCGCTTCTCCGATGCGATCGACGTGCAAACTCCTCAGCGCGGTCCGGCCTCTCGAGCCAGCGACGCGTCGCCTCGATGCGTGCGCTCCGGGCGTGGAAAAGAATCGGAGTCGCACGATGTGGCGGAGCGCGAGTACGTGGGTTCAAAATGCCGGCCGAGCTCATTGGGAGCGCGCCGGAGAAACGAGGATCAGGCGAGGCGAGTGGTACTCACAAATCTTGCGCTGACCCAACAGTCGCCCTCGCCCCGAGTTTCGGAGGGCACCCGGCGTCTTCGCCGGGCGCGCGGACTGAGCGAGGCCGGCATTTTGAACCCGCGTACTCGCGCCCCTCTACGGCGTTCTTCTCCAACTCTTCACCGTGCGAAACCGCACCCACCAAAGAAGAGGCCGCGTGAAAACGCGGCCTCTTTGCAGCGGTCAATGTCGCATTCATAAGATGCTTGTTGACGCCACGTGTAGATTCAGGTCGGTCAATCGGGAGGATTGCTCTTGAATCTACGTCTGCAGTATCCACGAGTGCGCAAGGCTCTCGAAGGGGCAATGCTCTGAAGTGCAGGTCATAAATTTCCTACAGCCTGAAAACGCCGCACACGTTTTCTGCGACGAAATCTGACTGCCGCGCATCACATGCAGATGAAGAAACTGGGCGCTCTCCTTTTGTCGTACAGCGTCCTGCTCCACGCCACGAGTGCGATGGCCGGCGCTGCGGCTCCGACGAACAGTTTTGCGGTACGCGACGTCCGGGTATTCGACGGCGAATCAACGATCGCACGTGCCACGGTGGTCGTGCGCGACGGTCGCATAGTCGCCGTGGGCAAGCGCGTCGCCATTCCGGCAGGACTCGACGTGATCGAGGGGAAGGCCAGGACGCTGCTGCCCGGTTTCATCGACGCGCACGTACACGTATTCCCCGGTGCACAGGCCGACGCGCTGCGCTTTGGCGTCACGACCGAGCTCGACATGTTCAACCTGAGCCATGAATTTTCTCGCTGGCGCGCGCAGCGGGAGTCGGTGGGCTTCGTGGCTGAGGCGGATACGTGGTCGGCCGGTACAGGCGTGACGGTGCCGGGCGGTCATCCGAATCAATGGGTGCCCGAAGACATGCCGCGACTACAGAGTGTCGACGGCACGGCGGATTTCATCGAAGCGCGCGTTGCGGAAGGGTCCGACTACATCAAGCTGATCGTCGAGGACAACGCGGCTCTCGATGCCGGGCGTCCGCTTCCGACTCTGTCGCGGTCGCAGGTGTGCGCCAGCGTTGCGGCGGCGCGGGCACGCGGCAAGCTGGCGATTGCGCACGTCACCACCGAGTCCAACGCGCGCATGGCTATCGACTGCGGCGTCGACGGACTCGCGCACACAATCGTCGACGCACCGGTGAGCGTGAAACTGGCGCGGCTGGCGAAGGCCCGGAACGTTTTCGTGGTGTCGACCTTGTCGCTGCTCGTGGCTGTGCCCGGAACGTCCGGCGATGCGCTTGCCGGCGGATATCGACATTTGCTGTCTGCTTCCCAGAAGGGCTCGTTGGGAAGGACCAATCCGCTGGTTCATGACGGCCAGCTGGCGCTGGCACTCGAGACCCTGCGGCGTCTTCGCGCGGCCGGAGTCACCGTGCTCGGCGGTACGGACGCGCCCGCGCCCGGAACGGCCCATGGCCTGTCGTTGCATCGGGAGGTGGCGTTGCTGGTGAAGGCGGGGTTTACGCCGGTCGAAGCGCTGACCGCGGTGACGTCCGCGCCTGCGCAGTCATTCCGTCTGCGCGATCGTGGGAAAGTGAAGCCAGGATTTCTCGCCGATCTGCTGCTCGTGGAAGGCGACCCCACGACGGACATCGCAGATACCTTGCGCATCGATCGAATCTGGAAAAACGGGTACGGAGTCGATCGCGCACTGCCGGAGACCAGGAATTGAGGTGCGGCCCCATTTCCAGGAAATGGGGAGTGTCCCCATTCAGCTCAGGCGGATGAGTCCACGCTTGTGCGCGACGGCCACGGCTTCGGTGCGGCTGATGGCGTCTAACTTCCCGAGGATGGCCTTGACGTGCGTCTTGGCGGTGCCTTCGGTGATCTCGAGGCGTCGCGCGATGTCCTTGTTGCTGCGGCCTTCGGCCACGAGCTGCAGCACGTCGAGCTCGCGCGTGGTCAGGCTGGGCTTGGACATGCGCTGCAGGGCCTTCGCGGCCACGCCCGAAGAGGTGTACGGGCGATCGTCGGCGACTGCGCGGATGGCCGACAGGATTTCCTGGCGTGGCGCGTCCTTGAGCAGGTAGCCCTTGGCGCCCTGACTCAGGCTGCGAAAGATGTCTTCGTCGCCGTCGTACGTGGTCATGATGAGCAGGCACGCCTTCGGATACTTCTCGAGCACCTTCTGCACGACGGCCGCGCCGTCCATCTTCGGCATGCGCAGGTCGAGCACCATCACATCGGGCTTGTGCTTCTCGTAGAGATCGAGCGCTTCGGCGCCATCGCCGGCCTCGGCCACGACCTGCATGTCGGGCTGCTGGTTCACGATCGCGGCCAGGCCATCGCGCACCACGGGATGATCGTCGGCGAGGATCACGCTGATCTTGCGGGCCGGCTGTTTGACCGCGGCGCTCATGCCACTGCCCGATTCGGCCGCGGCAGGTTGACCACGATTCTCGTGCCTTCGCCGGGTTTGCTTTCGATGTGGAATTCTCCGCCGATGGCGCCGGCGCGCTCCCGCATGTTGTTGAGGCCGTAGCCCTGTTGCGCGTAGAGCTCGGGGCTCAGCGTCATGCCGCGGCCGTCGTCGATCACGCTCATGGTCCACTGTGCCATCTCTTCGAGCAGCACGATGCGCACCGTGGTGGGATGCGCGTGGCGCAGCGCATTGCTCACGGCTTCGGTCGCGATGCGCAGCAGCTCGTGCTGGCGCTCGGGCACGAGACCATCGCCAATGACGGCGCCTTCGAAGCTGCAGGTGGCGCGGCCTTCGACGGTGGCGCGTTCGGCGAGCTGGCGCAGCGCGAGCTCGAGGCCGACGCGCTTGGTCTGATCGGGACGCAGTGCCATCACGGAGCGGCGCGCGTCCGCGAGGCCCTGGCGCGCCAGGTCGTGGATGCGCGTGAGGATGGATGGCAGCGGCGAGCTGCGCGCGCATTCGTGCATGGCTTCTTCAGCCGCGCCGAGCTGCATGAGGATGCCGGTGAATCCTTGAGCAAGGCCGTCATGGATTTCCTGGCCGATGCGATTGCGCTCGGCGAGCACGGCGGCGTCCTTCGCGGCCATGCCGAG
>Ga0157380_10004076_pt1 | contig 10084 bp, 13 predicted proteins | sample S35metaG_FD_119757 | JGI IMG/M metagenome (GOLD analysis project Ga0157380, IMG submission 119757) | Switchgrass rhizosphere microbial communities from Kellogg Biological Station, Michigan, USA - S3-5 metaG | ecosystem: Host-associated > Plants > Roots > Rhizosphere > Soil | place: USA...
CCCGGGCCGCCGCACACGACGCCCTGAAGCGAGCCGGCCTCGACGCGCGCGCCGACGATCCGGTGTCCAGCTTTTCGCGCGGCATGCGGCAACGGGTCGCGCTCGAGCGCGCCCTGATTCACCGCCCGCGCCTGGTGCTGCTCGACGAGCCGTTCACCGGCCTCGACGATGCGTCGGCGTCGGCCCTGGTCGCGCGGCTCCGCGGGCTGCGCGAGTCCGGCGCGATCGTCATCGTCGCGACCCACGATCTCGAGCTCGCCGAACAGTTGCTGGATCACGCCCTCTTCCTGCGTGAGGGCCGCCCCGCGGCGTCGATCCCGCGGCCTGGCCGGCTGCGCGCCGTGTACCAAGAGGTAATGACGAGTCCGCCCGACGGGGCGCGCTCGTGACCGGCCCGCCGCCGGCGCCGCCGTCCGGGTCGCGCTTCGCGCGGTCGGTGTGGCTGGTGCTGCGGAAGGACCTCACCGTCGAGGTGCGCAGCGGCGAGATCGCCTACACGACACTGTTTTTCGCCGTCTCGTGCGTACTGATCTTCGCCTTCGCCCTCGTGAAAGAAGGCCGGGCTCCCGAGGGCGGGGCCGCAGGCATCCTGTGGATCGCCATTCTGTTTGCGAGCACGCTGGCGCTGGGCCGGGGGTTCGAGCGCGAGCGCCAGGCGGAAACGCTGCGCGCGCTCCTGCTGGCGCCGGTGCCGCGGCCGGCGATCTACGTCGGCAAGCTGCTCGGGATCGTCGCGCTGCTGATCGCCGCCGAAGCCGTGCTGCTGCCGCTCGTCGCGTTTCTCTTCACCGCGCGTCTCTTCGCCCACCCGTTCTGGCTGGCCGGCATCGTCCTCACGTGTACGGTGGGGCTGGCGTCGGTGGGCACGCTGTTCGCCGCGATGCTCGTGCGGGCCCGCAGCCGCGACATGCTGCTCCCGGTGCTGTTGTATCCCGTCGTGGTTCCGGTAATCATTGCGGGGGTCCAGGGCACCGCGGCGCTGCTTCAGCCCACCGTTGATCTCGAGATCGTACGGTTCTGGCTGCTGCTGCTGGTGACCTTCGACGTCGTCTTCGTCGTCCTCGCGCTGTGGACGTTCGAGGCGGTGATGAGTGATTGAGGAGGCTCAGGCCTCAGGGCTCAGGCAAGAACGCTTTTGCTTGAGCCCTGAGCCCTGAGCCCTGAGCCTTTATGCCGAAATGGTTTTCTCCAGCGGCCATCCTGTGCGGCCTGATGTTCGTGGTCTCGCCGGTGCTCATCGCCAGAGCGCCGGACGAGGCGGCGATGGGCATGGTCTACAAGATTTACTACTACCACATGCCCTCGGCATGGATGTTCCTGCTCGCGCCGCTGGTGTGCGGCGTGTCGAGTGCGTTCTTCCTGGCGCGCGGCCGGCCCGAGGACGATCGACGCGCCTGGGCGGCGGCGGAGCTGACGGTCCTGTTCGGTGCGCTGACGCTGATCACAGGCCCGCTGTGGGCACGGCGTGCGTGGGGGACCTGGTGGGTGTGGGACGCGCGGCTGACGTCGAGCCTGGTCGGCTGGATGATCGGCTGGGCCTACCTGATCCTGCGGCGCTACGGCGGTCCCGGTTCCGACAAGCTGGCGGCGGGAGTGGCCCTGTTCGGCGCCGCCAACGTGCCGTTCATCTACATCTCGGTGAACTACTGGCGCACCATTCATCCGCCGACGACGGTGGTGCCGCGCCTGCCGGTGGACATGGGCGTGCCGCTCTGGTTTTGCGTCTTCGCCTTCCTGCTCCTCTTCATGCTCCTGATGACGATGCGCCTGCGCCTCGAAGTGGCACGTGCGCGCCTGGATGCCCTGTATGTCGCGCACGACGAGTAGGCCGATGGTGAGGTCGATGCTGCTGATGAGAACCTTTGCACGTGTCGCGGTGCTGGTCCTGTGCTGTGCGGCGGCCGCCCCCGCCGCGGCGCACGGCCAGCCGCCGCAGCCGCAGGACGAGTTCGTGCCGGTGGGCAATTCGCCGGCGCCGGAGCAGATTCCGGCGGCGCCACTGCTGATTGGCGCCTACGTGATCGTCCTGGCGGGGCTGTTCACCTACGTGTTCTCGTTGTCGCGGCGCCTGGGCGCGGTGCAGCGCGACGTCGAGCGGCTCGAAGGCGACCTCAGGCGCAAGGGCCGCGCGTAGGTTCGGCCATGCCGACGGCCGCCCACTTCCTCTACATCCCCGCCGTACTGCTGCTCGGTGTGGTGATCGGCTGGATTCTCGGCTCGCGCGCCGCCGCCGACGCCTACGCCTCGCAGCTGCGCAAGCAGGAGGCGGCGCGGACCCGCGGGCCGGGATCGTCAGCGCCCCATGGCTAGGCGCTGAGCCAGGACGGCAGGTAGACCGGCGGCGAGAATTCGCCCCTGCGCGCGGGCGACGTCGTAGGGCGTCCGCACGATGGTCACGGCCCGGGCGGCCGAGTCGAGCAATCCGAACGCGGCGCGGGCATCGCCGTCGCGCGGCTGCCCGACGGCGCCACAGTTCACGAGATACCGCTGGCCGGGCTCGATCGACACGCGGCAGCGCTCGCCGCGAACCGGCAGCAGCGCTTCCACCGCGGTGCCGGCGCGGAAGATGCTCGGCACGTGGGTATGGCCGAACAGGCAGAGCGGCCCAGAAAGCGGCTGCGCGCGCTCGACGTCGCGTTCGTCGAACACGTAGGCGTCCTCGTCCCACGGTGCGCCGTGGCAGATGGACGTGAGCTCGTCGATCGTCGCCGGCCCCTTTGGCAGCGCCGCGAGCCACCGCAGGTTGTCCGGCGTGAGGACGCGGGCGGTCCACTCGATCGCCTGCCGCGCCACATGGTTCAAGCTGTCCACGGAATCGAGGCCGCAGGCGACCTTGTCGTGGTTTCCCCGCACCATCCCCGCGACCGGCAACAATTTGATCCGATCGATCACCGCATTGGGGTCCGCGCCGTAGCCGACCAGATCGCCCAGTACCAGCACCTGGTCCCACTCGCCGGCCGAAGCCTCCAGGACCGCGGTCAGGGCCTCGAGGTTGGCATGCACGTCGCTGAGGACCAGGTAGCGCATCAGAAGCCGATCCATTCCAGCAGCTGTTCGACGACCTCGGGGACTGGCCTCGTGGAGTCCAGCCGCACATGGGCGTGGGCGTAGGCCAGCTGGCGGCGCTGGAAAAGCTGTTCCATGGCCGGACGATCGGCAGCGAGCGGGCGGCGGCCGTCGCTGGGCACCCGTTTCATCACCTGCGCGAGCGGCACGTCGAGCCAGGCGACGGCGCCGTCCGCGAGCATGAGCGCGCGATTGTCGGCTTCGGCGAAGGTGCCGCCGCCGGTCGCCACCACGACGTGCCGCAGCGGCAGCAGCTCGCCGAGCACCTGGCGTTCGAGCTGCCGGAAGTAGGGCTCGCCGTTGGCGGCGAAGATGGCCGCGACCGTGCGGCGTTCGCGCGCCTCGATGCGCTCGTCCACGTCCTCCACCCGCCAGCCCAGGCGGCGTCCCAGGGCGCGCGCAATCGTGCTCTTGCCCGCGCCCATGAACCCGACGAGATACAGCTTGTCCGTCTGCACGCCTGTGTAGCTGCTAGGCGCGAAGGCCCTCGAGAACGTCGAAGAATTCCGGATACGACACCGCGGCCGCCGCGGCCCCGTGGATGGTCGTCGGCCCCGACGCGCCCAGCGCCGCCACGGCGAAAGCCATGGCGAGGCGATGGTCGTGGCGGGCGTCCACCTCGCCGCCGTGCAGGCGCCGGTGGCCCCGCACGTGGAAGCCGTCTGGCTGCTCGTCGATGTCGCCCCCCATCCGTCGGAGGCCGTCGGCGAGTGCCGAGATGCGATCGCTTTCCTTGACGCGCAGCTCCTGTGCACCGCTCACCCGGAGTTCGCCGCCGTGTGTCGCCATCGCGGCGAGCACCGGCAGTTCGTCGATGATGCCGGGCACTTCGTCCGGCGTGATCACGGCCGACCCGACGCCCTGGTAGCGCACCGTGATCGTTCCGCTCGGCTCGCCGCGCGCGGTCGTTGGGTCGACACCCCCATCGTGTGAGACGTCCACGGCGGCGCCCATCCGGCGGACGACGTCCACGATACCGATGCGAGTGGGGTTGAGACCGACACCGTGTATAACGATCTCCGAGCCCGAAACCGAACCGCCGGCCACCATCCAGAACGCGGCCGCCGAGATGTCGCCGGGAACCACCAGGCTGCGCGCGGTGAGGCGTTGCCCGCCCGCCACCGACACCCGCAGCCCCTCGCGCCGCACCTCGACCCCGAACGCCTCGAGCCCACGTTCGGTATGGTCACGCGTGGCGAGCGGCTCGACGACGCTGGTCGTGCCGGCGGTCTGCAGCCCCGCGAGCAGCACCGCGCTCTTCACCTGCGCGCTCGGGACATCCGGCGCGTACTCGATGGGCGTGAGATCCGCGCGGCCGCGCACCGTGAGCGGCGGCCGTCCATTGTCGGACTCGATCGTGGCGCCCATGCGCTCGAGCGGGACGATGACGCGCTTCATCGGCCGGCCGCGCAACGACTCGTCGCCGGTCATGGTGGCCGACAGCGGGTGTGCCGCCAGCACCCCGGCGAACATGCGAATCGTGGAGCCGGAATTGCCCGCGTCGAGCACACCGGCGGGCGGCTGCAGGCCGCGGAGCCCGCGCCCGGTGATGCGCAGCCGCAGCCCGTCGGCGTCGCGCCCCAGATCTTCGATCGCGACGCCGAGACCAGCCAGGCACTCGAGCGTGGAACGGCAGTCGGCGCCGGTCGAGTAGCCGGAAATCTCCGACACGCCATCGGCCAGTGCGGCAAACATCGCGTACCGGTGCGAGATGGATTTGTCGCCAGGCGGACGTACCCGCCCCCGCACCGAGCGGGCCGGATGCACCACGACGCGATCGGGCGCCTGAGCCGCTCTTGTCGTTGAGGGCATCAAGGAACTATAACAGCACGGCTCGCGGCGCCGTGCAGGGCGGCCGTGCAGCGGGAGGTGCGTGATGCGCGGACGCGTGGTGCAGTGTCTCGTGGCCGGGGCCGGTGTCGTCGCGTTCATGAGCGCGGCGCCGCTGGCGCAGCAGCAATTCCAGTTCTTCGCACACTTCACCGACGCGAGCGGCATGCCGATCGCCGGGGTGAAAGACACCGACATCTCCGTGAAAGAAGACGATGCCGTTGGCAAGGTCCTGAGGCTCGAACCGATCGACTGGCCGATCCGGGTGGCCATCCTGATCGACAACGGCACCGGCTCCAGCGAACGCCTGAACCATACGCGCGAGGGCGTCAGGGGGCTCATCAAGGCGCTCCCACCCAACGTCGAAGCGTCGCTGCAGACCACGGCGCCGCAGCCGCGCTACCTGGTGAGGCCCACCAGCGACAAGGGGGCGCTGCTCTCCGGGGTGGACCTCCTGACCCCGGACTCGAGCGCCGGCCGGTTCGTCGAGGGGCTCATCGAAGCCGTGGCGCGGTTCGACAAGGACCGGGCCGACGAGAAGAAGGCCAATTTCTTTCCAGTGGTCATCATCGTGGGGTCGTTGACGGCCGAGGGCAGCTCGATTCGCGACCGGGATGTGCAGCGCCTGTTCCAGCAGCTCGCCACCCGCGCCGTCACGGTGCACGTGGTGATGGTGGGGCCCAGCAATCAGGCGGGCACCTCCAACGTGTCCAACGCCATCCAGATCGGCATCGACGCGACCAAACAGACCGGCGGCCGCTACGAATCGATTGCCGCGACAACCCGGCTGGTGACGCTGCTGCCCGAGATCGGCGCCCAGGTCGCGCAGAGCCACGAACGCCAGAGTGCGCAGTACCGGGTCACCTTCGAGCGTCCGGCAGGGAAGTCGGGGCCGCAGGTGGGCGGGATCGGCCTGGCAGGCAGCCGCGGCATGTCCGTGAAGCTGACACTCGACGGGCACATGCCGTAACCCTATACTTTTCAAAGGACTAAAATCCTGAACCGGCGTGGAGCCGGTTTGGCAGACCCTGCGCGAGCCGGCGTGGCTCGCCAGACACCGAGCGTGAGCCGCCGCAGCGGATCGCGTCGACAGGCCTGATGACCAACAGCCGCCACAGCGTCCGCCTCGACTTCTGCAGCACGTTCGAGATGGTGGACTTCGTGCAGACCGTCAGCGATCACATCGGACGGCTGGTCGGGCTCGACGACGATGCGCTCCACTGGGTGGGCGTCGCGGTGCGCGAGTCGGTCATCAACGCCATCAAACACGGCAACGCCGGCGACGAGCGCAAACGCGTCTACGTCGAGTTCACGCCGCTCGAACGCGAGTCGCCACCCGGAATGGCGATCCGGGTCCGCGACGAAGGTCCGGGGTTCGATCCGGCCAGCGTCCCCGACCCGCTCCATCCTGAAAACCTGCTGAAAGCCAGCGGCCGTGGCATCTTCCTCATCCGCAGCTTCATGGACGAGCTGCGCCTGCAGCCGGCCGCCGAGGGTGGCATGGAAGTGGTGATGGTGAAGCGGGCCGGCGCCACGACGCCGCCGCACGCGTGACCGCGGCCGCGTCCCCCACGACGCCGGCGCCCCCGCCAGTGTCGCCTCCGGAGCCGGTCTTCCTCGCCACCGCGGTCGAGATCGTCTTGCGTGCCGGCGTCATCCAGGAGGCGGGGCGCGCCTCCGGCTTCCGCATCACCAAGAAGGGCGAGATCGATCTCGTCACCGAAGTCGACCTGGCCTGCGAGCGCATGTGCCGCGAGCTGCTCGCCGAACGGTTCCCTGAGCATGACATCCTGGCCGAAGAGCTCAGCGCCAGTCCCGGGGAAGTGGCGCGGGCGCCGTACCGGTGGGTGTTCGATCCGCTCGATGGGACGACCAACTTCGCGCATGGGTTGCCAGTTTTCTGCGCATCGCTGGCGCTGGAACTGGAGGGCCAGCCGATCGTGGGGGCCATCTACGACCCGTCCAGGCGCGAGCTCTTCACCGCCGAACGCGGCCAGGGCGCGTTCCTGAACGGCGCGCCGCTGCGCGCCTCGGCGACGGCGGCACTGGGCGACGCGCTGCTCGTCACCGGCTTTCCTTACGACATGCACGTGCGCGGACCCGAGCTCGTGGAGCTGTTCGGCCAGTTTCTCGGCCGCGCGCGCGCCGTGCGGCGGTTGGGATCGGCGGCGCTCGACCTCTGTTACGTCGCCGCGGGCCGGTTCGACGGGTTCTGGGAGCAGCACCTCAAGCCGTGGGACGTGGCCGCCGGTGCCCTCGTCGTGACCGAAGCCGGCGGCCGCGTCACCGGCATGGACGGCGCCGCGTTCGACGCGCGCGCCGGCCACCTCGTCGCGTCGAACGGCCTCGTGCACGATGCGATGCTCGCGGTGATCGGCGACAGCCGCACCGGCCGCACTCTGCACCGGACGGTCTGACTCCCAGGAGTTACAACCGCGCCGCCGCGCACGCACGCCCTGCCGGCGTCCAACGCGTTGATCGCGAGGATGTTAGGCCGCGATGCGTGGTTGGCACCGCCCCTGCAACGCCCCGGGCGATGCCTGGCGTCATGGGCCCGCGGCCTGGGGAGATTCGATTCATGGGTAAGCACATCGGCTGGAATGCGCTCGTCGTGGGCCTGGTGCTCGCCGCCGCGTCACCGGCGCTGGCGCAGCAGCAGACCGTGAACTTCACGATCGGCGGCTTCGTGGCGAGGAGCGCGGAATCGCGCGTCGCGGGCGACGTGCTCAACGAGAACGGGACGTTCCTCGTCTTCGATCTCGACGAGTTCAACACCCTGACCACTGGCGTCGAATGGCTGTTCCCGATTGGCGGCTTCGTCGAGGGCGGCGCCGGCGTGAGCTTCACGGGAAGCACGGTACCGACTGTCTACGCCTGCTGCGTGGACAACAACGGGCGCGAGATCGAGCAGGAACTGCGGCTGCGCCGCGTGCCCATCGACCTGACGCTGCGCCTGACACCGCTCGGCCCGAGGGCGAAGGTGCAGCCCTATGTCGGCGGCGGGGTCTCGCTCATTTCGTGGCGCTACACCGAGAGCGGCGACTTCATCGACTTCAACAACTTCGGTGAGGTGTTCACCGATGAGTTCACCGGATCCGGCACGGAAGCCGGGGCCGTCTTCGTAGGCGGCGTGCGCGTGCAGGGCCGTAAGGCGACGGGCGGCTTCGAGGTCAAGTACCACAAGGCCGACGCGGACTTCGACGCCGACGACGACGAATTCGCCGGCTCCCGCATCGATCTCGGCGGCTGGAGCTACCAGGCCACGGTGGGCTTCCGGTTCTGAACCTGGAGGACGGGTAGGACGGGTAAGACAGGTAGGACAGGTAGGAAAGACAGGTAGGGCTGCTCGCCCACCCGTCCCACCTGTCCGGAACCCCGCGGGCCGTGAGGTACCATGGCCCGGGTTTGCGTTCTTTCATCAACTGGCTGTCCGCGTTCGCGCTCTCCATCGGCGGTCCTGGGCTGTTCACCATCGCGGCGCTCGACTCGTCGTTCGTGTCGCTGCCGCAGATCAACGATCTGCTGGTCGTGCTGATGGTCACCGGGAACAAGGCGTGGATGCCGTACTACGCCCTCATGGCGACCCTCGGCTCGGTGGTCGGGTGCTCGATCCTGTACGTGCTCGCCAAGAAGGGCGGGGAAGCGCTGCTGCGCCGCCGCGTGTCGAGCGCACGGGTGGACCGGGCGCTCGCGCTCTACCGGCGCCACGGTGTCCTGGCGCTCATGGTCCCGGCGCTCCTGCCGCCGCCGGCGCCGTTCAAGCTGTTCGTGCTCGGTGCCGGGATCGCTGGCGTTCGACCAGTGAAGTTCGTCATCGGCGTGGCTGTGGCTCGGGGCGCCCGCTATCTGATTCTGGGCACGCTGGCGATCTACTACGGCGACGCCGCGAAGGCACTCATGGAGACGCACGGACCGCTCGTCGGTCTGTCGATAGCGGTCCTGATCGTCACGGTGGCCGTTGTCTGGTTCCTCTGGCAGAGACGGACGTCGCATGCCTGAGCCGCGGGCCCTGTCCCTCGTCGTGCCGCTGCGCGACGAAGCCGACAATGTCGTGGCGCTGGTCGAAGAGGTCGCGGCTGTCCTCACACCCCACGGCCTGCACTACGAGCTGATCCTCGTCGACGACGGCAGCACCGACGGCACGTGGGATCACCTGCGGCGCCTGCACGCCGCCGACCCCGCGCGCGTGGTGGCCGTGCGCTTCTCGCGCAACTTCGGGCAGAGCGCCGCGTTCACGGCCGGCTTTGCCGAGGCGCGCGCCCCTCTCGTTGCCACCATGGACGGTGACCGGCAGAACGATCCCGCGGATCTCCCGGCCTTGATGACGTTGGCGGAGACCCACGACATCGTTTGCGGCTGGCGCCGGAACCGTCAGGACGACGTCCTCACGCGCCACCTGCCGTCGGTGGCTGCCAACCTGCTCATCGCCGTCGTCACCGGCATCAAGCTGCACGACAACGGCTGCTCGCTGAAGGTATTCCGCGCGCCGGTCGTCAAGCCGCTGTTCCTGCGGCCCGGCATGCACCGCTATCTGCCGGCCATTGCCAGCCAGTTGGGGGGACGGGTGACCGAGGTCGTGGTAAATCACCGCCCGCGACAGTTCGGTCAGTCGAAATACGGCCTGTCGCGCACCTTCCGGGTGATGGCCGACCTGCCGCGCCTGCATCGGCTGATGCGCGAGGCGCTCGAACCGCCACCGGCCGGCGAGCCGCTCTACGAGATCGCGGAGCGGTTACACTGACGATGTCGGGTCAGGCGCGGCCCGCCAAGAACGCGGGTCGCGCGCAGCGTCTGGCAAACCGGCTTGACGCCGGTTCGCGATCAGAAGGCGGCCCCTACGTACGAGGATCGATGTCTTACCGCAGTCAGCTCGAGGCACGAATCGCCAAGAAGACGACCAGGGCGATCACCGACTTCAATCTGCTCGAAGACGGCGACCGCATCATGGTCGGCCTGTCCGGCGGCAAGGACAGCTGGGCGCTGCTGCAGATGCTCGACGTCCTCCGCCAGCGCGCGCCAATCCGGTTCTCGCTCGTCGCGGTCAACGTGGACTCCGGCTACAAGGACTTCAAGCACGACGTCATTGCCCGCACCTGCGAAGAGCGCGGCTGGGAGTATCGCATCGAGCACACGGCGATCGGCGAGGTCATGGACGATATCCTCGAGGCCAACGCGACGCCCTGCTCGC
>Ga0157380_10004077_pt1 | contig 10084 bp, 8 predicted proteins | sample S35metaG_FD_119757 | JGI IMG/M metagenome (GOLD analysis project Ga0157380, IMG submission 119757) | Switchgrass rhizosphere microbial communities from Kellogg Biological Station, Michigan, USA - S3-5 metaG | ecosystem: Host-associated > Plants > Roots > Rhizosphere > Soil | place: USA: Michigan...
CTGCAGCACGACGCCGGTCTCGCCGGCGACGACCGCCGAGCCGAAGACGCCGTAAAGGCTGTGGATCAGCGCCACGGCGTTGCCGTCGGCGTCGACGGTGGCGATGAAGACGGTGTCGCCGCTAAGGCTTCCGTAGGAAGGCACCTGATCCCACGGCAGTGCACGTCGCAGGTCCATCAGCGGCCGGCGCCCGTCGGCGTGCGCCCTCGAGATGAGCCGCTCGATCGGCACGTCGACGAAGCGCGGATCGGCGAGATGCCGGTCGCGGTCGTGATAGGCCAGCTGCTTCGCCTGGATCATGAGGTGCACAGGGTCGGCCGCAAGGAAGGGCTGCTGGTGCAGCTCGAAGGGCTGGAGCAGGTTCAGCATCTCGAGGACGGTGAACCCTTGTGTTGGCGCCGGCGTCTCATACAGCGTGACGCCGCGGTAGCTGCCGACCAAGGGCTCGCTCCAGCGGGCGTCCTGCGCCTTCAGGTCGTTCTCGGTGAAGAAGCCGCCTTCGGTGGCGACGAAGCCGGCCAGCGTGAAGCCGACCTCGCCAGCGTAGAAGCCCGCCGCACCTTCGGAGGCAACGGCCTCTAGCGTTCTCGCCAGGCCGCGATTGCGCAGCAGCGCGCCTGGGCGAGGCGCGTCACCGCCGGGCAAGAACAACTCGGCGGACGCCGCATGTGGCGCCAAGTCGTTCGCGCAGGCGGAGATCCAGGCGGCCAGACGCGCCGTGACCGGGTACCCCTCCCGGGCATAGCCGATTGCGCTCTCGAGGCTGCGCGCCAGCGGCAGGCGGCCGTACGCCGCGTGCGCCTCGCCCCAGCTGGCCACCGACCCTGGTGTCGTCACGGTGGCGGGCAGGATGCCGCGATAGGGAATTTCTCGCAGCCCGCGCGAAGCGAACGCGGCGAGATCGGCGCTCGCCGCGGCCCGGCCCCCGCCGTCGAGATGGCGGACACGATGCGTCGCCCCGTCGTAGATCAGCCAGAAGGCGTCGCCGCCGAGACCGGTCATGTGCGGATAGAGCACAGCGAGGGCTGCGCTGGTGGCGATCGCTGCGTCCACGGCGGAGCCACCGGCCCGCAGCACGTCGACTCCCGCATTCGAGGCCAGCGCGTGCGGGCTGGTCACCATGCCACGCGGCGCGAGGGTGACGGGACGGCCTGTCGTGATCTGCAAATGCGTCTCCGGTGCTTCGATTCAGTGCGACGCGGCCTCGATGTGCAGGTCGTGTCTTCGGCGACATGATGACAGCTGGGGGCGTCAAGCCGGATGTGCTCGTCGCTGCCGACGACGCCCTCGAGCGGGCCGTTGCGCTGGCTCGTGCGTCCATCAGAGGTCGCGGCTCACGATGATCGAATCTGACCTTGGCCCGATGTCGACGACCTCGCGTTCTGTCGCCATTTCCGCCGCCGGCTGGATCTAGGGCTTTGACGGAGGTCCGCTGCCGGCCAGCGCACTTGATCTGACTGCTGAAGGAGCGGCCGATCACCGTCATCACATTCGCGCCAGACGAGGCGCTCGCGCCCACCGTGATCTTCGCCTCGTGCTCTCAGCAGACGGCATGTGGCGCGCGCAGCCCCCTCCCCATCGAAAGGCCGGTCACATCAACGGAGACGGCGGTTTGATCGTCGATCGCCTCGTGCAGTCACCGCTCCATGCGGGCTGGGCGCGACGAATCGCGCTGCTATCGAAAGTATCGACAATGACGGCGCCGGCCCGCCAACTCAGTGCGACATCAGCACTGGCAGCGTCATAGACTGCAGCACCGTCCGGCTGGCGCCACCGAGTACGAGTTCCCGCCCGCGCGAATGGCCGTAGCAACCCATCACCATCAGGTCGGCATTGAGGTCGGCCGCCATAGAGAGCATCCGTTCACCGGCTTGTGCTCCCGCATCGGCGGCTATCGTGTGGTACCGGGCTTGCACACCATGGGACTGCAGGTATTCCGGCAGCAGATCACTGTATGTCCCTGAAGCCGCGTCAACCGCAACCTCGACGGTATGCGCCGTGCGCAGGATCGGCAGCGCGGCTGCCAGCGCACGGGCGCACTCGCGGTTCTCCTTCCACGCCACGAACACGCTGCCGAATCGCGGCTCGCGCGCGCTGATGTAGGGCACTACCAGCGCAGGCTTGCCGCTGTCAATCAGCACCGCTTCAACGAAGTCGGATGGCACGCCGGTGTCGCCATGGCCACTGTCGTTCTGCCCGAGCACGAGCAGATCGGCATACATCGCCTGTCGCGCCAAGGCATGCTCGGGCGCTTCCAGCGCCTGGCGCCAATGGATCGGAACGTCAGCCGCGGCGGATGCGCTGTTCACCAGTCGACGCGCGTTCTCGAGCCGGGTTTCGTCGAGGTCCAGTAACGCCTGGTTGGCGAGCCCGGCTGTGAACAACAGCGACATTTCCAGGCAGGCAGGAACCACCGCGTAGAGTGCCGTGACGTCGGCGCCGAGCAGATCGCCCAGCGCACGCGCTGCTTGCAGACGAGAAGCGCCGTGTGGCCCGCCGTCGAGATGGACCAAGAGGCTACGCATCGCGCTCATTCTGGTTCTCCGGTTGTTTCTGGCTGCTTCAATACATACCCGTTGCGGTCGATGACCCGCTTGCACGGCAGGTCAGCGGCCGCTTGCCTCAAGTAGTGAGGGTTCATGGATGGACGCTGCTGCAGGCCGCAGGTAGATGATCCAGTAGACGAGCGCGACGAACACGCTGCCCCCCACGATGTTTCCGGCAATCACCGGAACCAGACTGACGAAGTCGAGTAGCCCGAAGGGCGCATCGAGCAGCCAACCAAGGGAGAGCAGGTACATGTTGGCGATCGAATGCTCGAAGCCTGCGGCCACGAAGGCCGCGACCGGGAAGAGCACCGCGACCGCCTTGTCGCAGACGCTGCGTCCGGCCAGCGCCATCCACACCGCCATGCACACGAGCGCGTTGCACAAGATGGCGCGGAAGAACGCCTCGAGCCAGGGCAGCTGCGTCTTGGCGACGGCGATCCTCACGACGGTGCGGCCGACGGCTCCGTCGTTCATGGCGGCATGACCGGAGAGCCACACCAGCACGGCGAGCCCAGGCGCGCCGACGAAATTGGCAGCGCAGACGACGGCCCAGTTGCGTAGCAGTGCTCGCGTGCCGACGTCCCCGCCAGCCCACGCCATGACAAGTAGGTTGTTGCCCGTGAATAGCTCGGCTCCGGCGACGACCACCAGCAGCAGGCCGAGCGAGAAAGCGACGCCTCCTAGTAGTCGTGACGCAGCGAAGCCGAGGGTGGCGTCGCTGGTCACGAGGGCGAACATCAGAGCGCCGAGGCCGATGAAGGCGCCGGCCAGCACGCCAAGCAGCGAGAGCGTGAGCAGCGGCAGGGCGGCTTTGCCGACGCCGAGATCACGCACCTTGGCGGCGATCTGCGGCGGGGAGTAGGCATCGAGGCCGAAGATCTCGTTCACCGATCAGGGCCGCCCGGTTGCCAAGCTCGTCGCGACCGCAGCCGCCGCAGGGGCGGATGCCTGTTCGGCGTGCGTCGTCGAACGGCGCACCCTCCTTGCCGTGCCGGCGCAGCGGCGGCACGACGTCGTTCATCGTGTTCGCTCCGATCCGGCGGCCAGTCAGGAAGACCAACGCGTCAACAGGGTGAGCAGGCATGAGGCAGGCGCCCGTGAGACGCGGCAACTCGACAGCTTCGTTGAGTCCAGGCACGGATGTCGGATTGCCATCGACCGGGACGAAGATGCGCTTGTGCATGGGAGGTTCCGGCTTTGCGATGCGACCAGTGTCCGACCGTGTAGCCGGTGCACCTTGACGTAGGTCAAGGCAAAGCGTCGGCGCCACCAAGTGCCGCGCTCGCACGTGCTCTGGCGCTCGACCCCGAGCTGCTGTCTCGACTCCACCGCAGGGCTCGACCCGCTCTCCGCCAGCGGCATCGACGATCTGATGCCAGCCTTCGCGACGGGCTGGGGCTGACCCTATCGGACCTTAAGTCAACGGCCAGACTACTGCAGCGTGCCGACCGGAGCGAGGCAGCGCTGCACGAAGACCGATAGCGCATTGACGTTGGGGATGCTGATGGCGCGCCGCCCTTTCTCGGCAAACGCGATGACCTGGCCTCGTGCCAGCTTCGACAGTGCCCGGCTCACGGTCTCGAGCGTCATGCCCAGGTAGTTGCCGATCTCCGCGCGGGTCATGCGCAGCGTGATCTGGTCCGAGCGCATGCCGCTCTTGGCGAGAGAGTCGGCCCAGCAGCGCAGGAACTCGGCTACCCGCGCATCGGCAGGCAGGGTACAGACCGACATCAGCGAGTCCCGGTCGCGCCCGATCTCCCGGCTCATCGCTTCGTGCAGCTCGGTCAGGAGAGCAGGGAATTCGAAGCTCGCCGTCAGCAACTGGTCGTAGCGGATGGTCAGCACCTCGCCCGTATCCATCGCCACGGCGTCACACGAGTAGTGCCCGGAAGCGATGCCGTCGAACCCGAGCCAGTCGCCGCGGAACTTGAGGCTCACCACCTGCTCGCGGCCGTCGGCGCAGAGGTTGACCATCTTGAAGCAGCCGGACGTCAGGACGTACAGCGTATCGAACGGTTCTCCGGCCGCATAGACGACATCGCCGGCATGCACGACCCGGCGTCGCGGGGAGAGCCGATCGCAGAGGAACTTCAGCGTATCGGCGACGCGCTGGCTGGCTCGCTGGTCGGCACCAGTACCGTTCGCGTGCGGCCGGGGCGAAGGCACAGCGGTGGAGACGTTGGTTCGGACGCTGGCGACGGTGGCGATTCCGAGCATGTCTGACTCCCTGCTGTATGCCTGAAATGGCATGCGCTCATGTTCGGAATCGCTCGACAACACAGTGAAAACGCGAAGCACTTTTCGGTCGCAGTGTGCAAACGGAGTGTGAACCGGCGGTCGCAATCAACGCCCTTCGGCAGAGGTCGTTGACGGATGTCAAGTGGCGGCGCCGTCCTCTTCAATACGCTTGGCGCACCTCGCTTCGCCCCGCGGCGAAACCCATGCAAGTCGCCTTGCTCCACCCTCCCAGCCAAAGTGTCGACCAGCCGTCGTCGGGCGACGTCGAGGTGCTGCTGGCCAATGCGCGATTGCTGCAGCGCGCGAGCGAGCCCGGGCCCAAGCAGCAATTGCTCAAGGGAAAGCACCTCGGCTTGCTGACCGACGCGCCCGAGGCCCACGCTGCCACTCTGTTCGTTCGGGCCGCCACCGAGCTAGGAGCCCTTGTGTCGCACATCCGGCCCAGCCTGTCCGACCTGGCAACGCAGTCCGTCTGCCGCGACACATCGCAGATGCTGGGTCGGCTCTATGACGGCATCGAATGCCAGGGCCTTCCCGCGCAGCTGGCACAACAGATCGGTCGCGAGGCGGGTATCCCCGTCTACGGCGGCATCGCCACCGAGGATCATCCCACCGCAAGCTTGGCTTCCTTGCTCGCGGGCGACGAGGCCGATGAATGCAAGCGGCAATTGCTCTTGCAGGCGGTGATGTTGGCGACTTTGAGATGAGGCTGGGATGGCGCGGCCCGACGTTGACAACAGACAAACTCCCAGCCTCGTTGCCCGCCTAAATGTGCAACCTATTTCCCCAGGCCGGGGGCGGAAAGGAGAGTCCATGAACATGGACCGCCGCCCCGTTCCATGGCTCGACCGAGTCGTTCGCCGGACATCTGGCGCGGTCACTCGCCTGGCGATCGCCGCATGCATGGTGCTGCTCGTCGCTCCCTCGGCCGCGCAGTCCCCGCCCGACTTCGCCTCGCGAGTTGTGGCTGAGCGAGCGGTGGTCGTGAGCATCACATCGGTGTCGTTCTCGACCCCGTTCGTGTCCGACCCGGACGAAGCACTTCTCGGAGCCGTAGCTCCTCCGACAGGTCGGGCGATGCCGGTCTCGGCGTCGACCACGCGCGTAAAGCGCAGTGTCGCCTCCGGCTTCGTCGTCTCGCCCGATGGCCACATCGTCACCAGCGCCCACGCGGTCAGTCCCAAGCGTGACATGACGGTGCGACTCGCCGACGGCCGGGAGTTCGTCGGCCGGCTGCTCGGAGCCGACGAGATCAGCGATGTCGCCCTGCTGAAGGTCGAAGCCACCGGGTTATCGAGCGCGACCGTTGGCGACAGCCAGGCGCTCGCCGTCGGCGACTGGGTGGCGGCGGTCGGGGCGCCTTTCGGCCTCGAGACCAGCCTCACTGCCGGCATCGTCAGTGCAAAGCGCGTGCTTCCTGAGAGCGGCAGCTTTGTCTTCATCCAGACCGACGTAGCGATCAATCCCGGCAGCTCGGGTAGCCCGCTGTTCAATCTCGCCGGGCAAGTAGTCGGTATGAACTCGATGGTCTACACCACGAGCGGCGGCTACATGGGCGTGTCGTTCGCGATGCCGATCGACGTGGTCATGGCCGTCGCCGACCAGCTGCGAGTGCAAGGCCAGGTCGTACGTGGACAGCTCGGTCTGAGCGTGCAGGAGCTCACCGTCGGCCTGGCCCATGCGTTCGGCCTGCCCGGTGCGGGAACGCAGGGGGCGCTGGTGTCGCGCGTGAAGCGGGGCAGCATGGCGGAGCGCGCCGGTCTCCGCCTCGGCGACGTCATCCTCGGATTCGATGCGCGGACGGATATGAGCTACGCCGAGATCGAGCTAGGCATTGCCGCCAAGCGGGCGGGCGACGTCGCCGCCCTGAGCGTGTGGCGCGCAGGCGCTGTGAAACGGATCGACGTCGAGGTGACCGCGCGGGCGTCGACGCCGACGCTGACCGCACCGGTGGTCCCCCGGGCGCCGCGCGGCGACCGCCTCGGGCTGGTCTTTTCCAGCCAGATCGCCGCGCCGAAGATCCCTGGCGACGACGGCGCTGGCATCGAGGTCTTGGAGTCTTATGGCGCCGCCCTTCGCGCCGGCATCAGCGCCGGCGACCGGGTCGTGGCGCTCAACGAGGTCACGATCCGTCGCCTCGAGGACTACGACAAGGCGATCTCGCGTCTGCCCCGCGGTGCCGTCGCCGCGCTCTTGGTCGCCGGCGAGGGCCGTCAGCGCTACGTCGCGCTTGCCACTCAGGACGAGCCTTGAACGCGGAGATTGGCCGGGGCAGGGACGTCGCGATGTCGGCAGCGGATTTGGCGTGCCTACGTTCCCTGTCGCCCGAGGGTGGCGAGCCGCTGCAGCCAGCGCTGGCGCTGCGAAGCCGGCCCTTCCACCCGTCCGACCAGCGAGCGGCGGACCGGTGCGATGCCGGCGAAGCGAAGGATGTTTCGTTCCAGCGACCTGACGCCGTGTGCGCCGAAGTACCAACGGTAGACGAAGGCGGGCATGCCCATCGTGACGACGATCCGCGCAGACCGGCCGCCGAGCAGCTGCGCGCCGGGGCCGCCGTCGGTCGCCGCGCCTCGGGCGAAGCCGGGCCGGGCCACCTGTTCGAAGAAGGCCTTGAGCAGCGCTGGCATGTCGCCGAGCCAGAGCGGAAAGACTACCAGCAGATGCTCGGCCCACATGATCTCCTGCTGCGCCGTGGCGAGTGAGGGCGGCAGGGGTTCGGACTCCCACTCTTGCTTGCTGCGCAGGATGGGAAAGTCCAGCCTGGACACGTCGATCGTCCGCACTTCGTGGCCTTCGACAGCCGCTCCGTCGCGATAGCTCCGCGCTAGCGCGTGGCAGAAGTGATCTGACGTGGAGTCCGGATGGCCCTGAATGATCAGGATTCGACGGAATGTCATGAAGGTCGCTCGATCAATTGCGTCCAATCATGTGACGGCACCGAAGCGTGACCGTTGACGTGGCTCAAGCCTGCAGTCCGATCCGCGCCGGATACTGCTTTCCTGATCCGCTGAGCTGCAGAGCTACCGTGTCCGCGATCCGTTCCATCCTTCTGCATCTGGACGCCACCCCCGGCAGCGCCGCTCGCCTCGCGGTGGCGGAGGCACTGGCGGCGCGGCATGGGGCACGGGTGACGGCCCTGTTCGGTGTCCGGAGCGATGGCGTGCGCGCCTCGTACGCCTATTCGGCAAGCGCCGCGCTTGGCGAGGCCGCCGATCCGCAGGCCATCGAGCACGACTTCGAGCGATCCCGCTTGCGCGGACTGTGCGACCAGAACGGTGCCGGTTTTACCTGGTGCGAGATATTTGGCGACACGGTGAGACACGGCTTCCTGGCGGAAACGGCGTACGTCGATCTGCTCATCCTCGGTCAACAAACCAAGGCGGACGAGACGAGCGGGGCGCCTGCGGGCTTCGTCGAGTCGGTGATCCTGGAGAGCGGCGTGCCGGCGCTTGTCATTCCCTGCTCGCATGGGCGGGAGACGATCGGCCAGCGCATGCTCCTGGCCTGGGACGGCTCCCCACCATCGGCCCGCGCCATGCGGGCGGCCTTGCCATTCATGGCACATGCCGCCGAGGTACACGTCGCGACCTGGGCGGCGCATGTGCCGACCGCGCCCTATAGCGGCGTCGACGCGTCTGCCTGGTTGAATCGTCACGGCATCGCGTCGCAGGTGCATCAAAGAGGGCCGACGCATCACCTCGCGAACGAGCTCGCTTCGATGGTGGCCCGGCTGGATGCCGATCTCGTCGTGATGGGTTGCTACGGGCACAGCAGGCTTCGTGAGCGGGTGTTCGGCGGAGCGACGCGGGCATCGCTCGCCTCGCTGCCGGTTCCCGTCCTGATGGCGCACTAGGCCGTTCTGAGGGACTGCATCATCGATTCGGAACGAGATTCGGGGTCCCACCGCGCTCGGTGCGGCCGATCCGTGCGGCTCTGCGACGTCTCGGCGCGAACGCCAGCACGGTCGAGGAGCGCTATTTCGACACAGGCGACGGCCTACTCGCCAGGGCAGGAGTCGCGCTGCGTCTGCGGTGCGTCGATCGCGTGTGGGATCAGAGCTTCATCGCCGAAGCAGTTGTGATTCAGTCGCTGGGCGACAGCTGCAGGACGAAGCGCAAAGTGTCGGTATCGGAGCCGGCGCTGTCGAGCTCCATCCCCTGGGCAAGCGCCAGCTCGCGCATGGCCAGGTTCTCCCGCAGGACGACGCCGACCATTCGCCGGGTTCCCTTGCCCTTCAGGTAGGCGATCATCTTGGCGAGCAGGATGTGGCCTAGCCCCCGGCCTTTGAGGTCCGAGCGCACGACGACCGCAAACTCCGCTTCCAGGTTGTCGGGGTCGGCCACCGCCCGAACGACGCCGAGAGTTTCCTCTGCACCGCCCACGTCCTTGCGCACGGCGAGGAATGCCATTTCCCGCGAATAGTCGATCTGGGTCAGGCGCGCCAGCTCGCTGCGCGGGAGCTCGCGGCGAGAGTAGAAGAAGCGCAGTCGCAGGTCCTCGGGGCGCAAATGCTCGATGAAGGCACGATGCCGGGGCTCGTCCTCGGGACGGATGGGCCGCAGGACGATCGCTTCGCCATGCCAGTCGATCGACTCCGCCAAGTGGGCCGGATAAGGCGCGATCGCGAAGTTTGCTGCGCCGGCTCGGCCGGGTCGGCTCAGACGCACTCGCGCGTCCAAGGCGATCACGCCTTCGTGATCGGCCCAGAGCGGGTTGATGTCCAGCTCGGCAAGCTCCGGCAGGTCGGCCAGCATCTGCGACAGCGCGATCAGCACGTCGAAGATGGCATCGAGCCGCGCCGGAGGATGGTCGCGGTAGCCGGCGAGCAGGCGGGAAACGCGGGTCCGCGAGACGAGGTCGCGGGCCAGCGTCCGGTTCAGTGGCGGCAGGGCGATGGCCCGGTCGGCGATGACTTCGACCGCCGTCCCGCCCTGGCCGAACATCAGCACCGGCCCGAAGAGGGGGTCGACACTGGCGCCGACGATCAGCTCCTGAGCCAGCGGCCGATGCACCATCCGCTGCACCGTGAAGCCGGTGAGTCGCGCCTGCGGCAGCGCGTTGCCAATGCGGACCAGCATCCGGGCGGCGGCTTCCTGCACTGCGCGATCGTCCGCCAGGTCGAGGCTGACGCCGCCTGCATCCGACTTGTGGCTGATGTCTGGCGAGAGGATCTTCAGTGCGACCGGAAAGCCGAGTCTGGCCGCGGCCGTGGCCGCGGCCGGGGCGGTGGGCTCCACAGCGACGGTCTCGACGATCGGGATGCCGTAAGCCTTCAGCAGCTGCTTGGCCTCGTCTTC
>Ga0157380_10004078_pt1 | contig 10083 bp, 8 predicted proteins | sample S35metaG_FD_119757 | JGI IMG/M metagenome (GOLD analysis project Ga0157380, IMG submission 119757) | Switchgrass rhizosphere microbial communities from Kellogg Biological Station, Michigan, USA - S3-5 metaG | ecosystem: Host-associated > Plants > Roots > Rhizosphere > Soil | place: USA: Michigan...
ATTAAAGACGCGATACCAAATATCCAGTAAATGGGTTTTATCGGTCTTTTTAAGCCTATGTATTGCCAAGGCTTTGGGTCAGAAAAATAGGCGAACAATAAAGAAGGAATTACAAATAGACCAAGGAATTGTATCAGCAACATTCCACGGACAAAGGTCAGCATCTTAGGGTTTGCACCTGTCCATTTAGACATATTTCCAACATCAAAGATGCTAATGCCGGTCATGCCTGAAAGAATTGACATTCCAATCAAAGAGAAAATCATAAAAATTCCCATAGCCATTCCTAAAAACAACAATAGCTGTATCCATACCGGCCTTGTTTTAAGATAAGATTGCATAACTGCTTTATTTATGAATTGTACCTTCGTTTCCCTATTGCGGGTGCAATATAAGCCCGCAATACAATATCGTTACCATTGATAAAGATTGACACAATAGAACTTCCTGATTTTCCCCTTCTTTTAGCGCCTATGGAAGATGTTAGTGACCCTCCTTTTAGAGCAGTGTGTAAAAAAAATGGTGCTGACCTGATGTATACTGAGTTTATTAGTAGCGAAGGGCTGATACGTGATGCTATTAAAAGCCTCCAGAAACTGGATATTTTTGAAGAAGAACGTCCTATTGGCATTCAAATTTTTGGTGGCGATGAAGAAGCGATGGCCATGGCTGCAAAAATCGTTGATGCAACAAAACCTGACTTATTAGACATAAATTTTGGTTGCCCTGTAAAAAAAGTAGTTAGTAAAGGTGCTGGTGCTGCGGTACTAAAAGATATAGATCTTATGGTGCGATTAACAAAGGCAGTAGTACAAGCCACCAATTTGCCGGTAACAGTAAAAACCCGTTTAGGCTGGGACCATGATTGTATTAATATTGAAGAAGTTGCTGAACGGTTGCAGGATGTTGGCATTAAAGCCCTCGCAATTCATGGTCGTACCCGATGCCAGCTATATAAAGGCTCCGCCGATTGGACCGCTATTGCAAGAGTTAAAGAAAACCCACGGATACAAATACCCATATTTGGAAATGGTGACGTTGATACACCGGAAAAAGCTATCGCTTATAAAAATAAGTTTGGCGTTGACGGTATTATGATAGGCCGTGCTGCCATTGGCTATCCCTGGATTTTTAACGAGATAAAACATTATGTAAAAACGGGAGAGCATTTGCCCCCACCAACAATTCAACAAAGAATAGAAGTCATAAGGCAGCATTTAAAACAATCGGTGCAATGGAAAGGAACTTTTGCCGGTATTAATGAAATGCGCAGGCATTACACTAACTATTTAAAAGGGTTACCAAATATCAAAGAGTTTCGGCTAAGGCTGGTTACCATTGGTGATGTGGGCGAGATAGAGAATGTTTTACAGGAAATTATTAATCATTATGATGGATATGAATTTATTCCCCGTAAGATTAATATGGACGCGATGGCTTATAGTTGCGACTAGATGAATTTTGATTTTCTAATTAATCCAATTAAAGAAACCAACATCCAGGTCCCTTCTAATATAACAAATGGCCAATAAGCTATAAGGTAAGATGCATAACAGGCTAAACCTGCACCAATAGCATTCAATACAAAAAACATTTTAGCTTTTCCGGAAATTAAATTGAAGGTGCTGGCAAAATAGGCAAACAAAATTAGCCCCACACCTATCGTACCGATCCAATCATCAAAACTCATAAACAAATTTTTCTTCGTCTTTAGCTAAAAAGGCGGTCTATCACCAATATTTTTGCTTTCCCTGAAAAAATTTAAGCTATCAAAAAAAATAAACTAAAATATCGATAATAATTTGCCTGTAAAAAATGCATAAGAGATCGTAGATGTGGCAGAATATTTTAGTAATCGTCCTATACCGAGAGTGGTTTTAAAGCCAAGTTAGCAATGAACCGTAAATGTACCGTTGCCTAACTCCCTTATCCTTTATTTATTGTGTCGTGATTAATTTTTCTTTTAAAATGAATTTCTACAACTCTTTAGTATTTAGAGATAATAAGACAGTGAATAACTTTTTTTATGTTATGCACTTAAGCATCGACTGTATGATTGTTTTGTTAATGAAGCAAAATGTGGCCCGTAGAAATGCATTTTCTAAGAAATCCATAAAACCGACGGCTTATGAAAAAATTTTACCCTCTTTTTATTTACTCAATACTAATTCTATTTTCCTGTCTATGTCTGAATAAAGCACTAAGTCAAACTTGTCCTTCTTTAACATTCACTTATATATCAAGTGAATCGAGGTGTACATCTACAGGATCTATAACTGTAACTGTAACAAGTGGGGCAGGGAATTATAATTATAAAGTCATAGGGCCTATATCAACTCCATTTACATCATCAAATGTAATTACGGGTTTACTCCCTGGCAACTATCAGCTTGTTGTTAGAGATATAAATAATAATTGTGAGAATACTCAAGCAAATGTTGTAGTACAAGGTTCATATGCTGATCCTCGCTTTTTATTAAATAGTACAGATGTAACTTGTGCTGGTAATAATGGCACTATCGATGTCTACGATGTTCAGTATGGACGAGCACCTTTTGACTATACCATTGTTTCTCCTTCACCATCAAACGTTGGAATAAATAACACAACGGGGCATTTCACCAATTTAACTCCTGGGGAATACGCCATTCAATTACGTGATTCTTGCGGTGGTATACAGGTGCGTCGTGTAACCATCGAAAGTTATAGCTGGTGGTTTGAAAATGTTGATGTTACCAGGGTTGGGTGTGATAGCGCCGACGTAACTATCTATTTAAGGGATAATAAAGGAAACCTTAATTCAGGATCTTTAAGTTTTGCAGGTTTTAGTTATGGTATAGTAAGGTCTATAGGAGATACGCTATGGAAATCTTCAAAAAGTTTTCGCTTTTATATTGGCACCCAGCGTTCCGTTCGTTTTGTGGCAAAAGATAATTGCAACAACATAAGTGCATACACGTGGAATGTACCAAATGGTACCAAACCTGCATTAAGCGGTTCGGTTGCTTTCAGCAATAATAGTTGTTCCACCTTTACAGCGTCAGTGACCGGACAGCAAAACCTGGTTTCCCCAAACTATTGTTTGCGTGATAACAGCAATGTTGTAATTGCCTGTAACGCGAATGGAATTTTTGACAATATACCATATGGCAGCTATTGTATTACAACAACAGATAATTGTTATGATACCACAGTTACACGCTGTTTTACCCAAACAAAGCCAACACCTGGCGTGGCTGCAAACATAACCGCTGACACCTATAGTTGCACTACTTTCAGAGCCAGTGTTACAGGACAAGCTAACCTTACTAATCCCAACTATTGTTTGTATGATAATAGTAACATACAACTAGCCTGCAACACCACTGGAATATTTCCAACACTTACATATGCCACTTACACTATTACCATCCAGAATGGTTGTTTGGACACAACCATTACACGAAATTTTACCGTTGCGAAGCCCTTACCTACTCTTTTAAACGTATCGAACAGCAATGGTAATTGTGCCACATTTACTGCAACAGCAACAGGATCCAATCTAGTTAATCCTCAATATTGTCTTTTCGATACTAGTGGGAATGTCATTATTTGTAATACCACCGGAATATTTACAGGAATTGCAAATGGCAGCTATTGCGTTCGTGCCGTTTCATGTGGCGATTCTACAAATTCAATTTGTTTTAGCGGTACAGCGCCTATTCCCTCTGTAAACAATATCGTGCAAATAAGTAATAAAACCTGTACAAGTTTTAAAGCATCTATTACAGGACAAGCTAATCTTACAAATCCACAATATTGCTTATACGACGATAATAATATAGAACTAGATTGTAATAGCACAGGAATTTTCAGCCTGTTGCCTTACGGTTCCTATTGTATAAAAATTACAGATACTGTTTGTAATGATACGGTGATCACCCGTTGCTTTTCTGCTTCCCCACCAACACCAACTATTAACGGCACGATCGCAAAATCTAACCTTGGTTGTACAACATTTACTGCCACAGTTAGTGGTACAAATCTTACAAGTGCATCCTATATATTATTTGATGCTTTAAATATTCCAATAGACACAAACTCAAATGGAATATTTACAAACCTTCCTTATGGAGCTTATTGCGCCGAAATACATGATGGTTGTATAGACACAATCATGAAAGTTTGCGGAATTTTTAGTTTAAACCAAAGTGTGAGTGTAACCAGTTCAAAGAATTGCACATTTGACTATACGAGCTTGCAAATAAATTTTTCAAATTCGGTAGCTCCCTATACCATTAAGATTTATCATCCAAATGGCTTGCTACTGCGGGATACTTCTACTACCAATGTATCTACCACAATAACAAGTTTACCGGCACTTTCCACCGGCTTAAAATATAAAGTTGTTGGGATAGATAATTGCGGATTTAAAGATTCTGTTCAAATAACTCCACAAGCAACGCACATTACCAAATTGGCAATAGCAAATTCTAAATGCCCAAGTTCCACCTGGCAAAATGGTTCGGGGGATCTTACAGTTAATTGTAGTTCGAATTTGTATTCAGTTACACCAAAAATCATTTATAAAAATGGGATTCCCCATACCTTAAACTACTCTTCTAATATCGGAACCAGTTTTGTTTTTTCCGATATTGAGCCTGCCACATACGTAGTTGAATATACAATGCAAAATTGTACCGGAAAGTTGTATGATACTGTTTCGGTAGCCCCTTACTCATATCCTTCACAAAATAATTCGGCTGTTTATCAATGTGACAATAATAGTTTTAGTGTTGGTGCGGTAGTTACAGGGGGAGTTGGCCCTTACGAATATGAGATAATTGGGAGTCTTCCCACATCACCCAGCATCAATACTTCGCCACAATTAAGCCCGGTGTTTGCAATTAATAATGGCACCACTTATGCATTAATTCGTTTACGTACTATTGATGCCTGCGGAAACGCTACATTAAATGATGTGAGTGTACTCCCTCTTCAAAATATTGCCGTTTCAGCAAACACAACTTGTTTATATAATAATGTTACTCTTTCCGTCGACGCCATTCCCAATGCCACCTATCGCTGGTATTATAAATCTACAGCAACGGACAGCACACTACTCGATGACAGCATTGCTTATAACATTCCTTTTCTCGAGCCCGAAGAAACGGGAACATATGTGTGCAAGGTTTCCATAAACAATGATTGTTTGATACGGGCAACTTACTTTAATCTTACAGGGGATTGTGGACACACGCTGCTGAACTCTTCGATTAAGCTAAAGGTAAAAGAAGCAGGGAGTGGTAATCAACTTACATGGTTTAGCAATAACAAAGATCAGAGGGAATTTATCATAGAAAGACAAACAGAAAATTCTTCTCAATTTTTGGTCATCGGAAAAGTTGCTATTCAAACTTCAGGAAGCTATTCTTTTACAGATAAAGACCCATCCGGAGGAATTAGCTTATATAGGTTAAAAGTCATAAGCAATCAAACTACGGTCTACTCAAACATCGTTAAAATATCCTCAGCCACCGGACACGTCCTTGCTTATCCTAACCCGGTAAGAAATAAAATCAGTCTATCGTTTAAAGGCACAATGCCTGCTAACTATAAGCTTCAATTAATTAATGCTGCTGGCCAATTAGTACACCAGGAAGAATTAAAAAATGTTATTGGTGGGTTACATACAATTAACAGAACAGGTGCAATGCAACCCGGCATCTATCTATTAAAAATGATTAGTAGTTCTGGTTACACCACGACGCAAAAATTAGTATTAGAATAGGCAAAGAGAGAGGTTGTATAAAACAGCCTCTCTTTACTATTTTTCTTTTACCAGTTCAGAAAGTTCAATTATGTCAAGGCCACGTCGTGCGGGACCAGTGAGCAATTCACCGTCGAAAGAAAAACGGGAACCGTGACAAGGGCAATCCCAGCTTTTTTCGGCACTGTTCCAATCCACCATACATTTCGCATGGGGACAAACCGGATCAATAGCATGAAGGTCGCCGTTATCATCTTTGTATAATGCAATGGATTCTCCTTCATATTTAACCAGCTTTCCTTCACCAGGTGCCAGGTCAGCAACTTCCTTAATATTTGTCAATGAAAACCTTCTTTTGAAAAATTCTTTTACAACGTCAGCATTCTCCTTTACAAAATTTGAAAAGCCGGCGACCGGTTTTATTCTGTTTGGATTAAACAACTTTTTAAATTCACTATCTCCTTTAGAAATCATGTCGGTGAGAGCAATCGCTGCAATGTGACTATAGGTTATTCCATTACCGCCTAAACCTGTCGCTACATAAACACTATCTGGGGTGCCCGGTAAATGACCAATGTATGCAAGCCCATCAGATGATTCGAAATATTGTGAAGACCATTTATAGGCGATATCCGCTACATCATAATATTTACGTACATAGCTTTCCAGGCGGGTGAAGCAAGCATTAGTATTTTGTATATGAGCTGTCTTATGATCTTCGCCGCCAACTATTAAATATTTTTTTCCGTTAACGGTTTGTGTGCGGTGATAATGATAGGGATCATACATGTCGTAAGCAAGAGCATTGGGATAACTATCGTCTTTTAAAGTAACAGCCATGGCATAACTGCGATAAGGTGCACATCTAAAATGCAATAGGTTTACACCTGGAGGAATATGTGTAGCATAAACAAGTTTACGGGCTTTTAGTGGTCCGTTATTGCTTTGAATATCTAATACGCCGTCATCTTCTTCAAACTTATCAATTGTACAATTCTGTAAAATAACTCCACCCAATTTTTCAAATTCTTTGGCTAAAGCATGAGCATAGCGTGTAGGATGTATTTGTGCCTGACCTGCATAAACAATGGCTCTCTTAAATTGTACGGGTACAGGTATAGTGTATGAATAAGAAACTGCAACTCCGGCATCTTTAGAAGCATCAAACATTTTTTGCAGTTCTTCTATTTGATCGTCAGTTTGTGCAAATACAAATCCATCCTTGTCCTCAAAATCACAATCAATATTATAGGCTTTAATATTTTGATTGTATAATGTTCTTGCAAGCTTAGTCGCCTTCGCAACCAACTGCGCATTATCTTCCCCAAAATCATTTTTTATATCCTGATAGGTAGTATCAAAAAATGTGTTTATGTGGGCAGTTGTTCCACCCGTTGTACCAAAACAAATATTGTGAGCCTCAGCGATAAGGCAAGTTTTTCCTCCCTTTTGCAATTGTAATCCCGTTGTAATACCGGTTATTCCGCCGCCCGCTATTACTACATCAAATACTCTATTATTTATTTCTTGCGGCAGAGGTATAAAATCTGTTACTGTATCTTGCCACAGGCTGGTGCAAGCTCCATCTCTTTTCATAATTAGCTTTTTCAAATTTGCCGAAAAAATAGTGCCGCATACGGAATTATATTCCTTATGAAAAATCAAGTAAATATTTTTAACCGGATTGCGGGTTTCTTTTGCTGAGGCAATTTAGAAAAGACCCTGCCTGCTATTTATAACTTTGAATCTAACTAATACTTTTCTCCGACACCTAATCCAAACAAAGCAAAATCGTATTTGGCCGGGTCAGCAGCATCGAAGTTTTTCAGGTTTTCTGTAAGCTCTAGGGCGGCCAGCCAATCTGTTTGCTTACGTTGAAGTAAATTAAATCTGCGAGCAACACGGGCAACGTGCACATCAATAGGACAAATTAGTTGTGAAGAAGAAATTTTTTCCCAGATTCCAAAATCAACTCCCTTATTATCTTTCCTTATCATCCACCGTAAAAACATATTCAGGCGTTTGCAGCCGGAATTTTTTATGGGTGCCGCAATATGTTTTTTTGTTCGTTGCGGGATTTGGGGCAAACTGAAAAAGTAATGATAAAAACCATCAAGTGCTTTTTCCACAGATTGATCTTTTTTATTTAGCCATACTGCAAAAGCAGATTCCAGCGAAGAGCTTTGGCTGTAATGATATTTGAAAAATTGAATAAAATAAAGCAGATCAGTATCGTTAAAAGTGCGATGCTTGAAATTAAGTAGTCGTTTTAGATCTGAGGTCTTGTGATTAAGTACAAAATCATAAGGCGAGTCATCCATTCTTTGTAATAGCTCCTTACACTTATTAATAATAGTAGCCCGGTTGCCCCATGCAAATATTGCTGCAAAAAAGCCGGCGATTTCAATATCTTGTTTTCGTTTAAAACGATGAGGTATAGAAATAGGGTCGCTTGCTATAAATTCAAGGGTATTGTATTCTTCAACCTTCCGATTTAAAAAGAGAACCAGGTTAGTATCCACAAAGCAAAGCTAAGCCGCAAAATTTTTTATAACCATTTTCTAGACATTAAACACGTTTGCCTAAAATTTTTAAGCTTCTTTCTCGGCCATCCAATAAAGCAATATTGGGCAGATGAGCCCATTCAACAAATCCCGCTTTATAAAAAAGCTGTAGGCTTGGTTCGTTATGAGCAAAAATATAACCTAATAAAGTTTTGATTCCCAGGTTGCCGCACTCAGCTATAGAGTAATTAAGTGTTTGTTTGCCAAATCCTTTACCACGATAGTCTTTATGGAGATAGATACTTATTTCTGCGGTGGCTTCGTATGCAGGACGCCCATAAAAATTTTGAAAACTTACCCAGCCAATAATTACTTCTTCTTTATTTTTTATTACCCACAACGGACGTTTACCAGGCTTATGCTCATAAAACCAGGAAATTCTGCTTTCTACAGATACAGGTTCCACGTCAGCGGTTACCATTCTTGACGAAATGGTAGAATTATAGATAGCTACTATTTTATCAAGGTTTTCCAAAGAAGCGTCTGCAAAATGGATGGCGTTCATCGTTTAATCTATAATTTATTTGTGCAAGCGCTTTTTCATTAACCAATCCTTTTGTAACTCGTTGCCTAATATAAAATCAACTTCATCAAAAATGCTAAATCCCCAACAACTATAAAAATCGATGGCCTTTTTATTCTCTTTCCAAACACCCAACCAAACCGTGTCCTTATTTTTTTGGCCAGCGATCTGCAGGCTTTTCTCCATCAATATTTTTCCTACACCCTTTCCAATTAATCGGGGCATAGCATATAAACGGGCTATTTCTATAGCGTTCGTACTTCCCAATGTTTTTGGATGCCTTGTATCGCGAAGCTTTGCATAACCCGCTAATTCTTCACCCATGTATGCTAAAAGAAAAGTGTTTTCCGGCGAACCTACTTCAAGCATCAATCTTCCCTTTGTAAACTGGATATTCATGAAAATATCCATATTTTCTTTCGAATTATGTGGAGCAAAGGTTTCGTAAAATGTTTGCCGACTAATTTCCGCAATAAGTGCTGCATCATCCTCCGTAGCAGACCGAATAGTAAGATTCATAAAGCACATTTATTATCAAAACCTACAGGCTTTTATGACCTCAGAGGAAGTCCTTAAAATTCTAATGTTTTTTGTTGAAATTTCGTTCTGGTGTCTTCTTTCTTTGTAAACAGTCTTTTGCAATTGTCAAAGGAAGAGCATAACCTACCGCCTTTATTTATTTAAAAAAAACAGAAGAAATTTTAGATATTATAGCAGTGGTGGGTAATAATCAGCAATCCTCTTCGCGGCTTTTTCTATTTATTAGTATACGTCACCTCTTTCATCATTATTAATCAATTGTTCCGCCACGGATGTATCAAAGACCAATTCCTTATTGGCAATTACCTGGCGCAAAAGATCGTGAATGGTAATAACACCCTCAAACTCATTATCAGGTCCGAAAGCAACGAGGTAACGTGCTTTATTTATGTTCATCACATGCATACAATGTTCGACCGTATCACTCGTATGTACCACAGGTAAATCAGTGGTCATTACTTCTTTAATTTTAGTTGAACTGCTGGAGCGGCCTTTTAAAATAACATTGCGGCTATAATCCCTCTCACAAAAAATGCCCTGGTATTCGTTGCCTTCCATAACAATCAGATAACTAAGGTTTACCGTGTTCAACATTTCCAATGCCTCTATTACTAGGGCATCGGGACTAATAATATTATCGGGATTAGGTTTGCTGCCTATTATATCATCAACTGTGCGCATAAACTCCTCTTACTTTTTATTAAAAA
>Ga0157380_10004079_pt1 | contig 10083 bp, 8 predicted proteins | sample S35metaG_FD_119757 | JGI IMG/M metagenome (GOLD analysis project Ga0157380, IMG submission 119757) | Switchgrass rhizosphere microbial communities from Kellogg Biological Station, Michigan, USA - S3-5 metaG | ecosystem: Host-associated > Plants > Roots > Rhizosphere > Soil | place: USA: Michigan...
ATTGAGGACCGTAACCGGATCGATGCGGTCGAAAGCGAGGCGGTCGAGGCCCGCGCGTTCGTCTTGCTGCTCATCCTGGCCGCGGCAGTGGTAGCGCCGCTGTGGATTCTCGACGCTCCAACGACGCTCAGGCTTGCGTACACGATGCTGTCGTTTGCGCTCCCTGCGGTGCTTCTGATCAGCAATCCGGAGCTGGTGGCGAGGGAGGAAGTTTCCGGCTAGGCCGCCGCCCTTTCCTATTGGGAGGAAAAGGCCCCTAGCCCAAGGCTTTAACAAGGCCGGAAATCGTTCGGGGAGCTACCCGAGCGACTTTACGATCTCCTCGACCATCTTTTTCGCGTCGGCCAGAAGCATCATCGTGTTATCGCGGTAGAATAATTCATTATCGACACCGGCGTAACCGACGCCCCCCATCGATCTCTTCACGAATAATACGGTCCGGGCCTTTTCCACATCGAGCACCGGCATGCCGTAGATCGGTGAGCTCTTGTCGGTTTTGGCGGCCGGGTTGGTGACGTCATTGGCGCCGATCACGAAGGCGACGTCGGCGGTGGCGAACTCGCTGTTGATGTCCTCCAGCTCGAACACTTCGTCATAGGGGACATTCGCCTCGGCCAGCAGCACGTTCATGTGCCCCGGCATTCGTCCCGCCACCGGGTGGATGGCATATTTGACCTCGACCCCCTCATTCTTGAGCTGGTCGGCCATTTCGCGGAGCACATGCTGCGCCTGGCTGACCGCCATTCCATAGCCCGGGACGATAATTACCTTGTCGGCCTGGCTCATCAGGAAGGCGGCGTCCTCGGCCGAGCCGCGCTTGTAGGGCCGGTCGATCGCCGCCGCCTCGCCGCCGCTGGCGACCGCTCCGAAGCCTCCGGCGATCACCGAAATGAAGCTCCGGTTCATCGCCCGGCACATGATGTAGCTGAGGATCGCGCCCGAACTGCCGACCAGCGCCCCCGTGATGATCATCGCGGTATTGTGGAGGGTGAAACCCATCGCCGCGGCCGCCCACCCCGAATAGCTGTTGAGCATCGAGATCACGACCGGCATGTCCGCACCGCCGATGGGCACGATCAGAAGGAAGCCGATGGCGAAACTTAGTGCCGCTAGAGTCCAAAAATCGATCGGACTTTGGCTGTCGTAAAAGCCATAGAGGAAGAAGATGATCGCCAGCCCGACGGCGAGGTTGATCCAGTGCCGGGCAGGCAGCAGGATCGGCTTGCCGCTCATATTGCCGTTAAGCTTCAGGAAGGCGATCACCGATCCGGAAAAGGTGATCGCGCCGATGGCGACGCCCAGCCCCATCTCGATCCGGCTGACGCTGAGGATCGCACCCGACGCATCGACAATGCCGAATGCCGACGGGTTCAGGAACGCCGCCGCACCGACCAAGACCGCCGCCATGCCGACCAACGAGTGAAAGGCTGCAACCAGCTGGGGCATGGCGGTCATCTGGATACGTCGGGCGGTGACCAGGCCAATCCCTCCGCCGATGAGGATTGCAATTCCAATTTCCCACAATGCGGCGATCTCGTGGGTTGCGAGCGTCGTCACCACCGCGATTGCCATGCCAAGCATGCCGGCGCGGTTGCCGCGGCGGCTGCTGTCCGGGCTCGACAGGCCGCGCAGCGCGATGATGAAACAGATGCCCGAAATCAGATAGGCAAGTAGCACCCAGCTCGGGATCGCCGCGGCCTCATGCATCGCGGCGCTCCCTCTTTTTGTACATCGCCAACATTCGGGCGGTGACGGCGAAGCCGCCGAAGATGTTCACGGACGCCAAGGCTACCGCGACCAGCCCAAGCCACTTCGACTGGATGCTTCCAGCGGCGGCCGCGGCAATCAGCGCGCCGACCACGATCACCGACGAAATGGCGTTGGTGACACTCATTAGCGGCGTGTGCAGCGCCGGGGTCACCGACCAGACGACATAATAGCCAACGAAACAGGACAGGACGAAGATCGACAGGATCGAGATGAAGTCCAACGGACGGCTCCCCCGCGTTCAAGGTGCCGATCTTGTGGCAAGCCGGCACCGGCTTGTCGAGGGCGCCACCGGCGCGTCGAAAATCTTGCTGTTAACTTAACGAGGTTTCCAATTTTTTAACCTTTTCCAGCGCATGGCCTGCAAGGACGAAGAGGGGAATACGCGCGCCATGCGATGGCCGAACCGCCGCAACCGCGAACCAGGGGCAAAGCGCCCCGCCAGGATGCTTGCCTGGGCGGTGATTCTCGGCCTGTTGTTCGGATTGATCGCGGCCGGCGAATATCCCGAGGACCGCCTTCGGGTCGTGCGCAACCATATCAACGAGCGGCCGGCCAGCGGCGATATCGTCCTGGTCGGGATCGACGAGAAATCGGTACGCGAGGTCGGGCGCTGGCCATGGCCGCGAGGACGTTATGCCGAGCTGATCGATGCGATCGAGACCACCGGGCCCGAGCAGCAGGTCCACGACGTCATGTTCCCGGACAATTCCGACGCGGCGCAGGACCGACAGCTGGCCAGGGCGATCAGCCGCAGCAGCAACGTCACCCTCGCCTATCTCCCCCGCGCCGGTGCCCAGGATGGGAAATTCGAGGACGTGCGCCCGCTTCCCGAATTCATGGAGCATGCCGGCATCGGCACCATCGGCCTGCAATATAATTACGCCAACGAGGCCTGGTACATCCCGCGCGGTACCCGCCGCGGTGACACCGTCATTCCGTCGCTGGCCAGCATCCTTGCCGACCGCAATAGCGGCAGCGATGCCGACTTCCGCGTCAACTACGCCTTCGATCCAAGCTCGATTCCCGTTTACAGCGCGGCCGATGTGATCGCCGGACGGATCGGCAAGGCCCAGCTCCAGGGCAAGACCGTCATAGTCGGCATCGATGCCGAGCGGCTTGGCGATCAGTTCATGTTGCCCGGCTGGGGCAAGGCTAGCGGAGTCTTCCTCCACATCATCGGAGCAGAGACGCTGAAGGCCGGGTCGCCGATCGACCTCGGCTGGGTACCCGGCTACTTGCTCGGCGCATTGCTCGTTGCGCTGGCAATCAAGCGGAAGACGGGGGTTCAGGCAGCTCTACTCGGCGGCGGCGCGCTACTATTGCTGGCCGCACCCCTGCTGCTCGAGCGCTTCCAGGTTTTTGCCGACATTACTTCCGGACTGTTCGTCATCCTTTGGGTGGCAACCGGCCTCACGATGCAGAATATGAAACGCCGCGGGCTAACCAATCCCGTCAGCGGCCTGCCCAACCTCAATGCGCTGCGCCGCGCCGGCCACGAGCGCGACCGCCCGCTGATCGTCGCCCGGGTGATCAACTATGCGCAGATCGTGTCGACCTTGTCGGTGGCGCACGAGCGCGCGCTGACGGAGCAGATCGTCGGGCGGCTGAAGGTCGGATCGGAAGTCGCAACCGTCTATCAAGGCGATGAAGGCATTTTTGCCTGGACCGTCACGGCCGGCACCGCGATCGGGCACCATGTCGAAGCGCTCCACGCTCTCTTTCGGAGCCCGGCCAAGATCGATGGCAAGCCGTTCGACATCGCCATCAGCTTTGGTGTCGAAATCGGCAGCGGCCGGTCGATCTCCAACCGCCTGGGCAGCGCGCTGGTTGCCGCCGACGAGGCGACTGCCGAGGGACTCCGGTGGAAATATCATGACCCCGAGCGGCTGAAGGATGCGGAGTGGAGGCTGTCGTTGCTCAGCCAGCTCGACGACGCGATCGACCACGGCCAGGTGTGGGTCGCTTTCCAGCCGCAACTGGACTTGCAAACCAACCGGTTGCGCGGCGCCGAAGCCTTGGCTCGCTGGACCCATCCGGAGAAGGGACCGATCAGTCCGAGCGAATTCGTCGCCGCGGCCGAGCAGAGCGACCGTATCGAGAAACTGACCTTCTTCGTACTCGATCGCGCAATAGCGGCGGCGGCGAAAATCAACCTCGAGCATGGGCCGTTCGACATGGCCGTCAACCTGTCAGCCCGGATGCTGAACGACAAGACGCTGCCCTCCAGGGTGCGCGAGCTGCTCAATCTCCACGAACTCGACCCGGCTCGGCTTACGCTTGAGCTGACCGAGACTGCGACTCTCGCCAATGGCGCTGACATCGGCCCGCTCTATAGCTTGCGCGATCTCGGCATCAGGATCTCCATCGACGACTATGGCACCGGCCTGTCGACGCTTGAATATCTGAAGAAGATCCCGGCCAGCGAGATCAAGATCGACCAGAGCTTCGTCAAGTCGATGCGCGATCATCGCAGCGACCTGGTGATGGTCCAATCGACCATCGCCCTCGCCCATTCACTCGGCCGGACGGTCGTCGCGGAGGGTGTCGAGACTCGTGAAATCCTCGACATGCTGGTGGCGATGAAATGCGAAATCGCCCAGGGCTTCATCGTCGGCCGCCCGTGCAGCCTCACCGACCTGTCGAAGCGGCTGGTTGGCGAACGCAAGCGCCGCGCCGCCTGACCACGAGCCTGTTAACCCTATAGCTCGAAGTAGCGCTTGCTAAGCGCTGCGCCTTTCAAGGCAACCCCCAAGCAAAACAAGCCCCATTACTTGGCCTCGCAATCGGTCCACTTCGAGCAAATGGTTAATTCGTTGCTAACCATTTCGATTAAGGTTAATGTCCCTGTCAGCGACATGAGTCGCGTTGTGACGACAGGGGACGATCATGAAGTACAAAAAGGCGAGCTCGACCCGGGGCCTTTGGTCGTGGCTGTTCGGCCATGGCTGGAGCGGTGCTGGCGGCAGCGGCTGATCGAATTCCGGCCATTTAGGCCGGATTTTCGCGGGAAATTGACGATCTGCGGCTCGGCGTGGATCGTCTTTCTGCGTTTGAACCAATCGAAATTTGCGGCGGGTATGGCGCGCTAATCACGTGCCCTTTCCCATGCCATCGTCTCGGCACGCTGCTGAGTCGTTATTGAGCCGTCTTGAGTCGGTCGTTAACCACCGCGCCGTCCTTGGTAAGGCGGATTGCCGCGACGATCTCGTCATCATCGGGAAGCACCGGCGCACCCTGCTCCTTGTCCCAGAAGGCCGTCAGAAAATTCGCCAGGTTGCGGGCGAACAATGCCGAGGCATCGGCCGCCAGCGTGCGTGCCAGCTGCACCGCACCGACGATTTTCACTCCATGCCGCTCGACCGTTTCGCCTGTTACGCATCCCTCGACATTGCCACCGGCCTCGGCCGCCAGGTCGACGATCACGCTGCCCGCGCGCATCGTTGCCAGCTGCGCGTCGCTCACCAAGCGGGGCGCCGCACGGCCGGGGATCAGCGCCGTGGTGATGACGATGTCCTGCTTGGCGATATGGCCCGAGACCAACTCGGCCTGGGCGGCCTGATATTCGGCGCTGGTCTCGCTCGCGTAGCCGCCCTTCCCTTCGCCTTCGATCCCGGCGACCCCTTCGACGAAGATGGGCTTGGCGCCGAGTGACGATATCTGTTCCTTGGTCGCCGAACGGACGTCGGTTGCGCTGACCTGCGCGCCGAGCCGCCGGGCGGTGGCGATCGCCTGCAATCCGGCGACGCCCACCCCCATGACGAATGCCTTGGTCGGATGGACCGTGCCGGCGGCGGTCATCATCATCGGGAAAGCGCGGCCGTACAGCGAAGCGGCGTCGACCACCGCCTTGTAACCGGCGAGATTGGACTGGGATGAAAGAATGTCCATCGACTGGGCTCGCGTGATGCGTGGCATCCATTCCATCGACAGCGCCTCAAGCCCAGCCTTGGCGTAGGCGGCGATGTCATCGCCGCGATTGGCGGGATCGAGCGCACCGACCAGCAGGGCACCCCGCTTCGCGCCTGCGATCGAGGCCGGCTCAGGGCCCATGACACAGAGGATGATGCCGGCATCCTTTAGAACCTCGGCCCGCGATCCGATGCCGGCGCCCGCGGCAGCGAAGTCGTCATCGGCGATCGAAGCGCCATGACCCGCTCCCGTTTCGACCGCGACGGTGGCGCCCAGCCCGGCGAATTTCTTCACCGTCTCCGGGATGGCGGCGACGCGGGTTTCCGCGCCGACCTCCTTCAAGACCGCGATTTTCAAGCCGGCAGCCTAATTGTAGATGACGTAGATCACGACCATCGCCGTGATGAAGGCGCCCACCGCACCATATTTGAACAGCCTGGTGAAGCCGTCGTAATTGCGGAAGTGGGCGGGATAATCCATTTCGGTGGCGGTCGGGTGAACCTTGTCGTCGGCCATTTAGCTATATCCCCGTTCGAATTTGACGTGGGCGCGGTCTTAACAAGCCCATCGCCGCGGCCCAAGCGCCTTTTTGGCCACGAAACAGTCCTCGCCTTAAGCAGAGCTTTACTCCTTTCGGTTACAAGCGGCGCATGCGCGAAGAAGTGGTCCTCCGCTCGCTATTGCTGGTCGATGCCGACGCCAACGAACGGCGGCAGCTGTCAGCCGTCGCCTCACGTGCCGGCTGGAGCATCGTCGGCGCCGCCGACGAGGAGACCGCAGTCGGCTTGCTGCAGGGCCCTCACGGCCGCGAGGTGCGCGCCGCCCTGCTATCGAGTTGGAGCGAGGAGCAAGGTCCGGCGCTGATCGCGGCCCTACGCCAGCGCCGCCCCAACTTGCCAATCATCGTTCTCGCCGACGGAGGATCGGTTGCGCTGGCCGTCGAAGCGATGCGTGCCGGAGCTTCCGATTATCTCGCCAAGCCGATCGCCCCCGAGCGCCTGTTGGAAGCGTTGACCGCTCATGCCGACCGCCGCCGGGCGACCGGCGAGCTAGCACCGCTTTCGGAGAAGATCGCGCCCGACCTATCGCTCGACCAACTGGTTGGCGCGGCGCCCGATTTCCGCTCGGCGCTGGCAGTTGCCGCCAAGGCCGCGCGCAATCGCCTGCCGATCCTGATTGTCGGTGAGCCCGGCAGCGGCAAGGAAACCTTCGCCCGCGCCATCCATCACGCCAGCTTGCGCGCGAAGGGCCCCCTGGTCCAGCTCGATTGCAAGTCGGTTGCAGCCAACATCATCGACAGCGAGTTGTTCGGCCATGTGCCCGGCGCCTTTCCTGGCGCATTCTCCGAGCGGGTCGGCCGGATGGTCGAGGCCGGCAATGGCACACTGCTGCTCGACGAGGTCGGCTCCCTGCCTGAGGAAACGCAGGGCAGGCTGGACCGTGTCCTGGCGACCGGCGAGGTTCGGCCGGTCGGCTGCAACGGTTCCAACTCGGTCGACGTTCGCCTGATCGCAACGTCGAGCCGGCCCTTGCCCGAAGATTTCCACGCGGGTTTGGCTGAGCGAATTGCGGCGACCACCGTTACGATCCCGCCGCTCCGCGATCGCAGCGGCGACATTCCGGCACTAGTCCGGCATTTCCTAACCCGTTTCGCCGAGGAACCGGGCATGCGCGCCCTGTCGATCGGCAACGATGCGCTGGCGGTGCTGATGCGCTACGGCTGGCCGGGCAACGTGCGTCAGTTGGCGGGCGTGCTGTTCCGCGCCGCCCTCGGCAGCCAAGGCAATTCGCTCACCGCCGAAGACTTCCCGCACATCGCCATTCAGTCGCGCTTTTCCGGGCGCCGCAGCGATGTCGCGCCGGACATCGGCAAGCTGTCCGCCGATGCCGCCATGGCCGGTGCGCCGCAGGTCACGCTTTATCACCAGGACGGCCACCTCCGCAGCCTGGAGGAGATCGAGGCCGACATCATCCGTCTCGCCATCGGCCACTATCGCGGGCGGATGACCGAAGTCGCCCGCCGCCTCGGCATCGGCCGATCGACGCTCTACCGCAAACTCGGCGAACTGGGCATCGACACCGCCGCTTGAGCGCGCCAGTCTTGCTGCATGCGCGCCGGCTTGCTGTTCCTGCTGCTTCTCACCGCCTGCCGAAGTGAGCCAACGAAAGGCGCACTGCCGGATCCGGTTTCCGCCTGTCAGGCGCAAATGTTCGAAGGCAGCCGCTTCACCGTCTGCGATCCTGGTAATGGCACGATCGAGTTAATTGCGGCGGCCAAGACCGAAGCATCGATCCGCCAGCTGGCCGATGTCGAGCTCAAGCTCGGCAAGCGCGCCTCTGGCGTCGCCTTCGCGATGAATGCGGGCATGTACGATGAGGACGGCCGGCCGATCGGCTTGGCGATCGCCGAGGGGCGCCAGGTTCATTCAATCAACCGGCGCAAGGGCGGCGGCAATTTCCACCTGATGCCCAATGGCGTGTTTCAGGTTCACCGCGACGGGCGTGCCGAGATCATCACCAGCGACAGATGGAAACCTTCGGCGACCATCCGCCTCGCCACCCAATCGGGTCCGATGCTGGTGATCGACGGCCGGATCCACCCCGCCTTCAGCCCGGACGGCAGCTCGCGCTACGTCCGCAACGGCGTTGGCATCGTCCCGGACGGTCGTCCTCGCTTCGTGATCAGCGACGATTCGGTTTCGCTCGGCAAGTTTGCCCGCTTCTTCCGCGATCAGCTGAAGTGCAACGACGCGCTATTCTTCGACGGGGCAGTCAGCGCGCGGTGGGATCCCGCCGCTGGCCGGCGCGACGTCACCAAGCCGCTCGGGCCGATAATTGTGGTGTTCAAGCCGTCCGCGGGGTCAGCGCCGCGTCCCTGAGGCCACGCCACAGCTTCAATGCCTGGACCGTTTCCGGAACGTCATGGACGCGGATAATTTGCGCACCCTGGTCGGCCGCCTTTAGCGCCAGCGCCAGGCTGCCGGGGAGACGTTTTTCGGCCGGTGCCTCGTTGGCGAGGGCTCCGATCATGCGCTTGCGGCTGGCGCCAAACACGATCGGGCAGCCGAGGCCGTGAAGCAGCGCGAGGCCGTTAATCAGCTCAAGGTTGTGGGCCACCGTCTTGCCGAACCCGATCCCGGGATCGACCAGGATCTTCTCGCGCGAAATACCGGCCTTCTCCGCCGCTTCGATCCGCCCCTGCAGCCACAAGAACACGTCAACCAGCACATCGTCGTAGCGCGGGTCTTTCTGCATCGTCTGCGGATCTCCCTGGTGATGCATCAGCACCACTGGCACCTCCGCCTTGGCGACGATGCCGGCTGACTGCTCGTCCCAGGTCAGCGCGGAGACGTCGTTGACCAGCGCTGCGCCCGCGCCCAGTGCCGCGCTCATCACACCTGACTTGCGCGTATCGATCGACACCGCATTGCCGCCGGCGCTGAGCCGCTGGACCACCGGCAACACGCGCTCAATTTCGTCGCCCTCCCACACCGTCGCCGCTCCAGGCCGGGTCGATTCGCCGCCGACGTCGATGATCGCTGCGCCCGCGGCGCCCATCGTTGCGCCTGCCTCGGCTGCCGAGTTGGAATCGGAGTAGGCACCTCCGTCGGAGAAGCTGTCTGGTGTCGCGTTAATGATCCCCATCACCTGGGGCTGGTCGAGGCGAATGGTGCGCTCGCCCATCTGGAGCAGCTGCCGCTGACCCGTAATGCGCGCCCAGTCGCCCGCCATTGCCTCATCGAAGCGGTCCTCGACCACTTCAACCGGCACGATCTCGGCCGAAACGCGCTTGCTGCCCTCGACCTTGATCAGCTCGACCAGGCCGAACCAGTTCAACCCGCCGGCCAGCCGCGCGACCTTGCCGTCATTGCCGAATGGGGAATCAACGAAGCCGGTAGGTCGAAGAAGGGTGCGCATGCTGCTCATTTCGCTAGTTCGGAGGGTGGGTTACCGACGGCGAGGCTAGCGCGCTTCGGCGCCCGGGCGTCCAGCGCGGAGAGCCAGCCAGTTGTCTCTTGACCGACCTCGATCTGGGGATCGGACGGAGCGATCCCTTGCTTGAGCTCCCAGCCGTAAATGGTGACGAACGCCCGCCGGAATTGCCGGACAAACGTGTCGGGTTGCCGCATCGCCAGGTTGATCAGCGCATGGCCGAAAAAGGTCCAATCATTGCCGGCCGAGCACCCGAACGAGGTTCGAGTTGCCGAGGCGGCCGTCGCAATGACCGTGTGCTGAGTGGCAAGGACCGGGACGAATTGACCCGAGAAACAGGCCTGGAGAATGATGAGCCGATTCTCGATACCACGGCCGGTCAACATGGCGCTCAATTCCGCCGGCGTGACGATGCTGCTGTGGCGCGTTTCGTCGCGATAGCTGAGGCCCGCCCGCGGCATGCCGTGGCTG
>Ga0157380_10004083_pt1 | contig 10080 bp, 8 predicted proteins | sample S35metaG_FD_119757 | JGI IMG/M metagenome (GOLD analysis project Ga0157380, IMG submission 119757) | Switchgrass rhizosphere microbial communities from Kellogg Biological Station, Michigan, USA - S3-5 metaG | ecosystem: Host-associated > Plants > Roots > Rhizosphere > Soil | place: USA: Michigan...
CAGCTGCACGCCCTTGATGCCGAGCTTCTTGAACGCCTCGCCGTTTCGCAGCACGGCATTGACCACCAGCATCGGCCGCTTCACGGCGAGCGCGAGCGCCGCCTTCTGGGCCGGCGGGATCTCTGGCGCGAGGTACGGGATGATCGCGTTGTAGCAGGCGAGCACGGATTGCTTCGCGCGCACGCGCTTGAGCTCACCCGCCTGCACGTAGTCCACGGTAACGCCGGCGCCGTCCGCGTCGTTCGCAGCGTGCACCGCCGTCGCGTTGAGCCGAAGCCGCACGGGCGAGGCGGGCTTGTCGAGTGCCGCATAGTCGAGCCGCGCGGTCACGATGCTGTGCGCGTCGGCATCCGCCGCCAATTCCGGGAAAGAAGCCGGGACCAGCGACCTGACCAGCAGGCGGGCGATGGAGCTGTTTCCGTCCGGAAACATCGCCGTGGCGTTGTCGTTCCCTTCCTGGCCCGGATCGTCGTAGCCGCCGAGCACGTGCGCGCCGGGCAGGCCTGACCACAGGCATTCAGAGACCGAGAGGTGCTCCGCGGGGACGCCCCAGAAGCCCGACGGCGCATTGCTGAAAATCTGGATGGCCGCGTCCGGCAGGCCGAAATGCTCGCGCAGGAAGTCCGTGTAGCGCGTCGTGCGCATCCAGGCTTCGCGCTCCGCGCCGGACTTGCCCGCGAGGATGTCGCGGTCGGCGAGCAGGAAGGCCTTCAGCTTCGCGCGCGCGTCCTCCGGCAGCGGGAACTGGTCGACTTGCGTCGCGAGCTCGCCCGGCTCGATGTCGTCGAGCCTCACGCCGGGCAGCAGGACGTCGCGGCCGTAACGCGCCGCGTTGAAGAGAAGTCCCGACCTCAGCCCGTTTTGCGTGCCGAGCCAGTTGAACTCGTAGGCTTCGCGCAGGCGCGGGATGTCGATGCCGAGCTCGCGGATGAACGCGATCGCCACGTCGCTGTACTTCGTGTATTCCATGTTGACGGTCCCGCCCCAGGCGAGGCGCATCGGGCCGCCCTGGTGGAACTCGTTGCGTTTCGCGTGGCCCCCGAAATCGTCGTGGTGTCGAGGATCAGGATCCGCGAATCCGGGCGGTGGAGCTTGCGGTAGTAGTAAGCCGAGGCGAGGCCGCTGATGCCGCCGCCGACCACGACGAGGTCATAGCTCTCGTCGAGCAGCCGCGGGTTGTCGAAATGCCTCCCCTCGCGCGCGAGGGCGTGCGCAACCTCGAAGGCGCCTGCGTGCGACCCGCGCAACCCCGTGAGCGTCGGCGGGTAGTACGGCGCGCCGGCGTCCCCCGCGAACGCAATCCCGGGCAGTGGCAGCGCGAGTCCGAGCCCGGCAAGGCCGACGTCGTGCACGAAGTCGCGGCGGGTGATCGGGCGCAGGAGGCCGAGGTCGCGATCGGATGTGCGGTTCATGCGTGCGGGACCTCAGAATGTCAGGACGGACTGGCGAACTCGATTCTACTGAGGTCCGACGTCCTCGGTCGGGCTGAGCTTCACCTCGGGTCCGACCTCGTACTCGAGCCCGAGCAGCATCCGGAACCGGTCGATCGTCACGGACGGCGTGTCGCGGGTGCGCAGGTACCACCGGCCCTCGTGCAGGTTCGCCTGGTCGGACTCGGTCACGTCCTCGCCCTGCACGCGAATCGCATACTCGACCGCGGCCGTGCCGTCGCCGGGCAGGGTCACTTTCGTTACGCGGATGGAGGTACGTTCGAGCTGGGCATACACCTGCGGCATGACGTCGCGCATCATGTAGTTCATGCCCGCGAACACCTGCGCGTCGTTCATCTTGTCGCGCTGGTTGTCCGGGATGCCGGTGAAGAAAGCCTTCACGAGCGGCACCACGTTGACGTTCTTGCTCTCGGCGGCACGCAGGAAGAGGGGCAGCAGGCCCTGCTTCAGCGCACCGGTGTCACGCGGGTCGAGGTATGCCGCGGCCGCGACGAAGTCCGAACGCGCGTACGCGCGCCAGTAACTCTCCATGAGCTTCGTGACGTCGGTCTCCGTGGCCCGTGCCGCGCCGGAACCCAGCAGCAGCAACAGTGCGAGAATGAACCGCGTCTTCATGTGCGCCGGGTGCCTGCCGCCGCAAGGATGGCGTTTCGCGTGATCGTCATGTCGTCCTGCGTGGTTGCCCATGAGCTTACGCTGATTCGCATCGCCTGGCGGCCATGCCAGCGCGTGCCGCCGCACCAGCAGGCGCGGGCCTCCTGCAGCTCGAGGATCACCCGCAGCGTCTGCTCGTCGCTGCCGAAGGCGACGACCACCTGGTTGAGCGCCACCTCGTTCAAGACCTCGATCCCGGCGGCGGAGAGTTCCTGGGCAAGCCACGCGGCCTGGTCGCAGTTGCGGTCGACCAGCTCTGCGAGCCCCCGCCGGCCCAGCGACCGGAGCGCCGCCCAGACGTCGAAGCTCCGGGCGCGGCGGGAGCCGTCGATGGTGATGTCGATGGCGTCCCGGTGCTTGCCGAGCAGCAGGTAGTCGGCGCTGATCGACATCGCCGCCCGCAGCGCATCCTCGTCGCGCACGAACGAGATGCCGCAGTCGTAAGGGACGTTCAGCCACTTGTGCGCATCCGTCGCCCAGGAATCGGCGCCGGCGAATCCGTCCATGAGGTGGGCGCGACGCTCCGATGCCGCCGCCCACAGGCCGAAGGCGCCATCCACGTGGACCCAGGCGCCGCCGGCATGCGCCTGCGCGACGAGCTCCCGCGCGGGGTCGAAGGCGCCGGAGTTCACGTTGCCCGCCTGGATGACGAGGATCGTCGGGCCGCGGATCCCGGGCAGGCGGTCCGCGCGCATGCGGCCCTGCCCGTCGACCGGCACACGCACCAGGTGCGCGCGGCCGATGCCGAGGAGCGGCGCCAGCTTGTTGATCGTCGCGTGCACTTCGGCGCCGACCATCATGGTCACTTCCGGCGCGCCGCGCAGGCCCTGCTCCTCGACGTTCCAGCCGGCGCGGGCGAGCACGGCGTGGCGGGCCGCGGCGAGGCCGGCGAAGTTCGCCGCGGAGGCGCCGACCACGAACGACCCGCTGGATTCGGCGGGCAGCCCGAACAGTTCGCGGAGCCAGCGGATTGCCGTCTCGTCGAAGAGTGCCGCGGCGGGCGAGCTGGTGAAGCTGAAGGCGTTCTGGTCCCAGGCGGTCGCGAGGACGTGGGCGGCGACCGTCGCGGGCAGCGCGCCGCCGGTCACGAAGCCGAAATAACGCCCGCCTGCCGAGGCGACAGTCGCGGGGGATCCGTACTCGTCGAGGAAGCGGAGGACCTCGGCGTCCGGCGTCGAGTCGGCGGGCAGGTCGCCGTCGAGCGCGGCGCGCAGGCGCTCGACGTCCGCATCGCGTGGGTAGACCGCTTTCCGGCGCAGGCCTTCCAGGTAGTCTGCCCCGCGGCGCGCGGCGTCGGCCAGGAGCGTGCCGTTGGATTCCTTCACGCGGACCCCCTCGAAAACTTCCACCAGAAGAGGAGCGCAACGGCCGCCGGTACCCCGAACACGACGAGCGCGATTGGCAATTCCTCGGCCACGGAATACCCGTGCCGCGTCCCGATGTAGAGGTTGTAACCCGCGGCGGCCAGCCACACCGGGATGAACCAGAGCGCCGCCTGGGTCGCGGCTGGTACGCCGCCGATCTGCTTGCCGACCAGCATGAAGATCGCGAGCAATACCAGCCCGCCGCCGATGACCATGATCGTGTGCACTGCCTATCCTCCTGCGGTAGTCGACGCGGCCAGCTGGCGATAGCGCCGGTTCGCGAGCGAAAGCGTGGTGTCGCTCATGGCTGGCCGGCGGCGGAGTATTAGGCGCGTCGGTGGTCGACCAGGAACGACGCGTCGATCTCGGCGACGCTGCGCGCACCCGCCTGGCGCATGGCGATCGAGAATTCCATGCGCAGGATCTCGAGCACGCGCTCGACGCCTTCCTGGCCGAACGAGGCGAGCCCCCAGATGTACGGCCGCCCGACGCCTACGGCGTCTGCGCCGAGCGCTAGCGCCTTGAAGACGTCGCTGCCGCGGCGGATCCCGCTGTCCATGAGCACCGGCACGCGGCCGTTCACCGCCGGCGCCACCTCGGCCAGGCTGTCGATCGCCGAGCGGCCGCTATCCTCGGCGCGCCCGCCGTGATTGGAGACGATGATGCCATCGGCGCCGTGCGCCACCGCGAGCTCGGCATCCTCGCGGGTGACGATCCCCTTGATCACGAGCTTGCGCGGCCAGATGTCGCGCAGGCGCGCGAGGTAGTCCCAGGTCATGTCCGGCGGAGTGATGTCGGTGACGGCCGAAATATCGAGCCCGTCGAACATGGGCTTGTCGGCAATGAAGCCGGACAGTCGGGTGCGGCTCGTGGCATGGCAGGCCGTGCAGTCGCGTGAATCCCGCGGGATCGAGCGCGCGAGCGTCACGCGGTTGCTGCCGCCCTGCAGGTCCACCGTCAGCACGAGCACGGGGCATCCCGCATTCCTGGCGCGCGCCACGAGCGCCTCGGCCACGGGCCATTGGTCCGTGGGGTAGAGCTGGTACCAGACTGGTTCGCCGCGCGCGGCGTTGACGTCCTCGACGCTCGTGGAGGAGACGGTCGAGAGCACCTGGAGATGCTTCTTCGAACGCGCGGCCCGCGCGGTCCCGAGCTCCCCGTCCGGATGAAAAGCGCGCTGGCTGCCGAGCGGGACGAGGAAGATCGGCGTTTCCCAGGTCGTACCGAAGACGCTGACGCGCGTGTCGATGGTCTGCGTGTTCACCATGCGCCGCACGCGCAGCGGATGGTTCGCGAAGCCTGCCTCGTTCGCGCGCAGCGTCGCATCGCCGTCGACGCCGGTCGCCAGGTAGCCGAAATGCGCGGGCGGGAGCTTCGCGCGCGCGAGGGGCTCGAAGTCGAACACGTCGATCGCTTTCGCGGCGGAGTCGATGAGGGCGTCCTCGCCGCCGAAGGCGCGCAAGGCGGGTGTGAGGCCCGCGAGGGCGGGAGCGGCGATCATGGATTGCAGGAGGCGCCTGCGATTGAGCGTGGACATCTGGACTCACCCTCGATGGCGCCCGCGCGCCCGCGTTACTTGCGTTCCTTCACCGTGTAATCCGCCGGCACCTGGAACAGCGTGTCCTCGAGCGGCGCCGTGTCGACCGAGTCGATTGTCGTCGTGGTCGACACGCCGCCCATCTTGGCCATCATCGAGGCGACCGGGCCCTCGCCTTCGGCCTTGATGTCCATCTGCGATTCGTAGGGCAGGCCGCCGATCCTCGCGAACTCGGCGTACATCTGCGCCATCGCCTTCGCCTGCCCGGGCGCACCCTGCGCCTGGCGCGGGTCGCTGAAGATCCAGCCCTTTTCGGCGGCGCCTTGGTAGAAGGCCGCATAGTCGGCGGAGCCCGGCACGCCTTTGGCGATCCAGGAGACGCCGGTCAGCAGCATCGTCACCGGCAGGCCGCCGGGCCCGCCGAGCGTCGCGGGCACGACGATGTTGATGTCGTAGCCGTCCGCCGTCTGGCCGTGCAGGGTCTTGGTCTGGCCGTTCGCCGTCATCGACGCGCGCGTGCCGTCGGTGGAGACGGACTGGCCGATCTGCTGCGCGAAGGCGGCCATGTCCCAGACCTCCGCCTCCTTCTTCTTGTCGTTCAGGATGTACATCTTCTGCGCGTCCACGTCGAAGATCGTCACGTTGCTGGCCCGGCCGGACGTCGACTCCGAGCGCATCTTGAGGCCCTTGATGTACGTGAGGTTCGAGGTGGAGCCCGACATGCCGAGGCCCTTGCCTTCGGCGGTGGCCCTGAGCGTGACGTCCGCGTGGGCGGGCGCGATTGCCGCGAACAGGAAGAGGGCCGTCAACATCGTGCGTGTCATGGGAGTCCTCCGGCTGGCATGGGCAGCGGCGCGGGCTACTGGTTGCGCCGCGCCACGTCTTCCATGAGCTTTGCATTGCGCTCCTGGAACGCCCGGAACAGCTTCGCGAATGCCGCCTCCGAGCCTGCGAAATAGCCGATCTGGCGCACCCGGACCTGGCCGTTCTCCTCGACCATCTGGCGCGTCAGCCAGGCGGGGTGCGCCGGGTTGTTCTTGGTCGTGAAGACCCAGAACGTGCGCGTGCGCTGGTCGGAGAACACGATGACGTTGTCCTCGGGGACGACGTCCGCAGTGGCGCCGTGAAGCTGCCGTACTTCCTCGGCGTACCGCGCATATTGCTCCGGCGTGACCTGGGGCTGGGGGTAGGGCTGGAACTCCTGTGCGGCGGCGGTTCCCGCCAGCAGCAGCCCGAGGGCGGCGAGGCGCGTCGGCAAGTTCGTCGGTCGCATGGGCGCAATATTACTTCCGGTCAGGCGCCCCGTGCGATCTCTTGCTTGCGGCGCGCGACGTAGTCGTTGAGCGCTTCCTCGATCGCCGGGTCCATCGGCGGCCGCTGGTACTCGGCCAGCATGCGCTTCCAGAGTGTATTCGCCCGTTGCGCCGTGTCGTGGCTGCCGGACTCCTGCCAGTTCTCGAAGTTCTGCCGGGTCGAAACCATGGGATTGTAGAAAGCGTGCTCGTAGTGCGCGAGCGTATGGGCGGTGCCGAAGTGATGGCCGCCCGGGTCGACGCCCGCGATCGCGTCGAGCGCGAGCTGGTCGTCGTTGACCTCGATCGGTCGCAGCACCTCGGACATCATCTGCAGCATCTCGGCGTCCACGATCAGCTTCTCGAACGAGGCGGTGAGCCCGCTCTCGAGCCAGCCGGCTGCGTGGTAGACGAGGTTGGCGCCGCCCATGATCGCGCCCCACAGCGACATCTCGCTCTCGTAGGCGGCCTGCGCGTCGACGCAGTTCGAGGAGGTGGTGTTGCTCGAGCGCAGCGGCATGCCGAGCCGGCGTGCGATCTGCCCGCTCGCGAACGCGGCCTTCGTGTATTCCGGCGTGCCGAGTGCCGGCGCCCCGCTCATCATGTCCACGTTCGAGGCAAAGGAGCCGTAGATGAGCTTCGCGCCGGGCTTGACCGTCTGCGCAAACGTCATGACGGCGAGCACTTCCGCCGTCTGCTGGGCAAGCGTTCCGGCGAGCGTTGCCGGGCTCATCGAGCCCGCAAGCGTGAAGGGCGTGATGCACACCGCCTGGCCCGAGGAGGCGAGCTCGACCACGGCTTCCGTCATCGGGATGTCGAGCTGCATCGGCGAGTTGGTGTTGACGATCGCGATGACGGCGGGGTCCTGCGCGAGCTCCTCGCGCGTAACGCCCATCGCGATGCAGTTCATCTCGATGCAGTCGCGCGTGCGCGTCCCGCCGAGCGCGTAGGCCTGGCAGTTCTTGTCGAGCAGCGTCATCTGCGCGAGGTAGAGGTCGAGGTGGCGCGTCTCGGGCGGCAGGTCCATCGCCTCGAACGGGCCGCCGGACTCCTGGTGAATGATGTTGAGGCTCTGCACCAGCTTCAGGAAGTCGCAGACCTCGGCATGGGTCCCCGGGCGGCGCCCCTTGTCGAGGTCGTTGACGAAGGCGGGGCCGCCGACCGACGTGAAGACCAGGTTCCGGCCGCCGATGCAGAGGTCATGGTCGCGGTTGCGCGCGCGCAGGCCGAATTCGCGCGGCACCAGGGCAAGCTTCTCCCTCACCAGGCCGCGGTCGATGCGCATCGTGCCGAGCTCGTCCACGCGCTCGGCGCCGGCGGCCGCCAGCAGCTCGCGGCTGCCCGGCTCGAGGAAGCGCATGCCGCGGGTCTCGAGGATCGTGAAGGCGCCATTGATGATCGTCTCGACCTGGTCGGCGCTCAGGATCTTGAACGGGGAGTACGGGTTGACGAGCCGCGTGAACGGCAATTGCCGGACTGCGCCGGCCACGCGCCTTTCGCGACCGCCGCGACGGATCATGTGCGCATACCCCCTCTCGTCGAGCCCATGCTAGCGCGTTTGTCCCGGGACCCTCCACGCAGCGCGCGCGTGTGGAGGGTTTGTCCGACATGCGGTCGGGACAGGTCGTGCTACGTTCCGTGGGCTCTTGGCTTCGGGAAGGGGGGTGGCATGGCGAAGACAAGCAAGCGACGCGCCGACAAGGGTCCGGCCGCCACGGGAATCAGTGGGTTAGATGACGTCCTGAACAGCGGATTCAGCCGGGGCCGTACTTTCCTGGTCGAGGGTAACCCCGGCACCGGCAAGACGACGGTGGCGCTCCAGTTTCTGATGGAGGGCGTCGCACGGGGCGAGCGCGGCCTCTATATCACGCTGTCCGAGACCGCCGAGGAGCTCAAGGTGGGCGCCGCGTCGCACGGATGGAGTCTCGAGGGGATCGACATCTTCGAGCTCGTGCCGCCGGAAAGTCTGCTCAGCGAGGACCAGCGGCAGAGTCTCCTGTATTCCTCGGACCTGGAGCTCGGCGAGACGACCAGGCGCATCTTCGAGGCGTTCGAGGCCGTCGAGCCGGACCGCCTCGTGGTGGACAGCCTCTCGGAGATTCGCCTGCTGGCCCAGGGCTCGCTGCGCTACCGGCGCCAGATCCTGGCGCTGAAGCATTTCTTCGCGAAGCGGAATGCCACCGTCCTGATGCTCGACGACCTGACGAGCGAAGAGAGCGACAAGACAGTCCACAGCGTCACGCACGGCGTCGTCCGTCTGGAGGAGCTCGCCCCCGAGTACGGCTCGGACCGCAGGCGCCTGCGCGTGCTCAAGTATCGCGGCAAACGCTTCCGCGGGGGCTACCATGACTTTGTAATCGAGACCGGCGGCCTGCAGGTCTTTCCACGGCTCGTGTCCTCGGAACACCGGCGCGAGTTCAGGCGCACGACGCTCAAGACCGGAATCGCGCATCTCGACAAGCTGCTGGGTGGCGGCGTCGAGCGCGGCTCCAGCGTGCTGATCCTGGGCCCGGCCGGCGCGGGCAAGTCGATCATCTCCCTGACATTCGCCGCCTGTGCGGTGCGGCGCGGCGAAAAAGTCGCCATGTTCATCTTCGACGAGGAGCTGGGGCTGCTGCTCGAGCGATCGAAAGGCCTCGGCATCGACCTGGCAGCCATGCAGAGTAAGGGCCAGTTGCGTCTCGTGCAGGTCGATGCCGCCGAGCTTACGCCGGGCGAGTTCTCGGCGCGCGTGCGCGATGCGATCGAGGACTTCGGTGCGAAGACCGTCATCATCGACAGCCTGACCGGCTACCAGGCGGCGATGCCGGAGGAGCGCGCCCTGATCCTCCACATGCACGAGCTGCTCCAGTACTGCAACCGCAGCGGCGCGACCACTTTCCTGACGATCGCGCAACACGGGCTGCTCGGCGAAATGAAATCCCCGATCGACCTCACCTACCTGGCGGACACCGTCATCCTGCTGCGCTACTACGAGGTGCTGGGCGAGGTGCGGCGCGCGATCTCGATCGTGAAGAAGCGCACCAGCGCCCACGAGAACACGATTCGCGACTATCGCCTGACGAGCCGCGGCGTCGAGGTCGGCACGCCGCTGAAGAACCTGCACGGCGTTCTTCGTGGTGTGCCGACGATCGTCGGCGGCCGGCCAAGGACCGGAGCGCGCGGCGCGTGATCCCGCACCTGTCCGAGCGTGGGCTGATCCTGGCCCCGTTGGGCCGCGACGCCGAGGTGGCGGCGGGCGTACTCGCGGAGAACGGGGTGCGCAGCTTCGTCTGCGAGGGGCTGCCCGAGCTGCTTGTCCAGATTCGCGTCGGGGCGGGGTTTGCACTGGTAACCGAAGAAGCCCTGAGCACCCCCGACCTGCACCCGCTCGCCGAATGGATCGAGGAGCAGCCCGAGTGGTCCGATTTTCCGTTCGTGCTGTTGACCCAGCGCGGCGGCGGCATCGAGCGCAATCCGGCGGCGCTGCGTTACCTGAACATGCTCGGCAACGTGACTTTCCTCGAGCGGCCGTTTCATCCCACGTCGCTCGTGAGTCTCGTGCAGTCCGCGGTCCGGGGCCGCCGGCGCCAGTATGAGGCGCGCACGCGCCTCGAAGCGCTCGCCGAGCTGAACGCAACGCTGGGCGCACGAGTCGACGCGGCCATCGTCGACCGGCTCCGGGACCAGGAGCGTCTTGCGAAGACGGAGAGCGCGCTGCGCCAGGCTCAGAAGATGGAGGCGGTGGGGCAACTGACCGGAGGCGTGGCCCACGACTTCAACAACCTCCTGATGGCATTTTC
>Ga0157380_10004085_pt1 | contig 10080 bp, 7 predicted proteins | sample S35metaG_FD_119757 | JGI IMG/M metagenome (GOLD analysis project Ga0157380, IMG submission 119757) | Switchgrass rhizosphere microbial communities from Kellogg Biological Station, Michigan, USA - S3-5 metaG | ecosystem: Host-associated > Plants > Roots > Rhizosphere > Soil | place: USA: Michigan...
ATCGCCGCCAGGCCCGGCCTTTCCTAACAAGCCGGACCCGATGACCTCCGGATCGTCCTGCGGCACGTCGGAAATGAACAAGGCCAGTGCTGCGCGTCCGCCGAGCAGGCGCGTCATGCCACCCCCCTTGATGCGCGACAGCTTCACGCGCTCCGCGTTGAGCGTGGTGATATCCCAGCCGCGCGCCATTCCCTGGACGTTGAGCGCCAGCAGATCGTCGAGGGACGCGCCGTCGCGCAGCGCCTCCACCAGGCTCGAGCTGCCTCCCGAGACCAGGAACAGCGGGAACACGTCGCCCGGTAGATGGGCGACGCGTTCGGCCAGTGCCTGTCCATGTGCGAGGCTGCGCGCGTCCGGCAGCGGGTGCGGACTCTCGAGCTGCAGGACGCCGGGCGCCAGCAAGGAGGGGTCGGAATGCCCGTCCTTGGTGATCACCAGCATGCGGCGGATGGCATCACCCAGTGCGTCGCGCGCGCCCAGCGCCATCGAGGAGGCGGCCTTGCCGATGGCGAATACCTCGACGGGACCCTGGATGCCGGCAGTGCGCAGGAATCGCGCCACGCAGGCGCGCCCATCCACGGCGCGCAGCGCCGCGTCGAACAGCTCCAGCAGGGTGTGGCGAGCGCTCACCGAGCGCCGCGAATCAAACCTTCACGACCTTGAGGCCGGCACGATCCGCTTCGCGGCGCGTCGCCTTGGCAAAATCCGAACGTTCCGACTCGAGCCGCGCCAGGTACTCGGGCGTGATGTCGCCGGTCACGTAGTTGCCCGAGAAACACGAGGTGTCGAATTCCTTGATGCTGGAATGATCGTGTTCGCAGGCGGCGATGAGATCGTCCAGGTCCTGGTAGACCAGCCAGTCGGCGCCGATGAGTTGCGCCACCTCGGCCTCGCTGCGCGAACTCGCGACCAGCTCGCTCTTGGCCGGCATGTCGATGCCGTAGACGTTGGGGAATTTCACCGGCGGCGCCGCCGAGGCGAAGTACACCTTGCGGGCGCCGGCCTCGCGCGCCAGGTCGATGATCTGCGCCGAGGTCGTGCCGCGCACGATGGAGTCGTCCACCAGCAGCACGTTCTTGTTGCGGAATTCCAGGTCGATGGCGTTGAGCTTGGAACGCACGGACTTCGAGCGTTGCTCCTGCCCCGGCATGATGAACGTACGGCCCACGTAGCGGTTCTTCACGAACCCCTCGCGGTACTTCACATTGAGATGCTGGGCCACCTGCATGGCGCTGGTGCGGCTGGTATCGGGGATCGGGATGACCACGTCGATGTCATGTTGCGGACGCTCGCGCTGGATCTTTTCCGCCAGCCGGTCGCCCATGCGCATGCGCGCGCGATGCACCGAGATGTTGTCGATCAGCGAGTCGGGACGCGCGAAGTACACGTACTCGAAGATGCAGGGCGAGTGCCGCGTGGTCGCCACGCACACCTGTGAGTGCAGCCGGCCATGGGTGTCGATGTACACCACTTCGCCCGGGGCGACGTCACGCACCAACTTGAAACCGAGCATGTCGAGCGCCACGCTTTCGGAGGCCAGCATCCACTCGGCGCCCTTCGGCGTCTCGCGCTGACCCAGCACCAGCGGACGGATGCCATTCGGATCGCGCATGCCGATGAGCCCGTGACCGATGATCATGGCGATCATGGCGTAGCCGCCGCGGCATCGACGATAGACCGCGCTCAGCGCGGCGAACACGTCGGCCGGCGTGATGCGCGGCGTGCCCACGCGCTGCAGCTCGGAGGCGAGCACGTTGAGCAGGACTTCGGAATCGGAGCTGGTGTTGAGATGGCGGCGGTCTTCGCGCTCCAGTACCTCGGCCAGTTCGCGCGCATTGGTGAGGTTGCCGTTGTGCGCCAGGCAGATGCCGTACGGCGCATTCACGTAGAAAGGCTGAGCTTCGGAGGCGCTGTCGCAGCCGGCGGTGGGGTATCGCACGTGCCCCATGCCGATGTTGCCCTTGAGCTCCTGCATGTCGTGCTGCTCGAACACGTCGCGCACCAGTCCGCGTCCCTTGCGGACGAACAACTCGCCTTCCGACACCGTGGCGATACCGGCGGCGTCCTGGCCCCGGTGCTGCAACACTGTCAGTGCGTCATAGATCCGCTGGTTGACTCCGCTGGTTCCGACGATTCCGGCAATGCCGCACATTCGTATGGGCCCTCAGGTTTTCTGCGCAGGAATAGACTTCTCGAGACGCTCGAGGTTCTCACCGACGATGCCTCGCAGCGCGTCGGCGACGCCGGCCGCATAAGGCAGCAGGCGTGAACGCTTCCAGGACGAGTCCTCGTCCATGCGCAGCGCCTGCACGCAGATGGTGAAGGCGCCCACGATGACCACGCCGCGCACCAGGCCGAAGAGGCAACCCAGGAACTTGTCCATACCGGCGAACATGGAGACGCGAACGTAATGTCCAAGTATCACGGCCACCGCGCCGCCCAACAGCAGCACTCCCACGAAGATGATCAGCCGGGCTGCCCAGATCCGTAGGGGAGACCCTACCAGCACGCCGCCAAGGTGCGGCTCGAGGGAGCTGGCGAAGTACCAGGCCAGGACGATGGCGAGGAACCAGGTGATCACCGCGATGGATTCCCGGAGCAGTCCGCGGACCAGGCCCATGACGGCGGAAATGACGAGGATGGCGAGGATGATGTAGTCGACTGCGATCATTCAGTGAGTGAGACCAGTCTGGCTGCAAGCGCCCGGCGCGGGCGCGACATTGTACCGGAGGCCCCCGCCCGGAAGCAGCCTCGGCGGGTAAGGGTTTCGCGGAATGGACGTCACGAAATCGGCACGATGCTGCCGTCCTGCCCCACGCGCTTGAGTGCGGCGGCCAGGGCTTCCGCCGATGCGCGGTCGCGCGTCGGGCCGACCCGCACGCGATACAGCACGCGCCCGTTGCTGGTGATGGGCGGCGCGACAAAGGCCGAAAAACCCTTGGCTGTCATATCGCGCACCAGCCGCTCAGCGTTTTCCTTGCTCCCGAAGCTGCCGAGTTGCACGACAAAGGTGCCGCGTTCGGGCTTCTGGTTAGGCGCTGGCCGGGGAGAAACGGGAGCCGGCTCGGCCGCCGGGGCCGGCCGCGCGGGAGCCGCTTCGACATTGTTGGGAGCGGCCGCGGGCGCCATGGGATTGGTGGCCGGAGCGCTCGCGGATTCGGGCGCAGCAGCCTCACCCGGTACGGCTCGTTCCGGTGCCGGAGTCGCCGGCGCCGAGACCGGCGGCAGTGCGACGCTGTTATCGGCGGGAGGCGTCACCCTCGCCTGCCCCGCCCTATCCTGCGCATCGATGTCGATGGTGTATTCGCGCAGGCCTTCGGCATTGCCGGTATTCGCGGGCGGATGCGTTTCGCCCGGACCCGTCAACAATTCGGGCACCAACAACACGAACAACGCCACGAGAATCACGGCGCCGGTCAATCGCTGCTTGGCCTTGGAATCCATGGCGCGAACTATAGCCCAAGGAATTCGAGCGCCGGCCCGACCGTGAGGAACGAGCCGAATACCAGCACGCGATCGCCCGGCCGGGCGGCAGCGCGCGCCGCGCGGCAGCCGTCGGCCACGTTGGCCGCGCGGTGAATCACCGACGCATTCCCCGGCAACTGCGCCGCGAGCTGTTGCGTGTTCACGGCCCGAGGTCCTTCGAGCGTCACCAGGATCCAGGCATCGATGTCGGCAGCCAGCGTGCCGAAGATGCCGCGGATGTCCTTGTCGCCGAGGATTCCGCAAACCGCCACGGTACGTCGCGCCCGCGGCAACTGCCGGAGGTTGTCGCGCAGGATTTCAGCCGCCGGTACGTTGTGTGCAACGTCGAGGATCCATTCCACTTCGCCGGCAATGCGCTGAAACCGGCCGGCGATGCGCACGTCGCGCAGCGCCGCGGACACCCGCGCGTGCGTCAGCTCGACGCCGAACCCGCCGGAGGCGATGGCCGCCAGCGCGGTGGCCGCATTACCCACCTGGTGAGCGCCCGGCAGCGCCGGCATCGGCAGGTCGCGCAACGCGAAGGAACCGAACTCGAAGTCCCAGCGATCGCCATGAACACTGGCCCGGTATTGCTGCCCAGGCGCCACGAGCCGTGCGCCGATGTCGTCGATGGCCTTGGCCACCGAGGCCGGCATGGCCGCGCTGCCCAGTACCGCGGGGCGGCCGGTGCGAAAAATGCCCGCCTTCTCGCGTCCGATCTGCTCCAGCGAATCGCCCAGCCATTCGACGTGATCGAGCCCGATGGAACACACCACGCCGACGTCGGCGTCGACGATGTTGGTGGCATCGAGGCGGCCGCCGAGGCCCACTTCGAGCACGGCCACGTCCACGGGTACGCGGCTGAACAGGTCGAGTGCCGCCAGCGCGTTGTACTCGAAGAATGTGAGCGTCGTGTCGCCGCGCGCGGCTTCGATGCGTTCGAAGGATGCAATCAACGCGTCATCGGCGGCTTCCTGGCCGTCGATGCAGATGCGTTCGTTGTAGCGCACCAGGTGGGGCGACGTGAATCGGCCGGTGCGTTTGCCGGCGGCGCGGATCAGCGCATCGAGGAAGGCGACCGTCGATCCCTTGCCGTTGGTGCCGGCGACCGTGATTACACGATAGGGCGGCGGCAGCAGTCCAAGCCTTTGCGCGACGCCACGAACCCGCGTCAGGTCGAGGTCGATGGCACTCGGGTGGGATTTCTGCTGCTGCTCGAGCCACTCGGCAAGCGAGCGCACGCCGGGCGCCCTAGGCCGGGGCAACGGTGTCGGCGGGTGCAGCGGCGGGTCTGCGCATCAGCAATCGCAGCAGCGCGGAGAGTTTCTCGCGCATGTCGCGGCGATCGATGATGAGGTCCAGCGCGCCATGGTCGAGCAGGAATTCGCTGCGCTGGAAACCCTCCGGCAGGGTTTCGCGGACGGTCTGCTGGATGACACGCGGACCGGCGAAGCCAATGAGGGCGCGCGGCTCGGCCACGTTGAGGTCGCCGAGCATGGCGAGGCTGGCGGACACGCCGCCGGTAGTCGGGTCCGTCATCACCGAAATGAATGGCAGGTGCGCCTGCGACAGCCGCGCCAGCGAAGCGCTGGTCTTGGCCATCTGCAGCAGCGAGAACAGCGCTTCCTGCATGCGGGCACCGCCGCTCGACGAAAAACAGACCAGCGGCGCACCCTTCTCGATGCAATGGTCGACGGCGCGCTTGAAGCGTTCACCCACCACCGATCCCATCGAACCGCCGAGGAACTTGAACTCGAAGGCGCAGGCCACGATGGGCAGGCCTTCCAGGGTCCCGCTCAGCGCGATCAGCGCGTCGCGTTCGCCGGTGGCTTTCTGCGCGGCCGCGAGACGGTCGCGGTAACGCTTGCTGTCGCGGAACTTGAGCGGATCCTCGGGTGAAATCGTGGCGCCGATTTCGACGCGGCCGCCCTCGTCGAGGAAGCGGTTGAGGCGTTCACGCCCGCCAATGCGCATGTGATGGCTGCACTTCGGGCACACGTTCAGGTTGCGCTCGAGTTCCGCGCGGTACAGGACCGCGTCGCAGGCCGAACACTTGATCCACAGTCCCTCGGGCACCGAACGCGTGCGGCGCTCGGTCTTGATGCGCGAGGGCATGATTTTCTCGAACCAGGACATGTTTGGCCGCAAACTCCTAGACGCCGACTGGCGAAGCGCCGGCCGCAAGGATAATAGCAGCGGCAGGAATTCCCGCGAGGCCGGAACCGCCCGCCGCCGGCAACCCGAACTCGGCCGGGTAACGCACGGCAGCAAGGTACAAGCCGTCCGGCGGCGCGGTGGCAGCGTTGATGCGCCGGTCGCGTGCGGCCAGGACCTCGGGCACCCGCTCCGGCGGCGACTCGCCGTGACCCACCGACATCAGCAGGCCGGCGATATTCCTCACCATGTGGTGCAGGAAGGCATTGGCGGTGATTTCCAGCACCACCCAGCAGTCGCGGCGCGTGACCGCCACGCTGTCCACGCGGCGCACCGGCGTCCTCGACTGGCACTCGACCGCACGGAAGGCGCTGAAGTTGTGTTCGCCGACCAGCACCTGGGCGCACTGATGCATGCGCGCGGCGTCGAGCGGGCGGCGTTCCCAGGTGGCGCGGCCGGCGGCCAGCGCGGCGCGTGAATCGCGGTTGAGGATCACGTAGAGGTAGCTGCGCGACAGCGCGCTATAACGCGCGTGGAAGTGCGCGGGGACTTCGCGCACCCAGGCGATGCTGACGTCCGCCGGTAGATAGGTATTGGCGCCCAGGCGCCAGGCGCGTTCGCTGCGCACGGCGTCGCTGTCGAAGTGGGCTACCTGCGCGAGGGCGTGCACGCCGGCGTCGGTGCGGCCCGCGCAGACGCATTCCACCGGCGCGTCGGCCACGCGCGAGAACGCGCGTTGCACCTGGTCCTGCACGGTGTCGAGCGCGGGCTGGCTCTGCCAGCCCGAGTAGGCGCGGCCGTCGTACTCCAGGCCGGCCGCGATTCGAGGCATGTAGGAGTCGGATGCCCCGCGCGGGCCTAGCCGGGGAGCGACTCTAACAAGCGCTGCGCTTCCTGCTTCTGCGAGGCGGATCCTTCCGTCAGCACTTCGTTGAGGATGTTGCGCGCGCCATCCGGATCACCCATGTCGACGTAGGCACGGGCCAGGTCGAGCTTGGTGCCCACTTCGGACAGCGTCACCGGCTCGAGGTCCGGCACCGCCAGTTCTTCGGTGGCACTGCCCGGCATCTGGATGTTGCCGGCGCCGAGGTCGAGGTCCATGCCGCGTGCACCGCCCATGGCGGGCTGCTCGCGCGTGGGTTCGATCGGGAAGTCGAGGTTGTTGCGGTCGATGGCCGCGAGGCGCGACGTCGAGGAAGCGTCGTAGCTCTCCTCCGGCATGTCGAACTTCATGGAGGCCGTGGCGCCCGGGTCGATGGAGCGGCCCTTGGTCAGGTCCACGTCGCCGCCCAGCTCGCGCTCGGTGAGGAACCACGTGCCACTGGCGCCGTGTTCGGTGAGCTGCGAATCGTCGGCATTGCCATTACCCGCCTGGCGGGCCGCGGCCGCGCGCAGCAGGCGCTGTGAGTTCTCGTCGAGGCCCGCGACCATGGTCGGCGCATTGGCGTCGGGACCATGAGACGGTGCGTCGACGGGCTTCAGGCCCATCGACGAATCGGTCTGTTCGAGCGAACCGAGTTCGAGGCCAAGATCGTCGAGCGCCAGCTCGGCGGTCTGGTCGGAACTCAGCTTGCGGCGCATAGCGCCCTCGACCTTCTCACGGATGGTCGGCTCGTCCATCGGGCGCAGTGCCGGCTGCTCGACAGTCGGGGCTTCCGAGCCGGCGGGCGTCATCTTTACCGTCATCTCGCGCGTGGTCTGGCCGCTGTCGCGGTCGGGCAGTTGCAGGCCCTCACCCGTCGCATCCGGGTCGCGCAGCGCGCTGCCCAGGTCGAGGTCCACCGGGTCCGGCGAACCGCCGCCCGTGACGTCGAGGCGCGAGCTGACGTCGAACGGATCGAAGTCGACTCTGCCGGAACCGCCGGCGTCGAGGTTCAGGTCGACACCGACCGCGCTGCCCGCGCCACCATCGGCGAACATCGGGTCCTCGGGCGCAATCTGCTTGCCCATGATGACGATCTTTTCCCACTCGCCCGTCTCGCCGCCGGAGCGCGAATCGGAAAGCTCGCGCGCCATCGAGAGGAACTGCTCCCGGTTGCCCCACACGAAGAACACTTCGAGGAGCTTGAGCTTGAGGTCGCGGCGCTGCGGCTCGCGCTGGATGGCGATGCGCACCAGGTCGGCGGCCTGGTCGTACAGACCATAGGCCATGTGGAAATCGGCTTCGGCCAGCGGATCGCCCTGGTCGAGGTTGACCGCGGTCTCGCTGCTGATGGTCTCGTCGGTGCGCACCGAAGGCAGCGACAGCGGGATGTCCTGCGTCTCCTGGAGCGCGCGGTGCGTGCCGGATTCCTCGACGAGGATGTCATCGGGCACGGCGCTCGCGGCCATCGGCGCGCGCATGCGGCCGGTATCCGAGAGTGAATCGACCGGCTCGGCGAGGCGGTCTTCACCCTGCTCCGCGAGGCGGCCCAGGCGATCGTCGAACTCGGCGCTCTTGCGCTTGCCGCGCGACTTCGCGAACAGCAGCAGCAGGGCAATGATGGCGACGGCACCCAGGGCCCACTGCCAGTAACCCATCAAGGTATCGAGCAGCGAGGGCTCCTCGACGGTGTCCTTCGTCGCCACCTTCTTCGGCTTGGCCGGTTTTTCGGCCGCCGGTTCCGGCGTCACCGCCGGTTCAGGCGTCGGGGCGACGGCCTCCGGCGTGGCTTCGGGCGTCGTCGCCTCGGGAGTCGCGGGAGCAACCGCTTCCGGTGTGGCTTCCGGCGTCTCCACCGGGGTAGTCGGCGCGGGCTGCTGTGCGGCGCCCTGCTGTGAGGCGGCGAGCTTGGCCTGGAGATCGGCAAGCTCGGTGTTGCGCAACTCGAGCATGCGCTTGGATTCGTTCAGCTGGCCTTCCAGCTCGCGTACGCGGCCCTGCAAGGCGGAGACTTCGGCCGAGTTGTCCGTGCCCGAGCCCACGCTGGCGGAATCGCTCGGCGGCACCAGGCGCAGCCGACCGCCACCGGCGGCAGCCGCGGAGGCCGTATAGCTGCCGGTCGCGCGGCGCACTTCGTCGCGCGCTTCGGCCGGCGACACCGCGGCGAGCTCGCCGCTGCCCGGGATGCGCAACACGGCGCCGGCGTGCAGGCGATTCATGTCGCCCTCGAACGCCGAGCTGTTGTTGCGGAACAGGCCGACCATGAGTTGTTCGGTGGAAGCGCCGCTGCCCGCCGAGAGGCGGCGCGCGATCGCCGAGAGACTGTCACCGCGCTGGACTTCGTAGCTGTCCCCACCACCGGCCGGTGTGAACTGCTGCGTCTCCGGAGCCGGGGCCTGCTGCTGTTGAGGAGCCGGGCGATCGATCTGTCCGGTGGCTTCACCGGCGCCCACGCTCGGCGAGGGCACGGGCGTCGGCGCCGCGGCGTTCGGTGCGAACACGGGCGGGTCGAGCAGCACGGTGTATTCGCGGACCAGGCGGCCGCGGGCCCACGTCGCCTCGATGAGCAACGTGAGGAAAGGTTCGGTCACGGTTTCGGTCGACTTGATGCGCAGCACCTGCGCGCCGTTCGCCGAACGATCACGCGTGACCGTCACGCTGGCCATGAACGGCGGCCAGTCGAGTCCGTAACGCGCGAAGGTTTCCTTCGACGCGAGCTTGGCGTCGAGCGTGGCGAGATCTTCCGGTGTGGCGTTGACCAGCTCGATCTCCGCGTCGAGCGGAGCATTGAGCGGGGAATTCAGATGAACGTCGCCGAGACCCAGTGCATGGGAGATTCCGGGCAACAGCAGTATCGCCAGCAGACCCCGGGCGAGACCATTACGCATCATTCGCGTCTCCACAAACACCGTCAGCTATGTAATTTCTTTATCTAAACAAACGCTTAGAGCCAATACTTCCGGCCCAAAACTGAATCCGTCCGCAATATAACTTAAATAAGCCGTCGCACCAAAATCCAAGGGCTTAGGACGCAGTTCAAGTCCGGTTCGTAACTTATATGTTCGCCAATGCGTACAACATAAAACGTGTCACGTTTCGCGCCTTCTGTGCCCGGCGAGTCTAAGTCCTTGGGGGGAAACCCCGAATGTCCGCCGGACCTGGTGAAGTCAGCCCACCGCCATTCCCGGATGAACCCCGGATTGCCCTTGCCGGCAGGCCCGAGAACCTGTTTTCGGCAGGCGTCGGGGATTCTCCAGCGCCCGGGGCATGGCCTCGGCACTCGCCCTGCCTGCGCCGGCGGGACGCCACCGGCAGCCATCGCCGCGCGCGTCTCTAACTACCGAGGCGCGGTGATGACCGGCGTGGCCGAGCGGACGTCGGCATTCTGCCCGCGGTGCCGCAGGTGGTGATCCATCAGCACGATGGCCAGCATGGCCTCGCAGATCGGAGTCGCACGCAGGCCCACGCAGGGATCGTGACGGCCGGTGGTCACCACCTCGAACGGGTTGCCACCGAGATCGATGGTACGGCCCGGGACCTGGATGCTCGAGGTGGGCTTGAGCGTGACATGGACCACCACGTCCTGGCCCGAAGAGATG
>Ga0157380_10004088_pt1 | contig 10078 bp, 6 predicted proteins | sample S35metaG_FD_119757 | JGI IMG/M metagenome (GOLD analysis project Ga0157380, IMG submission 119757) | Switchgrass rhizosphere microbial communities from Kellogg Biological Station, Michigan, USA - S3-5 metaG | ecosystem: Host-associated > Plants > Roots > Rhizosphere > Soil | place: USA: Michigan...
CCGGTTTCATGAAGCACTTCGTCCGACTTGCGGATCTTTTCCGCTCGCCGTTTCTTCTCGATCGATTTCACGAGATGACGACGCGCGTAGACGTCGGGATTGAAGACGTCACCGGCCGCGCGAAGGAGGCGCGTCCGTTCTTCGGCAGTGAGCTCGGCGAGCAGCCCGCGATTGCGGGCGATCTCCTCCAGAGTTTCGGTCACGGCCCGCAGGCGATCGGCCAGATCGAGCAAGGCAGTCTGATCCTGCGAGTCCTTTCGCGTGGTCATGGAGCGGTCGGCGCCTCAGCTCTGAAGGTAGCGATCGCGCAGGATCTTGAGATGGTGGGCCACATGTCCGGCGGTGATGTACGCCAACGCTCGGACGGTCACGGGGTTTTCACTGGCGATGCCCCGGCGCGACCACGCAGCCTCAGGCAGATTCTCGAAGAGCCGGATCGTCGCCGAACGCACCGCGCGGAACTCGTCGATGTGGCTCTGCCACGGGCGTTCGTCAGCGCCCGCAAGTGCAATCGCCACGTCCTGGTCGAAGCTCGGCATCGGCGTCTCATATCCCCGCGCGAACCAGAACGCGCGAAAACTGAAGACGCGCTCCGTATCGTTCAGGTGACTGGTGAGCTGGCGAATCGTCCACTTGTCCGGCGAGTAGCGATGACGGGATTTCTCGTCGGGAATCGCGCCGAGTACTGCGACGACGTCGTTCAACTGCGTGCTGAGCACCTGACGGATGTCGCCGGCGGGCACCTGGTCGATGTAGGTGTAGTAATACTCTGCCGCTTCGTGTCGATCGGGCGGGCCGATGTGGGTCATGCCCACGTATTATCGCAGCACCAGCATGGGATCGACGCGCGAAGCTCGCCGGGCCGGCACGAACGCCGCCACCAGGCCGGAAATCACCAGCAGTGCAGCGGCCCCAACGTACACGCCGGCGTCGTGCGCCTCGACCTTGAACAGAAACGTCTCGACCAGTCTGGCCAGGAACCAGCCGCCGGCCAGGCCGAGCACAATGCCAACGGCCATGAACGCGGTTGCACGCGACAAGACCATGCGAAGCACCTGTCCCGGCTGGGCGCCAAGCGCCATGCGAATGCCGATCTCCTGAGTGCGCTGTTCGACCAGATACGCCATCACGCCGTAGATCCCGACGCCGGCGATCACAATCGCCAGAATCCCGAACAGCGCCAGTACGATCATGTTGAACTTGCGCTGCGCGATCAGCCGGCCGAACATCGTGTCCATCGTCTCCGCTTCCGGGACCACGACGTTGGGAAGCACCGCTCGCACCGCCGCCCGAACGTCTGGCGCGGACGCGGAGGGATCGCCCGCGGTTCGCAGGACGAGCGTGCCGCCGAATCCGCGCGTCGGACTGACGGGCGTGTAAGCCTCGGGACGGAGCTCAGCTTCAGGGCCACCGAGGCGGACCGCTTTCACCACGCCGATCACAGTACGGTCACCATTGATGTTGATCGCCTGGCCGATCGCGTTGTCGCGGCCGAAGTATCGCGACGCAGCGATCTCATTCAGGATGATGACCTGCGCGCCGCTGTCCACCCGATCCGCACTCGTGAATTCACGTCCCGTGATCATCGGAATCCGCAGCGCCTTGAAGTAGTCCGGCGAGATGGATTTGATGTCCGCCTGATCGTCCGGATCGTCGAACTTCTTCTTGCCAGGCACTTCCACGCTCGTGCGGCTCCAGCCGCCGGACAGAGGCAGACTGCCATTCGCCAGGAAGGACGCGACCTCGATGCCCGGAACACGCCGCACACGGTCGAACACGTCATCCATCTGTATGGCGGCGCGCGCCATCTGCTGATCGCGATCGGGGCTACCGAAATCCACCTTCGGCTGCACGCGCATCGTCAGCACATGGTCGAGATCGATGCCGATATCCACGCGCATCAGTTTCACGAAGCTTGAGACGAAGAGTCCGGAACCCACGAGCAGGACGACGGCCAGCGCAACTTCAGCGACGAGGAGGACGCCGCGCACGCGTTCGCGCGCGAGGCCTGCCTGACCCGAGCGCCCTCCCTCGCGAAGTGCGCTGGCCATGTGGGGACGCGAGAATCGAATGGCGGGAATCAGCCCGAAGAACACGCCTGTCGCGACTGCGGCCAGCGACGCAGCGCCGAGCACACGAAGGTCGATGCCCGCATCCTTGAGACGCGGCAGCGACGCCGGCAGGGACGCGCGCATGAGCTCGATGCCCCAGTAGGCAACCGCAAGACCGAGTACCGTGCCGGTCGCTGACAACACAAGGCTTTCCGCCAGCAGGCCGCGCATCAGCTGCCAGCGTGACGCGCCCAGCGCAGCACGCACGCCAACATCGCGGCCGCGCGCGGTGGCCCGCGCGAGCATCAGATTCGCGACGTTCACGCACGCGATCAGCAGCACGAAGGCCACGGCACCAAGCAACAGGTACATCCAGCTCCGTGCCTTGCCGACGACGGACTCCTGAAGTGGTGTGAGGCCAACCCAGCGATCGCGAAACCACCGCGGATACTGCGCCTTGAGGCTGGCCGTGATCTGTTCCATGTTGGCGTAGGCCTGTCCGCGACTGACTCCGGGCTTCAGCCGGCCGATGACTTGCGCGTTGTAGTTGCGTGAGCTGCCGTCGCCGCGCGGGTACTCCTGCGCCGTCGGAACGAATGGCATCCAGACTTCAATCGGTTTCAGCCGGCCGACTGGAAACTCGAACCCCCGCGGCATGACGCCGATGATTTCCCACGTTCCGTTGTCGCCCTTCGCGGCGGCCGCTTCGGCGGCGTCTCCCACGGTGAACGTCTTGCCGATGACGTTGGGATCGCGCGCGTATCGCCTCTGCCACAGCGCATCACTGATGACGGCCACCCGATTACGGCCCGTGACTTCGTTTTCGGCGGTGAACATCCGGCCGCGGGAGGGCTGCACGCGGAGGATCGGCATCAGGTCCGCCGACACCATCATGGTGCGCAACGATTCCGGTTCCTGACCGGGGTCGAACACCGTCAGGCTCTTGCTTTGAAACGCCGCGATGTGATCGAACGAGGTCTGCTGGGTACGCCAATCATAGAAATTTGGTGCTGCGACGTATCCTCCGCCGAGTCCTTTGCCTGTGGGGTTGGTCTCCTCGATGATCATCAGCCGATCGGCCTGATCGAACGGCATCCCGCGAAGGGCGACCGTGTCCACCACGGAATAGATCGCTGTCGTCGCCCCAATCCCCAGCATGAGGACCACCAGGGCGACGGCGGTAAAGGCCGGTGTCGACCTCAGCGAGCGAACTGCAAACTTCAGGTCAGTCAGCATGGACATAAGACGTGCGTCGCGCCCGGGACGTTGGGGAAGCGAGCTATCGAACTTTGATGGAGTTCGTGCCGACGAGATCGGCGGCGTAATCGTAGCCGACGACTTTGACGGTTTCCGCAAGACCCGTGATTGCGACGGTGAGGGTAATGGTTTGCCCGTCCTTCAACGCACGCTGATATGACGCCTCAGTCAGGTTCAGCTCCGCGCGGCTTTGGACTTGACCGACGGGGTTACCCCGCATATCTCCAACGAACACAGCGAGATCCACCTCGGCGTGGTGGCGATCGCCCTGAGTGGAGAACCCAAGATGCGCGACATCGATAGTGACGGCGATCGACAGTCTCTGATCGGATATCGTTGGCTTGGCGAGCGTCAGCTTGATGTGATCGATGAGCTCCGGGTAACCCGCCGCGGCACTGATGCGCGTGGAGGTGGCGAGCTCGCGCCGGTCAAGGATCACCGGCCGATCGACGGCGTAGTACCCCTGCCGCACCATGACCCGCACACCCGGCCGGTTCACGGTCACCGACACCTTTCGAAACTTTCCGTCCAGTGCGGCTTTGTCCGGGGCGTAGGCGAGCAGGTACTGGAATGTGTTCGCCGCGTCCAGTCTTCTGAAGGCGTCTGATCCCGTACGGAAAGGCTGCAGCTGGCCACCGGTGATGTCTGCCATCAATCGGAGGTCCTGGATCTTGAACGCGTCCGCAAAGACCTCGTTCGTCGATGGCACGTTGAATGTCTTGATGCCTCCCTGCGGCAGAAACACCGGAACATGCGGCTGAAGCACCCCGCCCGTTTGGACGATGTCGAAGGCAATCCGCGCGTCGCTCGCCACCCGCGCCAGGCTCGTATTGCTCTGCTGGTCAGGCAGATAGATGCCGCGCTCGGTGATCATGACGAGATGCTTTTCGCCCTCGAGATGCCGCAGATAGCCGACGCCCGCGTACAAGTTGGCCACATCGGCCATGGTCTGGGTCAGTTCCGCGTAGTACTCCTCGAGCGTGAGATCGGTCAGATCGTCAACAATCTGCGCGCCAAGATCGGGCAACGTACTGAACCCATCCCGGAGCTTGTTGGCGATCTCCGAATTGCGCTGAATGGCGTCGCCCATCCGTCTTGACTGTTCGGCGATGCGCGCGTTGTCCACGGCTTCCGCGGGTGAGATGGCCCGTGGCCGAAGGCCCCGCGCGCCGGCGAACACGTCGTCGATCATTTTTTGGATGTAAGGCGGAATCTCCTTGGAGCCGTAGATCGCCCGCAGGCCACTGAACCACAACTGCAGTTCGTGTTCGATCTCCTTGTGCTTGTCGCGATAGCGAGTCAGCACGTCGCCGAGCAGCGCGTGATTCGTCGAGAAGTCCGTCGTCCGATTCCACGCCATGATCGCGACGTGGTCCTGGGGGAGGATTCTGGCCGTGATGAAATTCGACAGCGAATCGATGTAGTTGGACGCGATCTGGTGATAGCCCCGCGCGAGGACGATGAGAAACACGCGCCGGTTCGCTGGCGCCGGCGCCGCGTCCGCGGCCCCAACAGAGCCGCGCAGCTTCGGCGCGGCAATGATTTCGGCAGCATCAGCTTTGAACGACAACGAAGAGAAATGGCGAATGGACTGAACGATGCCATCCTCTTTAATAGTGAAATCGCCCTGCTTCAGATCCTTGACGGGGTTGCCTGAATTGTCGACGACACGGACGTCGAGCGGCACGAGGCTGATGCCGCCGCGGAACACTGGCGCCTGTTGCTGCGCCGACAGCACCGCCGTCAGCGCGAGACCGGCCGCGGCCCCGAAACCCTTTGTCATTGGTGGTGGCAGTATAGCTGCCGGCCTAAGTTCAGGCGTCTATTTCACTTTCCTGTGCCGACGACCCGCTCGATGTCCGCAACCAGTCGCGGCGCCTTTTCAGACAAACGCACAAGGCCCCGATCGGTCATCAGGAACGAGTCCTCGATGCGAACGCCAATGTCTTTGTATTTCTGGACGGCGGGCCCGACCTTGGCGATGAACGCCGCGTTTTCCGGAGTGTCCGGCAACTCCTTGAGCGCGGCTTCGCGAATGTACAAGCCAGGCTCCATGACGAACGCGGAGCCGACGACGAATGTCTGCCCAAGAGGATCGTGCACGTCGATGCCGATGCCGTGCGTTGGACCATGCGTGAACCAGCGGCTGATCTGCGCGGCCTGCGCCGGCCCTGCCATCGGCTCGGTGATCAATCCGAGCTTGAACAACCCGTCGGCGAACACTGCGCGACATGCCTGTGCAACGACGCTGGTCGGAGCGCCAAGCTTCGTCTCGGCGATGGCGGCATCCTGGGCGCGCAGCACGAGCTCATAGATGTCTCGCTGCGCCGGCGTGAACTTGCCGTTGATGGGATAAGTGCGCGTGATGTCGCCAGTGAGTCCCTGGAAATTGGCCGCGGCGTCCACGAGCAGCAAATCGCCGTTCTGCATTTGTCTTGTCGATGCACCGTAGTGCAATGTCGTGGCGTTCGGGCCGGAGCCGACGATCGACGGATAGCCCCATGACATCGCGCCGTTCTTCATGTACCAGTACTCGATCGCGGCCTCCACTTCGTACTCCCATCGCCAGGGCCGCGCGGCTTTCATGCCCTCCAGGTGCGCTTCGGCAGAGATCTCCACGCTGCGCGTGAGGACCTTCTGCTCGTACGGTGTCTTTAACTGACGAAGTGTCGTGGCGATCGACGTCGCGTTGAAGGGCGTGACGCCGGGATACTTCGCCGCCATTTCCATCACCCAAGCGGCATTCGATCCGAGCGCAGGCGGTTGCACGGGACCGGCGCCTCGTCCTCCGCCGGCTCCGCCTGCGCCGATCCGCTCGAAGGCGCCGATGCGCGCCTTTCCGTTCTTGACTGCGTCCGCGAATCTCGTGAACTCATCGGCTGAAAACGCGGGTGTAACGCCTTCCCACTTGCCGCCGAGCAATCCGTCGATAACGCTCTGAAAAGCCGTCAGTGAATAGACGTGCTGCACTCCGCTCTCCGCGGTGACTTCCGCCTTGGTGAGCGTGTGCCCGTTCCAGTGTTCCCGCCGCGGATCGGCGTCGCGCGAAAAAATAATTTCCTTCGCCGTCTTGGCTCCAGGAACGAGGAGGAGAATCGTTTCCTCCTGAGTCATCCCCGACAGATAAAGCATGTTGCTCTCCTGCCGGTACTCGTAGTTCACGTCTGTGGAGTACACCTTTGCCGGCGCGCTCCAGGCGATGAGGATGGACTCCGGCCCAAGCGCGGCCATCGCTTTCGCGCGCCGGGCCGCGAGATCGGCCCGCAATTCCGCCGCACCACCATAGGGCGGGAGCTGCGAGGCCGTCGGCGCAACGGACCACAACACGAAAGCGGCGACGATCGTCAAAGACAAGCGCTTCATCTGAAGACTCCTTGCGGCGTTGTTGCGGCCTCCCCGGGACTAAAGTCCCCGGGGCTCCACAGCGTCCGGCTACTTCTTTAATATGAGTTTCTGAGCGGCTTCCTGCTGCACACGCGCGCGTGAATAGACGAGCGGAAAATATGTGTCCGCTGCCCACAGCTTGAGCAGGTTGTCGTAGTACGGACTGCCTGGTTGCGCAGACTGCCCCGGCACGTTTGTCGCGAGCGACCGATCCCAATCCGACACATCCATGATTTCGCGGAAGCTCGCGCCATCTGCGGCCACCGCGCCGGTGCCGCCCGGCCGCTCGACCGTCGGGAGATCGAATGCCTGCACGAACGGATGGGGGAAGGCGCGCGTGTGCATCCGTCCCCAGCGCCACCCTGACCAATCCGCGCCCTGGCTCGCCTTCAACTGCTCGACGGCTTTCGCCAGACTGGCTTCATGCTGCGGCTGTCGCTGCGCGACCGCGCGGCTCGCGTCTCGCTCCTGCATGGAGGAGGCCGTACGCCAGGCCGAATGAATCGCCGCGGCTGCGCTGTCGATGCGCAAGGTGCCGTCCCATTGCGCGATCAAGGCGCGCGCACGCTCAACGTCGGCATTCGTCGAGGACCAGCCTTTGAACAATGGGACCTCTGACGCCGCTCGCAGTGACAGCGCGTCGCCCTGCATCCGGCGATGATCGTCCATCGAGTACTTCTGGCCTGACGTGATCATCTGCAACAGGCGAGTGATGCGGTCGAACGGAACCGTTGTCGATGACTTGAACATGACCGGCGGAGTGAAACCCTGCGGATGAATGTTGTTGTTCGCGGTGGCGATGAAGCCGCGTTCGGGGTTGAACTCTCGCGGCAGATCGCGGCGGAATCCCTCCCATTCGTACGCGCCCGTTCCCGGAACGGGCAGCCGCCCCATCCACGAGCGGCGCGTCGCGTCGCCCTTCGGCGCCACGCGATTGGGTGTCAGCGCCGACGCCTGCCAGGCAATGTTGCCGTCGACGTCGCCGCAAATCAGATTCTCGGTGGGCGCCTTCCAGAACATCGCCGCCTCGAGAAAATCGCGACACGTCTTCGCCTGAGACAGGCGCAGACCTCCGAGGTACGCTCCGGTCCCCGGCTCGAGCAGCGCCGATCGGATGACGTAGACCCGCTTGTTCGGCTTGTCTTCATAGAACACGGGTCCGTGACGAGTGAACTTCAGCTCAATCGTCTGCGGCGCCTGCCCCTTGACGAGAATCTGTTCGGACATGACACGCATGGGCTCCCACGCGCCGCGGAACCGCACTTCGTTGGCATTCGCCGGGTTCACGTCCTCGACGTACACATCTTCCTGATCGTTACCGGCGATGGTCAGACCCCACGCGAGCCGTTCGTTATGGCCCAACGCGATGCCGACAAACGGCGGCTCCGAGGCACCAATCACATTCCAGCCTGGAGCAACCAGATGAACGATGTAGCGAAGTGACGGATTGCCGACTTCTCGGTGCGGATCGTTCGCGACGACGGGTTTGCCGGTGACAGACATCTTTCCGCTGACGACCCAATTGTTCGAGCCGGGTTCGCGAATTTCGCCAGGATCGTTTCCAGCGCCGCCTCGTCCGCCGACCCAGGCGCGATAGGGATCGACGATAGCAGGACGCACACCGCCGCCACCACCCCGGCCGCCAGGCGTCGCGACGTTCTCACCGATTGAGGCAAGGTCCAATCCCTCGGGTAGCTTCAGATCGTCCCAGGGATCCGGCGCGCGCTGTTTGTTCGCCTGCTCGGCGCCGAGTCTGACGACGTTACGCGCAAGCTGCAGCTCTGAGCTGACGTCACCGAAAGTGGCGGACCGGAGCACGAGCATTTCCGCGGTCCACGGCTCAGGCGTGATGCCCGTCAGTTTGAATTCGACGGGCAGGTTCTTCGCATGCTGGCGGATGTAGGCGTTCACGCCGGCCGCAAAAGCCGTGAAGATCCGCTTGCCGTCGGGGTGATAACTCGTCCACTCGCGATCGTCCATCGGTCCGCGATACTTCAGCAGCCGCGCGACGCGATCGCGATCGACGGCGGAGGCGCCAAGAATCTCGGCCAGCCGGCCCTGGCGTTGCCGGCGCCAGACTTCCATCTGCCACAGGCGGTCTTGCGCCATGACATAGCCCTGGGCCGTGAACAGGTCGTCCTGATTCTTCGCGTAGATATGCGGCACGCCCCAGCGATCGCGAACGACTTCAACGTCGGCAGAAAGTTCCGCCACGGTTGTCTCACCCGAGATCGTCGACAGAGACTCGCGCGCGAGCGTCATCAAGCGGTCCGGCTGCTGCGCCCTGGACGGACCCAACACCGCGCACCCGATAACGAGACACGCTGCGCCAAAACGCGCCGGCGCGGAAGACTTCTTCATCCGCGGATTATAGAACTTGGGGACCCAGAACCGAGGACCGAGAACCCAGAACCGAGACAGGATTTATCGGAGGTTGAAGTCCAAAATCAGCTGCACGACTGAATCCACCGGCTTGCCTCCGACGGTCGCCGGCCGGAACACCCACTGGCGCGCGGCCCGAATCGCCTGAGCGTCGAGACCGTAGCTGCGATCGAGAGATTTCAACACCTTGACGTAGCCGACCGTGCCGTTCGCAAGCACCTCGACCTCGAGCGTGACCGACCCCTGAACTTTCGCCTGGAGTGCCGGCCCCGTGTACTCGGGCTTCACTTCCTTGATCGGAAACGGCTGCGTGAAGCTCCCGGATCGAGGGTCACCGCCACCGGTCCCTCGATCGTTTCCGGTATCCAGTCCGTTGCCATTGTCGCGGCCGAGACCATTTCCGCGTCCTCCCCCACCCGGCGCGGGTGCGGCAAGGGGATTCACTCCATTACCAAGTAACATCGTGGAATTTGGCTGGACAGGAGCATCGAGCGATGGCGGCGGAGGTTCGGCGGCAACAACGTCTGGCGGTACGAGTGCGACAGTCGCGGGGTGTGGTTGCGGAATCTCGATCTTCGCGGGTGGCGCCGGCGTTGGATTCCCTCCCCCGCCGCCACCCGGGCCGGCATGTTGAAGAAAGACCAACTCAGTGCGAAGCGGCGGCGCCTTGGAGTCGACACCCTCGGAACCCACGCTGGCCAGCAGAATCAGGACGATCAGGAGCGCCACGTGGAAAGTGATCGAAAGGCCGAGGGCAGAGAAAACCGCGCGACGGTGTGCCGCCATGGGTCTTTGGACGCGGCAGCTGTGAGATTGGGCGGTTCAGGCCGGAAGGATCATGCGGAATCTGGCGCCTCCGCGTTCAGCGTTGCCGGCGTCGATCGTGCCGCCGTGGCGGCGGATGATGGCTTGCACAATCGAAAGGCCGAGTCCGCTGCCCGAGGGAAGTGCTGTTCCAGTCCGCGAAAGATCCACCTTATAGAAGCGGTCGAAGATGTGCGGCA
>Ga0157380_10004091_pt1 | contig 10077 bp, 9 predicted proteins | sample S35metaG_FD_119757 | JGI IMG/M metagenome (GOLD analysis project Ga0157380, IMG submission 119757) | Switchgrass rhizosphere microbial communities from Kellogg Biological Station, Michigan, USA - S3-5 metaG | ecosystem: Host-associated > Plants > Roots > Rhizosphere > Soil | place: USA: Michigan...
ATTTTGCGTGGCGAAAAAGTAATGCGGGCCGCAGACCTCTCAAATAGCATAACCAACAACGCTGATCACAACAGCCGTTCCTGGCAGGAACTTGTCGACACATTCGAAAGCATGCGAAACCTTACCCTCCACAAACTCCGAAATTTAAATGAAGAAGACGCTTTCAGGTCGTCCCTCCACCCTCGATTAAAAACTCCCATGCGGGTTCTTGACCTGTTCACGTTCGTCGCCGAACACGATGATCACCACCTCGCAACGATAACGGCTCTTGCCGGCAAGTTTAGGTAGGGCGAACCCATCAGTCTGAGCCATCTCTGCAATCCCAAATACGGAATTGAATCCCAATCGATCGTCAATTCACAGTTCCATTGCGGCGTAATTCGCAGGCAAGAAGTTCGCGTGAATTTTATTCACAGCGCCGCTTTACGGTAAATAAAAATCTTATTACTTTAAAAGATTAACCTAAACACAGAGTCTATGATTAAATATGCTCACACCAATATCGTTACAGACGATTGGAAAAGGCTGGCTGAATTTTACGTTAGAGTCTTTGAATGTACACCCCTGTATCCTGAAAGGGATCTTCATGGAGAATGGCTGGAAAGGGCAACTTCTATTAAAAATGCTCACTTGCGCGGGATCCATCTAAGAGTGCCAGGCAACGACGAGACTCTGCCAACCATCGAAATTTTTCAGTACGACAAAAATGAGAATGGACCTGCCTCATTGGCTAACCGGAGAGGCGTCAGCCACATTGCCTTTCAGGTCGATGACGTTTCTAAAATTCTAGATCGTGTTCTGCAAAACGGCGGAAGCAGGGTTGGCGAACTCGTGGAAACCGAAGTAGACAATGTCGGCACGCTGAGGTTTGTCTATGCAAAGGATATCGATGGTAATATAGTTGAGCTCCAGCAGTGGCGTTGACTTGGGAATGTGACTGGTAAGTCGTAAGAGGTGACATGTAAGTGGTAACATGTAAGTGGTGTGGTGAGGCCAAATGCATTTTCATACATGAGACTTTGTTTGCCGAAAGGAAATATCAAAGGTAAGTTACAACGTATTGCCTGGTGATTTTTAGAAAAGCACTATTGTCAGATTTAACCGACATCATCGCTATGTTGGCCAATGACCCGCTTGGCGCTCTCCGGGAAGATTTGCAACATCTGGAAAGATATGAACAAGCCTATCAAATGATTAGCAAAGACCCCAACCAGGAATTGATGGTGGTTGAAAATGATGCCGGTGAAATTGTCGGTACCTTCCACCTAACGTTTATCCAGTACCTCACTCACCAGGGCAGCATTCGAGTGCAGATCGAGTCGGTTCGGGTACGGCAAGATCATCGAGGAAAGGGAATTGGAGAAAAAATGTTACAATGGGCCATCAATCGTGCGAAAGAAAAGGGTGCCCGCGTGGTGCAGCTCACCAGTGACAAGAAAAGACCAGATGCCATTCGCTTCTATGAAAAATTAGGATTTACGGCGTCTCATGAGGGAATGAAACTTAGTATTTGATGAGGGCAGGTGGAATGTAAGAGGTAAGAGGTAAGTTGTAAGTTGTAAATGGTATGGCTAGAATGTAGGTAGTTAGAGGTAAATATGAGAAGTAAGAGGGATGAGGTGACTGGGCTGATCAATCGCCGACGTCTAACGCATCGTCTATTTGTAACATCAAAAGCGTCTGTTCGGCAAGTTCCAGCACATATTTAAGTTCATTGTAACTTACTACAAATTGGATACAAAGATCACGTGTAGGGATATGGATGTCCTGCATATCCGGATCATCCGTCTCGTGTTTGCATCTTACCACAGCGTCATAAATATATTCTGAAAAATCACTCAATTGTTGCCTGCTGAGAAGCAGTGATACGTTTCCGAAATTTAAATGCACCGCATTGTGACAAGTGCATTTTCGAGTCCAGCCAAAGGCATTTTGATGATATATTCTTTCAGTGCATTGCATCTCGTTGATATTTCTTGAATCGGTACCCAAAACTATGATTGACGTATTCCTAAGTCAATCGCTTCTGACAGGTAAAAAAAATACCCGGTAGAGGGTACCGGGTATAAACGTTGAACTTTTCGTTCATGAACTTTTAGAAGATTGCTTCCAGCAATTTAAACATACCATAGGATGCTGCTCCAACCAGAACAACCGCCAATAAAGCGACGACTATGAGAAGACCTTTGCCCGATCCTTGATGCTTACCCTCGAAGTAATGTTCCTTCAGCAGCCTGACATTGCGATCATTTGATCTGTAAAAAATATCAAAGACCGTCCCCACCAGCGGAACAGTGCCGATAATGGCGTCGAGCGTTGAGTTGAGGATCATTTTTATCGCAACCTTGCCGCTTGCCCCCTGATTGTACATCGTGTATATTAACATTCCGGAAACGACATAAGTCATCAGGTCTCCGACAACGGGAAACAGGCTCATGACGGGATCAATACCAAACTTTATATTTGTGCCAGGAATCAAAAATCGAGAATCCAACCATCTGGCTAAACGCTCTATCCACTCCATTTCAGGAGTGCTTTGATCCCGAATGGGGCGAGCTTTCAGGATTTTTACCTCTGGGTGCGTCGATGTTTGCCGTTTCAAGTTTTCAAGAAATGATGTTTCACAATTTCGGATATCAAATTCTCTAAAGAGCATTAATGAAAAAAACGTTCCTCAAGAGGAACGTTTTTTATTTTTTTATATAAAACATTTCTTCAACCTAACAACCTACCCAGCAATCCACCCAGGCTTTGATTGTTTCTGCTTGTGTTCAGTCCTGATATTAGAGAACCAAGACCGCCCAAGCCGCCTGGAAGCCCCATACCTGCGGTATTTGTCCTGCCTTGAAGCAGTCCACCCAGGAGGGCACCGCCTAGTCCACCCAACGCACCGCCACCTTTTCTTCCACCAAGCGCTTTTCCCGCGAGACTTCCCAACAGTACAGGACCCAGGAATCCAAAAAGACTTTTGCCTACGGAAGCCATGTCGAAACCAGCATTTGAAAATTTCTGTTCCATACCCGTTGACTGCAGATAGTCAGGTTTTGCGAACTCTTCCGGTGTACGATCTTGCGCGGCAGCTTTGTTCACAAACTGATCCAGCACTGAAAATTGATTTTCATCTATATTCAAGTAGCTGGCTACTTTTTCAATATTTTTTCTTTCATCGTCGGTATAGCTCTCATCCACTTTCGCCAGGGCAATAAGATCAGTAATAAGTGAATACCGGAGATTGCTTCCTTTTAAAACATCAAGGTGTTTTTTCAAATCATTTCCAGACGTGTCTTTAGCTGCGTCTAAAATATGTTGTTCATCTTCAGTCGAAAGGCCAGCCCCGTGAGCAATATCACGCAAATGTTCAACTTCTTCTGCACTGGCCTCTCGGTCAGCAGTTGCAAGTCCGGCAAGGGCACCTAAATAGGCTGCCTTCTCATGCGCGGCATACTTTGTAAGCAGGGTTTCTGATTGTACTTCCATAAGCTTTTGTTAAAATGAATTTTTTTTCATACGAATCTTTTCTTTCTTAGTAGCCATCGCTACGGCGTGATAACATTTAGTGAGTTACATAAGTTTAATATTTCTGCCAATGATTTCCGCTTATTCGGTCTTTGTTATCCGTCGGGAAAAAAGTTCTAGCTTGCATGACGATCAAAGCATTCCCAATGCAGGCAAATAAAGGATAAATGCCACCGAAACATATGCGGGAAATTTCCAGTAACTTCGAACCGAATACCTGCTGCAGCAGCATTAATACTCCAACACATGAAAAAATCAAGAAGAGCTTTTTTAAAGGCTTCAGCCGTTACGAGCGCAGCCATTACGATTCCTATTTTCAATATTATTAGCAAGCCCAAATTAGGCGATGAAGTAATCGGGCATGGCAATTTTCGCTACAAAGTTCACAAGGCTTGGGGAAATCTTGACCCTGAAAAGACCCCCGTCAAAAACTGCCATGAGATGGTAATGGACAAAAAAGGCAGGCTTATCATGATTACAGACGAAGTCAAAAATAACATCATCGTTTACGATAAGTCCGGGAAAATGCTCACAACCTGGGGACATGAATTTCCAGGGGGACATGGACTTACTTTGTTCGATGAAGGCGGCGAAGAAGTATTATTCATCTGCGATCCTGAAACGGGCCGGGTTGTAAAAACATCATTGGAAGGGAAGATCCTGCTTGAGCTGCCTAATCCGAAAAATATTGCAGCGTACGAATCAACACAGGCTTACAAACCTACGGAAACAGCCATTGCTCCTAACGGTGATATATATGTTGCAGATGGCTATGGCTCACAATACATTCTTCAGTTTTCCCCAAAGGGTGAATTGATTAGAAAATTTGGCGGCCCTGGCGATGGTGATGAGAATTTCAGTACCGCTCATGGCGTTTGTATCGATAAACGAAACAAGGAAAATGTTACATTGATATGTACGTCACGTGCGCACAACGCCTTTAAACGATTTAGCCTGGACGGAAAATACCTATCCACGATTTTTATCCCTGGTGCCTATGTCTGCCGCGCTGTAATCGACGATGGAAATATTTATGCCGGGGTTTGTTGGTCACGGCTGCGCTATCTGAATCAAACTCCGAACTCGGGCTTTGTTACGATACTTGACAATAAAGATATGGTGGTGTCGAATCCCGGTGGCACCAAACCTGAATACAAAAATGGTGCATTACAACTTATCGTTCAGAATCAACCAATTTTTAATCATTGCCATGATGTATGCATTGACAATGACAAGAACATCTATGTATGCCAGTGGAATGCCAACAAAACGTATCCGGTTAAGTTGGAGCGGGTGTGAGGGGAATAGTTTACAAATGTTGTCGATGAAATTGGTCGATTTCAAGCGGACGATTGAAGGTAAGGTAGCACAAGCGGGACGCTTGCGCTAATTACGCTTCACTGCCCGGCACGCGCCGACGCTATTTTCGTCGCGGATTCGAATAATATATTGGCCCGCGGGAAGGTTATCAAATTTTAAAGAAATTGTTCCAGCCGACGGATTAGCTTCAAGATCATACAGACGTTGTCCCATGAGATTCGTCACTTCTACTTTACCGCCAAGTGCAAAGTCTTCGGTTAGTGCAAGGGAAATCTCGGATTCAAATGGATTGGGATAACATGTTAAAGTAATATTTTTTGGTTCCTCCTCCACGCCGGTTACGTCGTCATCAATACGATCGCCAGTAGCAAAATAAACTGCCCATTTCGAAGTTTCAAACAACGTTGTTGCCTCGCTCTCCGACGATGAAATCTTATCGCTGTTTAAATTCACAAAACCGGTATGGTATAGCTCAACTCCGTCCTCGATGGTAAAGGCAACGCGAGTGTCGTTTTTATTGAACGAAGGAAATCCCAGTGAAGTGTTCGTAAAGATGACGTCTGTCTCACCAGTCTCAATGTTACTACCAAGAATTAAATATTCATTTGTTGTCTCATCGACCATATCAAAGGCCAGGACGTAAGGACTCAACTTAGCAAAAGTCGGATTGCCAATGCTTACGCCGTCAGGTAAACTTGAAAATAACTTTTCAATCGTGCCATCACCAAAATCATCGCCCGTCTCGTCCCAGGCGCGAATGAAATTTACATCCCAATACTCAATATCATTACCACTGTTATTTTCAATTCTATTAAAAGCATCATATACAATATACTCGCCAGTATAATCCCACTCCAGCGCGTCAGCATAAACTGTACCACCTGAATTAATTCCATCGGAATAAGTCGGGTTATACAAAGTAAATTCTCCCCAATCCTCGGTAACAAAGTCATAGACGTAAATTGTGTTATCCTGATCCTCTGTTACAGCAGCCATTCTATTGCCGTCTTTTGAAACGGCAACATTCGACCATATCGTTTCGTTCTGGACCACATATTCATCCGCTATTTCGCCGGGTTTTGTTACAATGGCGTGAATTGTTTTATCAGCGGCGACGAAGACAGCAATGCTGCCATCGTCTGTAACGCTTGGCCTACTGATCATTTCAGTGGTTGTGAGTGGATCAACCTTCGATAAAGAGGCATTCGCGCGATACAAGGAATTGGCATTGCCTGGATCGGTGTTGTACACCAGCAAAAACTCACCACCGGGATTGGGTGGCAACGGTTCTTCGTAATCACCACCCTGGCCGTCGGTGATCCCAACAGCATCGAATGCCGCCCTGGCTTGGGTTACTTCAGCTGAGTTAGCGCCATATAAATCGCCCGCAGCCTTGATTACAGCGAGGCGTAAATCAATAAACTGTGATGACTTCGTAAGGTAATCGTCTAATGCCTTGTAATATACGTCAGCGGCTTTATCGCGTGTAATCGCTTCTGCATATTTGAAGAATGCGTGATTGGCTATACCGCTGTTGATGTGAACACCTCCGTTATCCTCGTTGCCGGTGTACTTCTCATTCATATGCTTAGGCTGAAAACCAGGTTGCCCCAATGTCGTCCGTCCATTGTGGGGATCCTCGAGCGATCGCACCGCTCCGGAAGGATAAGTGGCCAGCTTGGCCACATCTTCGCCGATCGTCCAATCATCAGGATCGATCATGGAACCAAAAATATCGGCCATGGATTCATTAATGGCTCCTGACTCTCCTTTATACTCGAGGTTTGCTGTATTCTCAATTACACCATGAGTCATTTCATGACCGGCAACATCCAACCCACCCGCCAGAGGCTTAAGGCTCACGTTGCCATTTCCATAAAACATAGCTTTCCCATTCCAAAAAGCGTTGTCTAGTGCCTGGCCATTGTCAGGATCGGATACGTTGATCAAGGAGAGCATTGTGCCGCCCTTTCCATTTATTGAATTACGACCGTGTCGGGTAAGAAAATATTCGTACGCCTTGCCTGCGTTAAAATGGGCAGATACCGCTTTCGCATGATTGCCACTACTCCAAACGTTGTTAGTTGTAGCCACGTGCAGGATTGAAGCGTCGTCGCCAAACGTATTATTCATGTCCACTGTCAGGATTCCCCCGATGGGCTCGTCTGGCAGAACCGAGGTTGCTGTATTAAACATAGCGCGCGAAGCATCGAGCATATAATAGTTGGCACCAACCTGGTAAGTGTGTACCGTTCGGGATACTCCATTCAAATCGTTTGCGGTGGTGGTCTTAGGGCCATCTACAAAACACACCGTGTTAATGGAACTTAATACATTCCCCGTGTGAGCATCAACAAAATACTCAAAGCGTTTGTGAATCGTAGGAGAATAAATAACGTGATACGCAAGAACATGAGACTTAACCAAACTTTTATCCTCATATATGCAGAGGGTTGCCTCCGCTTCGTTATATTGAACTAACTGTTTCTCCAGCGCAGTAAGCGGTCGCAGCGAAGTTCTTTTTGACACATCTGCCTTTACTTTACCGACGGCAGCTTGCATTTCGACAGACGGTACTACATCAATCTCCTGCGAGGGATTGATATACTTACCATTAAAAGCTTTTCCCTCACCATTAGAATTTAAATGAACCATCACCTCTCCCCCATGCACAGGAACACCTTTATAATTTTGTTGGAGAAGGATATGCGTATCGTTAGTCTTATCGCGCTTTGTGCGCCGGATCGTAAAATTCTTTTCTACATTCTTTATTTGAAGAAGTGGTGCAAGTTCCTGAAGATAATCATAACATGCCGCGTAGGCATCCTTCCTTGCAAAACCCGGGGCAGATGACGTAGTCCGTTGTGTCTCTATAAATGAAGGCTGCCCTTCTTCGCTGTGCAAAACATTATGCAAATTTTGCTTAGACTGAAAACCAAACGTACGTGGAGTTTGAAAGATAGTCGCGTTTGTACGGGCGTTAGATGATTTCCGGGCCGAAGGACCTATTTTTTTTGCGTGCAACGATGAAGTATTTATAGATGTGCTTTTTCTTTTTTTATTATCAAAGGCATTTTGGGCCTCCGTCGATACTATGCTAAGACAGAAAAGAGAAAGCGTGAAAAGGATCAAGTAGATTTTTTTCATAGTTAGCGCGCTGCGTATTTGAAGTTCCTAGTCCCTTAACACGGACGAAGTTTCGGATTTTTGACCTATTTTAAAATGAATTTTTGAAATCCTAATTTATGGGTTTAAATCTGATGCCATTGATGCTAGCCAGAACCTCGTCATACAATTTCTTAACATCCTCTTGAACCGGATGATTAGCATCTCCCCACTTAAAGGTCCGCTCGTTATTGTCTTCCGTGTACGAGATGAAATAGAATAGGTTACCTGGATGGTCAAAAGAACTTTCAGTTACTTCGTCAGCAACTCGTTTCACGATTTGTTTCGCCTTGCTCTTACGTATTTTTCCACACAAAGAAAATTCCACGTCACCGATGCCAGCGCCCTTAAAGACTTTACCTTTAGGCGTAACTTTATAAACTGTCGTTGTTCCTGCAAAGCCACCACCACTGCCAAGGGTAATGAATTTATCCTGTGCTGCAATTGTGAATATGAAAATGAAGTTAATAAGTGTAAAAAAGCAAATTTTTCGCATGTGCGGAACAGATTTGAGGTTGGTTGGCTTTGTTTCTGAGATAGCTTGAACGTCCGGCAACGTAAAAAGTTTAAAGCCTGCCTGGCGTAGGCAAATTCGAGGCAATCACCGCAACCTCGAACATCAAACCTGCCTCCGGCAGGCAGGCTTCAAACTTCAGACTATAATCGCCAAACTACCTGGCCAAATTCACGTTTTAACTATTACCAACCAACTACTTGAATTATGAATAAGTATCAGCTCCAAGGGAAAATCAAATCGACGGGTGTAGCTATTTTATTTTGGTTCTTAATCGGTGCTCACTTTGCCTACTTAGACAAATGGGGACTTCAAATCCTGTTCTGGCTTACCATTGGAGGATTGGGTATATGGTGGTTGATCGAGCTATTCCTAATTCCGGGAAGAGTTGCCACCTACAATGAAGGCATCTTCAAAATGATTGACGAGATTGATAAAAAGGAAAAGGCTGAAGATTGGGCTAAACACGCGGCCGTAACGCAGCAGGGCAAAAGCTAGTGCTCGTATTTTGAACGAGCTAGTCTTCTCGGTCGAATTCAACGTTCCTTCGACAAAAGCTCCGGGATTAAGCCGTGAGAAAAGTTTCGTTCGCTTTCTACATTAATGAAAATTCTTTAACCATAAGATTGGCGAAAGGATACTTCGAAGAAAGAAAAGCCAATGATCGTCAAATACGAGCGTGTGCAACCGGGCACACACTTTTTTTAATACCACCCATACTGAAGCAATTTGCATTTGCTGGGTTAACTTCTAACTTTAGCATATTACCAGATCGTGCACTCGCATGTGACCTATGTTCAAACTAATGTTATTGCTATTTGGCGCATTGCTGATTTCCGGAAATGGCTACACGCAAGGAATGCAAGTCGGCAAAGTTCTCGTCATAAACCAACCGATCCTGAAAAGCAACGTGGATCCCGGAACATTTCAGACTTCCGCGACAAAGGAAATTTTACCTGCGTTGGAAAAACAGAATCAAGGACCAACCTATCACTTGTTCAAGGCAGACCGAGGTAAGCAAAAAGGTTCGTTCCTTTTAGTCTCTACAACGGACATGATAAATCGTCCGAAGGGCCTCAACGTGGAAAACTCCTTTAACCTTACTTCTGTGGCAAAAGGAGGTAAGGCTCTTGGAGATTTTATCAGCAATGCCGGCGACTTTACGGAATACCGTCTAGTCGGATGGGACCAAATTAAATCTTTGCCCAACTCGGGTATCCTTGGTATTCATTTTATACAGGTCAAAAAGGAACGTTCAAACGAGTTTGAGAAATTTGTCGTAGAGAAACTGCACCCCGCCGTAAGCCAGTTATTTCCGGACATGCAATTGCTCTACTACAAGGCCGTCGCGGGAGAACACACCGGATCGTACATAACCATTTTCACGATCGATTCGCCCGCTGCTCGCGATAAATATTGGCCTGGAGGCGCCGCAGAAACTGAAATCCTGAAAAAGACCTTCAAGCCTCTTGAGGGATTAGCAAAAGAATTGGGTACCTATCTCGTTGAAGGCTCGTACCTGGAACCTTCATCAGGAGGTGCTGCCGCGTACTGGGAGAGTA
>Ga0157380_10004092_pt1 | contig 10076 bp, 12 predicted proteins | sample S35metaG_FD_119757 | JGI IMG/M metagenome (GOLD analysis project Ga0157380, IMG submission 119757) | Switchgrass rhizosphere microbial communities from Kellogg Biological Station, Michigan, USA - S3-5 metaG | ecosystem: Host-associated > Plants > Roots > Rhizosphere > Soil | place: USA...
CGGTTTCGCGCCGAGCTGGATCCACAACAGATCGTCGACAAGTTCTACCGCCATGTCACGCACGGCACGCCGATTCATCCCGCCTTCCACCTGGTGAAGGCAGCTCCCAGGGAGTCGATTTACTCTGTGCCACAGCGCATCTTCATCTACGAAGTCTTTCAGGAACTGCAGCGGCGAAATGCATATCTGCGTTACCGAGCGACGACTCTCGATGCCGCTCTCGCGAAGGATCTCCTCACGTTGCATCGGCTCATACCCGATCACACGGCAAGTGACTTCACCATTACGGAAGATCCGGGCTCGCTGACTGATATCACGACATTCTACGTACTGCGCGACGGTCGCAAGCCGCCCCGTCACGATGTCGTGTACGAGCGGCACGGCGTGCGCATATTCGTGCGTCGTGGCAAGCGGCCGTTGTATCTCCCTGACTGGCAGAACCAGGGCCCGCTTCGCCGCCTGGGGACCAAAATCGTACGGAAACTAGCGACGCTGCGTTGAGAAGCCCGCTCAACGAGCCGCGAACAGAGACATCGCGGGGGTCGTGCGCGGTTAGCGGCCGATTTGCAGAAGCTGGCGAAAATACTCGATCGTGCGTTCCAGTCCGCTTTTCAGCGCAACCCGCGGCTCCCACTTCAGGTGTTCGCGGGCGAGTGCGATGTCCGGCTGGCGCTGGCGCGGATCGTCATGCGGCAGCTCTCGATAGACGATCCGGCTGTTCGAGCGCGTCAATTCGAGAACCGCCTGGGCCAGCTCGAGCATCGTGAATTCGACCGGATTGCCGATGTTCACGGGTCCGATGAAATCGGCCTCGTTGTTCATCATTCGGACCATGCCGTCGATCAGGTCGTCTACGTAGCAAAAGCTGCGCGTCTGCGTGCCATCGCCGTAAATCGTGATGTCCTCGCCGTTCAGCGCTTGCACGATGAAGTTCGATACCACCCGGCCGTCGCGCGGATGCATGCGTGGCCCGTAAGTATTGAAAATACGCACCACACGGATGTCCATTCGATGTTGGCGGCGATAGTCGAAAAAGAGTGTTTCCGCGCAGCGTTTGCCTTCGTCGTAGCAACTGCGTGGACCGATGGGGTTGACGTTGCCCCAGTACGACTCCGGCTGGGGATGTACGCTTGGGTCGCCGTATACCTCGCTGGTGGAGGCTTGGAGAATACGCGCTTTGGTGCGCTTGGCGAGGCCGAGCATGTTGACTGCACCGACGACGCTCGTTTTCGTCGTCTGCACGGGGTCGAACTGGTAATGCACCGGTGAGGCTGGGCAGGCGAGGTTGTAGATCTCATCGACCTCCACGTACAGGGGAAACGTAATATCGTGGCGTAACAGCTCGAACGATGGGTGGCCAAGCAAGTGTTCGATGTTGCGCCGCGCACCCGTGAAGAAATTGTCCACGCAGAGCACGGAGCAGCCATCCTTGAGCAATTGCTCACATAGATGCGAGCCGAGAAAGCCTGCTCCGCCTGTGACGAGCGAGCGCTTCTGAAGCGAGTAGTGTTTCATCGAAGTGTTCCCCCATCTGAGTTGGAGCCTATTTGCCCGCGTCGACCGGCGGTAGTGCCGCAAGCACGACACTCTCTTCTTCCGGTCCAAGGAACATCAGACGACCTTCGGCATCGCGCGTTTCGCGAAACTGGTTGCGAACGAAGCTCTGTGCGACGGAGCGTTCCTTCAGCAAGCCGCTCTTCCTGGATGCTCGTGATCTTGGTGGCTATCTCGCTTGCTGCCGACCAGTATTTGCGGATGGTGCCGCCGATGCTTCTCACGCGCGGCATTCGATCAGTCTTCGCAAATGAGCCATTTGCCCACCGAGATCTCGTCCTGCCAGGCAGAGTCCAGCACCGTGACCTTGCCGAAGCTCGCTTTGCACTTGGCCACCCACCAATCGGTGGAGTTGTTGAAGTAGCTCTGCCACGGCGTGATCCAGCCTTCGTTCTTCTGCGAGCGCGAAACAGGAATCATGTGGAAGCTGCGCTGCTTGACCACCTTCTTGCACTGCTGCATGAAGCCGTGAATGCCTTCTTCGGTGAAGTGTTCGAGAGAGCCGATGGAATAGGCGTAATCGAAGTGCTTGGCGGGATACGGCAGTGCAGTCGCGTCGCAGCAGGTAAGGCGCTCCCTGGCGATGCCGCGCTCAGTGGCCTTGCCCAGCAGGAAGTCGGAAATATCGCAGCCATGCACGTCCAGCGCCTGGATTCCACTCAGGATGCTCATGACCTTGCCGGTTCCACAGGCGATGTCGAGTGCCGTGCCGCGAGCGTTGAGCAGCAGCAACTGGATCTCGTTCCAAGCGTTGCCCTCGCCCCAGGTCTCCAGCGCGGCGGCCATCTGGGGATCCCAATAGATGTCCAAGTCCTGGGTCTTGGCGTGGCCGTTGGCGGGCAGCTTGCGGGCGATACGCTTGTTGATGCTCTTGATGCCTCGCAGTACCAGCGGAGGGAGCAGGTCTTTCACAATGGTCTTCATCGTTGGCGCTCGACGTTCATATCAAACCGCACAGAGGCGTCGAAGATCCGACTCATGCTGGCAACGCGCATCGCGTCGGCCCGCGGCGACGTACTTCGTCACCAGCTCCTCGCCGAACCCGATGTGGGTTTTGCTTCCGATCACGAAATGCGTTGCCAGGCAGGCGGTGCTAACGGCCAGGCTTTGCAGACTCGCCACGATGGGCATCAGGGCCAGCAGCACCGCTTCCACAGGCAGATAGGCGCTCCCAACGGAATCAGCCGACAAGACCTCGCTGAAGAGCCCTCGTAAGCTTTGTTCCAGCAACTCGCGCTTGCCTGTCCGGTCCCTCGGGTGGGACTTTACCAGCAACACCGTGCCGGGGTCCGGGCGCAGGCCGGCGATCCAATCCCGGTAGGCGGCAATCTCCGCGTGCGGGGTCATCATACCCTGCTCGGAAAAGTTGCTGCCCATCAACACCCATAGAGGCCGACCCGCGGTGCGCTTGCGCAGGTCTTTCATCGCAGCGCCGTCGAGCAGGGGGCCAAGGCGACCGAACAGATCCCTGAGGGGGGCCACCTCCGTACGCACAACCTCGCCGCTCGGGGGCATGCCAAAAGCGCCAGGTAGCAGGAGGTAGCTGATGTCTACGCGCGGATTCGCGAGCAGGGAGCGTGAAGACATCAGCTGGCGCAACACGCCCGTGCCCCATGACCAAGCTGTAAGCTTGCCCGCCATGAACCCGCGCGGCAGGTATACGCCTACGCTGTCGCCGTAGCAGATGTGCGCTGCGTCGGAAAAAGCGCCGAACGCCAAGAGATTGCACGGCTGCCAGTCGCGGGCGGTGAACACTTCGTCCACCTTGCCGATCCCGGTTGCATGATGCAGCAGGGCCGCGATCTCAGCGGCCGTGGACGCGCGTTTCGCCTTGCCGAGCAAACCTTCCAATGCGAGGTCGCTGAGCTGGCTGATCGTAGCGAAGGGGTGCAGCAACTCAGCCATGTGCTCGATCACACTGGTAAACGCCTGAGTCTGCGATTCGGCAACCGCAAGCCCACAGATCAGCAGATGGTCACGCGATGGGAGGGAGCCCTCGCGATGCCTGTTCGTTGCCTCGTGCTGGCGAAGCGCTGCGACGGCGGTCACCAGCTGGGCAGTCCCCTGGCAGACGATCAAACGCTCCATAGTCAGCGCGCTCAGCGTTTTGGGAAAAGCGCTGCGCGCACGCACCGCAGTTCCGATCTCACGTCCCGCGCCATTCGTCGCAAGTACGACGGCAACGTCCATCGATTACCTTCGAGCAGGTCCCGGCGCGCGTATGCGCGAACCTGTGTCAGATAGATGTCGCGGTCGGTGACGTACCCTGCCTTTCTCGCCTCGTCGAAATAGCGAAACCACAGATCGCCATTGGGGTGACTGCGGAACTTCCAGGGCTGCATGTATAGGTCAGTGTAGTGGATCAGCCTCGTCTCTTTGTCGCAGCGATCGAACTCGTTCCAGCGCGCATCGAGTCGCCCGACATTGAAGGGATGACGTGCGAGGAAACGCGGGCGCATCTGGTGCAGGTCGACGTACTCATAGAGCCCGTTCGCGATCTCGTCGAAATATTGGTCCAGCGAAAAGCGGGTACGCGCGCAATCGAACAACACGACGCTAAGGCCCCACTGCTCATCGACCTTGTCGCCATACGCCGCAGGCTTCGCCAAAAAATCGCGATCGCCCATCTCCGCATCGAACAGTTCGCCGATGTCGCCAAGAGCAATCGTGTCGGAGTCCATACAGATGGCACGGCCAGCGTGCCCACACAGCTCGGGAACCAGGAAGCGGTAGTTACTGAACTCGGTGACGTTCTGGTATTTCACCTTCAGCGACATGGGCGCCGGCTCGGGCGCATGACCCTCGCGCTCCACCGTGTTGTGCGTGCCGTTGAAGACACGGATGTCGAGGTCTCGCTTGGAGTTGCGGCGCAGCGAGTACATCAGCACCTTGCGCTCCAGCAGGCTCGCTTCGCCGGAGCTGATGAAGACCGTGACGGGAGACGCCATGCTTAGGACATATCCGGCGAGGTCGAATCCGACGAGCCGCCGCCGCGATTCAACATGCGCGACATCTTGCCGCGGATACGCGCCGCCAAACCCACGATCTGTCCGCGAGTCAGATGCAATCCCCGCAGCCGCTCGGTACGGCGCAAGTAGGCAAGCATGTTGCGACCCGCATCCGGATCTTCCTTCGCTTGTGAAACGGCGGACTGCTGCGTCAGCAATGCCCAGAATTCCGGGCTCGTATTCGCATCGCACTGCTGCAGGCTTTCGACCACGAGACCAGCGCGCGCAGCCAGCAAGCGAAGTCCTTCCAGCGAGAAGTTGAAACGATGAGCGATGTGCACGAAGAGGCGCAGATCGCCGGCTGGAAAAGGAAACTCACTGATGCGACTCACGTCGGGCACGATGACGAGTACCCTCCCCCCTGGCGCCAGTAACTCGCGCAGACCAAGCAGTTGAGCCAGCGGATCGCGCACGTGCTCGAACACGTGATGCATGTAGATCAGCGAAGGCGTGGGCAGGGATTTCAGCGTTTCGATCGGCGGTCCCCAGTGCAGGGGCAGACCACGGCCGCAGCCATACTCGATCAGCTCGCGGCTGTAATCACAGCCGCCGACCCGATATCCAGCGCGGCGCAGCTCATCCAGTGCCCCGCCTGCTCCGCAACCGATCTCGAATACGAACGATCCTGCAGGCAACCAGGCCTTGACCGACTCGAGGATGCGCCGACCATAGGCGTGCTGCTTGGTGAAGTAGGCTGGCCGATCGTCGGCGCGCGCGTACATCTGCTGGTAGTAGCGCGTGTAGAAATCAGCGAGGTCAGCATCATCAAGATAGGGATCGATGCGCAGCGTCCCGCAAGCGGAGCACAACACTGTGTTCAACGGCAAGCCGTAGCGATCGACCTCGGACAGCAGCAAGTCGGTGCCGGGTTTGCCGCAAGGGCAAGGGTCGGCGAGCATCCGATAGCCGCCATCGTTGAGCTTGCCAGAGACCGTGGCAGTGAGTGCGCGCTGCTCGCGGCCGAGTCGAACCACCGGGCCAGCCTGGCGATCGAAGCGCGGAGACAACAATGCGGGCATTGGGCTCACACTCACGCCGGATCTCCCTGCTTGCTGCAACCATCTTGCGCTGTTCTCTCACGCACTTTCCTGCTCCCAGGCATGTTCAACGAGAACCTGGCCAAGAACCGAGGTCAACACCAACCCTGCCGCGGAGTCCTGCGAAGGGATGGCTTCGAATTCAACGGCGCGATTTCGATAAGTGTCGCTCACCATGCTCGATCTTTCCCTCATTGTGGGGCTGAATGATTTTGAACACTCACGCATTCGCTCCGAGGTGGCGTTGTCTATCAACAGTCCGATTCGATTCATCGTCTACACCGCGCCTGGAACGAACTCACGGCAGCCGCCGAGATGGCAAGGCCTCGATTTCATCAGGCACGCTACCGCCTGCAAGGCACCAGGGGCGCTTCGCATCTGCTGGAAACGACAAGCGATGGCAACTAGAGCAAAAAATAAAACGCAGCAAATCATCGATGCGAATACTTCTACTCCCTCATCGCTTAACGTCGCTTCCTCATCACCGCTCTGCCGGCACAACGTGCTGTGACAGGACGCGAACGGCTGCGTCCTGGCCTAGCAATTTGAGCAGGATCACGACACGATCCTCGCCGGCATCTCGCTCGAAAATCCCTTCCAGCCCTTCGAATACGCCGGCGATGATGTCTACGCGCGCGCCTGGCTCAAAGGGTTTTGTGCTGCTTATCTTGTGCAGTCCAGACTGCGGATCGGCATGACGCAGCAGGCCGTCCACGATTGCGTCGGGAACAACCGTTGACTCCACACCGAAGCGCACGATGTTCGCAACGCCCAACGTCGATCGGACAGGTGCAAGCGATTGTCGTGCTGCATCGAGTTGGATGAAGAGGTAACGCGGGAACAGAGAAACGATTCGTTCGATCCATCGTCCGCGATGCAGAGATGGTCGCAACATACGAGGGTAATAGACTCGATATCCTTGTCGTTCGAGATTGGTCTTTGCTGTGCTCTCACCCGACGGTTTGGTAAAGACGAGGAACCAGCGGAGATCCAGCTCACACGCCGGTGACTCCCAATTAAAAGTGCTGCCCGCGCAGCCCGCTAAAAGCCCGCCACTCATTGATTGTCTGCCCCGCCAAGGACAAAGACGCGAATAGCTCGAAGCGCGCCGGCCCCGATGCTGGCTTGCGTGCCGGTCATCTGGTCGCAAACCTGGCCTTCGAGCATTCGCACCACGCCGAAGGGTTTCAATGCGTCGGCGCCAATGGCACGCATCCCAACGAAGATCTTTCGAAACGAGGAAATCAGCATTGTGGCAAAGGTAACCGGTCCCCCTGAGAATTGGCGCACAAGTTTACACAGGCGTCAGCGGCTACGCGACTAAAAAGCAGGACGGCCACGAGCCGTCGGCTCGGACAGACTACTCGCCCGCTCAAGCCCGGAAAGGCTTCTGGTGAGGGTAGTGAGATCCCCGTCTCCCAGAGGGACCTTTGGCGACCAGCCCGGGGGACTCTGCAGCTGCGTTTGCGCGGCGTAACAGCGGACGAGGACTACGACGAGCGCGCTGTGTAGTTCGTTTCAACCCATGTCCGATAGCTGCCATCCATGACGCCGCGCCACCACGATTCGTTGGCCAGATACCAGTCGAACACATTGCGCAGGCCATCCAAGAGGGAGATTTTCGGCTGGAAACCTAAAGCGCGTTCGGCTTTGCCGAAGTCGATTGCGTAACGCCGATCATGACCGGGGCGATCCTTGACGAACGATATCAATTCGGCGGCTGGGCGGCCTTTCGCTGAGGGGCAGTGCGGGAAACGAGGGGCCAAGGTCGCATCTGCGGCGAAGCGTTCATCGGCAACGGCACAGAGCTGGTTCACCAAGTACAGGTTCTCTTGCTCCGAAGCACCGCCGATGTTGTAAACCTCCCCAACGGTTCCTCGATCGAGAATGGCCTCGATACCGCTACAGTGATCTGCCACATGCAGCCAGTCTCTGATATTGCGACCATCCCCGTAAATCGGTAGCGCCTTGCCGTCGAGAATGTTGACGATGGTCAGCGGTATCAGCTTCTCAGGAAAATGGTACGGGCCATAGTTATTGGAGCAATTGCTGATCGTCGTGTTCAACCCATACGTGTGGTGGTAGGCGCGAACCAGATGATCCGATGCTGCCTTGCTCGCCGAATAGGGTGAGTTCGGCGCGTAGGGGGTTGCTTCCGTGAACGCTGGGTCATGCGGGCCGAGCGAGCCATAGACCTCATCCGTCGATACGTGATGAAACCGGTGATTGGTAACCGCAGCTGCTTGCCACAGCTTCCTTGCCGCTTTCAGTAACGAATGAGTGCCCAGCACGTTGGTTCGCAGGAAAGCATCCGGCTCGACGATCGAGCGATCGACATGCGATTCGGCCGCGAAATGCACGATGGTATCCAGGTGCTCTGCGTCGATCAGAGTCTCGATCAAGGCGGTGTCGCAGATATCGCCGTGAACGAAACGAAAACCCTCATTGTCGCGCACCGAATCCAGATTTGCGTGATTGCCCGCGTACGTCAGCGCATCGAGCACTACAACGCGATCCTGTGGATGCGCCTGGAGCCAGTAGTGCACGAAGTTGCACCCAATGAATCCTGCTCCGCCCGTCACCAGCAGTCTACGCACTGGCCACCTCACGCAGGACAGCCCGCAACTCGGCCCGCCAGTGCAACGCACTGACTCCGAGAGACGACAGGGTCGATTCCTTGTCCAGGACGCTGTAGGCCGGGCGTCTTGCGGGCGTTGGATAGTCTTTCGACGGAATCGGCTTGATAGTCACCTCACGGTGAATCAGGCCCGCGGCCGCACCTTCTTCGGCAATCGCGACAGCGAAGTCGTACCAGCTTGCGACACCGGCATCGGTCCAATGAAAAATACCCGACAGCTCCGGACGCTTTGCGAAACGCCAGATGACTTGCGCGAGCGATGACGCGGATGTGGGCGTGCCGATCTGATCGGTAACGACGGATACGACACCGCGTTCATTGAACAACCGCAGCATCGTGCGCACGAAATTATGGCCGGCCGCGGCGTAAATCCAGGATGTGCGCACGACTGTCCCACCATCGCCTAGCGAATGGAGAACTGCAGCTTCGCCGTCGGCCTTGCTGCGCCCGTAGACACTCAGTGGCGCAATGGAGTCGTCGGGTCGATAGGGACTGCTCTTCTGCCCGTCAAACACGAAGTCGGTCGAAATCTGGATCATGCGCGTACGTCCCGCTCGCAGCGCCGCCTGTGCAAGATAACGTGGCGCAAGAGAGTTGACGCTGCGCGCGTCGGGCTCATTGGTTTCTGCCTTATCAACCGCCGTATACGCCGCTGCGTTGACGATCACGTCCGGTTTCACGTTAGCAACGTATTCGAGCACGCTCGTTTCGTTGGCTATATCGAGATCGGCACGTGCCGTGAAAACGCCATCGACATCGGACGGCTTGATGGCCTGCAACGCCTGCCCGACCTGCCCTGAGGCACCGGTGACTAATACACGCATGGCTCAAGCCGGGCTTTCGATATCGCCAATGCCTGGCGCCGCTGCATCCCTCGCAGCGAGCACCGGCTCTACACCTGCTGGCAGCGGCCACTCGATCCCCACTTCCGGATCGTCCCAGCGCAACGTACGTTCATGCTGCGGCGCGTAGTAGTCCGTGCACTTGTAAAGGAAGTCTACATTCTCGGTAAGTGTCAGGAAGCCGTGCGCGAATCCCGGCGGGACCCACAGCATGTGATGATTGACGTCGTTCAGTTCCGCCCCCACCCATTTGCCAAAAGTCGGCGAGCCCTTTCTCACGTCGACGGCAACGTCGAACACCGCGCCTCGCGTTACTCGCACCAACTTTCCCTGCGGCTGCCGGATCTGATAGTGCATGCCGCGCAGCACCCATTGCGAAGAATGGCTGTGGTTGTCCTGGACAAATTTCGCTGGCAATCCCGCCGCTGCGAAGCGAGCCTCCTGCCACGACTCCAGGAAATAGCCCCGACCGTCGCGCAGCACTTTCGGCTTGACCAGCACCACCTCGGCAATTTCGGTCGCAACCAGCTCCATCCGTCAGATTCCTTCCTTTAGCAAGGCAGCGAGGTAGGCGCCGTAGCCTGTCTTTGCGAGCGGTGCCGCCAAGCGTTCCAGTTGCGCAGCATCGATATATCCCGCACGGAACGCAATCTCCTCGGGACAGCAGACTTTCAGTCCCTGCCGATTTTCGATAGCTTCGATGAACATCGATGCCTGCAGCAGGGACTCATGGGTGCCCGTGTCCAGCCATGCCACGCCTCGCCCCAGCACTTCAACGCGCAAGGCGCGGCGCCGCAGATATTCCTTGTTCACATCGGTGATCTCGTATTCACCGCGAGCCGACGGCTTCAATGCCGAGGCGATCTGCAACACCTCGTTGTCGTAGAAATAGAGCCCGGTCACAGCGTAGCTGGACTTGGGACGCTCCGGTTTTTCCTCGATCCCCAGGGCGTGGCCGGCGCTGTCGAAATGCACCACGCCGTAGCGCTCTGGATCC
>Ga0157380_10004096_pt1 | contig 10075 bp, 9 predicted proteins | sample S35metaG_FD_119757 | JGI IMG/M metagenome (GOLD analysis project Ga0157380, IMG submission 119757) | Switchgrass rhizosphere microbial communities from Kellogg Biological Station, Michigan, USA - S3-5 metaG | ecosystem: Host-associated > Plants > Roots > Rhizosphere > Soil | place: USA: Michigan...
CGCCGCGCCAGGGCCACAATCTTCATCCCCGTTTCGGTGAGACTCACCTTGCGGGGCTGGCGTTCGATGAGCTGCACCCCCAGATAGGTTTCGAGCTTCTTGATCTGCGCCGACAGCGTCGGCTGGCTGACGAACGACTTTTCCGCCGCTTTGCCGAAATGGCGCGTGTCGGCCAGGGCCACGAGGTATCTGAGGTCACGGAGGTTCATGGCCGTATCATAGCCGTAGTCTCATAGCCAAAGTCTATCGATTTGCTCAGAACTATCGATTGTTATGCGAGTGCTTCGTCGCCACAATAGCTCTCGACCGATTCGAATACCCACGGCAATGTGGCCGGGTGCAGAGGATCGGACGGTTTTTGTCATCGCGTGCGAGACGGGCCAGCAACAGGCGCAACACGTCGTACGTCAATTCTGGAGGATGGTTTCATGCTTGGTATCGGACAGAAGTTTCCTAGTTTTTCCCTGACGGGCGTCGTCTCGAACGATCTCGCGAATGCGTTCCAGCCTTTCGATCAGGACAGCAGCAAGGGCAAGTGGAAGGTCGTTTTCTTCTGGCCGAAGGATTTCACCTTCGTGTGCCCGACGGAAATCGCGGCCTTCGGCAAGCTGAATCGCGAGTTCAACGACCGCGACGCCGTGGTCTACGGTGTCAGCACCGACTCGGAGTTCGTGCACCTGGCCTGGCGCAAGGACAAGGAGGAGCTGCGTAACCTCCCGTTCCCGATGCTCTCGGATATCAAGCGCGAACTGACTACTGCGCTGGGCGTCCTGGACGCGGAAGCGGGTGTGGCACAGCGCGCGACCTTCGTCGTGGATCCGGAAGGCGTCATCCGTTTCGTCTACGTGACGGACCTGAACGTCGGCCGCAATCCTGAAGAAGTGATCCGCGTGCTCGATGCGCTGCAGACCGACGAGCTCTGCCCCTGCAACTGGAAGAAGGGTGACGAAACGCTGAAGGCAGCGTAAGCCGCCCACTGCGCTCCGACACCGGCCGTGCCGCGGCCGGTGTCGCTCTACCCGGTCTTTTAGATTTGAATGCAACGAGGAATTTTCAGGAAGCCCGCGTGCGCCGTGCGTGCGATGGCTTTCCCGGAGGATAACCATGTCGATCGATAGTATTCGCGATCAGCTTCCCGACTATGCGCGGGACCTGAAACTCAATCTGGGCAGCGTCTTGACGACTCAGGGGGCGCCAGGGCTGTCGGAGACGCAAGTGGCTGCCGTGGCGTTGGCGACGGCGATTGCCGCTCGCAATCCGCAACTCACGCTTGCAGTGGAGAACTGGACCGAAGGCAAGCTCGACGATGCCCACAAGAATGCGGCTCGCGCCGCGGCTGCCATCATGGGCATGAACAATATCTATTACCGCTTCCTGCACCTGGTGGAGGATGGCGAGTACCAGACCCTGCCGGCCCGCCTGCGCATGAACATCATCGGCAACCCCGGCATCGACAAACTCGATTTCGAACTGCTGTCGCTGGCGGTCTCCGCGGTCAACGGTTGTGGCATGTGCATCGTCTCGCACGAGCGCAAGCTGCGTGAGGGCGGTATCAGCCGCGAAATGATCCAGAGTGCCGTGCGAATTGCATCCGTGATTCACGCGGTTGCAGGCGTGATCGAATACCAGGCTGCCGCCTGAACGCCGGCGGGGATAGGCACCTGTCGCTGCGCTACAGGAGCATGTCCCCGGACCGAGTCTCTCTTACGCTAAAGAGACTCTCCCTCGTATACTCGACACATGTCACCCCGCACTCACCGACTTTCGGCGGGGGTCGTCGTCGTTCGCGGAACCCGCGACGGCTGGCGGTTCCTGCTGTTGCGCGCCTTCAATCATTGGGATTTTCCCAAGGGCATGGTTGAGCGGGACGAAGAGCCGCTCGCTGCTGCCATCCGCGAAGTGCAGGAAGAATCGCTGATCGCCGATCTGCAATTCGATTGGGGCCACGAATTCACCGAGACCGGTCCCTACAGCCGCGGCAAGGTGGCGCGTTACTATATTGCCCGCACGCGTACCGTCGAGGTGACGCTGCCTGTCATCGAGCTGCTGGGCCGGCCCGAACACAACGAGTACCGCTGGGTCGATTCCGCCGCCGCGCAGCGCTTGATATCTCCGCGAATCGCCCCCGTCCTGGCATGGGCGGAAGCGAAGCTGGCGGACTCGACCGTTACGCCGCAAGCGACGGCGCAAGCATCGTTATCGATGGAAGAAGGGCCGCCCCTGGAAGAATGACGAGTGACGCGAACCGAATCGGCAAGGGCTAGCGTGCAGGCCAATGGGCCGCTCGGCAGGACTGCCGGTGCGACAAAGGTCGTCATCGTCGGCGCTGGATTCGCCGGATTGAACGCAGCCAGGCAGTTGAGCGGCGTCGCCGGCATCGATGTCACTGTCATCGATCGCGAAAATCATCATCTATTCCAGCCGCTGCTCTACCAGGTCGCCATGGCCGCGCTGAGTCCGGCCGATATCGCCGTCCCGATTCGCAGCCTGTTGAACGCGGCGAACATTCGCGTCATCAAGGCAGCCGCGCATTCAGTCGATGTGAACAGGCGAGCCGTGGTCACCGATATCGGTGAGGTTGCCTACGACTATCTGATCCTGGCTTGTGGCGCGCAACACTCTTATTTCGGCCACGAAGAATGGGAGCCGTTCGCTCCCGGTCTAAAGAACCTTCCGCAGGCGACCGAAGTCCGCCGTCGTGTGCTGGAAGCATTCGAGCAAGCCGAGCGGGAAAGCGATGCGCAACGCCGCCGCAGTTTCCTGACGTTCGTGGTCGTCGGTGGCGGACCCACCGGCGTCGAACTGGCGGGAGCGATCGGCGAAATGAGCCGCTACACGCTGGCCAAGGATTTTCGCTCCATCGATCCGCGACAGACCCGCGTGATCCTGGTCGAGGCGGGTCCTCGCATCCTGCCAGCGTTCGACAGCCGGCTTGCCGCTCGCGCCATGCGGGATCTGGAATCCCTCGGCGTGCAGGTGTGGACCGGAGCCGCCGTCACCAATATCACCGCGGCGGGAGTCAGCGTCGGGGCCGAGCAAGTGGGATCGGCGACGGTGCTCTGGGCCGCCGGAGTCAGCGCTGCGGAGATAGGCAAGACTTTAGGCGTGCCGGTCGATCGGGCGGGTCGAGTACTCGTCGGCAACGACAATGCCATTCCCGACCATCCCGAAGTCTTCGTCGCCGGCGACCTGTCCAAGCTCGCCACGGCCGATGGCGCTGCGTTACCCGGTGTCGCCCTGGTAGCCATGCAACAGGGGCAGTACATCGCCGCCACCATTCGCGGGGACCTGGAGGGCAAGCCGCGCAAACCCTTCTTATATAAGGACCTGGGGCAGATGGCCACGATCGGCCGCAGCCGCGCCATCGCCGAGTTCGGCAAGCTCAGGTTGAGCGGGCGCTTTGCCTGGTGGTTCTGGCTGCTGGTCCACATCTACCGGCTGAGCGGTTTCCGCAACCGGTTGTCGGTGCTGATCCAGTGGGCCTGGTCGTACTTCACTTTCGGCCGGGGCGCCAGGCTGATCGTCGCCAAGGACTGGCAGGCATACCCATCGGCCTGCGAGCCGCGCCCCGGAACCGAGATCGCGCCGACTCAGAAGGCGAGGTAACTCGGGAAACGGCAACCGATCCAGGCGACCAGGCGGGCGCCTCAGTCCCTGAAGTTCTTGAACTGGAAGGGAAGGTCGAGCTTGGCGCCGCGGATCAGGGAGATGATGGATTGCAGGTCGTCCCGGCTCTTGCCGGTCACGCGAACCTGTTCGTCCTGCAGCGCCGCCTGTACCTTGATCTTGGAGTCCTTGATCAACCGCTGGATCTTCTTACCCAGCTCGCTGTCGACGCCCTGGCGCAACGTAACCACCTGTTTCGCCGAAGAAGCCGTCACGATGGGATCGGCGATCTGCATGCAGACGGTATCGATACCGCGTTTGGCCAGCCGCAGCCGCAGGATGTCCATCATCTGCTTCAGCTGGAAGTCCGCCTTGGCGCTCAGGCTGATGACCAGGTCGGCCAGTTCGAAGCTGGCGCCGGTTCCCTTGAAATCGAAGCGTGTTCCTACCTCGCGATTGGCCTGATCCACGGCGTTCGCAACTTCGTGCTCGTCGAGTTCGGAGACTATGTCGAATGAGGGCATGGCGGGATTCTAGCCAGTCCGTGGCCACCCATTCCACAACAGCATGTCCACATTAAGAAATGATCGCTAGCGGTGGACCCCGATCCGCCAAAATACCCAGCTGAAAAAACCGGACCGGGCCCTGGATCGAGTACGCCGAGTACTCACCGCGGCAGCGGTCCCCCCTCGGAGGATGAATGGCTGTTCTGGGTACTGAAGAGGTGCTGCGCGTGCGGCACTGGAACGACACATTGTTCAGTTTTGCAACCACGCGCGACCCGGCGTTGCGCTTCGAAAATGGCCAATTCTTGATGATCGGCCTGGAAGTCAACGGCCGCCCGTTGCTGCGTGCTTACAGCATCGCCAGCGCGAATCACGAGGAGCACCTGGAGTTCTTCAGCATCAAGGTGCAGGACGGTCCGCTCACCTCGCGGCTGCAGAACCTGTCTCCTGGCGAGAAGATTTTCGTCAGCCGTAAACCGACCGGAACGTTGGTGCTGCGAGATCTGTTGCCCGGCAAACGCCTGTACCTCTTCAGCACCGGCACCGGTCTGGCGCCGTTCATGAGCCTGGTCAAGGATCCGGAGATATACGAGCGCTTCGAGAAGATCATTCTCGTGCACGGCGTGCGTCGTACCAGCGAACTGGCCTACGAAGAATTCCTGTCGAAGGTGTTGCCGGAAGACGAGCACATCGGCGATGAAGTCCGCGCCAAGCTGATCTACTACCCCACTGTGACTCGCGAGCCCTATCGCAATCGCGGCCGCCTCACGGACCTGATCACCAGCGGCCAGCTGTTCAAGGACGTCGGCATGCCACCCCTCGATCCCCGCAACGATCGCGCGATGATTTGCGGCAGCCCGAGCATGCTTTCCGACCTGTCCGTCATCCTCGACGCCAACGGCTTCAAGATCTCGCCGCACATCGGCGAAGCCGGCGACTACCTCATCGAACGCGCCTTCGTCGAGAAGTAAGCCTCTCCCTCCGGGGACGTTCGTCGCGGTAGCGTCGAATGTCCCCCCTCGTCATCCTCGTCTCCGTCCGCTCTCGCGCTCTCATTGATTGAGCAACGTACGCGAAGCATTCCTGAAGCCAATTCTATATTTTCTGCCTCGCGTTCCTGCGCGCCATATCTTTCTAACTGTGGCCTTTAGCTGCCGGCAGTGGCGACTGAAAGGGTTTCAAGACCCTGGCGCGCGGCGAACGCGGGCAGAGATAGAAAATAAGAAGATGGACGGAACAAAGGCGCATCTGTCTATTTATCGATCCGAGTTAGACGGAGAGCCGCTCGGCTTTCCCGGTAAATCCAGTACAGCGCGGTAAGTACCGACTGTCTAGGCGCTAGCCGCAAGGTGGGTGCAGCAGGCATTTCTATTGCCATCTCAACAACAGCGCGTCGGTGATTGCCTGCTTTCAATGAAATAGGCGGTAAAAAGCCCCATTCGAAAAGGTTCCGTTTACTTGGGTACCGTCGCGACGGTGCAACTTGCATTGCAGCTGTAGGGAACCTCTTGCGATCAGCGCGCGTTTGACTGCCACACAACTATTCGAATGTCCAGTTAACGTTCAACTCGAGGTCATCGTCATGAACAAGATTTTCGTATCTCTCATCGGAGCCGGCTCGGTGGCGCTGATGGTGGGTTGCGGTGGCAGCGTGTCTGCGCTCACCAAGGACCATGTTTCCAAGAGCGACGTGGCTGTGCAGCAAGCAACCCAGACGCTCGGCAACACCGAAGCAGGCGCAATCGAATTGCAGCGTGCGAAGGACAACCTCGCACAAGCCAAGGCGGCTGTAGAAGCCAAGAACGATAAGGCTGCGGACCGCTTTGCTTCGATGGCGCAGCTCGATGCCGAACTCGCCGTGGCGAAGTCGCAGACTGCTTCGACTCGCAAGGCCGCGGATGAAGTCCTGGCCAGCGTCGAAACGCTGCGTCAGGAAGCAGCGCGCGGTACTCCTTGAAGCCAGCCGTTGCCAACCATTTTCGGAGAATATCCATGAATCGTACACATAGTTTGCTGTTGGGCGCGACGGTCGCGGCATTGCTGGCCGCCTGTGCTTCTGCGCCGAAGACTTATCCCGAGCTCGATACGGCCCGAGCGATGGTGCCGCAGGTCGAGGCATCGCCTCGCGCCGGTGTTGCAGCCACTCAGGTAGCGGAAGCCCGCAAATCGCTGGATCGCGCCAATCGTATGGCTGAGAGCGGCGGCAAGCCCGAAGACATCAATTTCGAGGCCAACGTAGCTTCCAAGAACGCGCAGATCGCCAACGAGAAGATCCTTACCGCTGAGGCCAAGGAACAGATCGACAAGGGCGAGGCACAGCGACAGGCAGTTCTGTTGCAGGCTCGTGAGCGCGAGAACCAGTTGCGTACTCAACAGGCTCAGATGAGTGCCGAAGATGCCGAACTCGCCAAGCAGCGCGCAGCGTCTCTCGAGAAAGAGCTTGCCGACCTGAAAGGTAAGCAGACCGACCGCGGTCTCGTGATCACCCTGGGCGATGTGCTGTTCGACACCGGCAAATCGACGCTGAAGCCAGGCGCTTATGCCACCGTCGATAGACTGGCTACCGCGCTCAAGGGCAACCCTGACCGCAAGGTGGCTATCGAAGGCCATACCGATAGCGTGGGTTCCGAGGAGTACAATATGGAACTGTCGCAGCGTCGTGCCCAAGCCGTGCAGAGTGCGTTGCTGGAACGTGGCGTGAATTCGAACCAGGTCTCCGCTTACGGCAAGGGGAAAACGTTCCCGGTGGCGAGCAACGAAAACGCTGCCGGCCGTCAGCAGAATCGCCGTGTCGAACTCGTGTTTACGAACGACTCTAAGACCGCCCGCGACGGCGCGTGATCAGTCGGGGACACTCGTCGCGCAGCGACGTGTGTCCCCATTCTCCATCTTCGACCCGCCGTCGTTTGCTGCGCTATAGGAGCGTGTCCCCCATCAGTCGGGGATCGGCACCCAAGCCAGCCCGACTTCCGTCACGTCGATATCGGACTTGCGTGCTTTGACGGTGACGCGTTCGATGGCCACTGAGTCCGTCGAGAACTGTTGCTGTAAGGTCGATGTCTCCCGCGCCATGTCCTGTTGCAGGTCGTTGTAGCGCTGCTGTAGGACCTCCACGCTTTCGGACGCGCGATCGACGTCGGCGCTTTCACGGCCAATGCGGCCAGCGCTACGCGCAGCAGTGCCGACGCGCCCCACATCTCCCACGCCAAAACCTTTACGTCCGAAGAAGGCGCCTAGAATCGAGGCGCCCACTGAAATTGCCGTGTTCATTTTCTGTTGTGAGAGCTGCGACCGCTCGCGGTCGACACGTTCCTGAGCACGCCGCAACTGATCCTGCAGCGTCTGCAGTTTCGGGCCGTACTTGAGCTTCAACGCATCTACCGCTGCATCGCGCTTCTCTCGTAGTCCCAATGCCAGCCGAGCACGAAAATCCGCTTCGGTGCCGCCGGGCGGCGCGGTCGCCTTGAGCGTCGGGCTCCGTAACACTTCGATGGCGCAGTTCTCGTATGCATGCGATGCGAGCTGTTTGCGCCATTGCGAGTAGTTGTCTGCTCGCAGCAGAGCACTGGGCACTTCCAGATAACTCGCGGACGCATCGTTGAGAGACGTCGAGGTTTCCAGCTTGCCGCTCACATCAGCCGCACTCCAGTCGGGACGCGGCTCGGTATCGGACAACGGCGCGAGCCAGGTGCGTACCTCCCATGTATCGATGCCGGCGCTCGTATTTACGAAATGCAAGCGAGCGACGCCCATCACGCGCGCCACATATCTTCGTCCTGCTGCCTGGACGGAAGGTTTCACGTAGTACTCGGAGATGCCAGCGGGAATCACGGGTTTGCTCGTCCCCGTACTCGATTGTCGAGGGCTTGCATCGTTGGCAGCGACGCTCGACGCGGCAGCCGCCGATTTCGCAGTCGCCGTCGTGGGCTGCGGTTGACCCTGCTGTGATTGGATACTCGCACCGGACAGCTTCGCAATTTCATTGAGCGTGAGCGGTCCACGCAGGTACGACAACGCCCAACGCGTTCTGAACAACACCGGTGACGCTTCGTGCGCGTTCCTCATCAGGAACACGCGAGTCTGGAGGTTCGCCAGCAGCGCTTCGAGTTGTGCGCGATCGAGCCCATCGCCGCCGGCACTCAGCATGCCCTCGACGACACGAGCCTTGTCGCGCTCGGTCTGCAGGCGACCGATGAACCATGTGCCTGCGTTCGACAGGCCCTTGTAGTCCAGGTCCACCGGATTTTGCGTGGCCAGCACGACGCCCAGGCCGAACGCACGCGCCTGCTTCATCAGGGTCAGCAGCGGCAGCTTCGATGGCGGCATGGCGGTCGGTGGGAAGTAACCGAAGATCTCGTCCATGTAGAGCAGCGCACGCAGGCTCGACGTACCCGATTGCCGCCGCATCCAGGCGACCAGTTCCCCCAACAGCAACGTCACCGCGAACATGCGTTCCGCATCGCTCAGGTGAGCGATGGAAATGATCGCGATGCGCGGCTTGCCAGCGGGCGTGTAGAGCAGGCTCTGGATATCGAGCGGTTCGCCTTCCATCCACGCCGCGAAACCGGGCGCCGCGACCAATCCGTTGAGCGACATCGCCAGTTGCAGTCGCTCCTTCGCCGCATAGAACGTTTCGAGATCGAACACGCCCACCTTGTCGAATGGCGGCTTCTGTATGCCCTGGATGAGTCCCGCGAGGTCGAGATCGCGGCCCGCGCGCCAGGCCTGGTCCAGCAAGGTCGAGAGCAGGATGTGCTCGCGGCTCTTCAGCGGATCCGCATCGACACCGATCAGGCCCAACAGGCCGGCAACCGTCGAGCCGATCCGTTCGCGCATGGCGCCGGCATCGCCTCGCAAATCAGCAGAAGGAGCGGCAAACGATTGCAGCACCGACAACGGTCGGCCTGCCGTGCTACCCGGCGTGTAGATCGCCACGTCGGCGGCTTCGCGAAAGCGCCGGATGCGATCGCCATCCTGATTCCAGTCGGCAAGCCCCTTCTTCCAGGTCTCTGCCGTGCTCTGCGCCAGCTGATCGGCAGTCACGCCTTTGCGAGCGGCATCGCCGTCATCGATCCAGGGACGGAAGTCCACGGGCCGCAGTTCGGGAAAGCTCAACAGCAGGTTGCCGATGTCGCCCTTGGGATCGATGGCGATGGCCGGCACGCCATCGATGGCGGCCTCCTCCAGCAATGCGAGGCACAAGCCGGTCTTGCCGCTGCCGGTCATGCCGACGCAGACTGCGTGCGTCGTCAGGTCCCGCGAGTCATATAAGAGCAGCTCGTCGCTATCCTTGCCGGTGGCCGGATTCACCTCCCTGCCGAGATAGAACGAACCGAGCTTTTCGTAGTCAGGATTCATGGCGTGGGCCGCACCGAGGTGAACTGGTTTATTGTGACTGGTTTACCGAGTCGAGGGCAGGGAACAGGCCATGGCCAATGATCACGGGGCCTGGGCAAGAGAACAGGACTTCTTCATCGCGTCGCCATGACCCTCCGGGCCGTCCCCGCCAACCATTTCTATAACCGTTTTGTCACCTCCGCGAGACTGACCTTATCACCAGCGACCGGTAAGCTCCTCGCCCCTATGTCCATTACTCTCGATCAAGTCACCAAGCGGTATCAAGGGTCGCCCGTCGTCAACGATGTCTCCCTCGAAGTGGCGGAGGGTGAATTTTTCGTACTGCTCGGCCCCAGCGGCAGCGGCAAGAGCACCTTGCTGCGGGCCATCGCCGGGCTGACCGGAGTCGATCACGGCCGCATCGCATTGCATGGCAGCGATGTGACCCACCTGTCGGCGCGGGAGCGTGGCGTAGGCCTGGTATTCCAGAACTACGCGCTGTTCAAGCACATGTCCGTCGGTGACAACATCGAGTTCGCGTTGCGAGTACGTAGAGTCCGAGCCGCCGACCGGCGGGCGCGTCGCAAGGAATTGCTGCGGTTGGTGGCGCTCGAAGGCATGGACGA
>Ga0157380_10004097_pt1 | contig 10069 bp, 7 predicted proteins | sample S35metaG_FD_119757 | JGI IMG/M metagenome (GOLD analysis project Ga0157380, IMG submission 119757) | Switchgrass rhizosphere microbial communities from Kellogg Biological Station, Michigan, USA - S3-5 metaG | ecosystem: Host-associated > Plants > Roots > Rhizosphere > Soil | place: USA: Michigan...
GCCTTGGTGGCGATTCCACATGATAGCGAAGAATTTGCTGCCGCTCTTGCTGCCGACCTTCCAACCGGGAGAGCCGTGGCTCGTCTGGAAACTGGTTTCCTGGAGCGCCAGCGCCAATTCGCCAACCTTGCCGGTGATCCAGTCGAAATCGTTCGTGCGGCCAAGATATTGGCTGACCACATGGGGATAAAGCTGATGCTCGGCGATCAGTACCCGCTCCGCAAGCGTCTCCGCTGTATCGCTGGGAAGGACCGCTACCTCAACCTGGCCCAAGATTTCGCCGCTATCGAGGTCGGGTGTGACCAGATGCACGGTCGCGCCGGTGACCTTGTCGCCTGCCGCGAGACAGGCCTGGTGGGTTCCCAAACCCTTGTGCTTCGGAAGCAGAGAAGGATGGATATTGACGATGCGGCCGTCCCACTGTGCCAGGAAATCGTCAGGGATAATGCGCATGAAGCCGGCCAGCGCGATCAGATCGACATCAGCGGCCTTCAACACCTGCTGCAGCCTGTCCCAATAGGAGGGGCCGAGCGCCTTGGCATCGAGCGCCTCTATTGCGATTCCCTCGGCCTCGGCGACTTCCAAGCCATGTGCGCCGGGCTTGTCTCCCGTCACCAGCGCAACATCGTATGAGCAGTCGTCGGCGCGGGAAGCGTAGATCAATGCGGCCATGTTCGAGCCGCGTGCCGAAATCAGGATCGCAATCCGGCTCCGCTTAGGCATGATGGGAGGCGGTCCAGGACTCGCGCGCGCTCCAGGTATCCGCGCTGCCGCTTACAGTGCATCCGGTTTCGCCGGCCTCGACAAGGCCGATCCGGAAAACCGTCTCGCCTGCTGCTTCCAGCTGTTCGATGACTTGGGTCGCCTGGTCCTCGCGAACGATCGCAACCATTCCGATGCCGCAGTTGAAAGTGCGGGCCAGTTCCGCCGGTTCGATCGACCCGCCCGCCTGGAGGAAGGCGAAAAGGCGGGGAAGGGGCCAGCTGTCGGCGTCGATGACAGCATGAGCATCTTCGGGCAGGACCCGAGGCACATTTTCCAAGAGGCCGCCGCCGGTGATGTGCGCGAGCGCCTTGATCTTGCCTTCGCGGACCAGCGGAAGAAGGCTTTTCACATAGATGCGGGTCGGTTCGAGCAGGATGTCGCCAAGCAGTCGGTCTTGGTCGAACAGGGCCGGGCGGTCGAGTTTCCAGCCATTGACCTCGACCAGGCGGCGGACGAGCGAGAAGCCATTGCTGTGTACGCCTGAGCTGGCCAGTCCGAGGACGATGTCGCCCGGCGCAACGTGATTACCGGTGAGCGCCTTGGCCCTGTCGACCGCACCGACACAGAAGCCGGCGAGGTCATAGTCGCCTTCGGAATACATGCCCGGCATCTCGGCCGTCTCGCCGCCGATCAAGGCGCAGCCGGCCTGACGGCATCCCTCGGCGATCGATGCAACGACGGCCGTTGCGGCCTCATTGTCGAGTTTGCCGGTCGCATAATAGTCGAGAAAGAAGAGCGGTTCGGCGCCCTGCACGATGAGGTCGTTCACGCACATGGCGACGAGATCGATTCCGACGCCGTCATGATTACCGGTTTCGATGGCCAGCTTGAGCTTGGTTCCGACGCCGTCGTTAGCGGCAACCAGTAGCGGGTCTTCGTAGCCGGCGGCCCGGAGGTCGAAGAATCCGCCGAATCCGCCCAGCTCGGCATTGGCGCCGGGGCGGGCCGTCGATTTGGCGAGCGGCGCAATGGCCTTCACCAGCGCATTGCCGGCGGCGATCGAAACGCCGGCATCGGCATAAGTCAGAGGCTTTTTCGACGGATCGTTGCTCATATCGCCAGCCGCCTAGCCATATCGCGCTTGGAATTCCACGCCATTGTCGCCAAAAGCGCCCAGATGCTGTTGCGCCGGCCTGCCGTTCTCCTGTCCGCCCTGTTCCTCGTCCTCGCCGGATTGGGCGGGGCGCTCGTCGCCCAAATGGAGAGCGGCGAACGTGGAATCCTGCCGATCGACAGCTCCGGAACCCTGGAGATCACGGGAATCAAGGTCGATGTCGGCGGGAAGGACGCCGACACCGCGCGATATACCGGCTGGCGTATGGCCCAGCGCCAAGGCTTCAAGGCGCTATGGGCGCAAACGACCAAGCGGCCAATCAACCAGGCCCCGAATCTGACGGATTCGGTGCTGGATGGCCTGGTCAGCTCGATCGTGGTCGAAAATGAGCAGATCGGTCCCAATCGCTATATCGCGACGCTGGGCGTCCTGTTCGACCGCGCCCGGTCGGCGGAGCTGCTTGGAGTCGCCGGTGAAATCCGGCGTTCCGCGCCAATGCTACTGATTCCCGTGATGGTCTCGGGCGGAACCGCGACCGGCGTTGAACTGCGCAACCCCTGGCAGCGGGCGTGGGCCCAGTTCCGGACCTCCCAAAGCCCGATCGATTATGTACGGGTCAGCGGCCTTGGTGTGGATCCGCTGCTGGTTAATGCCGCGCAGACGCGCCGGCCTGGACGCGGCTGGTGGCGCAACGTCCTCGATCTCTATGGCGCCGCCAACATCCTGATCGCCGAGGTGCGTGTTGACCGCCTTTATCCGGGTGGACCGGCGAAAGCGCAGTTCGTAGGTCGTTTCGGTCCGGATGGCAGCATTCTCGGAAGCTTCGAATTGGTCGCCCGGAATAGCAACGACTTGCCGCGAATGATGGCCGAAGGCGTCCAGAAGATGGACCAGTTGTTCGTCCAGGCCCATTCCGCCGGGCTGGTGCGCGGAGATCCCGACCTCATCATCCAGCCACCTCCTCCAGAAGAAGTGGAGTTGGTGGAAGCGGTAGGCCCGGCCGAGGTGCTTCCGGCGCCGACCGTCGTGCAGGTTCTTGTGATCGAAAAGGGCGATGCCAATGCGGTAGCCCAGTCCGTTGCGCAGATTCGCGGGCTTGCAGGCGTAGTCTGGGTAACGCAGGCGGCCCTGCCTAACGGAAACGCCAACCTGTCGGTCAATTTCCGCGGCGACGCGGCGTCGCTAGGCTCGGCGCTGTCGTCGCGCGGCTGGGCCGTCACGAACAGGGGCGGGGTACTCTATGTAACGCGGGGCGCTGCTCCAGGAGTTGCGCCTTCGCCCGGCCAGCCATGACGAAGAGCAAGGACCAGATCGCGCTTCCGCTCGACTGGCCCCAGGCACAGGACGAAAGCCGCTTCATCCTCTCCGAAGCCAATCGGGCCGCGTTTGAGCATTTCCGGAACTGGAGCCTGTGGCCCGTGAAGGCGACCATGCTTACGGGCCCGCGCCGTTCCGGGCGTTCGCTGCTGGCGCGCGCCTTTATCGATCGGGTCGGAGGCCGCCTGTTCGAAAATGCCGACCGTTATGACGAGGAGGAGCTGTTTCACTCCTGGAATGCTGCGCAGGACAGCGGCAAGCCGATCGTGCTGATCGTCGATGAGGTGCCGCCGGCCTGGCAGATCGCGCTTCCGGACCTCAAAACGAGACTGGCAATTACCCCGATTGCCCGGATCGAGCAGCCGGATGATCCTTTGTTCAAGGCGATCATCCAATTGCTGTTCGCCGATCGAGGCATGCATATCCCTGACGAGGCTTTGAAATATATCGGCGATAGGGTCGAGCGTAGCTACTGGATGGCGGAGCGGGTGGTCGAAGCCATTGACCGCTTCGCGATCGCAGAGCGCTCTCGTCTGACCCTGCCAACGATCCGGCGGGCGCTGGGCGAGGGCGGGATCATCGATGCGAGAGGCGCGGCATGAATGTTCGCCCAGACCTGACGAAAGCCCCGGCGCAGCTGTTCAATCGCGAGCTGAGTTGGCTCGCATTTAATCGGCGCGTCCTGGAAGAGGCCACCAACCCTGCGCATCCGCTGCTGGAACGGCTGCGATTCCTGTCCATCTCCGGAACCAACCTAGACGAATTCTTCATGGTCCGCGTTGCCGGCCTCAAGGGCTATCAGCTGCAGGGGATCGAGGATTTGAGCGCGGACGGGATGACCGCGACCCAGCAACTGGGCGACATCGCCGAGGAAGCGGATTCGCTGGTCGTCGCGCAGCAGGCCGAATGGATCATCCTTCGCCAGGCGCTGGCGGACGAGGATCTTGAGGTGTTGAACGAGGAAGATCTGAAGCCCGCCGAACTTCAATGGCTTGCAGACCATTTCCGCGAGCAGATTCTGCCTGTCCTAACGCCTCAGGCGATCGATCCTTCGCACCCGTTCCCGTTCATTCCCAACGGCGGGTTCAGCCTGGTCTTCGACCTTCGGCGCGGGAAGGCGCAAGAGCCGGTCGTCGAGTTATTGATGATTCCATCGACCTTGCCTCGATTCATCCGGCTTCCCGGCGCCGATCTTCGGTTCATTGCCATCGAAAACGCCATCCTGATCCATTTCGAACAGCTTTTTCCTGGCTTCCTGAAGGTCGGGGCCGGCGCCTTCCGGCTGATCCGTGACAGCGATATCGAGGTTCAGGAGGAAGCCGAGGATCTCGTTCGCTATTTCCGTAGCGCCATCAAGCGCCGCCGGCGCGGGCGGGTGATCCGGCTCGAGTTCGCTGCCGACACACCGCAGGACCTGGAAGAAATGGTGCGCGAAGGTCTCAACGCCGACACCGCCTTGGTCGCAGAAAGTGGCGGTTTCATCGGTATCGCGGATCTCGGCCAGTTGGTCGACGCCGACCGGCCCGATCTCAAGTTCCCTCCCTATACTCCGCGATTTCCGGAGCGGATCATGGAGCATGACGGCGATTGTTTCGCCGCGATCCGGGCCAAGGATTTCATCGTCCACCACCCTTACGAAAGCTTCGATGTCGTTGTTGCCTTCCTCCGCCAGGCGGCCGAGGACCCGGATGTCGTCGCGATCAAGCAGACGATGTATCGCGCGGGCAAGCAGTCGGCGATCATCGATGCGCTGGTGGCCGCCGCGGAAGCCGGCAAATCGGTGACCGCAGTAGTCGAATTGAAGGCGCGGTTCGACGAGGAGCAGAATCTGCTCTGGGCGAGCAGGCTCGAACGCGCCGGCGTCCAGGTGATCTACGGCTTTGTCGAGTGGAAGACCCATGCCAAGGTATCGATGGTCATTCGCCGCGAAGGTAGCATCATGCGTACCTACTGCCACTTCGGCACCGGCAATTATCACCCGACCACGGCCAAGATTTATACCGACCTCAGCTATTTCACCGCATCACGGCGAGCCGCGCGCGATGCGGCCAAGCTGTTCAACCTCACTACCGGCTATGTCCCGCCGAAAAACCTGGAACTGCTAACGCTTAGTCCGGCGGGTCTGCGCGACAAGATCCTGGCGCTGATCGATGCCGAAATCGCCAATGCCAAGGAAGGGAAGCCGTCTGCGGTTTGGGCCAAGATGAACAGCCTGGTCGACCAACGGGTGATCGAAAAGCTCTATCAGGCGAGCCAGGCGGGCGTGTCGATCGAATTGATCGTCCGCGGCGTGTGCTGCCTGAGACCGGGAGTGCCGGGCATGTCGACGAATATCCGCGTGAAATCGATCGTCGGCCGGTTCCTCGAGCACAGCCGGATCTTCGTATTCGCCAACGGTGCTCGTCTGCCCCATCGCAAGGCCAAGGTCTACATAAGTTCCGCCGACTGGATGCCGCGGAACTTCGACCGCCGGGTAGAGTATATGATGCCGGTCGAAAATCCGACGGTTCACGCGCAGGTGCTGGACCAGGTGATGATCGCCAACCTGATCGACAATGAGCAGAGCTGGGTCTTGAATGCCGACGGCAGCTATACGCGGATGAAGCCCGGCAAGAGGCACTTCAACCTGCACCGCTATTTCATGACGAACCCGTCGCTGTCCGGGCGAGGACAGTCGCTGGCGGGTAAGGCCGTTCCCAAGCTCAGGCTGACTCAGAGGGGCTGATGCCAATCAAACGGTTCGGTCCTGTCGGCATCATCGACATCGGTTCGAACAGCGTGCGTTTCGTCGCTTATGGCGGCGCGGAGCGGGTGCCGTCCGTCCTGTTCAACGAAAAGGTGATGGCTGCGCTCGGCAAGGGCGTTGCGAAGAACGGCAAGCTCGACCCTCTGGCAATGAATCTTACCCTGCGGTCGCTTGCCCGGTTTCGTCAGCTCGGCAAGGAAATGGGGCTGAAGCGGGTTCACATCGTTGCGACAGCCGCAGTTCGCGACGCTGCCAATGGCAAGGAGTTCCTGAAGCTGATCGCGGACCTCGGGCTTAAGCCCAGGTTGATCAGCGGCGATGAAGAGGCAGAGCTCGCAGGTCTCGGTGTCATTTCCGCGATTCCCAACGCCAAGGGTATCGTCGCCGACCTAGGCGGCGGAAGCCTCGAGCTGATCGGCGTGGCGCGAGGTGGGGTTGGAAGTGCGGTGACTCTTCCGCTGGGCGTGCTGCGTCTGGGGCCCGATCCGGAAAAGGGCGACATTGCCCACGTCATCCGCAACGGGGTCAAAAGCTCGCAACTGAAGGATGCGGCAAGGAGCAACAGCCTTTACCTGGTCGGCGGCTCTTTCCGTGCGCTGGCGTTGCTGGATATGAAGACGTCGGGCCATCCGCTGCCGATCGTCCACAGTCATCGGATCATGCCTGAAAGGCTGCCTGCTCTACGGCAGGCGCTGGAAAGCATGAGCAACGACGAGTTGAAGGCCCACACGCAAATCAGCGGAGCGCGTATTCCGACCCTTCCCGCCGTCGTGACCTTGCTCGAAGCGATGATACCGGTGCTCGGGCCCAAAAAAATCTACGTCTCTGCCTTCGGTTTGCGCGAAGGGCTGCTCTATCGCGACCTCGACCAGGCGACGCGCGAGGAAGACCCGCTGCTTGCGGCGGCGCTCGAGGTTGGCGAAAGGCTCGGGCGCTTTGGCGATCATGGCACGGCCCTGGACATGTGGATGGACCCGCTGTTCCCGGACGAGCCGGGCGACATGCAGCGGCTGAGGCTGGCCACATGCCTACTGGGCGACATCGCCTGGAATGCCCATCCTGATTTCCGGGCGGAACGCGCGGTGGATATGGCGCTTCATGGCAATTGGGTCGCGATAAATTCTCACGGTCGCGCGGTACTCGGCCGCGCTCTTTGCAGCGCCTTTGGCGGCGATGGCGGGTTTAGTGCCGATGTCGCAGCGTTATTGAAGCCTGGCGAGGTCGAGCGGCTGGTCGCCTGGGGAAGGGCATTGCGCCTCGCACAACGCTTGAGCGGGGGCACCGAGGCGTTGCTACGCAAGACCAGCATCGGCTTGAAGCCCGGCAAGGTGATCCTGTCGATTCCGGAAAAATACCGCGCGCTCTATTCCGAAGCCGTCGAGCGCCGCTTGCTTCAGCTGGCGCGGGCGATGGACCGTCGTCCCGAAGTCGTCTTCAGCTAGCCGCAGTTGGCGGTTTCGACACGATTGTTCGCATCGAGCTGAACGGTCAGCCGGTTGGGGCTGAAGTCCATCGTGACCATTCCGCCCTTCGGAACCCAGCGAATGATCTTGGCGCCGGATGCCGCCAACATTCGTGCGCCAAGGTCCTGGCCAGCCGGTTTCCCGATAAATTTGCCGAGCGCCTCGCTACGGCAATTGCCTTCCGGCAGTCCCGGAACCGGGTCGGATTCGGCAATTGTGCAGGCCGTAAGCGCAATCGCGGCGGCGCCTGCAAGAAACAAGTGCATATTCAATCTCCCCACGATAATTGGAGGAAAGAAGCGCTAGGCAGCCTGACCGGTTCCTGAATCGATACGGCTCATCTTCAGTTTGCCATTCTCGGTAGCAAAAGCCAGGCGGCCTTCCACGAGGTCGAGCGCATCGCTGCCGAATTCGTCGAACCTCCATCCCGAGAGGATGTTGAGGCCGTTGCGCACCCCCGCAGCGAGCGCCTCCAGCTCATCGGAACGCGCGATCAGCTTGGCCGCGACGCCGGCTTCCTTTGCGCGGATCTTGAGCAACAGCTTCAACAGGTCGCTGACCAATGCGGCATCCTTGGTGAGGCCGGGCCGCGTCGGTTCGCGCTTGGGCAGATCATCGCCCTCCAGCGGCTTGGCCTCCGCCAAAGCGGCCATTAGCCGCGCGCCGATATCGTTGCTCCTCCAGCCGGACGACAGGCCGCGAACCTTGGCGAGATCGTCCTGCGATTTGGGTGGATGGCTGGCGAGTTCGTTCAGCGTGTCGTCCTTGACGATGCGCCCGCGCGGCAGGTTTTTAGACCTGGCTTCCGTTTCGCGCCAACCCGCGAGGGCCTTCAGCCGGCCGAGGATCGCAGGATTGCGGCTGGGCAGCTTGAGGCGCTTCCAGGCGTCTTCCGGTTCGAAGGCGAAGCTGGACGGATCTGCCAGCCGCTCCATTTCCTCGTCCAGCCATTCGCCTCGCCCCGTCTTGATCAGCTTCTTGACCAGCTTGGGGAAGATTTCGGCGAGGTGGGTGACGTCGGCAATCGCATAATCGATCTGGCGCTTGTCGAGCGGACGGCGGGACCAATCGGTAAAGCGCGCGCCCTTGTCGAGCGCGTGACCGAGCATGCTTTCGACGAGGTTCGAGTAGCCGACCTGCTCGCCATAGCCGAGCGCCATCGCCGCGATCTGCGTATCGAACAGCGGGTTGGGCACTTTACCGGTCAAATTATGGATGATTTCCAGGTCCTGCCCGCCGGCGTGAAACACCTTCAGCACGTCGTGATTTTCGACGAGCAGATCGAGCAGGGGAGCAAGGTCGATTCCCTCGGCCTTGGGATCGATTGCGGCCGCTTCTTCCTCAGTGGCGATCTGAAGGAGGCAAAGGTCGGGCCAATAGGTGTTTTCGCGCATGAATTCCGTGTCGACCACGACGTAATCGTGGGCGCTCATGCGTGTGACGAGGGCGGAAAGCTCTTTGGACGTCGTTATTAGCGGGTGAATCTTCATCTGCGCCGGGCCATAGCGACATGCTCGCGCCTTGACAAAGGGACCAGTGGCAGCGAAGCGGCGGCGCTAATTTTTGCGCCCATGCGCAGCCATTTCCTCAGCGAGCCAAATTCATGCACGCCTATCGTTCCCATAACTGCGCCGAGCTTCGTTCGAGCGATGTCGGCTCAACTGTCCGCCTGTCCGGCTGGATCCATCGCAAGCGGGATCATGGCGGCGTGTTGTTCATTGACCTTCGCGACCATTACGGCCTGACCCAGGTGGTGTGCGCCGCGGGCAGCGAGGCGCTGGATGTACTCGATCGTCAGCGGGCCGAGTCGGTTGTGACGATCACCGGCGAGGTGGTGATGCGCGAGGGCGGAGCGATCAACTCGAAGCTCGCCACCGGCGACATCGAAGTCGTCGCCAAGGAAGTCGAAATCCAGTCGTCGGCCGCCGAACTGCCGATGCCGGTTGCAGGCGAGGCCGATTACCCGGAGGAAATTCGCCTCAAATATCGCTACCTCGATCTGAGGCGCGACCGGCTGCACGCCAATATCATGCTGCGTTCGAAGGTCATCGCCTCGATCCGCCGGCGGATGATCGACCAGGGCTTCACGGAGTTCCAGACGCCGATCCTGACGGCTTCGTCGCCGGAGGGCGCGCGCGATTATCTGGTGCCGAGCCGCGTTCATCCGGGCAAATTTTACGCGCTTCCGCAGGCGCCGCAGATGTTCAAGCAGCTGCTGATGGTCGCCGGCTTCGATCGCTATTTCCAGATCGCGCCCTGCTTCCGCGACGAAGATGCGCGGGCAGATCGTAGCCCGGGCGAATTCTACCAGCTCGACTTCGAGATGAGTTTTGTAACGCAAGACGACGTGTTCGCCGCGATCGAGCCGGTGCTGTCGGGCGTGTTCGCCGAATTCGGCGACGATAAGTTCGTGACCCCGGCGGGCGAATATCCGCGCATTCCCTACAAGGAAGCGCTGCTCAGGTACGGCAGCGACAAGCCGGACCTTCGCAACCCGCTGCTGATCAGCGATGTCGGTGAGCATTTCCGCGGATCGGGCTTCGGCCTGTTTGCCGGGCTGGTCGAAAAAGGCATGGCCGTGCGGGCGGTCGCAGCGCCGAATACCGCGGACAAGAGCCGCAAATTCTTCGACGAGATGAACGACTGGGCGCGCGGCGAGGGCTTTGCCGGGCTCGGCTACGCCACCCGCAAGGGCGGCGAGTGGGGCGGGCCGATCGCCAAGAA
>Ga0157380_10004098_pt1 | contig 10067 bp, 9 predicted proteins | sample S35metaG_FD_119757 | JGI IMG/M metagenome (GOLD analysis project Ga0157380, IMG submission 119757) | Switchgrass rhizosphere microbial communities from Kellogg Biological Station, Michigan, USA - S3-5 metaG | ecosystem: Host-associated > Plants > Roots > Rhizosphere > Soil | place: USA: Michigan...
CGATCCTGGCCGGGTATGCGTGGGACGATACCAATCCGTTCGTGAAGGATCCGGAGCGTCGCCTGAACGCGATAGTTCAACTGGTCCGCCAGAATGCCGCAGTGGCTCCTCCAGTGACAGCCTAGTGACAGCGACCATCCTCGTTACCGGATCGAGCCGAGGGATCGGACGCGCTATCGCTTTGCGCGCGGCGGCGGATGGTTACGATGTCGTCGTTCATTGCCGATCGCAACGGGAGGAAGCGGATGCGGTCGCAGCGCAGATTCGCGAGGTGGGTCGTACCGCACGCGTGCTGCAATTCGACGTCGCCGATCGGGCTGCCTGCGCCCAGGTACTGACTGCGGATGTCGCAGCGAACGGCGCTTACTACGGCGTCGTCTGCAATGCCGGCGTTACAGCGGATGCCGCGTTTCCAGCGATGACCGAGGCGCAGTGGGATGGTGTGCTGCGGACCAACCTGGATGCGTTCTACAACGTGCTGTTCCCGATCGTGATGCCCATGGTGCGTCGGCGAGCTCCGGGACGAATCATCACCCTCGCTTCGGTGTCCGGGATCATCGGGAATCGCGGGCAGGTGAACTATAGCGCCGCCAAGTCAGGCATCATCGGTGCGACCAAGGCGCTCGCCGTGGAGCTGGCCAAACGGCAGATCACCGTGAACTGCATCGCACCGGGCCTGATCGAGACTGACATGGTCGCCGAGATGGTCGATGGGCACGTACCGTTGGAAGAAATGTTGAAAATGATTCCCGCGCAACGGGTCGGCACCGCCGATGAAGTCGCGGCCGTCGCCTCATTTCTCTGGTCGGCCGGCGCGGCCTATGTGACCCGCCAGGTCATCGCAGTGAATGGTGGAATGTGCTGATGCGTCGCGTGGTTGTCACGGGCATGGCGGGCATCAGTGCCCTGGGCAGCAGCTGGTCCGAAATCGAAGACCGACTGCGTGCGGGCCGCAACGCAATTCGTGTCATGACGGAATGGGATCGCTACACCGACATGAACACGCGCCTGGCGGGGCCGATCGAAGACTTCGCGCCGCCGGCTCATTGGACACGTAAACAACTTCGCAGCATGGGCAGGGTATCGCAGCTCGCAGTGCGTGCAGCGGAGATGGCGTTCGAAGACGCGGGACTGCTCAACGATCCCGTGTTACGCACCGGCGTCGCGGGCGTGTCGTGCGGTTCCTCGATCGGCAGCACGCCGGACATCAAGGACTTCGCGGCCATGGTGATCAACAACGACACCAGCGGACTCAACGCCAATTCCTATGTCCGCATGATGCCGCACACCACCGCGGCCAACATAGGCATTTTCTTCGGATTGAAGGGCCGCATCATTCCCACCTCCAGCGCCTGCACCTCCGGAAGCCAGGGCATCGGCTACGCTTACGAAGCCATCAAGTTCGGTCGCCAATCGCTGATGATCTGCGGCGGCGCTGAAGAGCTGTGTCCCACCGAAGCGATGGCGTTCGATACCCTGTACGCGACGAGTCGCCGCAATACCGAGCCGAACGCCACACCACGCCCTTACGACAAGGATCGCGATGGGCTGGTCATCGGCGAAGGCGCCTCGATGCTGGTGCTCGAAGAACTGGAGCATGCGATTCGGCGTGGCGCCCACATTCACGCGGAGTTGGTCGGATTCGCGAGCAACTCCGACGGCGTGCACGTAACCAAGCCGGAAGAGGCGACCATGCGCCAGGTCATGGAGCTGGCCCTCGCGGATGCCGGCATCGACGCCAAGACCATCGCCTACGTCAACGGCCATGGCACGGCGACCGAACACGGCGACATCGCCGAAACGCGTGCGACGGCGGCGCTCTTCGGCGCCAGCATGCCGCTGAGTTCGCAGAAGAGTTATCTAGGTCATACGCTCGGCGCGTGCGGCGCCCTCGAATCCTGGTTCAGCATCGAGATGATGAAGCGTGGCTGGTTCGCGCCCACGCTGAACCTGGATCACATCGATGAACGCTGCGGCGAACTGGATTACATCGTCGGCGACGGCCGCCAGATCGATGCGCCCTACGTGATGAGCAACAATTTTGCGTTTGGCGGAGTGAATACCTCGCTGGTATTCAGGCGCTGGTGACCTCGGCCGGCGCGACGGCGGCGCGGCTGCCGTTATTGCTTCCTTCCGATACGCAGCGCCCCATCGCCTGGCGCCATGGTCGCGCCGTAACAGTGGCCGAGTTCCTGGGTCATGTCGCGGCAATCGCAGATCGACTGCCGCCTGGCCGCGCGATGATCAACCTTTGCGAGGACCGCTATCGCTTCATCGCGGCTTACGCGGCAGCACTCAGCCGTGAAGACACGGTGCTGCTGCCTTCGTCGCGCGCGGAAAATATCGTGCACGAAGTGGAACTCGCCAACCCGGGGTCGTATCGCTGGAGCGACGCTGAGGTGCAGGCAGCGCTCGATGCAGCCGATGCAGTTGTCGTCGAAGCGATCCCTACCGTCGCGCCCGACGACACCATCATGATCGGATTCACCTCGGGCAGCACCGGCCAGCCGAAACCGTTTCCAAAACTGTGGCGCAGCGTGAATGGCAGCACCGTTCACAACGTCGCGGCCATCCGCAAGGAATTGCAGCTGGCCGAGCCTGCCGTCGGCTGGATCGTCGCGACCGTTCCGCCGCAACACATGTATGGAATGGAATTGAGCGTGCTGTTGCCGCTGCTCGGGGGCATGGCAGTGCATGCGGGAAGGCCGCTATTTCCAGCAGACATCGCCGTGGCGCTCACCGAAGTTCCGGAGCCGCGCATCCTGGTGAGCACGCCGTTGCACTTGCGGGCGATGGTCGAGTCGGAACAGGTATTTCCCAGGACGGCGCTGATCATGTCAGCGACGGCTCCTCTCGATGCAGATCTGGCAACACGGGTGGAAGCAAGATTCGGCGGCCGCTTGCTGGAAATGTTCGGCTCGACCGAGACCTGCATTTTCGCATCGCGCCTGACCGCGAAGGAAACGTCGTGGCAGCTGTTTCCACAGGTGACGTTGCAGCCCCACGAATCCGGAACACTGGTGAGCGCGCCATGGTTCGACGAGCCAACGCCGCTGCAGGATATCGTCGAACTCGAGCCCGGCCATCGCTTCACCGTGCGCGGTCGCAACTCGGACGTGATCGAAGTGGCCGGTAAACGCGCATCGCTTGCCGACTTGACTCGCCGAGTACTGGCGATCCAGGGCGTGACGGATGCAGTCGTATTCCAACCGGACAACGAAGCGGTGGCGACGATTCGTCGTGTCGCTGCGCTCGTCGTCGCACCGAATCTCAATGCGAAGGATGTGCTGGCGCATTTGGCGGAGAGCGTCGACCCCGCGTTCCTGCCGAGGCCATTGCTCATAGTGGAGCGCCTGCCACGCAATGAACTAGGCAAACTGGCGCGCGAAAAATTACTGCAGATGATTGGACGAGCAGGCTAGCTCGATCTTCAGCGCGCTACGCGATCTGTGCGCATTCGATCTCCAGCAACAGCTCCTTCCTGCAGATGTCCGCTGCCAGGTAGGTCGCAGCCAAGTCCGGCAGGTGAGCTTTCAGTCGTCGATCGATCATCTCCATCTGCTCGGTGTCGCGAACATAGACTTTCAGTCGCGTGCCGCTCGACAGGGAGGATTGCACTCCCGGTCGCTGTTTCGCGGCCTGTCCGATCAGTGCCTCCAGGTTTCGCAGCGTTTCGTCCAGCTGCGCAGCCGCATCGCCGACGTGATGCGAGGCATGTCCCAGGATGCTGGCCGTGCCGGAGATCAGCAGCGTGTCGTCCGGTGCGATGGTCGCCCGCGAGAAACCCGGACTGGCCGGACCGTAGATATGCGGATAGCGATAGGCGCTGACCTGACGGGGATTTTCGACGGCGACACCGGCGAGGTGCCCGGCCAGCCAGTACACCTGCAGCGAATGCGTCGACTGTTGCCGTCCCACGGCGCTGGCTGCCGGATAACTCTCCGACAGGAAATCGCCCAGTCCGCGAGCGCGTCCGACACAGAACTGGCGATAGCGCTCCATGTCGCCGCCGCCTTCGTTTGCGGCGTCCAGGTAATTCCACATGCGCAGGATATGGCGATACGGCGAACCCTGCTGAAATCGCCGAACTTCCGAGTAGACGAATTCCGCCGTGCCCAGGATGCCGCCGTGTTGGCGCTCATCCACTTCCACCACGGCGAATACGTGCTCGCCGTCGTGTGCAAAACAGACGCTGCCATCCTGCCCGAGAGTTACGGGCCCCTGCGCTCGCCATACCTCGATCGGAGCAGATGCCGCGCCGATCGGCCGCAACGCGACGTCGATCTGCAGTCCCCGCGCAGCAGGATGCGACACCGGACGAGGCGAACCCCCAAAGCGGATCGTGGCGAGAATGCTGTCGGGAGATTCCGGTAGCGAATCGGCAGGGTAGTAGCCTACGGCGACGCGGGCGGCGGCGGCGCTGGCTGCCTGTTTCAGGGGGTCGGAAACGCGCTGGCTCATCGTCTGATCGGCTGGACTGCCTGACACCTTGGTCTTTTTTAGAGCATCCGGATGATACACTTCGCGCCCGATCCCTTCACCGCTACGACGACTCGTCCATGGCAGATTCATTGCTCGCAAACGAGCGCGAGCTCGCTGAACTCATCATTGCCGCCCTCAACCTCGAAGGCGTGTCGCCGGATGACATCGATCCGCAGGCACCGCTGTTCAAGACGGGACTGGCCCTGGACTCCATCGATGCGCTGGAACTCGCGCTGGAGATTTCCAAGCGCTACGGCTTCCAGCTGCGGTCGGACGACGAGAACAATGTCCGTATTTTCGCGTCGCTGCGTTCGCTTGCTGCACACATCGCCGAACATCGCGTGACCTGACTCCTCCGGGGGGCGTCATGGCTCTTCGATAGCACTTCGTGGCGATTGCATCCCGACTCCGGGGTTGGGCATGATTCGCGCCGCCAGGCGTCCGAGAACGCCCTCCAAGCACCCGATTCAGAACGTTTCACTCCGGAGCCCTCCTCATGAGTTTCCAGCGCGATCGTGCGTCCCGAACCCGCCCTTGGTTATGTCTGCTCTTCGTGCCCCTGCTTGCCTTGCTGATGGGCGCACGCACCGTTCCACTGGTTGATCCCGCAGCGATCCTGGTGCCGGCGGGGTCCGCCATCAAGAACGTGGAGCGATCGATCAAGGCTGCGCTGGTGGGCCGTCAATGGGTAGTGGGCGTCGACGAGCCCGGACACATCGTCGCGCAATTGAATCTGCGCACGCATATGGCCAAGATCGATGTCGCCTACGACACGAGCGCCATCACCATGAAGTACCTGGACTCGAGCGACCTGCTGTACGAAGACACCAAGGCAGGGCGCGTCATTCATCGCAATTACCAGAACTGGATCCAGAATCTGGTCACGGACATATCCAAGAACCTGCAGCTGTCGGCGCCGTAGACCGCGATGCGATTCCAGCCGCTGCGAATCAGTGCTTTCACCGTCTGTTCCGCAGCAGGCGATGGCCGTCAGGCAACGCTCTCTTCGTTGCAGGCTCGCAGCGGTAGCTTGACCCCCAATGACTTCGGCGCGTCGCCCTTGCCTACTTGGATTGGACGCGTGCCGGGCTTGGAAACCGCCGCGCTACCGGACCGTCTGTCGCAATGGGATTGCCGCAACAACCGCCTGGCATGGCGCGGATTGGTCAGCGACGGTTTCATAGACGCAGTGAAGGCCGCGCGATCCCGCTACGGCGCGGATCGAATCGCCGTCGTAGTTGGAACGTCTACTTCCAGCATCGGCGCCAGCGAAGAAGCGTACACGCGGCTCGATCCGGATGGCCGCTATCCGGCGGACCTGCGCCGCCCCATCATTCACACGCCGCATTCGATCGGCAATTTCGTACAGCATGCGCTCGGCCTGGAAGGAACGAGCGTGACCGTTGCGACCGCCTGTTCTTCGAGTGCCAAAGTGTTCGCACAAGCGGAACGGATGATTCGCTGCGGCTTGGCGGATGCCGCGGTCGTAGGCGGCGTGGATACGCTGTGCGGCAGCGTATTGTTCGGTTTCAATTCGCTGGAACTGGTCTCTCCGGATCGATGCCAGCCGTTCGATGTGGCCAGGCGCGGCATCAATCTAGGCGAAGCGGCGGGATTTGCTTTGCTCGAACGCGAAGCGTTCGCCGGATCGTGGCTGCTGGGCTACGGCGAATCCAACGATGCCCATCACATGTCGTCGCCGCATCCGGAAGGCCGCGGGGCGCGGCTGGCGTTGCAGGCAGCACTGAAGCTCGCCGCGATCCAGCCCGGCGAGATCGACTATATCAATCTGCATGGCACGGCCAGCCACAAGAACGATGAAGTCGAAGCGCTGGTGGTCGCGGAGACTTTTCCGGAAAGCACCTTCGCGAGTTCCACGAAAGGCTGGACCGGTCACACGCTGGGAGCCGCGGGTATCGTCGAAGCGGCGATCAGCCTGCTGGCCCTCGAACATGGCGTGCTGCCGGGCACCTTGAACCTGGACACACCCGATCCCGCGTGTGGGCCACAAATTCAACGGGAGAATGCACAACGCGACGCACGGCGGGCGTTGAGCTTCTCGTTCGGGTTCGGCGGCAGCAACTGCGTGCTGGCATTCGGACGGAGCGACCTGGGGGCCGCCCGATGAAGTCCATTGGACCGCTCGCCATCGAAGGCATCGCCTTCTGGTCATCGCGCCTGCCGGGCTGGGATATCGCACGTTCCGTGATTCGCGGTGAACAGCCTGCTCCGGCGGCGCCGAGTTCGCGTCCAGCGCCTGCGCTGCTGGCTCCGACCGAACGTAGACGAGCACCCGATACCGTAGCCGTCGCACTCGAAGTTGCATCGCGTGCGTGTGAGAGTGCGGGTCTCGCGCCAGCTGCATTGCCGTCGGTGTTCGCATCGACTCACGGCGATCTCGCGATCAGCGATCACATGTGCGCAACCCTCGCGAGCGCGCCGACGCTGATCTCGCCGATCAAGTTCCACAATTCCGTCCACAACGCGGCTGCCGGCTATTGGAGCATCGGCACCGGCAGCACCGCGCCGTACACTGCGATCAGCGCCTTTCACTACACGTTCGCGGCCGGATTGCTTGAAACAGCGATTCAGGTAATCTCCGGCGAGCAGCCGGTGCTGTATGTCGCGTTCGACATCGAGGCCAAGGGGGCCCTGGCGACGGTCGCGCCGAGCCGCGGATTACTGGGTGTCGCGCTGGCGCTCAGTTTGTCGCCCAAGAATTTGTCGCGCCGCATGACGTTGCGGGTTCAAGATGGCGCCGCCGCTACGGCTGCGACTTCGCCGGCAGCGGCATTGGTTGCAGACAATGCGCTGGCACCTTGCCTGCCGCTGTTCGAATGCTTGGCGAAGGATCAAGCTGCCGGCATCGACCTGGCGTTGAGCGACAACAAGATTCTGTCCGTCACCCTGGATTAATGCAGTGAACGATATCTCGCAACACGACGTAGTCATTCTCGGTGGCGGACTGGCTGGCCTGTCGCTCGCCATTCAGCTGCGCAACCGCTTTTCCGAACTGGACATCCTGGTGATCGAGCGTCGCGAGCACCCGGTGCCCGCAGCGGCCCATAAGGTTGGCGAGTCCACCGTAGAAATCGGCGCACACTATTTCGAAGCGGTGCTGGGCCTGGGCGAGCACCTGAAGACGCGACAGCTGCGCAAATATGGGTTCCGGTTTTTCTTCTCGGATGGCCGTGCGGATTTCGATGCCACCACCGAACTGGGTGTCAGCCACTATCTCGCGGTGCCGAGTTACCAGCTCGATCGCGGCATTTTCGAAAACTATCTCGGTGAGCATGCGCGTGCACTCGGAGTGAACTTCGTCGATGGCGCCACGGTGCGTTGGTTCGACCTGGGCAAAGGTGAGGTTCGGCACCGCGTTCGCTATGAAACGCAGGGGAGGGCACTGGAAGTCGCAAGCAAGTGGTTGATCGATGCGTCGGGCCGCGCCGGCCTCGTGAAGCGCAAGCTCGATTTGGCGGAGTGGAATGCGCATGACGCGAACGCCGTCTGGTTCAGGCTCAACACCAAGATCGATGTCGACGAATGGTCGGCGAACGATCGCTGGCTCAAGCGCTGCGATCCGCCATATCGCTGGATGTCGACCAGCCATCTGTGCGGCGAAGGCTACTGGGCCTGGTTGATTCCGCTGTCGTCGGGATCGCATTCGGTAGGCATCGTCTGCGATGCCAAGACGCATCCGCTCGAAACCATGGATACGTTCGACAAGGCGCTGACCTGGTTTCACAAGCACCAGCCGCGGCTCGCGGAAGAGATCGAGGGCAAGAAACACCTGTTGCAGGATTTTCGTTTCCTGCGCCGCTTTTCGTACGGCTGCAAGCAAGTGTTCTCGGGCGATCGCTGGGCGCTCACGGGCGAGGCGGGCCTGTTCCTCGATCCGTTCTATTCGCCGGGCAGCGACTTCATCGCGATCAGCAATACCTACATCGTCGACATGATCGCGCGTGACCGTGCCGGTGAAGCGATCGGCGGTCGCGCCAATATTTACCAGCAGCTGTATTTCTCGTTCTACCAGAACACGCTTGCGCTCTACACCGACCAGTATGAAATCTTCGGCAATCCCGAAGTGATGCCGGTGAAGGTCATCTGGGACTACACGTATTACTGGGGCATCCTGTGCCAGCTGTTCTTCCAGGAGCGGCTCACCGACCTGGTCAGCATCGGCAGACTCTCGACCGAACTGGCGCATTGCACGGAACTCAACAAGGCAGTGCAGGCTTTCATGCGCGAGTGGTCGCGACTGAGTCCGAAGCGCCACGCGCAGGAGATGCTCGACCAGGCCAAGCTTCCCTGGTTTGCTGACCTGAATCGCAGCTTGAACGACAAGCTCGACGAGCAGGCCTTCCGCGAACGCATTCGTCAGAACACGACATTGCTCAATGCGCTGGCCAAGCAGATAGTCGAACGTGCACTCGAGCAGTGTCCGCAACTCGATGCGACGGCGGTCCTGCGGCTCCTCGAAGGAGCTTCTCTAAATCCTGTGGTGGCGCAGCGCATGTTGTTCGCCGAGGCGGCATAGTCATGACTCACTCGCCGTTGCTGCTGCAACTCGTCGTGATCCTCGGCACGGCGCGGGTGTTGGGACTGGTCCTGCGGTTCTTCGGCCAGGCACCGGTGATCGGTGAAATGACGGCCGGGCTGGTGCTGGGTCCCATTGTGTTTGGATCCCTTGCGCCCGATCTGCATGCGCAGATCTTTCAGCCGGGCAGCCTCGGCGCGTTGCGTGGCCTGTCGGAACTGGGCCTGGTGCTGTTCATGTTCATTGTCGGCGCAGAGTTGCGGTTGCCCCAAACGACGGCCGGCGACGTACGTAAACAGCTCGCCGCGGCGAGTTGGATCGGGGTGCTCGCTGTATTCGCCCCGATGGCGTTGGGACTCGGCCTCGCGAATCTTCTTTATCCAGCCCTGGCGCCGCCGGGCGTGAAATTCTGGCCATTCGCGTTGTTCGTGGCATCCGCCATGTCGATCACGGCGTTCCCGGTCATGGCGCGCATCCTCAAGGATCGCCAGCTTACCCGAACGACGCTCGGCCGATTGTCGTTGACCGCCGCGGCCGTGGCTGACGTGCTCGCATGGATCATGCTTGCTCTGGTGGTGGTGCTCGCGGGGAGCAATCAGAACTGGCAGCGATTCGCCCTGACGATGGCTGGCATCGCGGTGCTCGCGGCCCTGATTTTCCTGGTCATCCGGCCTACCATCGCACGCTTGCTGGCGAGATTCGCCGCCGACGGTAAACCGGAAGGAGCCTTGCTCGCGACGCTGCTCATAGGCACGTTCGCTTGCGCCTATGCGACTGAGATTCTCGATGTCCATGCCGTGTTCGGCGCATTCCTGTTCGGCGCCCTGATCCCGCACGACTCGGCACTGTCGCGCTCGGTGACGGCGAAGCTGACCGACGTGGTGGTGGTGATGTTCCTGCCGGCTTTCTTCGCCTTCACCGGTCTGCGCACCGAGTTCGGTCTGGTCAGCGGCCTGGACCAGTGGCTCCTGTGTTTGTCGATCATCGCCGGCGCGGTGGCGGGCAAGTTCGGCGGCAGCCTGGTGGCGGCGCGCATGACCGGGCTGCC
>Ga0157380_10004099_pt1 | contig 10065 bp, 15 predicted proteins | sample S35metaG_FD_119757 | JGI IMG/M metagenome (GOLD analysis project Ga0157380, IMG submission 119757) | Switchgrass rhizosphere microbial communities from Kellogg Biological Station, Michigan, USA - S3-5 metaG | ecosystem: Host-associated > Plants > Roots > Rhizosphere > Soil | place: USA...
CTGCACGGCGTGTTAGTTCAACGCCAGCGCGGGTGTAGCTCAATGGTAGAGCAGCAGCCTTCCAAGCTGAATACGAGGGTTCGATTCCCTTCACCCGCTCCAATAAAATCAAACAGTTAGCGCAGGTCCGACACCTCATTCGGAATCGCAAACTGCCGATCATTCGGAATCTTGATCAGTTTTTGTTCGCGCCGCCCGACGTTTCTTGGTGCCGGTAATGATCTGTTTCGTGGTGCGCTTAACGTACTTGGGCAGCGTCTTGACCGTCGCCTTCCGGCCCTGCGCCATGATCTCGCGGTCGGTCAGCTCGGCGTCACCGGTTTCCGTGAAACCGCCGTGCCTGAACGATGTGAACGATAACTCGTCCCGCAGATCGGCAGCCCGCACGACCTCTTTGACTTTGCGGGTCATGTGAGTGAAATCCGGCATGTCCGGCTTTGGCCACGTCGGCCACGGTCCGCGCTCGCCCCAGTCCCGACACAGCATCAGTCCGCCGATACGTTCGCGTTTGATGGCGTCCAGCTCGGCCATCAATTCGGGGTAGAGGGCGACGCCAGTCTCATCGAAAAGCGGAATCCAGCTTTCGCTCCGGGTCTTCTCGTCGATCACCCTGACCATGTTGGACCGCTCTTTTGGGCGGTAATGCTCCGCCTTGAAAGTAGCGAAGATGTCCTCGCCCCGCTGCAACCATTCCCAGCCGATTAGCGCGGCTGTCGCGAGTGATTGCAGGCCAAGCTCAGAAGCCTTGGTCCGAAAGGTCTTCAATTCCTCGAAAGTCGCCGTCGGCGTCTCGCGATCCGACGAGCGTAGACCCATCTGAGCGAACGGATTAACGAGCGGCAACTTCCCCGGATGGCGTCTAGCGACCACGTTCCACGCGCGGCGGCATGACTTCATCGCGTGGTTGACGGTTGTGCGCCGCTCACCGATGACCTTGCCTTCGGCATCGGTGATGACCAGCAGCTTTTCATAGAGATCGTCCGTCAGCGCAGTGTCGATGACGGTAAGGCGCTTCTCGCCGAGCCGTTTGCCATCTTTCAGGACGTAGCCACCGACTATCTTAAATCCGTTCTCGTGGTTGCGTTTGCTCTTGGGATCGAGCTTGGTGTAACGCCTATCGGATCTGTATTCGCCAAACATCCAATCTAACGTCAGGTAGGACGCGGTCGCAGGTGACGATGCCGGGACGGCATCAACGCCAGCCCGCCAACCGTCGAGGGCGGGTAATAGAATAGTCTCGGCCCGTCGCACGGCGGCTTCGTATTCATTGCCCAGTGGTCCGCTCTTGACCGGGCAGCCAGCCTTCCTCCAGAGCGATGGAACGTTGAAGTAATACGACCAGCCGCTCTTAAGCGGCTTGCGGTCAACATAGCGCGGCAAAGGCAGGGCAGAACGGGGCGGCTTCATAACAACTTTCTCAATTGCTCGGATGTTTCGGGATCAGATTGGCCAATCTCGGACTCTCTCACGGTGATTTTGATGGCGCCATCGGCAGACACTTCGACACTTCGGATGTGCAAGCCGACAGAGCGGACCGATTTGAGTGTCCGCTCGAGTTCGGAAGGTTTGATGCGCCAACAACCGGTACTCATGGCGACGTCCTGATGGCATTTGTTGAAGCCCTAGGCTACCGCCACCGCGCTCCTCGCTTGCCGGCGTCGCGCTGTTCCAGGGTTGATTGCCCAGCGCCGGCTGATCGCGGGTGGCGATGTCCCTTCACTAATCGTTTTCCCCTGCTTCGATCTGGCTGAGTGCACCCTTTGTGAAAGTGATGAGCTCGGAGAGCATTCCGCGTTCGATAGCCGCGGTAATGCTGATTGAGAGGCCGACCATGGCTTCGTCGACGTCGCCGCTTGGAAAGTAGTCAAACGGCACGCCAGCGCTGTTGACGAGTTGCCCGCGCCAGGGGCGCGTGACCCGGATTTCGAAAAAGGAATCTAGCTTGAAGTTATGGTCCGAGTTCCAAATCGGCCTTTGTCCAGCCAGCAACCGCCCAACGTCGCTTCTGAAAGTCGGCTTGCCGCCTTTTACCCAATTATGTCTGTAGATTCTCGCTGGTACGAGAACTACGGGGGCGCCCCACAAAGATCAGCTACGCACTTGTCAACCTTAGACAGCGAATCGGCTGCAAGAAGACTGATCAAAATCGCGGCAACATTTTCAGCGGTGAAGGGGACACCGCTGCCAGGGCCGCGACCTGTCGTTGTTTCCAGAACGCCGATGTTCACGAGCGCTCTTTGTCGCTCATAGAGCGCAGCTGGAGATACCCGCAATATCGGAGCCACGCCGTAGAGGAACGATTTGAGACCAGCCATGAAACCAAACGTAATCGCAAACAGTGGTGATTGTCCACCTCTTTTCGCTTGAGTGTAAATGGAGTTTAATCCATAATGATGGTGGTGGTACACCACTTATTGAAGCTCAGTGATTAGAAGGAGGTGATGACAGTTACGGCGCGTTTGCGGCACAACGCGGTCACCGTTCAGGCGGTGGCCGCTGTCTTTTTGGTGATCAAGGTAGAAAGGAGAAAGGTTCATGGTCGACAATTTGAACAACACCGACACCGGCACTGCCATGCAGGCCCACAAGCCCGTTGATGACGGTTGGAACAGCCCCATCGAGGATGAGGGGGCCGGTCGTCAGATCCAGGGTACGCTGCTGCGCTATGACGATAAGCAGTGGTTTACCGGCAAGGAAAAGACGGTGATCCCCAACGGCACCCGTCTCATCGCTTTGGATATCAAGAAGGGGTGGAAGCGCTGGGGGAATGGAAAGGTTGTGGAGTTCGTCACGGAAATCGAGGGTCACTATCCCAAGCGTCACGAGCTTGGACATGACGATGAACGCGTCTGGGAATGCGGCCCCGGCGACAAGCCCACCGACCCGTGGCAGAACAGCCGCGAAGCGTTGCTGATCGATCCGCATACCTGTGCGGCATTCACCTTCTGCACGGCGTCGGCCGGTGGGCGCAGCGCGGTTGATGATCTCCAGAATGCCGTCCGCAACGCTCGCCGCGTGCGCGCCGGTGTCGTGCCCATGATCTCGCTCGAATGGCAGCCGATGCCGACGGACTACGGCATCAAGTCCAAGCCGTATTTCAAGATTGTGGACTGGAGCATTCCCGGTGCCGAGGTGACAGCGATCGCGCACGACAGTGGCGGAATGAACGATCCGACCGCCTAACCAATGTTGTGAAAAGGGCGAGGCTTCGGTCTCGCCCTTTTTCTTCCTCTGCTTATTCGACGGAGCCAGCCACATGACACCAACTGACGTACGTCAGCGCCTGATCGAAAACGGTTATGTGCCGGTGCCTTGCGAGGGCAAGGATGCACGATCTGAACAGTGGGAGCGGCGCACGCTGGACACGGCGCAGGCGGCGCTCACCATGTGGGCCAGAGATTTTCCCAACGCCAGCAATACGGGCATGCTGTGCGTCACCGCACCCACACTCGATATCGATGTACTGGACGCCGAGGCGGTCGATGCCGCCGTTATATTGGTGCAAGAGCGCTTCGCCGATCGCGGTAAAATCTTGCTGCGCTATGGCCACCGTCCCAAGGTCGGGATCCCGTTTCAGACCGATATGCCATTCAAGAAGATCAGCGTGCCTTTGACCGCGCCTGACGGTGACACCAATCAGAAGATTGAATTCCTCGCCATGGGCCAACAAGTCGTCGTGCATGGTGTTCATCCCGTCACTCACGAGATGTATCAGTGGAGCGGCGGCAATCCCGGCAACACCAAGCGCGCGGAATTGCCTGCGATCACGGTCGAAGAGGCGCGAGCGCTGGTCGAAGATATTGTCACCCTGACCGAGGCGCGGGGCTACCGGCGTGCCAGGAAGCCGGCGAGCAAGAACAAGAGCAGGAGCAGGAAGGTTAAGGGTAATGGACCTGCCGTTTCGGTCGATGCACCGAGCAGCATCGATCAGTGGGGCTAACTGCAAGCCAATATCATCGCCGGTCGTGCGCTGCACGACAGCATTTGCGATCTGTCCATCCGGTTGGTGATGAGCGGCATGTCCGGCGGTGCGGCGGTCAATATGCTGCGCGGGTTGATGGAGCAATCCGAGGCCCCGCGTAACGAACGCTGGCAGGCTCGGTACGAGGACATCCCGCGCGCAGTGAGTAGTGCGGAACGTTTGCCGCGTGAAAACGAGGAACGGGCGGCCACACCGCCGTTGGGTGCAGACCCACCTGAGTCGGTACCGGGGGTACCGCGGGTACCGGTTACCGCAGATGCGGGCCCGAACATACTGGATGATGCCTTTGCATACCTGAAGCGCTTCGTCAGTTATCCATCCGAGCATACGAGTGTTGCTCACGTTCTGTGGTGCGCCCACACCCATCTGATTGAAGCATTCGAGAGTACCGGGCGCCTCGCCTTCCTGTCGCCCGAGCCGGAGAGTGGCAAGACCCGAGCGCTGGAAGCGAGCGAGCCACTGGTAGCACGCCCGATCAGCACGGTGAACGCGTCGGCGGCTTACCTGTTTCGCAAGGCCGGTGATGACGCTGGTCCGCCAACGGTCTTGTTTGACGAGATCGACACTATCTTCGGCGCGAAGGCCAAGGAACACGAAGACATCCGGGGCTTTATCAATGCCGGTCATCGGCGCGGCGCCACCTACGGGCGCTGTGTTGTGCATGGCAACACCGTAATGACGGAAGAGGTCCCGGTCTACTCAGCCGTGGCAATGGCCGGCCTTGGTTGGTTGCCTGACACGCTACTGTCGCGCTCGATTATCATTCGCATGCGACGCCGTCTGAAAACTGAAACGGTCGAACCATTCCGGCAGCGCATCCATGTTCGGGAAGGGCAGGCAATTGGTCGACGTTTGGTGGTGTGGGCCAAGTCCGTGCTCAAGGACGCCAAGCCGCACGCCCTGAGATGCCCGCAGGTGTTGAGGACCGGCAGGCCGACGCGTGGGAGCCGTTGCTGGTGGTAGCTGATCTGGCGGGCGATGAGTGGCCACAGAAGGCCCGAGAGGCCGCCGTGGCGCTTGTGACGGTCGCCCGGGAGACACCCGTCAGCCTCAACCTCCGGCTACTGGAAGACCTGCGCACGGTGTTTCTCAGCAGGCTGGTTGCCATCGAGCAGGCGCAGCCTCATGGTCTGAGCACCAAGACAATGCTGGATGATCTCTGCGCACTGGAGGACAGTCCGTGGCAGACGATCAACAAGGGCGAGAGGCTCTCGCCTGATCAGTTGAGCCGTCGCCTCCGCGACTACAGCGTGAAGCGCACCAACCTGCGGCTTACGCCCGGTGTGCGAGAGCAGACCAAGGGCTATCCCATAGCTCCACTCGCCGATGCATGGCGGCGCTATCTCTCTCTTATCCCCTGTGACGCGGTACCCCCGGTAACCCCGGTAACCAAGCCAGCACTCGAAAGCTACTTCGAGATCGCACTGGGTACCGAGGGTACCGAGGTTACCTTGCCACAGGAGGAAAGAGAGGGAAGCCCGCAGCTAGACACAACCCGGGTCGAGCAGCTGGCCAAGTGGTGGCGCAAGCGGATGGGGCAGTTGCTGGGCGAGTTAATTCCGGGCTTGGCCGAGGAGCAGGCCAAGAAGGAATTACGCGAAACGCTAGCCAACGAGGTGCCGGACACCGAACTCGATACCGAGGTTGTCCGAATTGTGAAGGCGGCAAACAAGCCCAAAGCCGAACGGGTGACGTCATAGGTAGCCCGATGACGCCCGATAAGCGGTCCGAGCGGTCGTTGATGCAGGTGGTGGTATCAGCCGCACCAGGAGGTCGAGCAATGATCGCCGAGGCAGCCTTATCATGGCGGTTGCGGCTCGCCGATGGGCAGTTGTCGTTCAGCACGATCTCGCGTGTCGCCCCCGCCAACGGCAAGCTTAGGCGACGAAATGATCGCGATGCGTAAGGTGGGTTGCACACGGCGGGCAAGACCGGCGCGGTCAAGCAGGGAGCGACAGGGTAACAAAAGCGGACACCGCGATGGGTAAGCGATCCAACTTCGAGCGCCGTGAGGCTGATTTCTACCCGACGCCACGGGCAGCGGTGGTGCCGCTGATTCCGTACCTGCACGGCGTCCGTACCTTCGCCGAGCCCTGTGCCGGCGACGGGAACTTGGTGCGCCATCTCGAAGGGTTTGGTCTGCGGAGTGTCTATGCTGGCGATATCAGGACCGGCGAGGATGCGCTGGAACTTGATCATTACGGCGCGGCTGACGCTATCATCACGAACCCACCTTACACCCGCGATTTGATGCACAGGCTGATCGCGCACTTCCAGCGCATTGCGCCAACCTGGCTGTTATTGGATTCGGACTGGGCGTCGACGCGGCAGGCGGTGCCGTTCCTGCTCCACTGTTCAGACATCGTAGCAATCGGCCGCGTGAAATGGATTGAGGGGTCGAAACATACCGGGAAGGATAACCACGCCTGGTACCGGTTCGATGCCCTGCACAGCAACGGGCCTGTCTTTCACGGACGCGACCAGTGCGAGGTTTTTCCTTTACGGCGCACCGGAGTGTGTGAGCAGTGCCGCAGGACTTACGCGCCACAGCGAGCAAGTTCGCGGTTCTGTTCGCAGACTTGCAGGCAGCGTGCCCATCGCAACAGGCTTAGCGTGACATCTAGCGTGACACTTGCGGCATCGGAATCCACGGAAGAGTTTCGCTACGTCGGGCATGCTGACGTTCCGAGATTCCGAGCAGAAGGCTGGGAACTCCTGCCTGCACTCGATGGAACGCACCACGGGGAGTATTCGGCATTGATGCGACGACGGGTCTAACAGATTGCAAGAACAGATCCGACACTGGAGGAGCGACACGATGGCTACTGAAAACCCGCATGTTCTGCTCGAAATGTCAGATGAACCTGACTGCCGTTTTGTTGCAGCTTGGCTCAGCAAAGCGGCGGAAGCTCAGACCTTTTGGTCACAGGCACTGCAAGATCCCCAATTTGATGACCATATTCAGCTTCTTCACGGCGACGGTATCGCCGATCTCGCAGCCGCGGCACTCGAGATCCTTGGAGAATTGGAACACCACCGTCACGTCGCTTCGCTCGATCTTTACCAACACGAAGATGGCCTGTTCAGCATTGAATTTGTAATGCTGGTGCAACTCGGGTTTTTCGTTGTTGGCGGTTCGAGCTACTGGATGGCGATTCCAGAAGCGGTGACGCTCACAGCGGTGAAGCAGGCGGCTTTGGATGTGCTATCAACGACAGAGGATTGGGATGGCCTCGAGATACTTCAACCCGAGCGTCAATTGCACACGTTGTCTGCTGAAGAAGCTAATGCCTGGCGATTGAGACTGATCATGATGCGCCGTTTCGGTACCGAGCGAAATCAAGGGTACGCGGACGGGCGGACCCAGCAGTAAGTCGCGGCACGAGACATTCGCCGCTCAGGACGAACTGCGTTATACTGGGTTTACACCCCAATGAGCCGGCCGGATGTCATTGAGCCAGAAACCAAAAGCCGAGGTGCTATCCCCCCGTAATGCGATGGCCTTGGACACGCTTGTCGGGGTGCGGGGGGAGATGGCAAGGCTCTATCGGCTCGGATTGAACGGGAAAATCCGGTCCGACGAAATGTCGCGGTTCATATATGCTTTGAAGGAAATCCGCGCCTGCATTGAGGCGGAGATGCTGACCGACGTTCAACAGCGACTGGCCTTGCTGTCGCGAAATATGGGCAACCACAATGGTCACCACGTCCTTCATCAACAGACTTTCTCACGCAGTTGACGTGATTGAGAACCGGAGCCAGCAGGGCCGTCCGTGGAAGGTCGTGACGGTTCGCCGTCGTTATGACGAGGATCCGGATGCTGCGCGAGATCGCCACTACGCGGCCCATCCCGAAGATCGGGGTGCGGATGTCGTGATCTTCGAGTTTTACGACGCGGCGGACGAGAGCTAAGATTGCTCCGCCGAGTGCGTCAGCGTGTGAGGAACCAGTAGTCGCCAGTTTCGCCACGACTCCTTTATTTCGTAAGTGCCGTGTTGTTCAGACGATTGAGCAGCCGGACAACTGCGGTCGGATGCCACGTGTCACCCCGAGGGGCCCGAATGCCCCGGGACTGCAACTCATCTGCAATGCTCCGCACCGATGTGACCCCTGAGCGCTTAATGTCGTCAACGATGCCCCGCAGGTCGGCGGCGCGTTGGGCGGCCTTGGCTTTGATGGACGCAACGGCGTCCGCATTGCCAACCTGTTTGCCACGGAGCGCTCGCGCCCCATTGGGGTTGCCTAGCTTCACGCCACGGGCCTTTGCAGCAGCTAACGCGTTCTTGGTTCGCTCACTGATCAAGCCCGCCTCCAACTCCGCTACAGCGGCCATCTGCGTAAGCAGGAAGCGTCCCATAGGCCCAGGCGGGACGTTGGGAAGGTCGCAGAAGACAAGGTCCACGTCGCTTGCCACGAGGGACCGCAGTAGGTCCACGTTGCGGGTCAGACGGTCCAGCTTCGCAAATACTAGCTTGGCCTTGAGGGCCTTGGCGTGTGCGAGGGCGGCTGCGAGCTTGGGGCGATCTGACCGCCTACCGCTCTCAGTCTCGACGTACTCAGCGGCGACGGTCCAACGGCCACCATTCAGATAACGTTCAACGGCCTGCCGCTGGGCCTCTATGCCAAGCCCGCTCTTGCCCTGTTTGTCGGTGGAGACGCGTAGGTAGGAGATAAATTTTCTCTCAGTCATGACCAAAAGCCCCAAAACACGATTTGATGTAACGCCCGTTAGATCAATTTGAGTCAGGCCTTCCTAAGTTGCAATTGGAATTACAGCGCTCTCGTTGATTGCCCACTCATTGCTCGCGCTGCAGCTCATACGTCCTTTATCCGTACGAAGACCGCATAGCGGCGATGGAGAGCGTGCTGCGTGACATCAGGCGCTCAGCGCATCACGGATGCCTCGGGAAACGCTCAGAGGGGCGGGCGGCGAGGCGGGGGAGGAGACCCCGGGGGCGGTGATGCGGGATTGAATCGCGTCAGGTACCGGTACCGGTTACTGCTACATATTTTCGCGCTCGCATGCAGGTCGGTGCGGGCGCGGGGTTAAACAGTGGTTTCCGGTCGAAGCGCTTCCAATAGCTAATGCTACACCTCGATGACTATCGCGTCACGCATATCTACCGCCGCATCGCCGGCGAATGGTATCTCGTCCATCGTCACGCCGATTTCCCACCCTCCGATCAGCGCGCCCAGGGCTTGCACTTGGTCGGACGGGATGAAGAGCTGGACGAGCGTGGAGCTGGCGCAATGGGGACTGTTAGGTAAGCGGGCCGGGCGGCTTGAGACATTCATAGTCGCCCCTCAGTACGTGTGCTAGGCGTTGCCGTAGGCGGCCTTTTCAAAAGCCTCGTAAATGGCGCGATTACCTTCAAGGACGGCAAGGTGCAACAGGGCAATTTCGACGATTTTCCGTTGGTCCGGATCGACGAATCTCCTGGTGTGACGAACGTCTACATCGTGCCTCCCGGACCCGACACGCCGCCGAGCGGTGTCGGCGAGCCGGGCCTGCCGCCCTTTGCGCCGGCGCTGATCAACGCGATCTACGCCGCGACCGGCAAGCGCATCCGCGTACTGCCGATCGGCAAGCAATTGGAGGCGTGAAGGGAACGTTACACCGCGCGCGCCGTTTTCCCGGTCTGAGAGGAGTCAGATCGATGAAACCCAGCTCAACGGCGCTCGCGGTGTCGCTACTGTCGAGCCTGCTTCTACTGAATGCACAGGCGGCGACCGCTCAAACGACGTCGCCGCTGAGCACGACCGCAACGAGACCGGCAACGACACCGCCGGGGCAAACCTCCATTCCAAACGAAAGCCCGCCGGCCACGACCACTCAGACCACCGGCGAAGCCAGTCGCGATCCCATGGTCAAAAAAATGAACGAGGACGAGAAGCAGAAGGTCGACACCAAGGGTAAATAGTCTGAAGGCTGGTCGGCTAGAGGCGCTGAAATTCCCGCGGACACGTTCGCCGCGCACTCGAACTCATTTGCTTGCCGCCTTGATGCTGATCCGTGTTTCGTCGACAAAACTCTTGATGTCTTGACCGGGCCGGCGGAACAGGTTGCGTTCGACAACGAGCGA
>Ga0157380_10004100_pt1 | contig 10065 bp, 15 predicted proteins | sample S35metaG_FD_119757 | JGI IMG/M metagenome (GOLD analysis project Ga0157380, IMG submission 119757) | Switchgrass rhizosphere microbial communities from Kellogg Biological Station, Michigan, USA - S3-5 metaG | ecosystem: Host-associated > Plants > Roots > Rhizosphere > Soil | place: USA...
AGCCTGACCGCGCGAGCGCAATGCGGGGCAGCCGTCTCGATGAACATCAGCCAGAACGTCGCGAACGGGATTTCGGTCAGGATTTGCTGCGCGACCTCACCGACCAGCGCGCCCTGCATATTGTAGCCGTAGGAGCGGATGGAATACTGAAGCGCGGGCGTCGTGACCTCAGCGGCGGTCTTGAGGTCAACGTAGTCGCCTGAGGCGGTTGGGATAACGTCAGGGCGAACCTTGATCCACAGCCCCGTCTCCGCGTCCTTGACGAAGCCCGAGACTTCGACCTCGCCTTCCAAGATGCCGGTCTGCACCCACGGGTCAGCCTGCATCGACCACGCCATCATCTTGATCGCGTCGAGTTCTTTCGCGGTGACGATGGACAGCCCCTTCGCCTCCTGCTCCGCATTCCACTTCTTGCAGACCTCCGCGTTGTTATTCCACGGCTTTTCCTCAGCGGTTTTCTTGTCGCGGTAGGTCAGCTTCTGCTGGATGAATTTCCGGCTGAAGCCATCCTCACCGAGGAACAGGTGATGCGCGGCTGAGCCGAGGATCATCGCGCGGGAGGTCGGGCGCTCGATGCGCTTCGGGTTCTCAGCCCAGAAGGCAAACATATGCGCGCGCGACTTCGACCAGCACGTCCTGAGGTCGGTCGATGACACGGCGGGTCCATCGCACATGCCAGCCGAATGATATCGCTCGATGGGAATGCCTGAGTACCAACCCGGCTTCGAGATAGGCTTGCCGTTCCACTTGGTGATTTTCAATTCCGCCTCCGTTGAAATGGTGGGGAGAGAAGCCCGACAGCCTCCCTCCCCCGCGCTTGCGCGCGCTCACGGCTGGGGAGCAGGACCATGACGACCGTACCCAGCCGAAGAAATCAGGAGGCGTGAGGTCAACCCCCCACGCCTCCGCAAGGTCCGCTCCCGCCAACTAGCACGCACCAGCAGCGGACCCTGAGCCTCAGGCGGCGACCGCCAACTCTCGCCACTCTGCTTTCGGCAGTTCGATGATCTTCGCGCCGTGGCGCTCCATCGCCGTTGCGTCGTCGTAGTCCTCGACGTCCTGAGCGGCGCGGGTGACGGCGTTGTACAATCCGAAGCGGGTCAGGCTGCCGCCCTCGATCAGATGCTTCAGGATGGAAGTGCCGGTCCCGTCGCTCAGCCCGAATTTCGAGGTGGTCAGCTTCACGACCTTGATCGGGTCGCCCTCGATCACGTCAGTCTGCGTCTCGCTGATCTTGTTGCAGAGCGCGTCGAACTTGGCGCGGTCGAATGCCGCCCTCACCACGTCCCCGACTTGCGCCCATGTTGCCGCGTCGGTCTTGCGCCGCGTCTCGTCAGAGAGAATGGCGTAGACATCCTCGTCGGCAATCGCGTGACGCTTGCCAACGTGATACTTGCGAACGCTGCGCTCACCGAAGGTCGCGAGGTTTGAGCAGAAGCCGTCATAGACCCCGCCGAGAAGGCTCAGCGCGCCATGCCCGACTTCCGAGTTGGAGGCGGTGATGGCGGGCGCGAGTTTCCGCAGGATTTTGTGCTGACCGTCGCCAAACTTTCCGCCGATGGCTTCCAGTTCGCGAACCACGTTCTGATCGACCAGCTTGAGGTACATGCGGCTCTCGGTCAGTTGGCTCGACATCAGCGCCAGCCCCATCTCGCGGGCGGCGGTGAGGACCGGGACCGCGAAGTCCTCGTTCTCCATCGGCATGTAGGCGGGCGAGAGGAAGGCGCGGGCGTTGCCGTCCAAGCCGCGAACCATCCGCTCAGCCGGATATTTCCGAAACCAAGTGTTGACGTTGTTTGCCAGCAGGCGCGGGTCCTCAGCCTTCATCTTGTCGTAGTATTTTTTCGGGATGTCGAAGTGGGTGGCAATCTGATCATGGGCAATCTTGTTGATGCCCATCTTCTCACGGTCAGCGAGGATTAGTTCATTGCCTTCAGTCATTTCCAGCTTCGAGGTCGAGATGACAACGTCGCGTTTCGACTGAGCGCGGCGGGTGATTTCGGCGTCGAGTTGTTCTAGCGAAAGTCCGGTCTTCATGGTTTCTGCTCCTTGTAACGCCGGGTCGGCGCAGTCAGAGCTTGTACCACGCGCCCCGCTGATTTGCCAAGCCCTGCTTTGATTTATTTTCAGAAGCGGTGTAGGGGGAGAGGGAGCGGAATTCGAGAAGGGACCACGATGGCGAAGAAGAAGCCGGATCAGGCGATCAAGAAGATCAAGGAGACGCGCGGGCTGGCCGTGCGGGTGGCTGAGGCGTGCGGCATCGCCCGCAACGCCGTCTACCAATGGGAGAAGGTCCCGGTCGAGCGCGTGCATACCGTTGCGCCCATTCTGGAAATGTCCCCGGAGGAAATCCGCCCCGACATCTTCCGGGTGCCTGCGTGAATTGGAGTGGCGCGGCTGACCGGCTGCTGATCGAACTCTGGGAGAGGGGGCTGACGATGGAAAGGATGGCTGAGGCGATGACGGCAGCCGGTCACCCAGTCGATACCCGAAGCGCCATCTCAGGTCGGATGGGTCGGCTCAGGAAACAGGGCGTGGTGTTCAGCGAGCGCGAGCCGCACCGCTTCACCAAGCCTGCGGAGCCGAAGCCGCCGAAGGTCAGGCTGCCCCCGAAGCCGAAGCAGCCAAGGGGCACCGTCACCCATGACAACGGGGTCGACTACCTCGCCAACCATGACGGATGCAAAGCCGTCCTCGACAGTCGGGGCGGGCGGTATAACCTTCGAAAGTGCTGCGGGAAAACCCGCGAGGCAGGGACGCCGTATTGCTCGGGGCATCTCACCGCGTATCAAAATCCGGGCGTCAGGAAATCACATGGCTAAATCAGCGAAAACCGTCGAGGTCGAAATCACCAAGCGGGATGCGGAGGCGTTCGTCGGCGGCATCCTCGCGCACTTCGAAAACATCGAGAGCGCGAAGGGCACCTACATGCAGGCGGCTCGCTCTGAGCGCGAGGGCATGCAGGCAATCTATGAGGGGCTGGCGGCGAAGGGCATTCCTCAGAAAGTCGCCAAGCTGGAAATCCAGATTGTCAGGACCATCGAGCGGCTGAAGGGGTTGTACTCCGACCTCGAAGCCGAGGACCAGAAGATGCTCGACAAGCTGGCGCGCGCTCAGGCTGACGCGGAGCAGATGAGCCTGTTCGGCATCGACGCGCTGCCGAAGAAGAAGCGGGAGCCGAAGGCGAAGGTGACGAAGCTATCGGTCGTGCCCAACGGCAACGGTGAGCATGCGTCAGACGAACTCGCAGCCGAGGGTGCAGCGTAGCTGGGAGCGGCGGCTGTCTCAGGAGGCAGTCGCCACCCTCATTTTCAACCGGGAGAAATTAACATGGCTGAGAAAAAGATGGGTCCGCGCGAGGCTGAGCTTCGGGCGATGCGTGAGAAGCGCGAGGATGAGCGGGTCAGGGATAACAAGGCGAAGATTGACCGGACGACGAAGTTCAAGACGAAGGGCATCGGCAAGAAGGTCCTGAGCCTCAAGGGTAGCAAGGGGAGAGGCGGATGATCATTACGCTGTCAGACTACTGGCGTGAGAAGGCTATCGAGGTCGGCAAGCAGCGTCAGGCGTCTGCGATTGCGCGCAACGCCGTTCGCTATGGCGTCGGTGAGAACCTTGAGAGCTATCACATCAGCGGAGCGAATGGAGAGGCTGGGGTCGCGAAGCACTTCCGGCTGCCGTGGGACTACACGAAGATTGGCGGCATCGACGTTGGCGGGCTGATTGAAGTGCGCTCGCGGCCAATCGGCAATGACCTCCCCTTTCGCCCCAAGGACCATCCCAAGCGCGCGCTGCCGTATGTCTTGGTCTGGATGAAGCCTGACTACAGCAGCATGGAGTTGAAGGGCTGGCTCTACGGTCATGAGTGCATGCACGAAGATGGCAGCGAGCTTCACAAGCAGCGTTGGAATGCGAAGTCTGGGTGCTGGTACAACCCGCCACCCTATCGCCCGCTCGATGAGTTGATGGCTCTCGTAGACGCTCAGCGAGACAAGGTGGCGTGACGCAACTCTGAGCGCAGAACTCCGCTGCGCTCCATGATGCGACACCCGCATCTCTTGAGGAGACTACCGCGATGAAGAAGTTTCTACTTTCCTGCGTTGCACTGGCCGCACTGACCATGCCTGCCAGCGCGTCCATTACTTTCGAGAGCAATCTGAGCGGCACCGGCGACAACGTCATTTTCAACTCGCTGAGCGGCAATGTCGCGCTGGGTAGTTTGAACGGCCAGCATCAGGGCATCATCGAGTTCAGGGCGCTCGATGTGAATACCTTCCAAGCCGCATCGAACGGGAACGACATCAAGATCAACGGCACGAACAATCTCCAGATTGAAGCGCATGACCAGACTAACTCGTTTCTGATCGGCACCACCACGCAGGTTTTCTCCGTGACCGGCGATGGCAACCTGTTCGCGTTCGTGCGTGCCGTCGATAAGTTCGGAGTTGAGGAGCCTCTCTTCAGCTTCGACCTTGGCGCGCTCAAGAACGGGCAGAACGGCTTCACGTTCAGAGCCAGCGACGGTGAGGTCATGACGCGCCTGACCCTGCTGGATCAGGGCGGCACGATCACGAACTTCGAGCATTACCGGCTCGACGTTGGCGTGGTGCCGCTGGCTGCGGTGCCTGAGGCATCGACGTGGGCGATGATGCTGCTGGGCTTCGTTGGCGTGGGCACGATTGCCTATCGCAAGCGCCGCAAGGAGGGTCACGCTTTCCGCGTTGCCTGATTGGCTCCCAACAATGGTGGCGGCGGCACTCGCCGCCTTCATCGTTGGATGGATTGCTGGCTACCTCTATGACGAATGGAGAAACCGATGAGTGACGTAGGCTATCGCATCGCTGGGATCACGGTCCCCGGCGTGTGCAAGGCGATGGGCGTCGAGCCGACCAAGGACATGATGTGGTCGGTCGGCTTGGTCATCGTCAACAAGTTCAAGCAGACCTACGGCGCGCTGCCGCCGAAGGACTTGCGGCAGAAAACCTATACCGAAGGCGTGCATTGCTTCGCAATCTATCCTGAGCATATGCGCGAGGTGATCGAGAGTGCGATCAGAACGTACGGCGGTGAGAAGGCGAGACAGGGCGACCTTTTCACATGACCTTCAGCGGCAACGTCCTCGCGCTCGACATCGCAACGGTGACCGGATGGGCTTATGGCTCACCCGGCTCCGTCCCGACCTTCGGCAGCATCAGGTTCGGCAAGCCGGGAGGCTCACGCGCTGCTGCGTATCGCGCGTTCAGCAAGTGGCTGGAGAAGGAGTGGAATGTTCGTGACGCGCAGCCCGACCTGATCGTCTACGAAAGCCCTGCGGTGCCGTCGATCATGAGCGGCAAGACCAACATCGACACCATCCGATTGCTGATCGGGCTGGTCGAATATCTCGAAGGCTGGTGCTACGAGAACTTCGAGCTGCGCGAGGCAACGGTGAGCCAAGTGCGCGCGCACTTTCTCGGTCGCAACATGAAATCAGCAATCGCCAAGCCGATGACGATGGCGCGCTGCGTTGAACTGGGATGGAAGGTGACGAACACCGATGAGGCTGACGCATGCGCGCTGTGGGACTACCAGTGCCGCTTCCTGCGTCCTGACCTCGCGAGCAAGACCGCGCCGATATTCTCCAAGGCGCTGATCAGGTGAATAGCGGGGACTTGTCCCTCAGGACAGCTTGACCCTCCCATTGTGATTTGCGGGCTGAGCGCACGCTACATGTAGTAGCGGGAAAAAATTGATCGCGAAATGTGGAGAGTGGGCTTGCCAACTCACCCTGAGTTGGATCAGGCTGACCGAAGTGCGAAGGGGTGAGTCCCGCGAAAGACCCACCCCTTCTAATCAGAGCCTTGATGCAACAAGGGCTGATGCGCTGCCGGAAAACTACTCTGTTCCGCAGCCTCCATCAATCCCCGACCTTCGTCAAGCGTTCCTGAGCGACGGGATGTCCGCGCGCTGATCAGGCGTGTCCACTCCGACTACCCCCTGAACTCGACCAACGCCCTCGCGGGCGAACGCGGACCCATGTCCAAATTCCATCGGGTCACAGCGTCGTAATAAGTAGTAGTTCAGGAAAGGTAAGTGGTTGTTTTCTAAGACCTTCCCTTTCCTGATCTACCACTTGAGAGACTGAGAGACTGGTGGTTGCGCGCGCGAGGCGTGCAGTCAGAACGGGTGAGGCGGTGAGATGGCAAGCGAGGCGACTGACAGAACCTACCGGGCGGCTCAGGGTCGCTGGAAAGAAATTCTGGAGACGCTGTGCGTCCCGCCCAAAGTCTTAGACGGGAAACACCATCCCTGCCCGATGTGCGGCGGCAAGGACCGCTTCCGGTTCACCGACCGCAGCGGCGAGGGCGACTACTTCTGCTCAGGATGCGGAGCCGGGAAGGGGATGCTGCTGCTCATGGGCATGACCGGCTGGGACTTCAGGCGCGCCGCGACCGCCGTAGACGGAGTTGTTGGCAACCTACCGAGTACAAAACCAGCACGAACAGGGGGTGCCGTTCCGGCAAGCATCTCTGACCTCAGGCGTCTATGGGCGCGCGGAGTTTTCCTTGGGGACAATTCCGTGGCTGACCGCTACCTCGCCTCGCGCGGGATCAAGCCGGTTCGTCACGCGGCGCTGAAGTGGGTCGCTTCGCTGAACCACGCGCCGACGAAAACAATGATGCCAGCGTTGCTCGCGCAGTTCTCTGACGCTGACGGCAAGCCGAAGCAAATCCACCGGACCTACCTGACCGACGAGGGGCGCAAGGCTCCGGTCGAGCCGTGCCGGATGTTCATGCCGGGACCGATGCCGAAGGGCGGGGCAATCAGGCTGGGCGCGGCGGCTGAGGTCATGGGCATCGCTGAGGGTATCGAGACCGCGCTGTCAGCGAGCCAGCTTCACAATATCCCGGTCTGGGCGACGACCACGCAGGGGCTGATGCGCGAGTGGCAGCCGCCCGAAGTTGCCAAGCTGATCTTGGTTTTCGGAGATAATGATGGTAGCTTCGTCGGGCAGGCAGCGGCTCATGCGCTGGCGCAACGGCTGATCGAAGAGGCTCAGCGCAACAAGGTCGAGCGCGAAGTCGAAGTGTATATCCCGCCCCGGAAAGGAACAGACTGGAATGACGCCCTCACCCATCCATGACGGAGAGCATCGCGCTCACGTCACCCGCCCCGACCACGGCTACAAGGAGTTCAGCCGCACCAGCAGCGGCGGGGTCATCTACTTCAATCCGGCTGCGCCGCTCGAAAGGCGATGGTTCATCGAGCATGAGCATTTCGGGAATAAGTATTTCTCGAAGCGCGAGGACATCCTGACGTGGACGGTCGAGCAGATGCAGGCGCGGTTCAAGGCGGGGACAGTGCGGTGAGAATTCCATCGCCGCTCAGCACGCTAAAAATGATCGGGCTGATCTTCTTCGCCTTCAGCGCAATCCTCCTGATCTGGACGGTCGCAGCGATGCGGGCGACGGCGTTCGCGATGCTCAGGCTGCAACGATGGTGGAAGGGAGCGCATAAATGATGATTGCTGACGCAGAGTACTGGCATCAGCGGTGCCGGAAGCTGGAGAAGGATGTGACCCGGCTGCGCCGCGCGGTGCATCAGGCAATCGACCATCTCGAAGCGAACGACCTCACCGAAGAGGCGAATGACATTCGAGAGTTGGAGGAGATGGAAGATGCATGAGCTTCGCGAGGATCAGAACGACGCGCTCGAAAGGCTGAGGGCGAAGATTGGAGAGGGTCACAAGCGCATCTGCATGCAGGCTCCGACCGGCTTCGGCAAGACGGTTCTCGCAGGCGCGATCACCCGCAACGCACGCGCCAAGGGCAAGAAGGTGCTGTTCACGGTCCCGGCGATCAGCCTGATCGATCAGACCGTCAGGATGTTCTACGCGCAGGGCATCAGCGAGGTCGGTGTCATCCAAGCCTACCACGCCATGACCGACTGGTCGAAGCCGGTTCAGATTGCCTCAGTGCAGACGCTCATGAAGCGCGACCGATTGCCTGAGGCTGACATCGTGATGATTGACGAGACGCATAGCTGGTTCACCGCCTACGCGACTTGGCTGTCGCATGATGGTTTCCAATGTCCGGTGATCGGGCTGAGCGCAACGCCTTGGACGAAGGGGCTGGGCGATGTCTACAAGGGACCTTGGACGGTCGGTGAAGGCGAGAAGCGCGAGCAATGCCACATCATCGCGTCAACGATTGCCGACCTGATCGAGGCTGGGCATCTCAGCGACTTCAGGGTCTACGCCCCGACGCATCCTGACCTCAGCGAAGTGAAAACGGTCGCGGGCGATTATCAGAAGGACCAACTCTCGAAGAAGATGCAGGACGGCGCGCTGGTCGCGGATGCGGTCGATACATGGAAGCGGCTATGGGGGAAGGACAAGACGCTCTGCTTCGCGGTTGATCGCGCTCACGCCAAGACGTTGCAGATGAAGTTCGAAGCCTCAGGCGTGCCCTGCGGCTATCAGGACGCCTTCACCAAGGATGACGAGCGCGACAAGATCAGGCGCGACTTCCATTCGGGCGCGATCAAGGTGGTGTGCAATGTCGGCACGCTGACGACCGGCATCGACTGGGACGTGCGGTGCATCTCGATGTGCCGACCGACCAAGAGCGACATGCTGTTCGTGCAGATCATCGGGCGCGGGCTTCGAACGGCACCGGGGAAGGATCACTGTCTGATCCTCGATCACAGCGACAACCATCAGCGGCTGGGCTTCGTCACCGACATCGACGCCAGCTACATCAAGCTGAAGGAGGGCAAGACGCCTGCGGGCGGTGACCGCACCGACAGCATCAGGCTGCCGAAGGAGTGCCCGAAGTGCGCCTACCTCAGATCACCGCGCATCTCGACGTGCCCTCAGTGCGGCTTCAAGGCTGAGATGGTCAGCAGCATCAAGGCGGATGAGGGTGAGCTTCGCGAGTTGAAGCGCAAGCCGAAGGTGGTCGAGGAAATGGACCGCGCGGTGTTCTATGCGGAGTTGAAGGCTCACGCGCTCATGCGCGGCTTCAACAGCGGATGGGTCAGCCACAAGTACCGCGAGAAGCACGGCAACTGGCCGCCCCCTCAGTTCAAGAGCCTGCAAGCCGCCGGGACCATCTCGGAGTACACGCGGGGCTTCATCAAGAGCCGCAACATCGCATGGGCGAAGGGGACGGCGAAAGCCGATACCAAGCTGGCGCTCGCTGAGGATGAGGCGGGGCGGCGATACGAGGAAAGGATGCGGCGATGAGCCTCGCTCGATACCTCGATGAGCCGCCGTGGCATGAAGCCCTGATCAACCTGATCGACGCGATGTCTGCCTTCATCAAGGTGGATGTCCAGTACGGCGAGAGCTTTCTGCGCGAGGGCGCGATCAGTCGGGAGGACTTCGACAAGGGGATGGTCGAGACGCGGCAGATGCAAGCGCTGCTGCGGAAGCTGAGGGAGTTCGAAGTGGACCCGACGCTGGAAGGGCTGCTCAGATGAGCGACACCGACCGGCTCGCTGAGGTCAACGGCAGCATCGCTGCGCTCAAGGCGCGGATGCGCGAGTACTGGTCGCTGCGTGAGATGAAGCGCGAGCGGATCATGCGGACGTTTCCCTGCGGTCACATTGAGGTCAACGGCTACACCAAGCTGATCGTGAAGCAGTGGACGCCTGACGGAGCCGAGGCGAGGCACGCCCTCTACCCGGAGTTCGATGAGTTCAATCGGAAGTGGGCACCAGTGAACGACGAGATGCGAATTCTGAAGGCTGAGGCGAAGGCTCTGGAACAGGCGATCACCGCAGCCGCGAAGCAGGCGCAACGCGAAGCGAGAGGGAGGTTGCTGTGAGGTTTGAGCCGATGCCAAGCACCGTACCCAACATGCGGATATGGATGGCGGCGAGCCACGGCTATTCGTTCTGCATCAGTGAGGAGTTGGAGACGGGCGACCCGGAGTGGTCAGGCTTCAACGCAAGCTGGAAGAACGCGCGCACGGACATGCGTCCCGGCAAGAAGATGGCGAACATGATCGACGGCGGTCCTTGGAAGCGGTTCGCTGAGGCTGAGCGCGCATGCGAGGCGACCCTCAAGCAGTTGAGGCAGAA
>Ga0157380_10004101_pt1 | contig 10064 bp, 8 predicted proteins | sample S35metaG_FD_119757 | JGI IMG/M metagenome (GOLD analysis project Ga0157380, IMG submission 119757) | Switchgrass rhizosphere microbial communities from Kellogg Biological Station, Michigan, USA - S3-5 metaG | ecosystem: Host-associated > Plants > Roots > Rhizosphere > Soil | place: USA: Michigan...
ACTTGATCTGCAGGCTCGGATCGGCGAGCACGAGCTCCTCGAACGCCGCGATGTTGCCTCCGTGGTCGTCCTGGCCGCCGAGCTCCTTCGGGAACGCCTTGTGCACGGCACCCGACTCGACGAGGCGCTTGAGCTGCCCGAGCACGCGCTCGCGGTGCTCGTCCATCGGCTGGCCGTCGATGCGCTGGTACTCGGGCTCCGCCGCGCGGGCGCGAGCGGCGAGCCGGATCTCGGGCCACGTGCCGAGCAGCTGACGTGCGAGCTGCTCGACGTCGATGCGCGGCGAGGCGGGCTGCGGCGCTGCGGGCGGGGCCTGGACGGGCGCCGCGGAACGGTCGCGCGACGGCGTCGCGGGAACGGTCGCGGCGGTCGTGTCGCCGGTCGTCTTCGAGGAGGTGCGGGATGCCGTGTCAACCATCGTCGGTTCTGTCCTTCGCTGTTCGGCGGGCTGCCGTTCCACGCTAGGACGCCCTCACGGGGGCCGGAAACGAGGCGTCCGGCGCCTACAAACGGCGTGCGGGACCCCTCGGACGGGGCTGTCGGGACCCTACAAAGGCGCATCGAGGCTGCGTTGCAGTGTCCACAAGCGGGCGTCGCGGCATCCGTGCACCCGCTTCACGACGATGAGCGGATGCCGCGGCATCCGCACATCGAATCGCGAGTCAGTTGCGGAAGAAGGCGCTCGCCCGGCGCGTCCAGAGCAGCGCGATGATCACGAGCGAGATCGCGACGCCGAAGTACTCGCCGATCGCGCCGGCCGGATAGGCGATCGCGAGGAAGATCGAGCTCATGATCGAGAGCGCCTCGAAGATGGTGATCACGATGCGCGCGCCGCTGCTGCCCCGCATGAGGCCGACCGCCACCACGATCACCACGGCGCCGATGAGGATCGAGAAGATCGCGGTCGCGATGAGCTGGCTCGCGCCGCCGAACTGCTCGACGGTCGAGGCGATGCTCGTCTGGAACAGCAGGATCGTGCCGCCCAGGATGTCGAGTGCACCCGAGATCCAGGTCAGCACGGCGACGAGCGTCACGCCGCCCGGACGGTCGACGGAATTCGACATCGATGACTCCCCCACGTCGTCGGCGCCGCCAGGACGCGGCGCGCCTGGTGCGATGCTAGCGCTTGGCGCGCTCCTTGGCGCGGGCCGTCGCGTTGAAGAAGGCGCTCGCCGGGCGCGTCCAGAGCAGGATGAGCACGATCGCGGAGAGCGCGACGTTCGCCCACTCGCCCACCGGGTTGCCCATCCACGCGACCGCGAGGAACAGCGACTTGATGAGCGACAGCGCGCGAACGACGGTCACGATCATGCGGGCGACCCAGCTGCCCGTCCACAGGCCGAACGACAGCGCCACCACGATGGCGCCGAGGATCATCGACCCGATGGAGGCGGCCAGCACGCCCGCCGAGCCGCCGAACGCGGCATTCACCGTGGGATCGTTCGCCTGGAAGATCAGCAGGATGCCCGAGATGATGTCGTAGACGCCCGAGATGAACGCAACGACCGCGACGATCGAGACGACGACCGGCCGCTTGACTTCCACCGAATCCGACATGATGCGCACCCCATTCGCTCGGAGACGCGACCACTGCGTCCCGTGAGGCCGATGCTAGCGCGGGGGCGGATGCCGCGGCGAGGGCTCGCGGCATCCGCCACCCGATGATGGTCTCGACGGTGTCGGTGCGGGGTCGTCAGCGCTCGTAGCGCAGGCCGTGCCCGAAGCGGAACAGCGGGTCGGCGGTGTCGAACGGCACGTCGGGGCGGTTGGCCTCGACCGCGGCCATGCTCGAGGGCAGGTCGAACGGCAGGCGTCCCTTCGGCTCGGCCGCGCCGGTCAGCACGTCGAGCACGGCGCGCGGGTTCGCACCCCAGTTCGCCACGATCGCGGCGACCTCGTCGACGAACGGGGTGAGGATCGCCGGCCGGTCGAGGAACACGTCGACGACGGTGGGCACGGATGCCGCGACCGCGCGCACGTGCGCGACGAAGGCCTCGGCGAAGTCGAGCGAGCCCGCGTGGAAGAAGTTCTCGAACACCGTCGGGCGCTCCTCCCAGGGCGCCTGGACGCGCAGGATCGCGACGTCCGCCTCCTCGGGGGTCGCGACCACGGTGCCGTACTCGGCGGCGAGCTCGGCGTCGACGCCCTCGACGTAGAGCCTGAGACCCGGGGCGAGCGGGAGCGTGCGCGCACCGGCATCCGTCACCGAGTTCGTGAGCAGCGTGATCGACGCGCGCTGCGCCGCCTCGCCGGCGGCCACGAACTCGGGCGAGCCGACGACCTGCTTCGCGCGCTCGACGTCGACGAACGGGCGGTCGAAGAGGCCGAGCACGAACTTCTCGCGCAGCAGGCGGCGCGCGGAGACGTCGAGGCGCTCCTCCGCGACCTCGCCCGAGTGCACCAGGTCGATGAGCAGTTCGGGGATCGCTTCGCCGCCGAACTGGTCGACGCCGGCTTCGAGCACCTTCACCATGCGCTCGCGGGTCGAGAGGTGCTCGACGCCCCACGCGCGTGCCGGGAAGGGCTGGCCGAGGATCTCGGAGTCCGAGAGGAGGCCCCAGTCGGTGCACACGATGCCGTCGAACGCGTAGCGCTCGCGCAGGAGGCCGGTGATCACGGACTTGTTGAAGCCGAAGCCGACCTCCTCGTACTCGGTGCCGACCGGCATGCCGTAGTACGGCATGATCTGGCTCGTGCCCGCGTCGAACGCCGCCTCGAAGGGCTGCAGGTGGGTCTCGAAGGCGCCGCCCGGGTACACCTGCTCGCGGCCGTGCGCGAAGTGCGGGTCCTCGCCGTCGAGCTGGGGGCCGCCGCCCGGGAAGTGCTTCGTCATGGTCGCGACCGAGTCGGGCCCGAGCTCGGCGCCCTGGAAGCCGCGGATGTACGCCGCGCCGAGTCGGCTCGTGAGGTCGGGATCCTCGCCGAAGGTCTGCAGCTGGCGCGACCAGCGCGGCTCGGTCGCGAGGTCGATCTGCGGGTGCAGCGCGACGCGGATGCCGACGGCGGTGTACTCCTGCCGGGCGATGTCGCCGAACCGCTCGACGACCGCCTCGTCGCCGATCGCCGCGAGTCCGAGCGTCTCGGGCCACACCGAGAAGGCGCCGGCCATGAGCCCCGCGAGCGGGTTGTCGCTGTAGGAGTGGCGCGGGTCGGTCGAGATCGTGACGGGGATGCCGAGGCGCGTGGCGGCCGCGAGCTCCTGGAGCCGGTTGTGCCACTCCGCCATGGCCTCGGCCGTCTTCGCCGCGGCGAGGATGTTGAAGTGGCTCATGAGCCGGCCGTTGACGTACTCGTCGGTCGCCGGCAGGCCGAACACCGGGTCGCCGTCGGACAGCGTGCCGTCCTCGTTCATCGCGATCATCGTCTGGAAGAAGAGGCCGGCTTTCTCCTCGAGCGTCATCTGCGAGAGCAGGATCTCGACGCGCTCGTCGACGGAGAGGCTCGCGTCGCGGTAGCGGGTGTCGAGGTCGCCGCCCGTGGTCGGGTCGATCGTGGTCGTCGGGCCCGCGACATCCGCCGCCTCGGTCGTGGTCGTCGGGTCGGCCTGCGCCGTCGTGTCGGTCATCCGCAGCACTCCTTCATGCTCCAGCCGGCACGTTCGCGTCCGGCATCCGGTTCATCATAAACCGAATGTCGCTTGGTTTTGAACCTCAGGCTGCGGGTTCGTCGGGCGCGAGGCCCTTGAAGTAGCGGCTCGCCTCCCCTGACCACAGCAGGAAGAGCAGGGCGATCGCGAGGAGGGCGCTGAGGATCTCGCTCGGGAGCATCGCCGGGTTGACGATGCCGAGCCAGATCGACTGCGCCAGCGAGAACACCTGCAGCACCGTCGCGGCGATGCGGGCCGTCGCGTATCCGCGCAGCAGGCCGAAGGCGATGACGATCATGGCCGCGCCGAGCAGCAGCGACACGATCGCGGCGGTCACGACGAGGCCGGCGCCGCCCGCCCGCTCGACGACCGCTGGATCGGCCTGCACGGCGAGCAGCATGATGCCCGCGATGACGTCGATGATGCCGGCGATGATGGAGAGGGCGGCCACGATCGTGACCCCGAGCGGCCGTTTCGTCGCGAACTGGTCTGACATGGCACTCCCTCGGTCGGGCGAACGGATGCCGCGGCGAACCGCGCTTGCGGCGATCCTAGCGGGCACCCGACGGCCGGGCTATGCCGCCGCGACCACTGCGAGGAGCGCCTCGCCGTAGGCCTCGCGTTTCTTCGCGCCGATGCCGGTGATGCCATCGAGCTCGCCGAGGTTCGCCGGCCGCGCCACCGCGACGGCGCGCAGCGTCGCGTCGCCGAACACGATGTAGGCCGGGACGCCCTGCTCGCGCGCCTCCCCCGCGCGCCAGGCGCGCAGCGCCTCGAAGAGCTCGGCCTGGGCGGGCTCGAGGTCGGCCGCGGCGGGGGCCGCCTTCGGACCGCGCGAGCGGGCCGCACGCTCGGGCTCGGTGCGGAGCATGACCGGGCGGCCACCCGACAGCACGTCGGACGCGGTATCGGTGATCGCGAGCGTGCCGTACTCGCCGTGCGTCTCGAGGAGACCCTGCGCGAGCAGCTGCCGCACGACGCCGCGCCACTGCTGGTCGCTGAGGTCTTCGCCGATCGACCAGGTCGCCAGGGCGTCGTGCCCGTACTGGCGCACGCGCGGGGTCTCCTTGCCGCGCAGGATGTCGATGAGGTGGCCCGCGCCGAAGCGCTGCCGCCGCTCGCGCTGCAGCCGGACGATCGTCGACATGAGCTTCTGCGCCGGGACCGTGCCGTCCCACGACGCGGGCGGTTCGAGGCAGGTGTCGCAGTTGCCGCAGGGCTCGCTGCGCTCGCCGAAGTAGGCGAGCAGGTTCTGGCGGCGGCACTGCACGGTCTCGCACAGGGCGAGCATCGCGTCGAGGTGCTGCGACATGCGGCGACGGTGCGCGAGGTCGCCGGGGCTCTCGTCGATCATGCGGCGCTGTTGCACCACGTCTTGGAGGCCGTAGGCCAGCCACGCCGTGGCCGGCGCACCGTCGCGGCCGGCGCGACCCGTCTCCTGGTAGTAGCCCTCGACCGACTTCGGCAGGTCGACGTGCGCGACGAACCTCACGTCGGGCTTGTCGATGCCCATGCCGAACGCGATGGTCGCGACCACGACGATGCCGTCTTCGCGCAGGAAGCGCTCCTGCGTGCGGCGCCGCAGGCCGGCCTCGAGTCCGGCGTGATACGGGAGGGCGTTCACGCCGTTCTGGGCGAGGAACGCGGCGATCTTCTCGGTGCTCGCGCGCGAGAGCGCGTAGACGATGCCCGAGACCGGGTGCCCCGAAGCATCCGTGCCCTCGCTGCGGATGAAGTCGAGGAGCTGGCGCCGCACCTCGAGCTTCGGCCCGATGCGGTACTGGATGTTGGGCCGGTCGAAGCTCGAGACGAAGTGCTTCGCGCCCTCGAGCGAGAGCCGGCTCGTGATCTCGCGATGGGTCGCCTCGGTGGCCGTGGCGGTGAGCGCGATGCGCGGCACGTCGGGCCAGCGCTCGGCGAGCTCGGAGAGGGCGAGGTAGTCGGGCCGGAAGTCATGGCCCCACTGCGACACGCAGTGCGCCTCGTCGATCGCGAACAGCGCGATGCGGCCGCCCTCGAGGAATCGCTTGACCGGCTCGGCGTTGAGGCGCTCGGGGGCGATGTAGAGCAGGTCGAGCTCGCCCGCGAGGTAGGCCCGTTCGACCGCGGTGCGCTCGGCGGGCAGCTGGCTCGAGTTGAGGTAGGCGGCCCGCACGCCGTTGCGCACGAGGGCGTCGACCTGGTCGTGCATGAGCGCGATGAGCGGCGAGACGACGATGCCCGTGCCCTCGCGCAGGAGCGCGGGGATCTGGTAGCAGAGGCTCTTGCCGCCGCCCGTGGGCATGAGCACGACGGCGTCGCCACCGCCGGCGACCTGCTCGATGATCGCCGCCTGCTCGCCGCGGAAGGCGTCGTACCCGAACACCGTGTGCAGCGCCTCGTCGGCGGTCGCGAAACGGGGCGGAGCGGGGCGCACGACGCGCGGCTCGGTCGCGGCGCGGCCCGGTGACGCGGCACCCGTCGGCGTGCCCCAGCCCTGTGCGGCGGCTGAAGGTCGCCCCTCGTCGGGGGGCGGCGGAGCCCACTCGTCGTCGGGCGGCGGGGCGAGCTCATCGGGATCCCAGGGGACCTCCTCGGGGCCGTGGGATTCCGCGTTCCAGCTCACCCGTCGAGTGTAACGAGCACCCACGACGGGTGAGCCGGAAGCCTCCCCGGCCCGGCGGCCGATGCCGAAGCCGGGCTGGGGAGGACGGGTTCAGGCGATCGGGCCGCTCCCGCCGATCACGCCCGACGGCGCACGACGAGCCAGGTGACGATCGCCGCCACGGCCGCGAGCAGCACGCCGCCGACGATCCAGAGCGCGTCGGTCGGCGCGGCCGAGGCCGCCTCCGCGGACTCCCCCGGCGCGTCGGACTCGTCGGCCGGCGCGGACGCCTCGGGCGCAGCGGCCGACGTGCCGCCGCAGGCGCCCGGCTCGTCGGATCCCTCCGCGAGCGCGATGCCGTCGACCGGCTGCCACGTGAACGCCCACGTGCCCGAGATCGGGTGTCCATCGGTCGAGACCACGCGCCACGTCACCGTGTACACGCCGGGCGCGCCCAGCTGGGCCTGCGTCGTGGCGACGGGCCCGTCGACCACGGCGCATCCGTCGCCGTAGTACTTGCCGTCGGGACCCTGCACCTGGATGACCGAGCCGCCCTCGACGTCGAGCAGGGCCTCATTCGTCTCGAGGGAGACCGTGCCCGGCTGGGTGGTGACCACGGCGTCCTTCGCGGGCGTCGTCCCCACGAGGTAGTTGTGGGCCGACGCCGAGATCGCAGGCAGCAGGGCCAGCGCCGCGGATGCCGCGACGACCGCCGCGAGACGGCCGAACCGTGCCGCGACGCGCCGCCGGGATGCCGTGGGCCCTGCCACCGAACGCGTCGAGGACATCACGCCCCCGACCGCGGACGGCGCGCGGCGAGCGCGAGCACGATGCCCACCACGCCGACCACCAGGCCGCCGATGCCGAGCACGCGCGCGACCGTGTCGGAGTCGTCGGACGTCGCCGCGGTCTCCTCGGCGCCCTCGGCGTGGCCGTCGCCGTGCTCGTCGGACGCCGCCTCCTCGGTCGCGGCGCCGTGGCCGTGCCCGTCGCCCGTCGCCTCGGTCACGACGATGACGGGCGCCGGGCTCTCGGGCTCCTCCTCGCCCTCCTCGGCGACCTGGTTCCAGTTGGTCTCGCCGACCTCGCAGGTCTGCAGCACGGGGAAGGCGAGCGTCTCGCCGGCCGCGTCCTCGGGCAGCTGGAGCGAGAGCTCGATGGTGTCACGGTAGCCGTCCTGCACCGGCGTGATTGCGGTGTAGACGACCTGCGAGGTGCGGTCGCCGTCGGCGACCTTCTCGATCGTGTAGTTCGGGTTGAGCGTCGGCGAGACGCTCGCGATCGACTCGGGGATGTCGATCGCGATCGCCGTGGTCGGCGACCCTTCGCAGCCGTGGCTGAACGCGAACGTCAGCACGGTGTAACTTCCTGCGGCGGTGCCGCTCGGCGTGACGGTGACGTGGGCGCTGGCGGCGAGCGGGACGGCCGCGAGTGCGAGGACGGCGCCGCCGGCGAGGCCGGCGAGGGAGAGGCGTGCGATGCGCATGATGGGATGCTTTCGTGTTCGGTGCGGACGCGCGCGTGTGCGCGAGCGCCGGCAAGGAAGAAGAGGTGGGAAGCGTCGGCCGCGTCAAGACGCGGCGAGGACGCTCGGAGGACCTCTCGACCAGAGCCCCGAGACGAGCAGGCGCCCGGCGAAGTGGGGACGCGGCGCATCGACGGGTAGGGAGAACGCGGGCGCGACGACCGGCGCCGGGATCGACGTGAGCCGTCGCACGAACACGCGGAGCGCACGGCCGACGGCCTCGACGATCCGGTCGCCCGCGACCAGCGCGCCCAAGGTGAGCGCGGCGGCCCCGAGGTGCGCCAGTGGCATCCAGACGTTCCCGTGATCGACGGATGCCCCGGGCACGCTCAGGTGCGCGGTCGCATGCCCGCTCCGCATCGATCGGGTGGCGGGCTCGCCGATCGCGTACGTGAGGTGCAGCACGCCCTGGGCGATGAGCGCGGAGACGGCGGTGCGGAGCATCCTCGCCCGGGCACCGGAGAGCGCCATCGCGAGCGGTGCGGAGAACGCGAGCGCGACCGCGAGGGCGACGGGTCCGGGGGGTGCACCACCGCCGATGGTGTGCGCGAGCGAGGCCACGAACGTCGCGAACACGGCCACGGCCGTTCCGCGTGCGACTCGTGCGCCCCGGGAGATCACCCGTTCAGCCTAACCGGCCCGGCCGATCGGGAACGGGAACGGCCCCGGGCTCGCGCCCGGGGCCGTCTCCGTCATGCGCCTCGACTCAGCCGACGTTGATCACGAACGAACTAGTGGTGCCCACCGGTGTCGTGATGCCGAACCGGGTCGGTCCGCTGGTGCCCGCGGGCACCTGGAACGTCACCGTGGCCGTGCCGATCTCGTCGACGGTCGGCGTGTACGCCCGGACGACCGTGCCAGTGCCGATCGTCGCTCCACCGAACGTCACCGCGACCGTGCCGGCCGCCGTCTCGGTGCGGCTGAACTCGAGCGACGACAGGTTGACCGTCACCTGAGAGCCCGGGGCGAACGTGGGGCCGCCCTGCACGACCACGCCGACGGCTCGCTGCGCGAGATCCGGCGTGATGGTGTCGAAGGCCTCGAAGTAGTCGACCATCGACTCGAGGTCGACCTTGCCGCTGTCCGCCTTGTTCGTGCCCGAATTGAGCGTGGTGAAGTTGTCGCCACCCGTCGCGAGGAACGAGTTGACGCCCACCTTGTAGGTTGCATTCGGGTCGATCGCTACGCCGTTGAGGAACATCTCGGTGATGTGCGTCCTCGTCCGCGAGATCGGGAGCGGGTTCGGGTTGTAGGTGTACGTGAACTCCTTGTTCACTCCGAGCTTGAGGAACGGACGGGACGCGCCTGCCGGCTGCCACTGCTCCTCGAGCACGTCCTTGATCTGCGCACCCGTGAGGTTCATCGTCACGAGCGTGTTCGCGAACGGCTGCACGTCGGCCGCCTCTCGGTACGTCACCTCGCCACTCGCCAGGTCGGCGCGGAGGCCGCCCGGGTTCATGAACGTGATGTCCACGTCACGCGTGCCGTCCTCGTTGAGCGACCAGAGCTGCACGTCGGCCACGAGGTTGCCGAGGGTCGACTCGCCCCCTCGGTTCTCGGGGAACGACGCGGCGCCGGTCGGGTCCGATGCCACGGCGCGGCCGAAGTCCGCGTTCGCGGTACCGAGCACGACACTGCCGAGCTCGTTGGCCTTGGCCACTGCTGCGTCGACGATCGGCTTCACGGCCGGGTCATCGGCGTACAGCGCGGTGGTGCCGTCCATCATGTTGAAGATGTCGTTCTTCATCGTGAAGGTCTTGGACGCCTTGTTGAACGTGATGTCCATGACCGAGAACCGCTCGCCATACTGACCGCTCGAGATGACCGGCATCGGCGCGTGCTTGAACTGCGCCGAGTCCTTGTCGGTAATCACGTGGTTATAGGCGAGGTGCGTGTGACCCGAGACGATCGCGTCGATGTTCTTGTTCGCACCGAGCACGATCTTGCCGAAGCGCGACCCCGCGTCGAGCGCCGACGACTTGTCCGTCGTCGCCGCACCCTCGTGCACGAGGAGCACCACGATGTCGGCCTCGCCGTTCTGCTTCTTGCCGTCGCTCAGCTGATCCGCCACGCGGTTCGCCGCCTCGACCGGGGAGCCCACGTCGATGCCCGCGATGCCGCCCGGGCTGACCAGCGAGGGCAGCTCGTCGGTGACCGCACCGACGAAGCCGATGGTCACGCCGTCGAACGTCCGGGTGTAGTACTCGGGCAGGGCGGGCGTCTTGGTGCCCTTCTGGTAGATGTTGGCGCCGAGATACTCCCAGTTCGCCAGCGGCATCACCCGGTCGGTGAGGTCGGCGAAGCCCTGGTCGAACTCGTGGTTGCCCACGGAGCTGACGTCGAGCCCGGCAGCGTTCAGCGCGTCGATC
>Ga0157380_10004102_pt1 | contig 10064 bp, 5 predicted proteins | sample S35metaG_FD_119757 | JGI IMG/M metagenome (GOLD analysis project Ga0157380, IMG submission 119757) | Switchgrass rhizosphere microbial communities from Kellogg Biological Station, Michigan, USA - S3-5 metaG | ecosystem: Host-associated > Plants > Roots > Rhizosphere > Soil | place: USA: Michigan...
TCCGGACGGAAGCAGGATCGTGATGGAAGGGCTCGAGTCCTCCGAGGCGGACATCTGCATGATCGACAACGTGCCTTAGGCGAATCGAGAACGAGACCCGGCGCGACCCGCATGCGACTCGCTGAGCTGGTGGCGCTCGTCGGCCGGCTGCGTGCGACGAGCAAGAAGACGGAGAAAGTCGCCCAGATCGCCGCGCTGCTGCAGCAGGCGCGCGAGCGCGAGATCGAGCTCCTGGCGCTCTATCTCACGGGCACGCTCGCGCAGGGGCGGATCGGGATCGGCTACCGCGGTCTGCAGGCGGCGATGCCGTCCGGGCCGGCGATCGGCGAGCCGCTGACGCTCGCGGGGCTCGACCAGGCGCTCTCGGAGCTCGCGAAGCAGCAGGGCCAGGGATCCGCCGAGCGCCGCGCGCGCGGGCTGCGCGCGCTGCTCGAGCGCGCCGAGCCGCCCAGGCGCGAGTTCCTGTTCGCGCTGCTGACGGGCGAGGTGCGCCAGGGCGCTCTCGACGGGCTCGTGCTGGAGGCGATCGCCAAGGCGGCGGCGCTGCCGGCCGCCGAGGTGCGCCAGGCCTCGATGTTCGCGCCGACGATCGGCGCCCTCGCGCGCGCGGCGCTCGAGCAGGGCAGCGCCGGCCTCGCGCGCTTCTCGCTGCAGCTGCTGTCCCCGGTCGCGCCGATGCTCGCGAACCCGGCCGAGGATCCGGAGGAAGCGCTCGAGCGGCTCGGCGAGGCGGCCTTCGAGTACAAGGTGGACGGCGTGCGGCTGCAGGTGCACCGCGCAGGCGACGAGGTGCGGGTCTTCACGCGCCACCTGCAGGACATCACCGCGCGAGTGCCGGAGGTCGTGGAGTGGGCGCGAGCGCTGCCCGTGCGCGAGGCCCTGGTCGAGGGCGAGGCGATCGCGCTGCGGCCCGACGGCCGGCCGCGGCCCTTCCAGGAGACGATGAGGCGCCTCGGGCGCAAGCTGGACGTCGGGGCGGCACGAGCGAGAGTGCCGCTGTCGTCCTTCTTCTTCGATCTGCTCCACCTGGGCGGCGAGGGCTCGCTCGTGGCGCTCCCGTACGCCGAGCGGGTCGAGCGGCTCACGCGGATCGTCGCGCCGGACAGGCTGCTGCCGCGCGTCGTCACGCGCGACCCCGGGGAGGCCGGGCGCTTCTTCGACCAGGCCGTCGCGGCCGGGCACGAAGGCCTGATGGCGAAGTCGCTCGCGGCGCCGTACGCGGCGGGCCAGCGCGGCTTCCACTGGCTGAAGCTCAAGCCGCACCACACACTCGACCTCGTGATCCTGGCGGTCGAGCGCGGCAGCGGCCGGCGCACGCGCTGGCTCTCGAACCTGCACCTCGGGGCGCGTGACGAGGCGAGCGGGCAATTCGTCATGCTCGGCAAGACGTTCAAGGGCCTCACGGACGAGATGCTCGAGTGGCAGACGCGGGAGCTCGCGAAGCTGCAGGTCGAGAGCGACGGATACCTCGTGCGCCTGCGGCCGGAGATGGTGGCGGAGATCGCGTTCTCCGACGTTCAGGAGTCGCCCCGCTACCCGGCAGGGCTGGCGCTGCGCCTGGCGCGGGTGAGGCGCTACCGGCCCGAGAAGCCGGCGGCCGAGGCCGACACGCTTTCGGCCGTGCGGGCCATCTTCGACCGCCAGCGAGCCTGAATCCGGCCCGCGCGTGCTACGATCCCGCCCGCGAGGTCGAGCATGCTGGGCAAGTCCGACAGTTCAGCCACCCCCACCGCGGCGCAGGCGCGCCGCTTCACCGATGTCGTGGACCCGAACACGACCGTGATCGGGCCGGGCACGCGCTTCAAGGGCGAGCTCAGCGCGGAAGGCCCTGTCGACGTGGCCGGCGCGCTCGAGGGCGACGCCCACGTCGCCGGCCACTGCCGCATCCGCCAGGGGGCGAAGGTGGCCGGCCGGCTCGAGGCGACCACGCTCGTGATCGAGGGCGAGGTGAGCGGGCCGGCGATCGTGGCCGACAAGGTGGAGATCGGCGCCACCGCCCGCGTGCGCTCGAACGTGGAGGCGCGCCTCGTGGCGATCGCCGACGGCGCCTTCTTCGAGGGCGCCGTGCGCATGGCCGAGCCCGGCTCGCCCGTGACGTTCACCGAGAAGCGCACGCGGTAGGGGCTGACGTCCGGCCCGAGGGACCGGCGTAGGGAGCGCCGGTTTCTCTTGCTAGCGGGGGGCTCGGGGGGTGCTCAAACCCCCCGAATGCTCAGCCCAGGGAGTCCTGGCTCCGTTTCGTTCGTTCTTCTTTGGTTCGAAGTCCGTTGTCCGTTGTTGTTCGTCCTTAGTCTTTCCTTCAGGTACGCTGCCGTGCGCGACGCTTTCGAGCGCGCGACATCTTCGGGCGTCCCCCACGCCACCACGCGGCCTCCCTCGGCGCCGCCTTCCGGGCCGAGGTCGATCACGCAGTCCGCGGCGGCGATCAGGTCGAGGTTGTGCTCGATCACGACCACGGTGTCGCCGCGGTCGACGAGCCGGTGGAGCGACGTGACGAGGCGCGCCACGTCGGCCATGTGCAGGCCGGTGGTCGGCTCGTCGAGCACGTAGAGCGACGGGCCGAAGCCCGGCGCCGTGAGCTCGGCCGCGAGCTTGATGCGCTGCGCCTCGCCGCCCGACAGCGTCGGCGACGGCTGCCCGAGCTGCAGATAGCCGAGGCCGATCTCCGACAGGAAGTCGAGCGGACGGCGCACGGCGCCCACCGCGCCGAAGTGATCGCGCGCCTCGTCGACCGTCATCGCCAGCACCTCGGCCACGCTCTGCCCCTTGAAGCGGACGGCCAGCGTGTCGGCGTTGTAGCGCCGCTCGCGGCAGGACTCGCACGGGATGTAGACGTCGGGCAGGAGCGCCATCGTCACGCGCAGCCGGCCCTGGCCCTCGCAGCGCTCGCAGCGGCCGCCCTTCACGTTGAACGAGAAGCGGCTCTTGCCGTAGCCGAGCGCGCGCGCGTCGGGCACCGCGGCGAACAGCGTCCGGATCGCGTCCATGATGCCGACGTAGGTCGCCGGCACCGAGCGCGGCGTGCGCCCGATCGGAGACTCGTCCACCTCCAGCGCGCGGGCGACGCCGCGGAGCCCCTCGAGCCCGCGCAGCACGGGCGGCAGGCGCTCGCCGGCGAGCCGCGCCTTCGCGGCGCGGTAGAGCACGTCGCGCACGAGCGTCGACTTGCCCGAGCCCGAGACTCCCGTCACGACCGTGAGCCGTCCGAGCGGCAGCTCGACGCTCAGGTCGCGCAGGTTGTGGAGTCGCGCGCCCTTGACCGCGAGCCGCGGCGCGCCGTCGAGCGGACGCCGCAGCCACGGCGCGTGCTCGCCCTCGCCGCGCAGGAAGCGGCCGGTGACCGAGGCCGCGACGCGCGCCACCTGCCACGGGGGGCCCTCGGCCACCACTCGTCCGCCGTGCGGCCCCGCGCCGGGGCCGAGGTCGACCAGGTGGTCGGCCGCGCGGATCAGGCTCTCCTCGTGCTCGACCACCACGACGGTGTTGCCGCGGTCGCGCAGGGCCAGCAGCGCCTGGGTGAGCGCCTCGTCGTCGCGCGGGTGCAACCCCACGGTGGGCTCGTCGAGCACGTAGCAGACGCCGCGCAGGTTGGAGGCGAGCGCCGCGACGATCCGGATGCGCTGCGCCTCGCCCGTCGAGAGGGTGTCGGCCCCGCGCTCGAGCGTCAGGTAGGAGAGCCCCAGCTTGTCGAGCAGGTCGAGCCGGAGGACCAGCTCCGGCCACACGCGCTCGCGCACCTCCTCGGGCAGCTCGCCCTCGAGCGCCGAAAGCCAGCCGCGCAGCTCCCGCACGGTGAGCGCCGAGACCTCGCCGATGTGGCGGCCGGCGATGCGCACCGCGCGCGCCTCGGGCCGCAGCCGCGTCCCCGCGCAGGCGGGACACGCGACGCCCTCGGCGCGCCGGAGCTCGCCGTCCTCCTCGACCCGCGGGGCGCCGAAGCCGTCGCACTCGGGGCAGGCGCCGTACTTCTGGCTCCAGGAGAAGAGCCGCGGGTCGGGAGCGGGCAGGCCGGTGCCGCAGCTCGGGCAGGCGCGCCGCGTCGAGTAGAAGCGCTCGACTCTTCCGCCGAGCGCCACGAGCGTGCCCCCGCCGAGCTCGAGCGTCCTCGCGATCGCGCTCTGCAGCTCGCGCGGGCGGGCCCGCTCTCCGACGCGCGCGACGACCGCCTCGACGTCGTGGATCTGGAAACGGTCGAGCTTCGGCGGCGTCGCCGCGGGATGGAGCGAGCCGTCGACGCGAACCTCGGCCACGCCCTGCTTCGCGGCGGCCGCGATCACGTCCTTGTGGAAGCCCTTGCGCCGCCTCACGAGCGGCGCGAGGAGCGCCAGCTCGCCCCGCGGGAAGTCCTCGGCCACGCGCGCGGCGAGCGCGGCCATGTCGACGACCTGGCCGGGCAGCCCGCACTTCGGGCAGTGGACGGCGCCGAGCCGCGACCACAGCAGGCGCAAGTGGTGGTAGACCTCGCTCGTCGTCCCCACGGTCGACAGCGGCGTTCCGCGCGAGAGCTTCTGCTCGAGCGCAACCGTTGGCGGAACACCCTCGAGCCGGTCCACTTCGGGACGCGCCAGGGGCCGGATGAACTGCCGCACGTACGTCGAGAGGCAGTCGAGGAAGCGTCGCTGGCCCTCGGCGAACAGCACGTCGAACGCGAGCGTCGACTTGCCGGAGCCCGAGACGCCGGTGACGGCGACCAGCTTGTCGCGCGGGATGTCGACCGCGACGCGCTGCAGGTTGTGCTCGCGGGCGCCCAGGATGCGGATGGCAGAAGGCTCCTCGAGGGGGATTCTCGTGGGGCCACGATCACGCTTGCGGTCCTTGTTCTGGGGGGACTTCCGTCCCCCCAGACCCCCCGTGAACGAAAGCGTCTCTTTGCCCTCGCGCTGGCGGCGAAGGACCGCGCCGAGAGCGCGGCCTGTCGGCGTGTCGAGGGCGGCGACGGCCTCGGGTGGGCCCGCACCGACGAGCCGTCCTCCGGCGTCCCCTGCCTCCGGTCCGAGATCGAGGATCCAGTCCGCGGCGCGCGCGAGCTCGAGGTCGTGCTCGACGACCACGACCGAGTGGCCGGCGTCGACGAGGCGGTGCAGGGCGCCGACCAGCACCGCGACGTCCGCGGCGTGGAGCCCCGTCGTCGGCTCGTCGAGCAGGTAGAGCCGGCCGGGAGCCTCGCCGGCGTCCGCGAGCGCCCGCGCGAGCTTGAGGCGCTGCGCCTCGCCGCCCGAGAGCGTCGGCGCGGGCTGTGACAGCGACAGGTAGCCGAGGCCGAGGTCGAGCATCGGCTGGAGCGCCTCGCGCACCCCCCTGTGGTCGCCGAACAGGCGCACGACGTCGGCCGCGGGACGGTCGAGCGCGTCGGCGATCGAGAGGCCGTGGACGCGAACCTCGAGCACCTCGGGCCGGAAGCGCCGGCCGTCGCAGGCCCCGCACTTCACGAACGCGTCCGGCAGGAACTGCAGCTCCACCTTCTCGTAGCCCGCGCCTTCGCAGACGCGGCAGGCTCCGGCCGCGGAGTTGAACGAGAAGGCGGTCGGCTTCAGGCCGCGCTCGCGCGCCTCGGCGGTCTTCGCGAACACGTTGCGCAGCGGCTCGAGCACGCCCATGTAGGTCGCCGCGTTGACGCGCGACGACGCCCCGAGCGGCGTCTGGTCGACGAGCGTCACGCCCGAGAGCTGCTGGGCGCCCTCGATCCCGTCGCAGGCCCCGGGCTCGGACTCTCCGATGCCGAAGTGGCGTCTCAGGTTCCGGTAGAGCACCTGATCGACGAGCGTGGACTTGCCCGAGCCCGAGACGCCCGTGACGCAGACGAGGTGCCCGAGCGGCAGCTCCAGCGTGAGGTCCTTCAGGTTGTTCTCGCGCGCGCCGCGGATGCGGAGCAGGCGCTTCGGGTCGGGCGTGCGGCGCGGGCGCGAGTGCGCCTCCAGCGTCTCGCCGCGCAGGCAGGCGCCGGTGACCGAGCGCGGCTCGGCGAGCAGCCCCGAAGGCGAGCCGGCGTAGACGAGCTCGCCGCCCTCGCGGCCCGGCCCGGGGCCGAGGTCGATCACGTGGTCGGCCGATTCGATGAGCGCGCGCTCGTGCTCGACGACCACCACGGCGTTGCCGGCGTCGGCGAGCCGCCGCAGCACGCCCGAGAGCCGCGCGGCGTCCCGCGCGTGGAGACCCACCGACGGCTCGTCGAGCACGTAGAGCGTGCTCGTGAGCGAGCCGCCGAGCGCGGTCGCGAGCGTGACGCGCTGCGCCTCGCCGCCCGAGAGCGTGCGCGACTGCCGGCCGAGCGTGAGGTAGCCGAGGCCCACGTCGACCAGGAAGCGCAGCCGTCCCCGGACCTCCTGGAGCAGCTGCTCCGAGGCCGGGTCGAGCGGCACGCCTGCCGAGCGGCCGTCCCACTCCCGCAGCGCCCGCTCCGCCTCGACGACCGGGAGCGACTCGACCTCGGGCAGGGTGCGCCCATCGAGCCGGTAGAGCCGCGCCTCGGAGCGCAGTCGCGCGCCCGAGCAGTCGTGGCACTGCCGGTAGCTGCGGTAGCGCGACAGGAACACGCGCACGTGCATGCGGTAGCTGCGCGACTCCAGCCACTCGAAGAAGCCCGTCACGCCGTACCACTTCTTCCGCCACGCCTGGCGCCCGCCCTCCTCGCCGTCCCAGACGAGCCGTTTCGTCGCTTCCGGCAGCGCGGCGTAGGGCACGTTCTCCGGGAGACTGGCGCGCTTCAGGAAGCGCTCGAGGTCGTCCTGGCACTCCGAGTAGAAGTTCGTCTGGAACGGCTTGATCGCGCCGCCCGCGAGCGTGCGCCGCGGGTCCGGGATCACGAGCTCGGGGTCGATCGCCATCGTGCGGCCGAAGCCCTTGCACGTCTCGCAGGCGCCTACCGGATGGTTGAAGGAGAAGAGCGCCGGCGAGGGGTCGCCATAGCCGATGTCGCAGGCGGCGCAGTGGAGCGCCGTGCTGAAGCGGCGCGGCTCGGGCTCGCCCTCCACGCGCAGCGCGACCTTGCCCTCCCCGTGGCGCAGCCCGGCCTCGAGCGAGTCGACGATTCGCTGACGTTCGGCCTCCGCGAGCGTCAGCCGGTCGAGCACCACCTCGAGCACGCCGTCCTCGGCGACGAGCCGCGCCTCCTCGACGCGCACCGGCACGCCCCGCTCCAGCACGCGACGGAAGCCGGCCTTCTCGAAGGCCTCGCGCACGACGCCCGCGGCGACCTTGCGGCCGACGCGGTGGGGGAAGGTGACGAGCGCGGGCCTTCCGGCCGCCGCCTCGACGGCCGCGTCGAAGATCGACGACGGCGAGTCGCGCCGCACCGGCCGGCCGCACTCGCGGCAGTGGAGCACACCCGCGCGCGCGTACAGCGCGCGCAGGTAGTCCGCGATCGAGGTCATGGTCGAGACCGTCGAGCGCGAGGTCCGGACGGGAGCCGTGCGGTCGACCGCGACGGCGGGCAGCATGCCGTCGATCCGCTCGGCGCGAGGCCGGTCGAGCCGCTCCAGGAACTGGCGGGCGTAGGGCGAGAAGGTCTCGGCGTAGCGCCTGTGGCCCTCGGCGTAGAGCACGTCGAGCGCGAGCGAGGACTTGCCGGCTCCCGCGACGCCCGTCACGGCGGTGACGGCGCCGATCGGGATCCGGACGCTCACGCCCTTCAGGTTGTTCTGGCGCGCACCGATGACCTCGATGAAACGGCGGGTCATCCGTCCAGCCTGTCAGGGAAGCGCGTTCAGTTCAAGCCAGCTTCCAGGGCGTGCGGTACTCGCGGCCGAACAGCTTCCTGGCGGCGCCGCTCGCGTTCTTGAGCTCCATCTTCGCCGCGTCGTACTCGAGCCGCTCGCCGGTGCGGAGCGCCACCACGCCGAGCAGGCACGGCGCCGACGAGCGCAGGCCGTCCTCGATGTCGCAGGCCGGGCGCTTGCGCGTGCGCATGCACTCGAGCATGTTCGCCGCGTGGTTCTCGAGGCCGTTGTCGACCTCGTCCATCTTCATCGCGGCCGAGCGGGCGACGTCCTTGTCGTCCTTGCCCTTGCGCGTCTCCGGGAACACCTCGAAGCCCTGGCGGTTGACGAGCATCGTGGCCTCGCTGCCGTGGAACAGCAGTCCGTAGCCCTTGCCGAACATCGAGTTGGCGTTGGCGGCGCGGTACTCGTAGCTGCAGACGAACTCGGGGTACTCGAAGGTCGCGGTCTGGGTGTCGGGCGCGTCGCCGTTGTCCTGGAGCGCGAGCTTCTGCCCCACGCACGTGATGCTGCGCGGCCCCGGCGTGTTCATCGCCCACTGGACGATGTCGAGGTGGTGCACGCCCCAGTCGCCCAGGATGCCGTTCGAGTAGTCCCAGAAATAGCGGAAGGTCGACCAGCGGTCGTCGCGGACCCCGAAGCGATTGGCGTTGAACGGCACCCTGGGCGCCGGACCGAGCCAGAGTTCCCAGTCGAGCCCGGCCGGCGGGTCGGAGTCCGGGGCGTTGCCGATCCCGACCGGAGAGCTGTTGCTGTAGTTCCAGGCGCGCACGTACGTCACCTTGCCGAGGAGTCCCGAGCGCACGACCTGAACCGCCTGCTGGAAGTGAGCGTTCGAGCGCTGCCAGAGCCCCACTTGCACGACGCGCTGGTGCTGGCGAGCCGCCGCCAGCATCGCCTTGCCCTCTTCGACCGCGACCGCCACCGGCTTCTCGACCCACACGTCCTTGCCGGCCTGGCACGCCATCACCATCGGCAGCGCGTGCCAGTGGTCGGGCGTCGACACGATCACCATGTCGATCGTCTTGTCGTCGAGCACGCGCCGGAAGTCCCTGTGCGCGGCGGCAGACTCTCCGGCCTGGGCCCTGCCCTTCGCGAGGTTGGCCTCGTAGACGTCGCAGACAGCGACCACCTCGGCGCCGTGCTTCTGGAACGCCTTCATGTTGGACAGCGCCTGGCGGCCGGTGCCGATCGCCCCGACGCGCACGCGGTCGTTCGCGCCCAGCACGTTGCGGGTCAGGGGTCCGGCCAGCGACAGGCTCACGGCGGCGCCCGCGCTCGTGGCGCGATTCATGAACGCTCGACGGTCGATGGGGCGGCTCATCGGGGGTGCCTCCTCGCCCGCGCACGCTACCGCTGCGGCATTGGGAGGTCAACGCAGAACGGCCCGGACCGAATGCGATCGGCCCGGGCCGTTTCCTTCGAGCGAGTGAGTCGGTCTACTTCTGCGCGCGAGCCCGCCGGCGCGCGGCCAGCGACGCGAGGCCGAGCCCGAGCAGCGACAGCGTCCCCGGCTCGGGGACCGGCGGCGTACCGCCGTCGTTCGGGACCTTGTCGGAGCCGTTGTCGGGGAAGCCGCGGAAGCGAACGACGAGGCCCTCGACGCCATCGCCGTCTCCCGGACCCACCGAGAGCGTGCTCAGGAAGCTGTCTGCCGTGAGAGAGCCGAGGCCCGATCCGCTGAGCACGAACGTGAACGTCGCCGAGCCGCCCTGCGGGATTCCGACGAGGGGCGTACCGCCGCCCTGATAGCCGCTGGCGGTCGTCGCTCCGACGTCGAACTGCCCGTTCGGCGAGCCGCTCTCGCCGCCGTCGAAGCTGTCGTCGTCGCCGAGGAGCTCGAAGTTCGGGTTGCTGCTGCTGAAGAGCACGCTGTCGACGTCCGCGCCCGTGGGAACGTTGAAAAGGAACGCGGTGATGTATCCGGCGGTGAGGCTGTCGTTTTCCAGCACGACCTCGACGGTGCCCGTCGTGTCATCGGCCGCCGTGTACTCGAACGTTCCGCTGAAGCTCCCCAGGACCCCGGTTCCGCCGATCGGCACGGCTCCCGCGATCGTCGGAGCAAGCATCAGGGCCGCGCTCGCGGCCACGAAAAGCAACCTCTTGCTCATGTTCTCTATCCTCAATCTGTGGATCGTGTACACACGATCGGGTCTTTTTCGCTTGCGGCTTAGCTCGCACTCTCTAGCTGAGACCGCATCTGCTCGGTGCTTGGAGCAAGAGCCAAGCCAGACGGGGACGGAAACAAGTCGCTGGTGCCGAGGCCCAGGCTAAGACCCGAGCGGGAATGAGGTTGGGGAGCGACTCATCAAAAACCCCAAATGGGGGGCTGGCGAACGACCCCCTCGA
>Ga0157380_10004103_pt1 | contig 10061 bp, 8 predicted proteins | sample S35metaG_FD_119757 | JGI IMG/M metagenome (GOLD analysis project Ga0157380, IMG submission 119757) | Switchgrass rhizosphere microbial communities from Kellogg Biological Station, Michigan, USA - S3-5 metaG | ecosystem: Host-associated > Plants > Roots > Rhizosphere > Soil | place: USA: Michigan...
AAATTAAATATGAGGCCACAGGCCTCATATTTAATTTGAGATGTTAAGCTTAGGTTGTACCTAAGCTTTCGCGTCAGCAAATTTCTGATTTGCTATTTTATCAAAACGGAGTTTTGAATAGGCACAAGCTTAGGTACGACCTAAGCTTAACATGCTTCGCGGCAGCCTCTTTTGTCTGAATCACGGATTACCCCGATTCCACGAATTTCACGGATTAAATATTCCGGGATTACAGATTTAGAAATATTAATCCGAACAATCCTTCCATCCGTGTAATCCGTGATTCCGATAATTTTTTTCTGTCAATACGCCACCTTCACCACCTTCACACTCCCCATCATCACTCCATCCGCTTCCACCCGTATCACATACATCCCACCCGGCCACTCCGAAACATCTATCACCTTCTTCGATCCATCCATTCGTCCGCTAAAAACCAGATAGCCCATGGCATTGTAAATCGAAACCGTAGCATCTGGAGATAGCGCATCATCCATCACAATGCTCAGCTCATCTTGCATGGGGTTTGGAAAGATGGATATTTTTTGTTCCTTAAGCCGTATCAGGTTTTCGATATCCGTAGTAGTACAAATTGTATCTACACAACCATCTCCAGTCACCTTTAAGAGTAACCCTTCGTAAAAACTAGCGCTTTTGTACGTGTATCCAACAGCGTAAATACTGTTACAAGAAGATGAAGCTATACCTTCCATAAAATTAAGGGACTGACCATCAGGGAAAGCATACCCTGTATCCCGTAATTCCCAAATTACATTCCCGTCCAATCCTATTTTCAAAATCCTGGCGGCATTGAATGTCATGGATGAATCCACATTTTGTCCTGTGACCAGTAGGCAGCTATCGGTAGAAAAGATCATATCACCCAAGCCTGTAAATGGACTATCGGGATCGCCTAACTTTTTTCGCCAGACAAGGTTAAAGGAACTATCACGTCTTACGATCTGCCCTCCTGTAAGCGGTCCGATACCAATTTCATCTCCAATAGTGTTACACGTGTAAATGTAATCATCCCTGTATTTCAACAAAGTGCCTGACCAGCCTTCCTCTCCGCTAACCTCTTCGCGCCAGTCCCGGATAATAGTACCACTCGTATCCACATGCATAAACCTGATCCAGTAGCGGGTATCATTTTTAATGTTAGGCGTGTTGTCAAAGGATTCGGAAACCATGATAGTTAGTCCGTCATCTTCAATGATGGCTGCACGACCAGTTTCATCCTTAGATGATACTCCATACGTTTTCTCCCAGATTTTATTTCCAGAGGAATCGATTTTTTGAAGAAAGACATCAACGTCGAAATTTGGGGTTTGTACCAACCCGACAATATAATACTCATGATGTAATTCAGTAATTCCATGAATAACCATGCTCCTATAATTACTTTCATAATCATTATAAACAACTGTATCTAATTGTTTATTTAGAGTCATAAAAAATGCATCATCCTGATCTAAATAATGACCGCTTAATACAATTTTGTTATTTGCGTTGATCATTACAGGATCTCTGCCATCTAAAAGCGCATGGTCCTGCAGGGATGGGTCTCTGTAATTTTTCATAGTGTTAAGGTTGCTTAAGCTGTCCAAATACAGAAGAAAAAATCCAGCTAAACCCAATGAATCCGTACCTATTTCTCCGGTTATCAACAGACTATCTCCATCCATCATAATATTCCGTAAAATGGTGGATCGATTTTGGAAAGTAAGCCGATGATTAAGCTCAACAACTTGGCCGAAAGTAACATGTGGGATACAGGGATTAAGCCATACGGCCAAAAGTAGTATTAGATATCGGAGTTGTTTTATTAAAGTAGACAATGTTGTAGCTTTTAATCGTTCATGATAATTGCTTTACCAATTATTATTGAGCAGGAGCCAGGGGGAGAGGGAGAAGTCTTCGCTAAATACCCTTCGACAAGTTCAGGGACCGGCAATAATCTATGTAAACTTTTATTTGGATAATTTATTTCGCACGAAGTACACGGAGCACACGGAGAGATTTTCAATTCACCGATATTTTTCCCTTTGCCTATTGCTCATTTGCTCATTTGCTCATTTGCTCATTGCTTCGCCTTCGCCTTCGCCTTCGCCTTCGCCTTCGCCTCAGCCTTCCTCTAACCCCAGGCTTTTCAAAGCCTTGTAAGAAGCATTCTGCTCCGCGCTCTTCTTGTTGAAGTCCTCACCGCTGGCGATTTCTTTGCCATTGACATAGACCGCTATTTTGAAACGGTCGCGGTTTTCCATTTTAAAGCGTTCGATGACGCGGTAGTCGATTTCACTGCCGTTTTTCTGGCAGTATTCGAGGAGCTGGCTCTTGTAGTTGTCGTCCGTGTCTTCCAGGTTCTGGATATTGAGGTGACGACGGAGGATTTTAGAAATGACGATTTCTTTTGTTTCATCAAAACCTTTTTCAAGGTAGATGGCGCCCACCAATGCTTCCAATGCATTTCCTTTCATGGATTCGCTGAGACGGGTGTCATTATTTTCTTGCAACACTACATCGATGCCCATATCATCAGCGATTCGGTTTAGCGTTTTACGTTTGACAATCTTTGACCTCATCTTGGTGAGGAAGCCTTCGTTGCTGTTGGGATATTTTTGGAAAAGATATTCGGCGACGATAGAACTTAGGATAGAGTCTCCGAGATATTCGAGTCTTTCATTGCTCGTGACTGTGTGGAGTTTCGGATCAACTGCAGATTTGTGGCTGAAGGCCTGTTTGAAAATCTGGAGATTACTAGGCGTAAACCCAATGATGTTTGCCACGCTGCGCGCAAACTGTCTGTCCGAAGAGAGAAAATGATTATAAAATTTCCTGATCACAAATGCTCACATACTAAGGGTCTCAGACCCGACCAAAAATTAGTGATGTGTTGTGGCCTCCAAAGCCAAAACCATTACTCATTACTGCATTCACAGTCCTTTGCTGTGCTTCATTGAATGTGAAGTTGAGCCTGTTGTCGATTTCAGGGTCATCTTCAAAGTGGTTTATCGTGGGAGGGATGAATTGATGATTGAGTGCTAAGATAGAAGCAATGGCTTCTATAGCACCTGCCGCACCAAGTAAATGGCCGGTCATTGATTTTGTAGAACTGATATTAATACCATATGCATCTTCACCGAAAACAGATTGGATGGCTGCAGTTTCCGCAACATCTCCAAGTGGTGTTGATGTGCCATGCACATTGATATAATCGATTTGATTTGTATTGAGACCTGCTTCACGCAATGCAAATTGCATGCATTGGATCACGCCTCGACCAGTAGGTTCAGGAGCAGTGATGTGATAAGCATCTGCGTTCATGCCAGATCCAATTAGTTCGGCATAGATTTTTGCTCCTCTTGCTTTGGCAGATTCGTATGATTCAAGGATGAGACAACCGGCACCTTCACCGAGTACGAATCCATCCCTGTTTTTATCGAAAGGCCTTGAAGCTGTTTTGCAATCATCATTCCTGGTGGAAAGGGCTTTCATACTAGAAAAACCTCCAATACCTGCACGCGTAACTGCAGCTTCTGATCCACCGCATACGACCATGTCTACTCTTCCAAGACGAATATTATCTGCAGCAAGGATTAAAGCATGATTAGCTGAGGCACAGGCAGAGACAGGAGAAAAATTGACACCTGAAAAACCATATTTAATACTGATATGACCAGCAGCAATATTGACAATGAGTTTTGGAATCAGGAAAGGATTGTATTTGGGCACACCCACGGCTCTTCCGGCTGCTTCTATTTCTTCTTCGAATGTGGTGAAACCTCCAATCCCGCTTCCCCAGATCACGCCAACGCGTGATTTATCTACTTTTTCGAGATCGAGCCCACTATCTATGATAGCCTGGTCTGCGACCACCATAGCGTATTGAGCAAATGGGTCAATACGACGAACTTCTTTTCGATCCAGGAAATCTTCTGCATTAAAGTTTTTGACCTCACATGCAAAATCAGTACGAAAACCGGTAGCATCAAATCGTGTGATCCTTCCGGCACCGCTGACACCTGATCTCAAACCTTCCAGGTAGGAAGCAACATCGTTTCCAATTGGCGTCAATGCGCCCATTCCTGTAATGACTACTCTACTTGACATACAGAGTTTATTCTTTATGAATTTATCCGTGAATGAAGGGAGGGGGTATTCATGCCTTCATCGTTAAAGTTACACTCTAAAATTCAAATGATGAGACCCTGTGAGAGGCTCAGGAGGTCCCTAAATAAAACATCCACAGAGGAGCATTACTCCTCTGTGGATCTGTTTAGTTTCATTTCCAGGAAATCCGGTTAAGCTGAAACCTGGGATTCCAGATATTCTATGGCGTGGCCAACGGTCTGGATATTCTCGGCTTGTTCATCTGGGATAGAGATATCAAATTCCTTCTCAAATTCCATGATCAACTCTACTGTATCCAGTGAATCTGCTCCAAGATCATTGGTGAAGCTTGCTTCTGAAGTCACTTCAGACTCGTCAACGCCTAATTTGTCAACGATGATTTTCTTCACTCTTTCGGCAATGTCTGACATAATAATTGTGTTTGATTAAGGTTGCAAAAGTACATAAAGTATTGGCTTGTATGCCAAAAGAACCGAAGCAAATATAAAGTGATCTTTGCGGGGGCGGTCCCTGACTACAAATGTAAATCCCTGTATTGGGATTACAGTACCTTACCGCAAAATTTTATCACGGATACAGGTAAGTTGCACAAACAAAAGCGAGGTTTTAGCTTCGCACCTGAAATTATTGAAAATCAGACCCATTTACATGTCAGCGACATCGCATCAGAATACTAAAATCGTGGCCACCGTAGGCCCAGCCTGCTCAGACTATGAAGTACTCCTGGCCCTGGCCAGGGAAGGCGTAGACGTCTTTCGCCTCAATTTTTCTCATGGAACCCATGAAGAACACAAGGACGTCATCAATTCTATCGTCAAAATCAACCAAAAGTATGACTTCCATGTAGGCATACTCGCTGATCTTCAGGGTCCTAAGATCCGAATTGGAGAAATTGCCGATAAACAGATACTACTCGAAAACGGGACTGAAATCATCTTTACCAACCAATCCTGCAAAGGAACGTTGGAAAGGGTTTTTATTAGTTATGAAAATTTTCCTAAGGAAGTTAAGGCTGGAGAACGAATCCTGCTGGATGACGGAAAGCTTGTCCTTGAGGTAGTTACGACAGATCGACAGAGAGATGTGAAGCTAAAAGTGATTCACGGAGGCTTCCTGAGCTCAAGAAAAGGGGTAAATCTTCCAGATACAGCCCTTACGATACCTTCGATTACTGAAAAAGACCATGCAGACCTTGATTTTATCCTAACGCAGCCTGTCAATTGGATTGCTTTATCCTTTGTACGTCGGGCAGAAGATATCCTGGAATTGCAGGAATTGATCGATAAAGCTGGTCATACCGCTAAAACAATTGCCAAAATTGAAAAACCAGAGGCCGTCAGGAATATCCGAAAGATTGTCAAGCAAGCCAATGGCATCATGATTGCTCGCGGTGACCTTGCTGTTGAGGTGGCGATGGAGAAATTGCCTACTATTCAAAAAGAAATCATCAGACTCTGTATCGAAAGATCTCGCCCGGTAATTGTGGCTACCCAATTGATGGATTCGATGATCAACAACCCAAGTCCAACCCGGGCAGAAATCACGGATGTGGCAAATGCTGTACTAGATGGTACTGATGCTGTGATGTTAAGTGCAGAAACCTCTGTTGGTAAGCATCCGGTACTGGTAGTAGAGGCTATGAACAAGATCATCAGGGAAGCTGAAAAACATTATTCGCCAAGTATTCAGTTTTCCGTTCCCTCCCCAAAATCAAGAACCTTTTGGTCAGATACAGTTTGTTACCATGCAGCTCGTATGGCACAAGATGTAGATGCTAAAGCGATTATCGGGTTGACGACCTCAGGGTTTACAGCGTTTAAAATTTCTTCTTACCGGCCGATCCATAGTAAGATATATGTGTTTTCAGAGCGTCACGACATTCTCAATACCCTCAATCTGGTATGGGGCGTCAAAACCTTCTATTATGATAAGTTTACGTCGACCGATGAAACCATCTACGACGTAGTCAATATCCTTCTCGCAGCCGGTAAAGTGGCCCAGGGAGATATTGTCATCAATACAGGAAGTATGCCGATGCACAAGAAGTACAGAACAAACATGCTCAAACTCACGTTAGTCGACTAACCGGCAGAAGTTAATACCGAATAGTGCTTTTTTTCGTTTTGTAACCAGCCGGCTTACTAATTAATCTCGTTGATGAATTTTCTTACACGGAATCGTTTTTTCTTTCATGGGTTTCTTGTCCAGGCACTGATGGTGATCTGTTTTTCATTTGTTAATGGACAGACCAGACCTACGACGCAACAAGTGACGATCGAAAGAAAGCTGATCGATGGGAAGAAATACATAATGCTAGGGGATTTTGAGAAAGCTGAAGCTTTGTTTCGTGCTATTCTTGAAGAAGACGTCCAAAACAGTGCAGCGTGCTATGAATTGTCCAGGGCCTTGGCTGCGACTGGAAGATATAGCGATGCGCTCAGTTTCATTCAGAAAGCTGTCAGGATCGAACCAGACAATGAATGGTACCTCCTTATGGAAGCTGATATCCGAGAAAAATCCGGTGATTTGTTTGCCACAATGGAAGTGTATGATCGCTTGATAAAGATCAAACCAGGCACTGCGCATTATTATGAAATGCAAATCAGTCTATGCAAGAAAACCGGTGACAATGATAGATTATTACGCACGCTTGATCAGTATGAAAATGCTGTCGGACTGACCGAAGCCATTACGAGGACGCGATTCGAGACATTGGATGCTTTGGGTCGGAAGGAAGAAGCATTAGTGGCATTGGATAAACTAACCATAGTTTTTCCATATAGTATTGATTATAAATTCCTGGCAGCTTCTTATGCCGTGAAGAGTGGTCAGCAAGCAAAAGCAGATAAATATTACAGGGATGTACTTGCGATTGACCCGGTCAATTCAAGAGCTAAATTAGCTTTGGCAAGTGCTGAAAAGGAAGATGGAAATGATGCGGCATACCTACGTTCCATTACGCCTGTGATGATGAATCCAAGTATTGAAATTGATATCAAAATCAAGGAGCTTATTCCTTATGTCGTCAGTTTCTCCAAAACGCAGGATCCGGAATTAGGAAAAGCTTTGGCGGATGTGACCGCTCATTTAGTCAAAACACATCCCAAAGAAGCGAAAGCCTTTGCGATACAAGGTGATGTGCTTTCTATTCTAAACCACAGACAGGAAGCTATTACTGCATATACACATTCCACTTCACTGAATGGTGGAGTTTATGTTGTTTGGGAACAATTACTGGCCCTATTAATCGCTCAGCGATCATACGATGAACTCATCAAGCACGCGGATGCCTCCATTTCGAATTTTCCAAATCAGGCTTATCTCTATTATGCAAAGGGTTATGGTTTGTATAAAAAAGAAAGCTTCAATGAAGCGTTGGACATGCTCAATGAAGCATTGATTATGACCGGAAGAAATGTAGGACAGAAAATAAGTATCTACAATATGCTGGGTATGTCTTATGATGAACTTGGAGATCTTGATAAATCATCTGTTGCTTTCGAATCTGCATTGAGCATTGATCCAAAGAATCCTGAAACACTGGCCTATTATAGCTTGATGCTGAGTGGTAGAATCGCTCAAAGTGATAAAGCGATTGCAATGGCTGAGAAAGTGATGAGTTATGGGAACTTACCTCCGGCGATCCATGAGATCATGGCTCAGACATACTACAATCAGAAAAAGTATAAGGAAGCATACTCCTCGATACAGGTTGTTTTAAACACTGATCCTTATGGAGATGCATACAATATAGCTGGTGATATCCTCATTAAACAAGGAAATACCGAGGAAGCGGTTGCCATGTGGCAAAAAGCCCTGGATGCCGGGTGTGAAGATGTGGATCTGAAAAAAAAGATTGCTGATCCGAAGGCACAATAATATTCTCCTTCTTGTTACTATTTAAGGTGAGTTTGCGTCATAAGGCGAGACTATGAAGAAAACCGTTTTTTTTATTGTAACCATTGCATGCTCGTTAATGGTTATGTCCTGTAAAAGCAAGAAGGCCGTTACGGATAGTGGCAATATCATTTCAGAGGAACCTACTACTCCTGAAATGGCAGCTATGTTTCAGAAATTATTGGACACCCAATTGCCTTACACCTGGTTTTCAGCTTCGGGAACAGGAAAGATTGATTGGGATGGACAACGCATGAGTGCAAAGGTCAATGTCAGGATACTAAAGGACAGTATCATTTGGGTGCAAATTTCGAAACTGGGTTTTGAAGTCGGACGGATGTTGGTGACACCGGATTCTGCTTTTTTCATCAATCGATTTGAACGGACCTATGCTGTTGGTCGTACGGAGGAATTTCTAGAGGAGTATAATGTACCTGCTGATTTTGAGATGTTTTCCCTGGTTTTTACAACGGGGGCTTATCTTCCAACAAGAATTAAAAGCTCAGTCATAGAACCAGATGGATCTGTTTTGATACATGCAACCAATGGGATGGAAGCTCAGCATTGGCTGGACCAATCTTCCTTGCTCATTAGATCCATGATTACTGATCCGCTTTCCCGGGAATGGTATGCTGTTTATTCGGATTACCAGAAGACTAATTCAGGTCAACGATTTCCTTTTAAAAGGTCGAATACCCTTGTTATTGATGGTCAACCCAACATTTTCGACCTGGAATATTCAGAAATGACCATTGATGTGCCGCTGGAATTCCCTTTTTCCATACCTTCACATTATGAAAAAATATAATGTGTCAGGAAGAGGTCTTCTTACACTAGGTTTTCTTTGCTTGTCTGTAGTCCTTTTCGCGCAAAAGGACCGCAACGATTTAGAGGCGCAGCGGAAGGCTTTAGAAAGCCAGATCAAGTCCACCACCGATATTCTCCAAAAGACACAAAAGAGCAAGACCAAAACGGTCAACCAGCTCAAAACCCTGAATGCACAAATCCGCCAGCGCCAGGAAATGCTGGAAACGATCAATAAGGAGTTGAAAGAAGTAGATCGTGAAGCTGCTCAGCAAGAAAGGAGTAAAACAGAAGCGGAGAAAGCCATTGGCAGTCTTGAATCGAGATTATCATTCGCACTTCGCACTTCATATATCAGGAGTCAATTACAACCAGACTGGATTTATTTACTGAGTGCACAATCTATCGGCCAGGCGATTGCCCGCTGGGTGTACATGAAACAATATCGGAGTTATGTCACAACTCAGCTCACAGCACTTGCACAGAAAAAACAAAAGCATCTAACCCTCATCCAAGAACTTGAACAAAACCGGAAAGCTAAAAAAGCATTGTTCCAGACCGAAGAGGAACACAAAAAAGAAATACTTGAAGAACAAAAATCACAACAAGCTCTAGCGAATGATTTAGGCAAGCAAGAGAAAAAACTCAAATCACAACTTTCAGTTTCCCAGGAAAAAAAGAAAAAGCTGGATGATGAGATTACACGTCTCATTCGTGAAGAAGGAAAGAAAATGACAACTTCAGGATTGAGTTCAGCGCCAGAGACCAAAGCGCTTAACGAACAATTTTCTGCCAACAAAGGCAAATTGCCTTGGCCTGTTAGCAAAGGTTTGATCACAGATCGTTTTGGCGAACATGCACATCCTGTATTGAAAGGCATCAAAGTGCAAAACAACGGCATCGATATCCAGGCCGAACAAAAAGCAACTGTCAAGAGCTTATTTAACGGAACTGTTGCTTCGGTCACCAAGATTCCTGGCTATGATTACATGGTCATGGTCAGACATGGATTATATTTCACAGTATACTCCAAGCTAGTAAGTGTCAATGTTAAAAAAGGAGACACAGTTACTACCGGACAATCTCTTGGTTCACTCGGTAGCGAAGAGCCCGAGCTTCATCTTGAAATCTGGCAGGATAAGACGAAGTTGAATCCAGAGCTTTGGCTTGCGAGAAAATAGCTATCAGCTATCAGCTATCAGCTATCAGCTATCAGCTATCAGCTATCA
>Ga0157380_10004106_pt1 | contig 10058 bp, 9 predicted proteins | sample S35metaG_FD_119757 | JGI IMG/M metagenome (GOLD analysis project Ga0157380, IMG submission 119757) | Switchgrass rhizosphere microbial communities from Kellogg Biological Station, Michigan, USA - S3-5 metaG | ecosystem: Host-associated > Plants > Roots > Rhizosphere > Soil | place: USA: Michigan...
ACTTCCGTGAGCGCCATCTGGGGGCCTCCAGTTTCCGCCTTGATCAAAGCCCCCCGCCGGGGCCCCACAGGGAGGTGGCTGCAGCCGTCCCTCCGTGGACGCCCAAAGACTACCAGAACGAGAAAAAGCCTGGAATTTAAGCCATTTGAGACGTCGGAGTGGATGCTACCGGACGTCTTGGGATGAGGGAGTTGGTGGGCCGTGTAGGGATCGAACCTACGACCAATTGATTAAGAGCCACAAAATGGCCGAATTCACACAGATTCCGTGAAATTCACAGACGTTCGTAACCCTTTACTTCCAAAGAGATTTTCGGCGATAGTCTATTCATCGCGATGCGATGCCGTTGCTCGAAATTTCTCCACAATGTAGCACCGGTGTAGCACCGCAGAACCAACTGATCTGTTTGTGATCCCCGATTTTGGTTTTAGGAGCGAGGCCGGACATGCCGACATCGACGCGGAAGCTGAACTTCACGAAGGCCGCCATTGAAGCGATCCAGCCCGCGACGGAGGGGCGTGACTACTACGCCGACACGAAGGTTCGCGGCCTACAACTGGTCGTCACTATGGCCGGCTCGAAGACTTACTTCTTCTATGGCCGGATCGGTGGGAAGCCGGCGAGACATCGCCTTGGCATTCACCCTGCTCTCACTCCTGAGAACGCCAGGAGGCTGGCGGAAGCATCACGCGGTCGAGTGGCAACCGGAGTGGATATTCGAGCGGAGCGCAAGACAGAGGTGCGGCATGCCGTGACGCTGGATGATGCCTTTAGCGCCTTCAAGCGGAATCGACCATCGCTTCGAGCGCAGACGGTGTACGGCTATGAGCGATACATCGAAACCGCCTTCAAGGAATGGAAGGCAAAGCCGCTAGTGCAGATTTCGAAAGACCTGGTCGCGAACAAGCACAAGCGATTGAGCGTGGAACATGGACCGGCCTATGCAGACGGTGCCATGCGCGTGCTTCGCGCCATCATCAACGTGGCGCAGTTTCAATTCGAGGCACCGGACGGCACTCCCCTGCTCGCGGACAATCCCGTGCGGCGGTTGTCGCAGACGCGTTCCTGGAATCGCGTGTCGCGCCGAACGTCGTACATCAAGCCCACCCAGTTGAAGCCATGGATTGAACGCGTGTTGAAGCTCAAGGCCGATCTGGAGAAGCGCGAGGCCTGCGCCATAGCCGATTGGTTACTGGTAACGCTGATGACCGGCCTGCGCCGAACCGAAGGGCTGCGACTGCCATGGGCCGACGTAGACCTGGACAATAAGCTTCTCACGGTTCGGGACACCAAGAATCATCTCGACCATACGTTGCCGCTCTCCGACTACTTGGTCGAACTGCTTACAGCTCGACGCAAGGCCGAGCCCGAGGCCGTTCAAGTGTTCGCAAGCTACGGAGCGGAGGGCTATCTGATCGATCCGCGAAAACAGCTAGCACGGATTGTCGCGGACAGTGGCGTTACGTTCACGCCGCACGACCTACGTCGGACGTTCATCACCGTCGCGGAATCGCTCGACATCCCCGCCTATGCGCTCAAGCGGTTGCTCAATCACAAGATGCGCAATGACGTTACAGCCGGTTACATCATCACGGACGTGGAACGATTGAGAAAGCCGATGCAACAGATAACGGATTTCATTCTTCGCAGTGCCGGTCTCAAGCCGTCCGCATCGGTCACTGATCTTGCCGAGGCTCGGGCCTCGTGAGCCAAAGGCCCAAGAACGAATTCGAGAAAGCCGGCGACGATCTTCTCAAGTGGGTAGCTGACCTAAAGCAGAAACAGGCACAGCTTGCCGCTGCAGAAGCAACTCGCCGCGCGAAGCTGTCGGTCGCCGAACGCGCCGCCGAAGATCACACCGTCGCGCAGAGACAAGCTAATGCGGTCTACCAAGCACAACTGAAGAAATTCGCCCGCATGGGCGACGCCATATTGAAGCGCGAGACGTGGACTATCGCTAAGTTCTGTTGGCTGCTCGTCGCGGAGAACCCAGAAGAAGACACGTCTTGGACGTTCTTTTCCGGGCGCAGCTCCGATATCGAAGCCGAGCACAGCAAGTACGTCAGCATCCTTGAGAGCTGCATTGGCACCCGCCTAATAGCCGTCAATCCGAGCGCAGCGTCGAAGGATCAGCGGTTCACAGTGCAATCGCTTACCGACGCGGCACGGGCCAAGAGACTCGGCAGTTTTGAAGCACTAGCCGACGCGATGGGCCTGCCGCACCAACAGAACAAACCACAGCCAGCAGCCGCCCTGCCGGCGATTGGTACGGCGACGCGCGAGAGATCCAAGGCCAAGCGCCAAAAGGCACTTGTAGCGATGGCAAAAGCTATTGCGAAAGATGGCGAAGGCGTCGTTACAGCGACGGAGATCCGCCTGTCGATCAGCGGGGTCGAGCTGAATAAGCGCTTCAAGTCGCAGCACCCCGAGTGGAAACGGGTCACTGACAAGACGCTGGAAGCGGATCGAGCGGAATGCCGGCCGGTGATCAGTGTCGCTCGCGGTCGTCCAAAGAATTCCCCATGAATTAAATCCCTAAATCCCCTGCCTTCAATGCGTCTCGGGGAATTTCGGCCTATTCCTGGGTCAGGCCGGCCAGTCAAAGTCTCCGCAACGTCGAATCCCGACGAATGCGGAGATAGCAGTGGAAACGCATAAGCTCTGGTCGCCCGAACAAGTTGCCGAAGTACTCGGCGTATCGAAGCAGACGCTAGCCGTATGGCGCTGTGAGCGGCGCTATCCCCTCGCCTACGTCAAGGTCGGCTCTCGCGTTCGCTACCGCCCCTGCGACGTTCAGCAGTTCCTAACGGATCGACTACAAGCCATGCCTCAGTTCTGAGGCGTGCGCCGTGCACGCGAACAACTCCGTCGCATCCGACCACTCGCAAGACGCTCTTGCGCAGCTCGACATCCAACTCAGCCGAATAGACCTGAGCGGATATCACGCCTCACACCGCGAATGGATTCTTCCGAAGTATTCGAACAGCGTGCGCGCAGTGTTGGCGCGAAAGTACTTGGCGACCGCGACACCCTTTCGAGTCGTGCTGACAGGCCAGGCCAGGAAGGCGGCGATGCTTCAAGGTCGCGGCGTCGATTCATGGGCGCAAGCAAACCTGGACCTGACCGCTAATCACTTCCGGCTCAAGAACGCCAAAGCTCATCTCACCTGGAGCGACGGTGCGATTCGGGACATGGCGCGACAGTGCGCCGACATTTGCTCCAGCGTCACCCGCAACCGCACCGCCGAGGGTGCATATGCCGGCGTCTGCCACTACGTGGCGAAACATCAGATACGAATGCCGACCCCGCACAGGGGGCGCACGCTCGCTGGCTGCATAGCCAGGCTCTGCGACTCGAAATGGTGGCGGCGAGCCATTCGCAGCACCTACGCAAGACGCACGGAGGAAATCCTCCGTGAGCTTGGCCTTGTTTGCGTTCAGAACGGCCTTTACGCGTCCGACGACACGGTCGCCCGTCGGCATCAGCAGCGCGCCCGAAATGGAGAGCTGCTCGCGGAAATGATCGCTGTGAATGATCTCGGCGAGTTCTTCACCTTGGAAGAGTTGAGCAAGGTCAACGTCAGCAATCCCCAGGTTCGACGGGCCGAGTTGATGACGCGCATCGCCGGCTTCGATAGGTATGCCCTCGCTCGCGACCACGTCGGACAGTTCATCACTCTGACACTACCGAGCCGCTTTCACTGCGTCGTAAAAGAAGGCGGCCGGCCGAACGGTCTCTTCGATCGATCTACCGTCAGAGACGGTCACCGCTACCTCTGCAAGCAATGGGGAAGGCTGCGTAGCTACTTGGACCGTCAAAGGCTTGTGTACTACGGTTTCCGAATCTCGGAACCGCATCACGACGGGACACCGCATTGGCATTTGCTGCTGTTCACCGAGGCCAGCATGGCCGACTCGGTTGCTGCTGGCTTCAGGCAATACTTCAACCCTGAGAACGAACCCGGCGACCGTCGCGTCACCATCAAGGCCATTGACCGCGCCAAAGGCAACGGCGTCGGCTACATCGCCAAGTACGTTTCCAAGAACATCGACGGCTTCCGTGTGGGCGAGGACGCAGAAGCCACAGAAACGACGCGTGATGACGGCCGGGTCACCGGTGACGTGACCGGTGATGTCACCGCTAACGCCACCGAAGGCACCGGTGGCAGCACGCGCGCCGGCACGCGTCGCGACCGAGACGCGACGTTGACCGCGATCCGCGTCGACGCGTGGGCATCGACCTGCGGGATACGTCAGTTCCAGCAGATCAAGGGGCCGCCCGTCTCCGTCTGGCGTGAGTTACGGCGCATTCGCAAGCCCGTGGCCGGCGTGATCGAAGAGGCACGCGTCGCCGCCGAGGACCAGGAGTGGGAGCGGTACTGCGAGGTCATGGGCGGGGTGGAAGCCCGAGCGTGTGATCGACCCGTCCGGCTCCACACGGGTCGGGGCACAAAGCCTGGAGCCTACGGCGAAGTTGTAGAACGCCGGATCAAAGGCGTCCGGGCCGGCCCCGTGATCGTCCCGACGCGTGTACACACCTGGACCTTCACGCGTGCGTCCGGGTCTGGATCCCCTTGGACTCGTGTCAATAACTGTACGGTGATCGCTGATCAGCCTACCATTTGCGAATTACGAACACCCTCATTGCCGGCCCAGGTCCAGACCGAACTGACCGCCACGGCCGATGGGCATCCAGAACCTTCCCTTGAGACTCTAGATTTTCTCCAGCAAACTTCTAGATCGCACTGGAATTGGCCGAGTGCCCAGGCCGCCCAAACTCATTGCCGACCGCGTCGTGAATAGTGATGCGGATCCCGAAGGGCTGGCTCTTGCCGGCAATGAGCCGGCGCGAAGGGGCAACGCGCGATAGCTGCGCGGAGTAGAATTCGCCCGTATGCCCGCTCTCAGAAAATCGTTGTCCTCGATTACGGCCGAAGACCTCCGAGGCCTCATAGACAACGAATGGGCAGAAGACGAGCTTCTAGAATTCAAACAAACGCTTTCCACTGCCGATGGCACGCCCGACCGGTGGATGAAGGATCAGCAGGGAATCGGGGAACGGGCAAAGCGCGATCTGTTTGTAGAGATCGTTGGTTTTGCAAATAGCTACGGAGGCGATCTCGTGCTCGGCATGGACGAGACGGCCAGCAAGCCGCCTCGGGCAGCTAAGCTAGTACTCCTACCCAAGTGTGTTGAACTGGCCCACCGACTGGAACTTGCAGCGCGAGACCTCATCAAGCCTCCGATCCCAACCCTAGCAATTCGGGGCGTTCCGATCGATGCCGAGAGTGGCTCTGGTGTCGTTGTTGCTCGTGTTCCGCGATCACGTGGAGCACCTCATCGCCTTGAAATGAGGGGCATGGAAAAGGAATGCTATCGGCGCGTCAGGGATAGGACGGAGGCCATGAGTATGCGCGAGATCCAGGACTTAACCATAGCTATGCGGCAAGGCATCGAAGGCATTGCCGAGAGACTCGACACGCAATCTCGCTCCTTTCATCGCTGGGCGAAGTCGCGAACGTTGGCCGATGGCACGGCACGAATAGCCTTACGCGTCTCGGCAACACCGAGCACTGCTGAGCTAACCGTGAATCGCGTGCACTCAATTTCGGAGGTCACTCCATCAAACAAAATATGGCCACTCATCATCGGTGCGGATCGAAAGAAGAAAGCGCAACTCTTCACGGAATTCTTCAACTGGCGGCCCATCCTGCGAGGCACCGAATGCCGAAACGAAGGAAATGAAGAACGATTTATCGCACAGCTATTCTGCGATGGAACAGTTAACTATTTCGCCTCGAGGGATGCCATCTTCGAACAGGGGCAAACCCCCAGAACGTTTGATCACGCGTTCATTCACCCGGCGATCATCACAGCCGCACTTCTCGGTGTTCTTGACACAGCCGAACGATTCCGCAACTACGCTGGCGCACAGGCCACCGAATACGCCCTCGATGTAGAAGTGGAAGTGTCCCATGCGACACCCCTTCTCTATTGGAGAGAAGACCGACCTGATTCCGCTGGTGTCTTTACTGCAGGTTCGCACCGCTTTCCGCCATATTCGCTTCAGGAGCCCGATAGCTGGAACGATCTCCTAACGCTTGCTCTCAGAGATCTATTCGACACGGTCGGGGCAGCGACCGGTTTGGGACAGGTTCAAATCGACCAATAGGGGCAGCCCGGCAGCGCTTCCGTTATCTTCCAGGTTGCTTCCTGTTGCTCTCGTATTTCTTCAGCAAATCCTCAACCGCCTCCCGAAAATACGCAGCCTGCGGAACGCGAGTCTGATCGGAAAGCGCCTTTAACCGCTCCATGAGATCCGTAGACAAGTAGGTCGAAATCTTCACGCGTTCGTCTTTCTTTTTCACACGCCATCCCGTGCCAGAATGTACAGGTAGTTACCAGACATGTATGCTGTGATCGTGGCATACCCTGAGCCACTCGCGTCGATGGCACTAGCAGCCCAAAGATACGGCAAGAAATCCTAACTAAAGCGGCGACCGACAGTGCGCGAACACCGCCGGCCACCTAACCACAGCTACCTAGCAAGAGGTATGACCATGGCTAAGCGACAGTTTATGTCGAAACGGTCGTCAGACCGAAATTTTCCTCGCCAAAGAAATTTTCCTCGCCAGAATCGCAGCGACCCCGGACCAAAAGCCCCGCGCAGCAAGGAACTCATTGCGTCGCCGGAAGCCACCGCTTACTCAATCATCGAACCACTCGTCGAACAAATTGAGGCCGAGCGAGATCAGCTTTCCAAAGCGCAAAGCCTCCTTCGCTGCATGCACTTCTCAATGGTGTATGCAGACGCTGAGGAGGACGGCGATGACGCGCCGTACTACCCGGACCTCATAAACATGGCCCATGCGCTGGTTCGAAACGCTGTCGACAAGCTTGACTCTGTTTACCGACGTCCAGTAGTTGAGAGGCTTAAACGAGTTATTAAGACTCATCGCCGGGGCTACAACTCGAAACGATGAAGGATCAAAACCCTAGGAAGAGATTCCTCCTAGGGTCTCCCCGGTTGTATCAACTACCGCGTCCCGCGCTTCGATGCAATCAGGGGATTTGCAACGCCGGTCACTTTTTCTTGCCGCGACTATCTCTGAACTGGTAGTTCGACTTATATCCGAAGTTCGACGCCAGCCTGTCGTAGGCCGCTTGACTATCTATAAGTGATCGCTCCAGCCTCTCAAGGCTACGAAAAATTTCTTTGGTACTTTGATCATCTAGCACAGCCGCAGTTGCTCGTTCATGTTGACGCACAACCGACTGCACTCCCGGTAGTAAACTCACAGTTAAGAATCCCGGAAATGAACTGCGCATAGTGTCTCCACGCGAGCTTTCAGTCACGAGCTGCAATTCTGAATGGTCGATGTCTGCCGTTGGCCGAGAAAACACAGAGAACTCTCTAGAGATCTCGCGCAAGAGCCGGCGACCTAGTCCGCCGTTTGCAGCAGCCACGGACGACTGCTTAGTAAGCCCCGCCAGCGCGCCATACCAGTAATAAGCCGATGGGTACACTGCGGCTGCCGTATTGAGTAGGTGCAAGTGCTCCATCGAACCAGGACTGACTTGACTTGCAAGATAGGCGATAAGAAAGGCATCCCTTTCTTCTTTCGATGGACTGTTCAAGATTTCAGTAGCTACGGACTGAAAATTCCGAACCCGATCTTCGCGAGAAGTATCCGCCGAATTCCGAACTTCAGCAGCAGATGCCCTACCTTGCGTAAGAAGCATCCACGTCGATTCGCCAATAGTTCCAGACGCGAAATAATCCGCCGCTGCTGCACCGACAAGAGTTTGGATACGTGGGGGAAAAAGGTTTAGGTTTCCTCGGCGGCCCTTCCCTTCAAACTCATGCAGCAAAGAAAACAGATCGACGAGCGCGGCGTTCGGAGCTACAGACACACCGGATCCCACCATTGATTGTACCTGCGACCAGGTGCGCGCCAATCGGGATACACAGCTCGCGTCATACCCAAGCGCCTTAGCTCTCGCTTGAGCAAAAGCAGCAGTCGACGTACAGCTACTAAGCGTCAGGCGATCCATCGCTGCCCGTCCCTCCGAACTACGCGCCACTTCCGCGAAAATCAATCCAAGCCAGGCGTTACCTGTGCCATTGAGACTTGGCCTTTCGCTCAACTCCACTGCCGTCATGAATGCATTAATGTCCATCAGGGCGGTGATGGACGTAACGGGCCTAACATCGGGCGCATAGGTCCAAAGCCAGGCAAGCGTGTCGCGCAATTCGTGGTCACGAACCAGCACAACGTTTGGCGGCTCTGAGCGTGATACTGGATCTCGCCCCCAAAAAGCCACAAAAGCGTTGGATAACGCGAGTCCTTCCGAAAGCTCTTCTCTGCTTACTCTGCGCACGTTAAGGGGCGGAGTGTCGGCCACCAGAAGCGAAGCTAGGTCTTTGCGATTCAGGTCAGTCCGAATATACATTTCACTTACTCTTGCTCTTCCCAAAAGCGGCAGAAACTGTAGGCAAACTCGGAAGTGGATTCAGTGTATTCAATGCGCTTTCGAGAAAGGTGGGGATTTTCTCCGTGTAGTACAGAGAAAGGGACGTTTTAGCGCGTGTCACCGCCGTGAACGAGAGATTTCGCTGATGACTGAATGACTGCAAACGCTCGAAACCGGTCAGATGCAGCGCCCTGAACTCCAGTCCCTTTGCTGCGTGGACAGTAGCCACGCAGATTCTGGATTCTGGCGTGAACGGGGAGTGATCATCAGCCTTGTGTAGCACAGCTACAGCGGCGAAAGGACTAGACTGAATAGCTGCCCACACTTCATCCACATCCGTGTTGCGCAGGCAGCAGATTCCAATGAGTTCATCCGGATATGCCTGCCGCTGGACGTCGAGTTTGTTAAGTATTATTTCAATTTGATGCTGGAGGCTTGGACATTTGTGAGCTTCTACGCTGGAGGGCCTAGCGACCTCATCATAGTTCGCGGACTTCTCCATAGGCTCATAGTCATCTGAATCGTTTCCAATCCCGTCAGCTATGCGGCATATCTTTATCCCGTTGCGAAAGTGATGCTTGAGTATTCGAACCTCGTTCACTATTGGTTCGATTAAGCTCAGTGGATCCGTTCCGTCATAGATCTTTTGCCTGGAGTCTGCAACGACAAATAAGCGTGAGGCGAGCTTTGCAAAGATTTCGATTTCATCTGGCCAATAGTCCTGCGCTTCGTCAAGGAGTATCGCGTCCAAAATCTTGCCCAGATGCTTCTCTTTGATCAGGGTGTAAACCGATTGTGCGAGCTTCTCTCTTACGTCCGTAAAGTTGCCTGAATCTGGTACAGGTCGACCGTAGTGTCTGAGTAAGTCGCTCATCCAGCGAACCGACGTCTGAATTCTCGATGACGGAAAGTCGTACTGCCCCGCTCCCGCGACAAGAAATTCCTGAAGGGTCCTGGTGAATACGATTGCCGCGATGTTGGTGTGACCTGCCAGGTGTAGATAGTTAGCACGCAATAGCAGCAAGTTCGTTTTTCCAGATCCGGGAGGCCCTTTTATTAAATAGCTCCCTTGAAGTGGCAAATCGATTACGCTGCTTTGCTCGCCAATCAACTGTTCTTTCGAGACCCACCACGTCTCGTTCATTTCGACTCTCCCCTATGTTGATTTTGTTGAATCCTATCCAATAGCAGGTAGAGCTGATCTCGAATCGCTATTCGAATTCCCTCATGCTCAAACACACCAAAGAAAAGCTGATCGTCCTCCGCGTCGCTACCCGATGGTGACGCTTTTAGAACGACTCGGCAAACGCGTTCGTTGGCGTCAAGAATTCTGGCCTCAAACATGATTTCGACCTGAGACAGAATGCCATGCTCCATTGATGGGCCGAACTGAAGGGAGCAACGAGTACAGTCGGGCTCGACGCATCCAACATTCGCTAGTTGAAACGGCGGAAATTCATCTACCGCCATTGTTTCCCGGACAACACTCTTCAGCGACTCAGTGACCATTTCTTTCACTTGATCTCTAAGCCTGTGCGCGTGTTCTTCCCTCGTCCCAGCAACCAGTGATTGCTTCCCAATTAA
>Ga0157380_10004108_pt1 | contig 10055 bp, 9 predicted proteins | sample S35metaG_FD_119757 | JGI IMG/M metagenome (GOLD analysis project Ga0157380, IMG submission 119757) | Switchgrass rhizosphere microbial communities from Kellogg Biological Station, Michigan, USA - S3-5 metaG | ecosystem: Host-associated > Plants > Roots > Rhizosphere > Soil | place: USA: Michigan...
CGCGCGAAGGCGCGAAGGTCGTGGTCAACGACCTCAACGGCGACGCCGCGGCGCGGGTCGCGCGCGAGATCGTCGCGGCGGGCGGTGCGGCGCACGCGGTCGCCGGCGACGTGTCGAAGGATCACGACGTGTCGCACCTGGTCGCTGCCGCGCTCGCGACCTACGGCGACCTGCACGCCGTCGTCAACAACGCCGGCACGACGCACCGCAACCAGTCGATGCTCGACGTGAGCGAGGACGAGTTCGACCGGATCTACCGCGTCAACGTCAAGAGCCTGTACCTCACGGCGAAGCACGCCGTGCCGCACTTCCGGCGCAAGCGGGACGGCGTGTTCGTCACGATCGCATCGACGGCGGGCGTTCGGCCGCGGCCGGGGCTCACCTGGTACAACGGCAGCAAGGGCGCGGCGATCGTGACCTCGCGGTCGATGGCGGCGGAGCTCGCGAAGGACAACATCCGCGTCAACGTCATCAACCCGGTCGCCGGCGAGACCGGCATGCTCGCGCAGTTCATGGGCGAGGACACCCCCGAGATGCGCGCGAAGTTCGTCGCCTCGATCCCGCTCGGCCGCCTGTCGCAGCCGTCGGACATCGCGACGGCCGCGGTCTTCTTCTGCTCCGACGAGGCGTCGTTCGTGACCGGCGCCTGCCTCGAAGTCGACGGCGGGCGCTGCGTCTAGCATCCGCTAGCCCTTGCGCTGGAGCCTCACGAGCACGACCTCGACGGATTCGCGCGACGACGGCGTGTCGCGCGAGATCGTCGTCGTATCGCGCGCGACTTTCGCGAACGACCCGACCTTCGGGCAGTACCAGTAGGTCTCCTTGATCTCGCGGTTGAACGCTGCCTTGTACGCGATCGTGCTCGTGCCCTCGACGCGATAGCAGTCGAACGTCCCCGCGGGCACGGTCAGCGGCTCGAACGCCACGACCGTGTAGCGGCTGTGCTGGTCCATGACGTACTGGATCAGCACCTTGTTCGAGGACGTCCATTCGGCGCCGACGCGCATCGGGAAGCGGTAGTGCTCGCGCAGGTACTCGGGCCCCTTGGGGTCGAGGATGTTGAGCGACGCGTCGACCTTGAACGCGCGCTCGCCGATCTGCATGTCGGCGCCGCCGTCCGAGGCGACGCCGACGACGCGACGGGACCAGAACGATTCCTTGCCGTCGCTGACCTGCCGGTAGGTCCAGCTGTCGCCGGCGGCCAGCGCCGGCTTGTCGGTCGATTGCGCGAGCGCCGGCGCGGCGACGAGCGCCGCGACAACGGCGGCGTAGACGAGCGAGGGATTCACGGCGCGGCCTCGCGCGCGACGGCGTTCGTGCCGAGGCGCTCGTACCAGTCCACGGTTCGACGCAGGCCCTCGTCGAGCGGCGTGCGCGCGCGGAACCCGAACGCGCGCTCGGCGCGCGTCGCGTCGAGCGCGCGGCGAGGCTGTCCGTCCGGATACGCCAAGTCCCACGCGAGCGCGCCGTCGTAGCGCGTGAGACGCGCGATCGTCGCGGCGAGGTCGCGGATCGTCGTCTCGCGCCCGGTGCCGAGGTTGACCGGCTCGGGGGCGTCGTAGCGCTCGGCGGCCTGCACGAGGCCCTCGGCGGCGTCCTCGACGTAGAGAAAATCGCGGCTCGGCGCGCCGCTGCCCCAGCAACGGACCTCGGCGTCGCCACGCTCCCGCGCCTCGACGCACCGGCGGATCAGCGCGGGGATCACGTGGCCGGCGTCGAGGTCGAAGTGATCGCGCGGGCCGTACAGGTTGGTCGGGACCACGACGATGGCATCGAGGCCGTACTGCCTGCGGTACGCCTGGCATTGCACGATCAGCGCGCGTTTCGCGATGCCGTACGGCGCGTTGGTCGGCTCCGGATAGCCGTCCCACAGCGCGTCCTCGCGGACCGGCACCTCCGCGTCGCGCGGATAGGAGCAAGCTGTGCCGACCATGACGAGCTTCGCGATGCCGTGGCGGCGCGCGGCCTCGACGATCTCGATGCCCATCACCGCGTTGTCGTAGAAGAAGCGCCCGGGCTCGGCGCGGTTCGCGCCGATGCCGCCGACGGTCGCGGCGAGATGGAATACGACGGCGGGCCGCGTCGTTTCGAACAGGCGGTGGATCGCCTGGCGGTCGCGGAGGTCGATGTCGGCGCTGCGCGGCACCGCGATCGACGCGCAGCCGCGCCTGCGCAGCGCGTCGACGACGTGGCTGCCGAGGAAGCCCGCGCCGCCGGTGACGACGACGCCGTGCTCACGCCAATCGATCATGCGCCGATTATCGCCCAGGCCGCTGCTACGATGCACCGGGATGGGACGGATCCTGCTCTGGAACGACGATTGGAACGTGGCGGTCGCCACGCCTGCGCTTTCGGCGTTCGGCTGGGAGCTCGTGCACGACCGGCGTGCCGCCGCGGACGTCGAGGCGATCGTGTTCCACCTGCCCACGCTCGACCCCGCGGCGCTTCCGAACGGCCGCCGGCCCGGGCAGCGCTGGGTCGCGTGGTCGCACGAGAGCGAGGTCAATTACCCGATCATGGACGACGCCGCGTTCATGGCGCAGTTCGACCTGACGATGACGCACCAGCGGCGCGCGGACGTCTGGGTGCCGTACCTGCCGCGCGCCGAGCAGATGTTCGCGCCGCCGCAGCCGAAGACCGAAGCCGCGCCGGTCGTCTACATCGCGTCCAACCCGCGCGATCGCAGCGGCCGCGACGACTACGTCCGCGAGCTGATGCGCCACGTCGCGGTCGATTCGTACGGCCGCCGGCTCAACAACCGCACGATGCCTGGGCTGGACGACGGCCGCCGGACCAAGATCCTGACGATCGCGCGCTACCGCTTCACGCTCGCGTTCGAGAACTCGATCGCGCCGGACTACGTGACCGAGAAGTTCTACGACCCGCTGGTCGCCGGGTCCGTGCCGATCGTGCTCGGGGCGCCCAACGTCGCCGACTTCGCGCCCGCGCCGGGGTCGTACCTGAACGTCGCCGACTTCGCGGGGCCGGCCGCACTCGCACGGCGCGTTCGCGAGCTCTGCGCCGACGAGGCCGCGTACGCGTCGCTGCTCGCGTGGAAGGCGCGGGGATTCTCGCCGGCGTTCGGCGAGCTTTTGGCCGCCAGCCGCGGCGATCCGTTCCTCAAGCTCGCGAGGAAGCTCAGCGCGGCCTGAGCGATGCGCGTCGCGCGCGGCTCGGCGGCACGCCGAACCGCTTGCGAAACGCGAGCGCGAACGTCGTGGCGCTGCGAAAGCCCAGGCGATGCGCCACGTCGGCAACGGCGCCTCCGTCGGCCTCGAGCGCGCGCCGCGCCTGGTCGAGCCGGGCGTTGCGCACGTGCGCGACCGGCGTCACCCCGCGGTTGTCGATCATCGCCTTCTCGAGGGTCCGGAGGCTGACGCCGCAGTGGCGCGCGAGATCGGCGATCGTGAACGGCTCGTCGAGCTTGTCGGCCAGGAAGCGGTCCGCACGCTTGAGGAAGAACGGCTCGAGCGGGCGCTTGGGCGACGCGGGCCGCGCCTCCGACGTCGCGGCGAGGGCGCCCCGGTTGTAGGCGCCGACGAGCTGCAGGTAGCGCCGGTACGACGCGCGCGCGCCCGCCGCGTCGCCGAGCGCGTCGAGCACGATCGACCGGTCGTACTCGAGGTACTCGAGCATCACGTTCGACGTGCCGGTCGACCGCGCGACGGCGAGCGCCGCGTCGAGCTCGTGCAGCGCTTCGGCGTGGCGGCCGAGCAGGCGCAGCGCCCACGCGAGGTTCGAGCGCGTCACCAGCTCGTCGTAGCGCGCGCCGCGCGCCTGCAGCGCGCCGAGCCGCTTGCGGATCATCGATTCGGCGTGCCGCGGCCGCCCAAGCAGGATCTCGAGGCGCTCGATGTTGCCGGCGACGTACCACGCCGCGAACTCGTAGCCGGCGTGCTCGGCGACCGCCCGCGCCTGCTCGAAGCACGCGAGCGCGGCGCGCGCGTCCACCTCCATCGGCGCCGTGTCGGCGAGGTCGAGCGCCGACAGGTGCGCGCGCGCGTGCGGCTCGCGCAGCTTCGACGTCGCGCGGTCGAAATGCACGGCGCCGAGCACGTTGTGGATCTGCACCTGCACGTACGCGTCGCCGCTCGCGCGCGCGAGCGCGACCGCGCGTTCGGCCAGCGCATCGACGGCGGCGTAATCGCCCCGTGCGAGCAGGATCGCGATGCGCACGCGCAGCGCGAACGCCGCGTAGGTGAGATCGCCGGCGCGCTCGAGCTCGGGCGCGAGGCGCTCGGCGAGCGTCATCGACTCGGCGTAGCGTCCCTGGAAATACGCGAGCTCGGCGCGCCAGGCCTGCACGCGCGGGACGAGCCGCACCGAAGCGCTCGGCGCCGTCGCCGCCGCTTCGGCGGCATCGAGGCTCGCGAGCGCGCGCGCATGGTCGCCTTGCCGGATCGCGCACGAGGCGCACACGAGATGCAGCTCGACGACGTCGCCGGCATCGCGCTCGCCTGGCCGCTCGCCCAGCAGCCGGCGCGCGACGTCGGTCGCGCCCTTGAAGTCGCCGGAGCGGGCGCGCTTCCAGGCGTCCGCCGTGGCGTCGGTCGCGGTTTCCCGGGCGTCCATGGCGCGGATTGTCGGCCTTCCCGGGCGTTCGCGCGGCGAAATCCGTCCGGTTTGTGCGGATTTCGATAGGTCCGGCGTCCGGGTCCGCGCCCGGACTCGAACGGCGCCTAGAATCGTCCCGTCGCAGAAGTGGAGGCCGGAACCATGCCGTCGCTCCCGTCCGCTGCCCCGTGGCTCGTCGCCCTCGTCGCCTCCGTTGCGACCGGCGTCGTGCATGCCCAGCCGACCGCGGAGCGCGATCCGGGCAACCACTACATCCTCGAGTGTCCCGACTGCCCGCTCAAGGCGCTCGAGACCGCGATCGGATCGCCGACCGGCATCGCCACCGATGCGCGAGGAAACGTCTACTTCACGTCGCAGCACGTCGCGTTCGTGCTGCGGCCCGACGGCGCGCTATACCGTATCGCCGGCATCGGCGTCCCGGGGGATTCGGGCGACGGCGGCCCGGCGATCTTCGCGCGGCTCAATATCCGGCTACGTGCCCCGCTCGACGCCCAGGTGGATTTCCAGGCGCTGTCGGGCGGCATTGCCGTGGACGACGAGGGTCGCGTGTATATCGCCGATGCGCACAACAACCGGATCCGTCGCGTCGACACGAACGGCATGATTGCGACGGTGACCGATGCCACGGGCGAGGCGATCGACCTCGCGGCGCCGCAAGGCGTCGCCATTGGCGCCGGCGGCGATCTGTACATCGTCAGCGACGAGGGCGTTTACGTTCGCCGCCCGGCCGACGGGGCGTTGGAGCCGTTCTTGCCCAACGGGTGCTTCGAGGGATCGGTCGGCGAAGGCTCCTGCTGGCCCGCGGCTGTCGCCGTCGACGCTTCGGGGGCCGTTTACTTCTCGGAGGCGTTCTGCCGCGTGCGCAGGTGGACCGCGTCGGGCGGCACCACGACCGTCGCCGGTGTCGAGCGCCCCAACGAGAACTACGGCCAGGAGTGCGGCTACGGAGGAGACGGCGTTGCCGCGACGACGTCGCGGGTCTCGCAAGCGGGCGGCCTCGACATCGACCGGAACGGGCAGCTATTCATCGCGGACACGTCCAACGGGTGCATCCGCAAGGTCGACCTCACCGGCACGATCAGGGTCGTCGCCGGCATCTGCCATCAGCATGTCGAGCTTCTGGGCGACGACAGCTGGGCGCTCGATGCGCGATTGCTCCGGCCGCGGGGCGTCGCGGTCGATCCCGATGGGAACGTCTACATCGCCGACACCGGACAGAACCGCATCCGCAAGGTCACGCCGGACGGCATCATCACGACGGTCGCGGGCAACGGCGACGCGTTGACGGTGATGCAAGTCGACAGCGCAGTCAAAGCGCCTTGAACCGCACCATCATCCCCTGGCTCGCTGCGTTCGTCGCCTCGGTGGCGATGCACGTTGCGCATGCCCAGCCGACCGCGGACCGCGAACCGGGCAACCACTACATCCTCGACTGCCCGGAGGGCTGCCCGCAGAAGGCGCTGGAGGCGCCGATCGGCCCGCCCGCCGGCATCGCGACGGATGCCGACGGCAACGTGTACTTCACGTCGCAGCACATTGCATTCAAGTTGCGTCGCGACGGCACGCTCGTCCGGATCGCCGGCACGGGCGTGCGCGGCTATTCGGGTGATGGCGGTCCCGCGATCGCCGCGCGGCTGGACATCCCGTTCGACGACTACCTCGACCTCCAGTTGGATCCGATCAACTATTCCCCGCTGATCGGCGGATTGGCGATCGCGCCCGACGGCGCCCTGATCCTCGCCGACGCGTACAACAGCCGACTCCGCCGCGTGGGCCCGGACGGGATCATCACGACGGTGGTCGACGCTACCGGCGCGCCGTTCGATACGTTCTGGCCGCAGGGGGTGGCGCTCGATGCCGCCGGGAATCTCTACGTCGGCGGCGACTTCGACGGCATAGGCCGCTTGTCGTCCGGGGGCATCGTGGACGAGGTTGCGCCGTGGTACTGCGGCGGCGCGCCCGGCAGCGGCGCGTGCTTTCCCAAGCAACTCGCCATCGACAGCGCGGGCGCCGTGGTCTTCCCGGACGAATGTCACGTGCGCAAGTGGCAGGCGGGACGGGGCGTGACGACGATCGCCGGCCGCGAGGTGCCCTGGTACATCGCGAACACGAAGACGTGCGGCTACTGGGGCGATGGCGGACCCGCGATCGACGCGGGGCTCGGCTGGATGTCGTACGGGATCGCGATCGACGCGGCCGACCAGGTCTACGTCGCCGACACGTACAACCAATGCGTGCGCAAGATCGACGGCGCAGGCGTCATCTCGACCGTCGCCGGCATTTGCAAGACCAAGTCCTGGATGTCCTGGCTCCCGCCGAAAGCTCCGTTCGAAGGCGACGGCGGACCGGCCAACCGGGCGCCGTTGTCGAAGCCCATGGGCGTCGCCGTGGATCGCGAGGGAAACGTCTACATTGCGGACACCGGCCACCGCCGCATCCGCAAGGTGACGCCGGACGGAATCATCACGACGGTCGCGGGCAACGGCGACGCATTGCCGGTGATGCAGGTCGACAGCGCCGTCAAAGCCCCTTGATCAGCGCCGGCAGGTTGCGCACGTCGATCGTGCGCGCGCGCTGCGCGATATCTCCGCCATAGCGGTCGACGAGGGCCTGACCCTGCGCGAGGAGCGGCGCGAACGCGGCCTTGAGCTTGTCCATGTCGAGCGTGCGCCCGCCGCCGTAGTACTGCTTCGCGACCTGGCCGAGCGCCCACGTCGTCGCGAACGCCATCCCGGAGCTCGCCGCCTGGTGGCCGGCGGCGCGACCCATTCCGCCGAGCACCGTGCCCAGGAGGCCGCCGAGCAGCTTGCGGCCGAACTGCTCGAGGTACTGGCCGGCGAGGCCGACGCCGGCCGCGGCGATGAATTCCTTGATGTGGCCCTGGTCGAGCTCGTAGCCGTAGGCCTTGCCGATCCGGTAGACGAGCCGTACCTGCAGCGGCAGGATCGCCATCGAGGCGAGCGTTTCGGGAAGGAGCTCGAGCGCGGCGTTGGTGATCGACGCGTCGAGTACCTGCTTGTCGAGCGCCGCCGCGTCCGGCATCACGGTGCCGGCGATCGCGGCAGCGGGCGCCGCCGCGATCGCGTCGGCCTGCGCGACGAACGCTTGCGCGCCCTGCGCCGGCAGCCCGAGCGCGGACGCGAGGTCGCGCAGGAACGCGCCCTCGGCCGGCGTATGCGTGCCGTCGGCGGCGACGACCGCGACGGCGACCTCGTACGCGTAGCGCCGCATCTCGGGCGTCGACAACGGCCGCACGGCGTCGGCGATCGACGGCCGCGCGCCGGGCGTCCGGTCGAGGACCGCGAGATCGATGCGATCGCCGCCGACGCGTGTCGCGACTTCGCGAAGGTATGCGCGCTCGCGGTCGTCCGCGTTCCCGTCGGCGAGCGCCGCGAGCAGGGCGAGCGTGAAGACGCCGTTGATCTCGGCGTCGGACGGGGAAGGCGGGGTGGCGGTCATCGCGGCGGAAGCGAACGTCGGGACGACCATCGTACCGCGTCGCTCCTCACGCCGCAGCGAGCGACGACCAGAACGAGGGATGCGGCAGCGGGACGTCGATCCGGTAGTGCTCGCCGGCGTCGGCGATCGACAGCTCCGGCGCGTAGTGGCGCAGCAGGTTGATCATCGGATCGTTGTCGCGAAGCACCAGCGCGGTGAAACGCTCGATGCCGCGTTCGCTCGCCGCTTCGGCGATGCGCGCGAGCATCGCGCGCCCGAGCCCGGCGTGCTGGAAGTCGTCGACGACCAGGAGCGCGACCTCGGCGGTCGTCGGATCCTCGGCCACGCGGGCGAAGCGCGCGATCCCGGCGCCGACCGGGCCCTCGGGGCCTGCGGACGTCGCGCCAATCGCGTAGCGGTTCCAGCCATCGAGCGTCGTCATCTCGTCGAGCTCGCGCTCGGAGAAGCGGCGGCGCACGGTGAAGAAGCGGCGCCGGCTCGACTCGGGCGACACTCGCTCGATCCCTTTCGCGATGAGCGGCTTCGCCGCCGGCGTCAGCGGAGAGAGCGTCACTTCGCGCCCGTCGTCGATGACGATCCGCTCGTGCCGCGGATGCCGGCAGAACAGGCGGAGCAGGGTGTCGACCAGGTTCATCGCGGCCTCCCGGAGAGGGGTTGACATAGAATGATTCATGTAATATTATCCCCATCATGGCACGTTATCCTGCCGCGCACAAGGGGGAGACCCGCAGGAAAATTCTGCAAGCCTCCGAGGCGCTGATGAAGGAGCAGGGCGTAAAGGCCGCGAGCGTCGACGAGGTCATGCGCGGGGCCGGCCTGACCGTCGGCGGCTTCTACGCGCATTTCGCGTCGAAGGAGGAGCTCGCGGCGGAGACGCTGCTGTTCGGCCTCGAGCAAAGCTTCGAGCGCATGATCCGCGCGCTCGACGGGCTCGAGGGCCGCGCCTGGGTGCGCGCGATGATCCGCGCCTACCTCGCGCAGGCCGACGACCCGGAGCTCGAGCACGCCTGCCCGATGACGCTGCTCCTGGCCGACGTCGCGCGCGGCGACGACGCGCATAGGCGCCGCTTCTCCGACACGACCCGCGCGATGCTCGACCGCGTGGTCGGGCACTTCCCCGCCTGCGACGGGTTGTCGCCGCGCGAGGTCGCGATCGCGACCTATTCCGCGCTGGTGGGCGCCGTCAGCCTGGCGCGCACGACGCCGTCGCGCACCGGGTGCCATGTCATCACGCGCGCGTGCGAGACGATGCTGTGCGCGTGGCTGAAGCTCGACGACGCGCCGGCCGCCGAGCCGCGCGTCAGTCCGGCGTCGCGACGACGCCCTTCGTCCTGAGCGCGTCGATGGCTGCGTCGTCGTAGCCGAGCTCGCGCAGCACCTCGCGCGTGTGCTCGCCGAGCGCGGGACCGCCGCCGGCGAAGTCCCCCGGCGTGGCGGAGAGCTTCGGCACCACGCCCGGCACCTTGAGCGTCGAGCCGTCCTTCAGCGTCACCTCGCGGATCATCCCGCGCGCCGCGTACTGCGGATCGTCGACGATGTCGCGGATCGAGTAGATGCGCGACGCCGGCACCTCCGCGCGCTCCATCGCGGCGAGCACCTCGCCGGGCGAGCGCGTCGTGGTCCAGGCCTCGATCTCGCCGTCGAGCCACGCCTGCTTCGCGCCGCGCCCGTCGTTCCGCGCGAGCGACGGGTCGCTCGCGAGGTCGTCGCGCCCCATCGCGCGGCACAACCGCCTGAAGATCGAGTCGCCGTTGCCCGCGATCAGCACGTAGCTGCCGTCAGCGCATCGGTAGGCGGACGTCGGCGCGATGCCGGGCAGGATCGAGCCGGTGCGCTCGCGCACGGCGCCGAACGCGTCGAACTCGGGCAGCATCGACTCCATGACCGAGAACACGCTCTCGTAGAGCGCGACGTCGACGACCTGGCCCATGCCCGTCTTGCGGCGATGCTCGAGCGCGGCGAGCGCGCCGATGACGCCGTAGAGCGCCGAGAGCGTGTCGCCGATCGACACGCCGACGCGC
>Ga0157380_10004109_pt1 | contig 10054 bp, 6 predicted proteins | sample S35metaG_FD_119757 | JGI IMG/M metagenome (GOLD analysis project Ga0157380, IMG submission 119757) | Switchgrass rhizosphere microbial communities from Kellogg Biological Station, Michigan, USA - S3-5 metaG | ecosystem: Host-associated > Plants > Roots > Rhizosphere > Soil | place: USA: Michigan...
ACTCTCATTCAGTACCGTGCGTGGTAGCGGATGGCCTATTCAGTACCATTCGCGGTAGCGGATGGCCTGGGCTCAAGATTATGGAGTGAGTGTGGGCCATCCGCTACCGCGAATGGTACTGAATAGCCGATCATAATGCTCACGCTCGTGACGTCCGTGGATGCTTACCCTTCAAAGATGATTGTGTCAGCTTCAAACTTTTCGTGCGTTGCTGTGGGGAGGCCCTTGTATGAATGAACGGCCGGAATCAATTCCGCTCGCATTTCGGCTGCTGAAGCAAAACGATCGTCCGGATTTTTCGCAAGACTCTTTTGTAAGACTGCATCCAGTCGCTTTGCATCTTCTGATTCCCCCTCGAGATGGAACGGTTCATGCAGAATCGCCGTCAGTTGCTCATGATAGTTTCTTCCACCGAAAGGCCGGCGGCCAGTGAGCATCTCAACTGCAATCACGCCGATTGAAAACAGGTCTGTACGATGGTCCACTTCACTACCTGACAGTTGTTCTGGTGACATATAGCCAAACGTTCCCATCACCGCTCCCGGGCTTGTCATCTGAGACTTACCCTCTGCAGCTTCGTTAGCCTGGGTTAGTTTTGCCAAACCAAAATCGAGAATCTTGATGCGTTGATCGGCTTCATTGATGAAAATATTGTCAGGTTTGAGGTCGCGATGAATCACTCCGGCAGCGTGCGCAGCACCCGCTGCGTTCAGTACCTGTTCCAACCAACTTGCCGTGTCAGAACGTTCAATTGACTGACGTCGCTTTAGAACGGCGCCGAGTGTTTCGCCGGTCACAAGCTCCATGACCAAATACGCACCTTCAGTCGACAACAGTCCGTAGTCGTAGACCGTAATTATATTCGGATGCGAAAGGCGGGCAGATGTCTGTGCTTCACGTTCGAAACGTCTTAGTGCCCCACTGTTCCCGAACAGTTGACCGCTCAGGATCTTCACTGCCACTTTGCGATTCAGACGCAGATCATTCGCTTCGTAAACTGCGCCCATTCCACCTCGGCCGATCAATCTGTCGAGCCGATACCGTTCGTCAATTGTACGCTCCACCGCGAGCGGCAAAGCGAGTTCACTGTTGTCGTTAGGACAGTTTTGCGCTGAAGAATCGAAGCAGGCGCCACACGTTGGACACTCCTTCAACAGATTGATCTTGCGGTCTTCAACTCGCGAAAGCACCTCGTGCCTGACTCGACGCTCACGATCGACCCGTTCTTTGAGCCGTACGTTCTCGTAAACAATCGCGATCTGATCCGCGAGGGTTTCAAGTAACTGGCGATCAGTTTTCGTGTAAGGCACTTCAGACTTTTTCCGGCCCAGCAACATCAGGCCGGCAAGTCTCTGATCAGTTCCAGTCATCGGTACAATCAACTTGGTTTCCAGTTGCGCCAGCCATTCTTTTTCACTGTGCGGCAAGTTCGTCCTCTGCGGAAACGGAAAATCCTGTGCGCCGAGGTGATATTCCATAAAGCGCAATAGCTCGAACTCCTGCGGAATACGCAGCTCCTGCATTGATCCGCCGGATGAATAACCGAGACTCATGTCGCGCTTCTCTTCTTCGCGATAGAAGAGATACATGCGTTCGGGATGCAGCGCTACGTCGACCTTTTTACTAATCAGCTTCGACAGCTCAGGCATGGAATCAGATTGCTTCACGTCGTCGATCAGCTCTCTAAGTATCTGGTCCTGGTTGTATTGTTCGCGAAAGAACTTCCGATCGATCCAATCGCTTAGTCGTCGACGGAAAACGAGTCCCAGGACAATTGCGGCAACAACGAGCAGGTAAAAGTAGAGCGAATTGCGCAGGAAGATGTCGGCAACTGATCGATTCGGATTAGACAGTATCGATATTACAAGTCCAGCGATTGGCAGGATCAGGAGGACGCGCAAGGCATTTTTTGCCAGGAGATACTGCAAACTGCGACGAATGATTAGACGAACGGGTATGACCTGGTGTCTGAGCACTGCGTAGGCGAACGAGACGGGAATCAACAACAGCGCGAAGATGGCTACCAGTCCAATCGCGACTACATGCTGGTCGAACCAGTGCAAGTCGAGGATGAACGAAAGAATAACTAATGAAACCGGTATGGAACCGACGATCCATCCGGTCAGCAGTACGCGCAACTTTCGTCGCGCACCTTGAGCTGCATCGCGATAATTAAGAACCAGCACAACCAGGCTGGCGATCATGTAAACGAGTAGCAGCGAGTCGAGAGCGGTGTCTGGAAATATACCGAAGGTTGCGCCTCGATCCGGATTCGTTATGAACAGGTAGTTACTGTAGGCCCGAACCGGCAACATCAGAAGCGCCGGTAAATACGCGAACAGTGGCAACCGTGGAAATCGTTTTATGAAGCGCGAAGGTTCCGGAAAGATTAGAGCGAAGTGAAAACCTGTGGCGAACAATACGGGTCGTAGCGTCGCACCAATTGCAATAATGATCTTGATCCAGAGCGGAGTGATCGGCAGAGCTGCGGCAGTTGGGCCAACACCCATCATGCCAAACGTAAGCGCGATCAGTAGTGCCTGCTTATCGTTGGGCTTGAGAAGGAAAATCAGTAAGCCGGTAAGTTGAAAGAACAGCGGCACCAGAATCACCGAGGTAAAAACTCCGAGCCGCATGCTAGCTGGCGTAGATAATGTTTGCAGCGACAACCTCTGGCGCTGCCCATCGTGCGACACGACAATATCGAAAGAACTTCCAGCCTCTGCGAGAATAAAAAATTCCCGCATCTGACTGCTGCTTGTCAGCGGACGTCCATTGAACTCAAGAATCTGATCCCCAACACGAAGTCGGCTACGCAGCTCGGGTGCGTCGATTCTTGCAAGAACGATGCGACCATTCTCCAGTTTGTACACAAAACCCGAATAGCTTGATGTGTACGAGGTGCCCAGCAACAACACCGCAGAGGAAATCGAACACACAAGCATCAGCAGAAAAAACAGGGTGACGAGGAGGGTGCGTAATCGCGACTTTGCCAAGGTTTTAGGATTTGAGCGAGATCGGATTTCGATTTGCGCTGAGATTTTAGCTAAGAGAATGCGTCGAGGCTAGGAAGTCACCCGCTGCCAATCATCTTCAGCAGGGTCGGCCACATCTGTTCCGCCCACATTTCGTATCCGGCATCTGAGGGATGAAAGCCGTCTGCCGAGAAAAATTCCGGATGCGCCGGCAATTGTTCTCGAGTGATCGTATAAATATCGAAAACAATCACCGCTGAAGTGGTGGCAAGCTCCTGAAGTTTCTGATTGAACTGATCGATCGTCCGCTGATACTCCGCTCGCATGGCGGACGGTATTCGCGGGGCACTGGAGATATCGGGAATATTCGTCACAATTACAACCGCGTGTGTCTCCTTCTTCAAGCGATCAAGAATCGATTGATAGTTTCTCGCAAACTCCTGGAGACTCAATCCATGTCCAATGTCGTTAATCCCGACTCCGAGTGTTACGAGATCTGGATTGGCAGCTATACCCTCGTCCAGTTGCTCTCTGACCACGTCAATAGTCGTGGCACCACTCACGCACAAATTAAGCAAACGCGATCCCGGGCGCTGCACCTCAAGCTTTCTGAACATACGATCGACGTAGCCGCCGTTGCTCGCACCCTGGCCAACGCCGGTTGAATCACCAAGTGCGACGTAAACGATCGGACCAGACTTCATTGGAGAGCTAGTATTCATTGGCGTTAATGGGTTCAGATCCTGGCTGCTCGGCGCGGACGTACAACCGATGATTGCTGGAACCAGAAACAAAACAACGACTGCGATCCGACTTGCCGTCATACTGAAAGAGTCCAACAGAATTACAGGATTACAAAATTACAAGACAGCAAGAGAAAGTGGCAACGCCGCTTGCTCTATCTGTTTCTTGTAATCCTGTAATCCTGTCAGGAAACCTTGGGAGCCTCTGATCAAGCGATCAAGCCATTCGCGCACGTCAGTTGATCAGAGCCTCCTTCAATTCGTTTTAGTTCTATCTGCTTCAGGTTCTCCTTTTGGGGCCACATAGCTCTTTCGAGCCTTCACAACGAGCTTGCCGCCATTCTTCTTCTCCACGTCTTTTCCCAGATCGACCTTCAACTTCCGAACCGTACCGTCGCGCTTCTTGTTTGTTGATACAAACGAGAAGCTATATCGCGTCCGGAGATGGTTGATCAGCGTATTGAACGTGCCATTCAACTCTTCCGGCCTGTCGGTAAGAACCTCACCTCCCGTCTCATCCGCAAGCTTTTGAATGTCGAGATAATGCGCACCCCCGAGCCGACCGAATCGTGTGGCCCAACGCATCATCCCATTCTCAGCAACTTGTTCGGGTGTACGTGGAATGAGTCCACAAACCACGCTGCCTGACTCAAACACTGAATGCGTCGTCGTGTTGTCGGAAGGACCACCTTTGCAGGCCCAGTTGCGCGTAACGCCCGTGATGAGGATTATCACGCGACGACCAGTTGGGTTTCCCGCCTTCATCATGTAATTGGCGGCCTCATCCAACGCAATGTTCAGGCAATGATTGGCCTCTTCATGGTGCGGCGGAACAAAATCCAACGCGTACTCAAGTGAGCGGCGATCACGCGTGAATTCCTGTCGTAACTCCACCGTATCGTGGTAAGTCATAACCGCGATCTCGTCGCTGGGCTTGAGTCGCGACAACGCGTCTTTCGCAGCTTGCTTGACTTCTGTTTGAAACGGATCCAAGCAGCCGCCACGATCAATCAACAGCACGACTGATAACGGCAGATTGTCTTGACTAAAATGTGTGATGGTCTGTTTGCTGCCGTCTTCTGAAACAAGAAAATCTTCCTGCTTCAGATTGCCGACCACTCGCGCTGTGTTCTTTTGCAGGATGAGCGCGTCGATCGTCACAAGGTCGACGTCTGTTTTTATAATGTCGGCGACCTTGGTATTTGCTTCGGCCGGTGTGGGCTTGACTGTTCGTTCGCGGGTTTGCGGCAGCGCCGGAGACATCAGATACCCGGCGAGCGCCATCAAGACAACCACAAAAAGGAGAGATAAATACTTCGACTTTATCGGGGTCAGTTTCATAAGCACCTCCTCAAAATGCGACCGTCGTTCTCCGGCTCGGATGCCGGCACGGGGAGAGTGCTTTCAGTTATTCGGGGAGAGAGCTTAGGATTAGCCGAATGATAGCTCGTTTTTGTTCGGTTGAATAGAGATTTCCGACAGGTTCGGAACTCTAGTAGAATTTTCTCGTTCTTTAGTTTGCAATGAACTTGATCTCAACAATCGCGCTGGCTATGGGAGCATCCTGGACGTCGGGCATCAACCTGTATGCCTCCGTCGCAACGCTTGGCCTGCTTAGTCGATTCGCAGGTTTACAGTTGCCTGGTGAACTGGATGTCGTCACAAACTGGTGGGTCATCGGTATTGCTTCGGCGCTTTATTGCGTGGAGTTTTTTGCCGATAAAGTGCCCTGGATCGACAGCACCTGGGATCTGATTCACACCTTCATTCGCGTGCCCGCTGGAGCTGTGTTGGCCGCAGCGGCGTTCGGTGATTTCGACAAAAGCATTCAAGCCATTGCTTTGCTGTTGGGAGGTGGACTTGCTTTGAGTTCACATGGCACCAAGGCCGCTACGCGCGCAGTTTTGAACACGAGTCCCGAACCTGTATCGAATGTCGTTGCCAGCGTTATCGAAGATATCGTAGCGGTGCTTTCAATCGTCGCGGCGATGTTTCTGCCATACGTCCTTTTTGGAATCGTAGCCATAGGATTGTTGATTACATATTTGGTTCTTCCGAGAATTGTGCGGTTCTTTCAGAAAGTCGGCAGGAGTATTCGACGGCTAAGCTTCTCTGAGTCGCAATAGCACTGGTTCAAGGACGATTCGGCAACTCAAATTTGGCGTCGTCGATCGGAACATTGTGTTTGATTTCTGAGACCTTCCGAACCCGCAACTACCAATCATTGCACTCATAGCCCTTGTCCCCTTATGCTTCTCACGCTTCCGAATTTTGCAACACCAAATCTATAGCGCTGCAACTTGCCGTCCTGTCGGAGGAGTTTCGATGGTTCGCTCAATCTCTCTCGTCGCTCTCGTTCTTTTCCTCATCGCGTTACCGCAATCTTCTCCAGTTAACGCCCAAACGTCGTCTCAGTCACAACCCACGATTGATCCGGCTCTCTTCAAAGGACTTCGTTACCGTTTGGTGGGACCGTCACGCGGCGGACGCGTAACCACGGTGACCGGAGTTCCATCACAGCCGAAGACGTTCTACATGGGCGTCGCGAGTGGTGGATTGTTTCGCACGACAGATAGCGGCGCGACGTGGGTTCCCATCACCGACGGGAAGATTCCATTGGGATCGACTGGAAGTATTGCTGTCTCGGAATCGGATCCGAATGTGATCTATCTGGGCACAGGTTCCGATGGTGTGCGCAGCAACGTCTCCACAGGCCGCGGTGTTTACAAATCAACTGATGCGGGACAAAACTGGACATTCGTTGGTCTTTACAATGCCGGGCAGATTGGTGCAGTGCGGATTCATCCGACAAATCCAAACATCGTGTGGGTCGCGGCTGGCGGCGATATCTTTAAGCCAAATTCAGAGCGGGGAGTATTCAAGACTACAGATGGCGGACAGACCTGGAACAAAGTGTTGTTTGTATCCGACGCTGTTGGCGCGATGGATGTTGAACTACAGCCCGGCCATCCCACGGTCGTTTATGCATGGATGTCGAAACTCGAACGAAAACCCTGGACCATCATTAGCGGATCGAAAGAGGGCGGATTCTACAAAAGCACTGACGGCGGCGAACATTTCACGCGCGTTACGACCGGCCTGCCCGCTGAATTGATCGGCAAAGCGAACCTGGCAGTCACGCCGGCAAACCCGAATCGGATCTACGCTCTGATTGAAGCAAAGCCCTTCGGAGGCCTTTATCGCTCAGACGATGGCGGACAATCATGGACATTGATCAATACGCAAGGTTCTTTGATTCAACGGCCGTTCTACTACACGACTCTCGGAGCAGATCCAACAAACGCAGACATTGTCTACGCCGGAGCTGAAGGCTTCTTTAAGTCGATCGACGGTGGCAAGACCTTCACAGCTTTTCGCACCCCGCACGGCGATAATCACGATATCTGGATCAATCCCGGCAACAACCAGATCATGATTCAATCGAACGATGGCGGCGCCAACGTGTCGACTGATGGCGGTCGAACGTGGTCGTCACAGATGAATCAACCGACCTCCGAAATCTACGGCGTGTGGGTTGACGATCAGTTTCCTTACAGACTCTACGGTGCGCAGCAAGACAACAGCACCATCATCATCTCGAGTCAGGCAGATCCAAGCTCAACAGTCGATTGGCGCCCCGGTCCAGGTTGTGAGACAGGGCCGATAATGCCGCATCCGAAAGATCCGAATATCGTTTATGGATCATGCAAAGGCCAATACGGGGTGATGAACCTGAAGACCGGACAGGAGAAGCCCTATTGGATAGGAGCACAGTCGCTCTACGGCAATCCTGCGAGTGATCTAATTCTGCGCTTCCAACGCGTGTCGCCAATGGCGACTTCGCCGCACGACCCCGACGTACTCTATTACGGCTCCCAGTATCTACACCGGACGCGCGATCGCGGCGTCACTTGGGAAAAGGTCTCGCCTGATTTGACGGCGCATCCAGCGTGCTGCCAGGGCGTCAGTGGTGAGCCGATCACGCGAGACGTTACGGGCGAAGAGTTTTACAGCACGTTGTACGCGATTGCAGAGTCGCCTCTTGAAAAGGGAGTCATCTGGACCGGCGCCAACGATGGGCCTTTTCACGTGACTCGCAACAATGGGAAAACGTGGACGAACATCACGCCTAGAGATCTTCCTACTGGCGGACGAGTGCAGTACATCGAAGCATCGCCACATCGGAAAGGTTCCGCTTACTTTGCGGTTTATCGCTGGCTGCTCGGAGATTACGCGCCATACATTTATCGGACCGACGATTACGGAAAAACCTGGACGCGATTAACTACCGGACAAAACGGCATTCCAATCGATTGGCCAACGCGTGTCGTTCGCGAGGATCCGGCTCGTGAAGGTTTGTTGTACGCGGGAACCGAGTTCGGAATGTTTATTTCGTTCGACAACGGCGCACACTGGCAACCCTTTCAGTTGAATCTCCCGCACGTCCCGGTAAGCGACATCAAGGTTCACCACAACGATCTGATTGTGACGACACAAGGTCGGGCGTTTTGGATTCTCGATAACGTTACTTCTCTCCATCAGATAACGTCGCAGTCGTCAGTAAGCGAGGTCGTTTTGTTCAAGCCACGCGATGGATATCGAACGAGAGTCAGTCCTGCGAATCTTGGACCAGCGATTGAATACTATTTGCCTCAAGCGCCGGCTGGTCCAGTTATTATGGACGTGTTAGACAGCAAGGGAACGCTCGTCAATTCGTACAACAGCGATGGGCCGCAGCCTGGAGGAGGTCGTGGTGCACGAGGCACTGGTATGCCAGGCGTTGGAGGTGCTGGACCTGAGTCGCAACCCGAAGATCCTGATGCCGCACCCGGCCGGCGCTTCGGTGGTCCACCGCCGCGGCCAACAAAACAGGTTGGTATCAATCGATTCGTGTGGGACGTGAGACATCAAGCAGGAGTCACTCTTCCGCCTGGGCAGTATCAGGCCCGCTTGAAAGTCGGAGACAAGACGTTCATACAAACGTTCAATGTGCTGATCGATCCGCGCGTTGCTGAGGATGGTGTGACGCTCGCTGATCTTCAGGAACAGTACGAACACAACCTGCGGATGCGAGAGATGGTAACCACGGTCAACCAACTCGTAACGAGGGTTCGCGACGCACAGAACAAGTCAAACGGCTCAATAGATCCAAATCGACTTAACGCGATTGCAGCAAAGCTGTTAACCGAACCGGTGCGATATGGTAAACCCGGCTTGCAGGCTCACATCACCTATCTTGCGGGGATGACTGCTAACGTCGATCAAAAGATCGGGCGCGATGCTATCGCGAGATATGAGGTTTTGAAGCGGGAACTAGAGATCGTGAAAGCGGAAGTGGAACAATTGCTCGGGCCGCCAACAAATTAACGGGTTTGAGTGTCTTGTAGGGGTGGCTCTCCGTGGCCGCCCCAACTGATTTGCTCCAAGTGGCGACTTGGGGCGGCCACGGAGGGCCACCCCTACATTCAAGACACTGTATAATCTGTGGCTATTAGTTAGGAGGATGAACCATGCGAAATCTCCTTCCCCTGATTCTCACGCTCCTGTTTCTGCCAGTGCTTCAAGGGCAGGACACTTCTTCCCTGGTTGTTGTCAGCTTCAAGTGGTCCAAAACAAAACAGACTGAAGACAAGATTGAGGTTCCCAATACAGCACCGGCACCGGCGATGATTCCGCAGAATAAGAACTTTGCACGCAACGTGCGGGCGAACGAGCCACCGGGCAACCGAGATCCAAATCAAGACACGATTGACGGGCGCAGTGCCGCGTTAGAAAGAAGTGTTCAGGAGTCTCGTGTTCGGCAGCCGAAGACGATTGATGCCTATTCTTACAAGATCAAAGTCCAGAATCCGACGAGCCAAGCCGTAGATATTCTGTTCTGGGAATATCAATTCATCGATCGCTCTGATCCTCAAAACGTCACGCGGAGACAGTTTTTATGTGTGGCAAACCTAAAAGCGGGCCAACAGAAGGAGATCCAGGCTCTCAGTCTGAATGGACCGACTGATGTCGTAAACATTGAGTCGTTGTCGAATAACGCGGCGAATCCATTCGGCGAAAAGATCGTGATCAATCGCATCGAATATGGTGATGGCTCGATCTGGCAAAGGAAGGATTGGAGGTTTAGTGAGATAACCGATAGTTACCTTCGAGCCACCTCCACGCCATGGACCAAAGAACAGATGTGTAGAGTTTTGTAAGCCAAACGCCAGGCTCGCAGAAACTCGCAAGCGAATGTCCGATACGCTTCAGCTTGTCGGCGACGTTCCCCACACTCACCATTCCTGAAATCGGTCAACTGCGAAGAGCTCAACGAATGTCCGATACGCTTCAGCT
>Ga0157380_10004110_pt1 | contig 10053 bp, 7 predicted proteins | sample S35metaG_FD_119757 | JGI IMG/M metagenome (GOLD analysis project Ga0157380, IMG submission 119757) | Switchgrass rhizosphere microbial communities from Kellogg Biological Station, Michigan, USA - S3-5 metaG | ecosystem: Host-associated > Plants > Roots > Rhizosphere > Soil | place: USA: Michigan...
GGATTCCCGAAAGTCTTCACGGAAGGTCGGTGCAAGGGAGAGTTCGAAGCCGGACAGTGAATCGATGACGACACGAGTGGCCTTGAGGCGCGTGATCTCGGCGATGAGTAGCTGCGACACTTCATCCACCGATACCGGCACGGCGCGGGTATCCACCACGCCGATCTTTCCACTGTCAATAAGGTCTGAAACAGCCTTGCCGCGCGATAGGTTGGCGCGCTGTTCGAACGCTGCGATGACCCCAGTCTCATTGTGATTGGCGCCTTCAAGCAGAAAGGCAGCCGCCAGGATGCTCTTCCCTGAACCGGAGGGTCCGGCGACCAGGAGAGAAAAGCCACGAGGCAAGCCCCCGCCCATCAGCTGATCGAGTCCCGCCACGCCCATGCTCAAGCGGCTCCGATTGGTGGACTCGACCACGCGTTGGCCGCTAATGGGTGGCGGCGCGAACACGTGGACGCCGGCCGAAGTCATCCGAAATGTATGCAATCCGGGTAGGGTGGCCTGGCCGCGCAATTTCAGTATTTCCATTTTGCGCACCACGGAATTCCGCTCAATGGACTGACGCATCCATATCAGTCCATCGGCGACGGTAAATATCGGATTCGGGTCAGTCTCGGAAAAATACTCCCCCAGCAGGAAGCTCGTGGCCTGCCAGCTCGCCATGAGTATCCCCAAGTGCTGGATGAACTGTTGCACACTCAGGTACGAGTTGCCTGCGCTCTGGCTGGCAAGCATGACCGAGCGAAATGAATCGACGAACACCAGCGCCGGGCTGTGCTCTTTTACAGCGGACGCGATTCTGGCCAGGACTTTGTCCAGGTCCCCCGAGGCGGTGTCCTCGCCGAGATTGATGAAACGGATGGATTCGCCGATCTTCGCTTCGTCGAAGAAATCAAATTGCTGTTGATAGCGCAGCATCTTCACTGCTGGCTCACCGAGCACGGTGAAGTACAGGGCGGGACGCTGCGGCGTGGCGAGCGAGAACATCATCTGGTGAGCCAGCGTCGTCTTACCCGAGCCGGGCGGGCCGGCAATGAGATTGAAGGAGTACTCTGGTATTCCTCCGCCGAGAATCGCATCGAAACCTTCAACACCGGTTTGCAACCGATGGATGGTTGTCTTAGGCATGATCAATCTCCGCGCACGGCAGTGCCGTACTTGTTTCGATCCCAGACGGCGTCCAGAAGTCGCTCGGTGAGCGAAGTGCCAATCAGATTGCTCAAGAGATCGCAGAAAGACTCGAGCACAGCGCTGTGTGCGGCGATGCAGATCGAACCGCTCTGCGTGGAGAGGGCTTCGCGCAAATTATCGAACGGGTCAGAGTCGACGGCGCCAATTTGAGACGAGTTGAGCCAAGGGAATTGCACACGATGAATGTGCAAGCTGCGCTCATATAGCGCTACTACGCCCCGCTTACCAATGATGTGAGATAACGGCAAAAACGTCGCGCCATGTGGCAACCACGAGTTCGGCAATCTGGTCGCGATGCGTGCCATTCTCTGCCAGCGTGGTAAGACCTGCGATTGAACTTGCGAGCCGATCGCTCTGCATTCAACGCTCCTAGTCCAAAGATTCACATGATACGCGGCTCCTTGGTTGCACCTCGTTGTATTTACCACCGGCGCGATCGGTGTGGACGCAAGTACGACGGGCGGGTTTGGAACTGGAGATTACCGAGAACGTGATCATGAAAGACGTCGAGTAGCCTGCGCTTGATCCGCGAGATGAACGTTGGCATTGCGCTCGCTCAGTAGCGATGAGGCTCCGGGTTTCTACTTCAGAAATCCTCTCACGCGGCGCTGGCGGCGAAGATTCCTCATGCCTCGCCGGTGGGAAATCCATTCTTGACCGATATGTCGATACCGGTTTCTGGACGCGGACAGGATGATGTCTAAATCTAGATCGCGGCAAGTAGCGCGAAACGCGATACATGATGGCAGCGGCGCCGCCTATGTTCGATAGCGCACGGATCTGCTATTAGTGAAGTTGATGTACTTGGAGAGAAGGCGCGTCGCAAGGAGGTTCGATGGTTCAGGCCCTACTTCTCATACAGGAAGATCCGACGGATGCTGCTACGGTTCGGAATGCATTGAATACCGATGGCACTGCAGCGTTCGAACTCCTGTGGGTGGGGACATGCGAGGAGGGAATGCACCGGCTTGCGAGTGAGGGTGCGTTGGCGATTCGTTCCAATAGCTATGTTTCCGGCGTGCTCCTCGACTTCTCTCTGCCGGGTGCCAACGGGATTGCGAGCCTGGAGCGCGTCGCTCGGGCTGCGCCCCATACGCCGATTCTCGTGCTCTGCACGGCGGAGACGGAGGCCGCCGCCAGGATTGCAGTGCAATGCGGCGCACAGGACTATCTGCTGAAGAGCCGTGTCGACAACTATGTCCTGCCGAAGGCGATTCGCAGCATGATCGATCGCACGGCCAACTCCGAAGCGCTCTTCGAAGAGAAGGAGCGCGCCCAGGTTACCCTCGACTCGATGGGCGATGCCGTTATGTGCGTTGACGTTGCTTCAGCCGTGACCTATCTGAACGGTGTCGCTGAGCGGCTGACCGGCTGGTCTCGGGAAGAGGCCGCGGGCCATTCAGTGGATGAGGTGTTCCGGGTGATTGACGCCACCACCCGTAGAACCATCAGCGATCCAATGGCGAAGGCAATCCTGGAGAACCGTGCGGGCGCGCTTACCCTCGACTCCCTTCTCATCCGCCGCGATGGTGCGGAGGCGTCTATCGAGGACTCCGTTACGCCCATTCACGATCGTAGTGGAAAGGTCACCGGCGCCGTCATGGTTTTTCGCGACGTCAGCGGCGTGCGCGCACAGGCCAAAGAGATGGCTCACCTCGCTCGGCATGACAGCCTGACCAATCTGCCGAATCGCGTGCTTTTCACCGATCGCCTGAGTCAGGCAATCGCGTTGGCGTGCCGTCGTCGCAAGAAACTGGCGGTGCTGTTCCTTGACATCGACCGCTTCAAGGATACGAACGACTCCCTCGGTCACGCGGTAGGCGATCAGTTGCTGCAGGTAGTGGCGCAGCGGTTGGTTTCGTGTGTCAGGAGTTCGGACACGGTGAGCCGTCAGGGGGGCGATGAGTTCGTCATCCTGCTCACGGAGGTGATGCGGCCCAGGGATGCATCGTTGGCCGCAACTAATATTCTCGCGGCGCTGCGCGAGCCGTGCAAAATTGGCGATCATGAAATTCATATCACCGCCAGCATTGGCATCGTGATCTACGCAGACGACGGCATGGAAGCAGACGTCCTGATGAAGTACGCGGACGTAGCGATGTATCATGCCAAGGACTTGGGCCGAGACGGCTACCAGTTCTTCACCGAAGACATGAACGTTCGCGCCGTGCAGCGTCGAGCGGTCGAATCCGGCCTGCGGCACGCTCTCGAACGACACGAATTCGCTCTCTACTACCAGCCGAAAATGGAGCTGAACAGCGGGAAGATTACCGGCATGGAGGCATTGATCCGCTGGCACCATCCCGAACGTGGTTTTCTCACTCCCGACTCGTTCATTCCGACCGCGGAAGAATGTGGATCCATAGTTCAGATCGGCCATTGGGTTCTGAGCGAGGCATGCGCCCAGACGTGTACCTGGCTGCGTGATGGGCTGCTCCTGCCACGCATTGCCGTCAATATCTCCGCAGCAGAGCTGCGTCGTCGCGACTTCGTCGATCACGTGGAGGCAATCCTGAATCGGACTGGTCTCGATTCGAGTCTGCTGGAAGTGGAACTGACTGAAACGTTCCTCATGCAGGACTCTCGCGCGACCGCCACAGTAATGCACACACTGAAGGATCTGGGCGTCAAGCTGGCATTAGACGACTTTGGGACCGGCTATTCGAGTCTGAGCTACGTGAAGCGCTTTCCAATCGACACCTTGAAGATTGACCGTTCCTTCGTACGCGACCTCGGAACCGATCCCGACGACGCCAGCATAGTGTCCGCGGTGATTGGCATGGGTAAGAGTTTGAACATGCGCGTCGTCGCGGAAGGCGTGGAGACGGCTGCGCAGCTCGGATTTTTGCGAATGCAATGTTGTCCGGAGGGGCAAGGGTTCCTCCTTGGAAGGCCGATGACAGCGGAAGAGTCGACGCGGTTGTTGCGCGATCGTCTGCTGCATCCGTTGCCGTCGCGTGACGCGTCCCCAAATTACCCCATTTCGTAAGATTTGCTTCTACGCGAGGCTCGCATCGGTGCTGCGCAGATATTTCCGTATCTTCTCGGCCGAGGTGCCAAGCCTGAACACTGCTGCCTTGAGGTCGTCAGGAGTCAATTGCAAAACCTTTGCCCAATGACGCAGCTCGTCGCAGTCGTCGACGTTTATAAATTGATCATCCGGCGAACCACGTTGGGAGTCTAACATCACGCTTGTCTCGTATTGTTTCAAGTATGGAGACGTTCTGCGTGGTTTGCCAGCCGTGGATTGCTCTTAAGGTCCGGACCAATTGACGTCGCTGCCGACGCACGAGCCTCTGATCCCGTGGTCGCGTGGAGTGCGGAATGCAGACGAGGAAGCAACATCAATTGCGCAAGGGATTGTAGAACTTGCAGCGGCCGTTTACGCCAATCACGTATGATGAATCCGGTGAATTGGAATATGGTCGGAAGCCGCGTTTTGCGGCGCCGCCCTGTGGCGGCGCCGCAATGATAAGCAAAAATGCGCAGCGTTCAGGGGAAATACTATCTACGGCTCGATGCGCATCCTTGGTTACGCGATCCTACTGGCGATGTTCGCGGCCGTTCTGTATACGGCGTGCATCACGCTCATGTACTGGGCCGGCATCGGCGTCTGATTTGTCTTTAGAGATTCCTGATTTCGGAATCAGGCGGCCACACGAGCCAAGGATTCCGCAATGAACAAGCGGCAGAGCAGGATATTTGCCATTGGGTCCACCGCGGTGGCAGCCGTGGCATTTCTCGGGATGACGCTCGACAGCCATCGGCAGTTCGCCAAGCTCACGAATGCGCAGAACATTACGCCTGAGGTCTCGCACGGCAAAGATGTCTGGCACAAATACAATTGCATCAACTGCCACACGCTGTTCGGCGAGGGTGCGTACTACGCACCGGATCTCACCAAGATCACACAGCTGCGCGGCGAGCAGTATCTGCAGGCCTATATGCGCGATCCCTCGGCATTCTACGACGAGCAGAAACATCGCCGCCTGATGCCGAAGCAGGATCTGAGCGAGACGGAAATCACCGATCTGATCAAGTTTTTGGATTGGGTCAGCAAAGTCGACAATCAGGGCTGGCCACCGCGTCCCATTTTGGTGACGGGAGCTTCGATTCCAGGCACTGATCTCACCGCGACACAGCAGGCCAGGGAAGCCGACACCAGCGCCATGCCGCCTGGAACCCGTCCCGTGTCCGGTCGCGAAAATCCTATCGCACTCGGACAGGCGGCGTTTCGCAGCGTCGCGCCCGCATGCAGCGCGTGTCATTCCATCGCACCCGGCGTGAACCTGGCCGGTCCGACGCTTGCAGGTATCGCCGCTCGCGCAACCAGGACCATCGGATCGCCTGACTACAAGGGCAATGCCAGGGACGTTGAAAGCTACATTCGCGAATCGATCGAGCATCCCAGCGCGTACGTCGTACCAGGGGCAATGTACTCAGCGAACGGGCAATCGTTCATGCCCAACACCTACGCGCAGGGATTGACTGCGGAGCAAAGGGATCAGCTCGTGGCTTTTCTCGCTACGTTGCGCTGAGACTCACCAGGGATTTCACGGCGGCTCATGCGCTGCGGCGCCCGACATCGTCAGGAACCATCATCATGCAATACCGCTCCCAAGCAGTCGCGTACTGGTACTTCGCCGTCGCCATGGTGCTGTTCGGCCTGCAACTCGTATTTGGTTTGCTTTCCGCTGCGAAGTATCTGGGGCCCGACCCGTTGCTCTACATCCTGCCGTTCGACGTGACGAAGGTCATCCATACGAACCTGCTCATCGTGTGGGTGCTTACCGGTTTCATGGGCGCGACTTACTGGCTGGTGCCCGATGAATCGCGGACGGAACTCCACAGCGTGAAACTCGCATACATTCAGCTCGGCCTATGGGTCGTCATGGGAGTGACGGCATGTATCGGTTATCTGTTTCGCTGGGGGACAGGCAACAAGCTGCTGGAACAACCGTTGCCGCACAAGCTCGTCATTGTTCTGGTGATGCTCATGTTCCTTTATAACGTCGGCATGACGATCCGCAAGTCGGGCCGCTTCACGACAACCGAAGGCGTGCTGCTGCTCGGCATAGGCTCCGCGGCAGTACTGTATCTCCCCGCTCTGTTGCACTTCCAGAACTACACCGTCTCCATCTTCTATCGCTGGTGGACCATTCATCTGTGGGTCGAAGGCGTCTGGGAAATGATCCAGGGGGGCTTTCTGGCTTACCTGCTGATTCGCCTCTCCGGTGCCGATCGCGAGGTGCTGGAAAAATGGCTGTATGTGATCGTCGGGTTGGTATTCATTGCCGGGATCATCGGCACAGCGCACCACTATTACTGGATCGGCGTGCCTTACTACTGGCTGCCGATCGGCGGAGTGTTCAGCGCCCTGGAGCCGGTCGCCCTGATCGGTATGGGGGTGTATGCCTATTCGGCGATGCGGCGCTCCGGCCTGTCTCATCCGAATACGCTCGCGCTGCACTGGACACTGGGCAGTGCTGTATTCACGCTCTTCGGCGCGGGTTTGCTAGGGCTCGCACATACCTGGCCGTCGGTGAACAAGTGGACGCACGGCACGCTGATCACCGCAATGCACGGCCACGCTGCGTTTTATGGAGCGTACGTAATGATCGTACTGGCGATGATCACGTATGCGTTGCCGTCGATGACCGACAATCGGCGCGAGGCGGGCAGTGCGGTTGGTTACTGGGCGTTCTGGTTGCAACTGGGCGGCATGTTCGGCATGACACTGTCGTTCGCGACTGCCGGTATCGGGCAGGTCTATCTCGAGCGTATCCTCGGCCTGGGATATCTCGACACGCAGCTGAAAATCCAGATTCACTTCGTGATGCTGGTAATGACCGGATCGGTGTTCACGCTGGGCGGCGGTCTGTTCATTTGGGATTTCTTCAGTACGCGGCCACGGTTCGAGATCGAGAGCAAGACTACGCTACGCGAACGCAATGGCGCTGAACTCTCCGGCAGCACCGCGTAGAAGGCGACGAGATGTCAGCTAACCAATCAACGTCCGATCCATTGATACCGGGCGTCAGTCGCGCATTGGCATCCCGGCCGTACTATGTTCCCGTTGGCAAGGAAGAGGAGATTTTCGAGCAATGCCACCAGCGCCAGCTGGCCGTGATGCTGAAGGGCCCGACGGGCTGCGGCAAGACGCGATTCGTGGAACACATGGCGTGGCGGCTCGGGCGCGAACTCATCACCATCTCCTGCCATGACGATCTGACCGCCAACGATCTCATCGGTCGTTTCCTGATCCGTCACGACGGCACGTACTGGCAGGACGGTCCGTTGACGCGCGCGGTGCGTGAAGGCGCAATCTGTTATCTGGACGAAGTCGTGGAGGCGCGGCAGGACACAGTTGTGGTGTTGCACTCGCTTACCGATCATCGTCGGATGCTGAACATTGACAAGACCGGTGAGCAGATTGCGGCGCCGGACAGCTTCCAACTCGTGATTTCCTACAATCCCGGTTATCAACGCATGCTGAAAGATCTCAAGCCCAGTACCCGCCAGCGATTTGTGGCGCTGGACTTCAATTTTCCGACGCTCGAACAGGAAACCGCGATCGTCGCGCACGAAAGCGGTGTGAATCGTGCGACTGCTCATGGTTTGGTTGGACTCGGTCACCGACTGCGGTCATTGCGTGATCGCGGTCTGGCCGAGGTACCCAGCACTCGATTGTTGATTGCTACGGCGCGTCTTGCAGCCCAGGGCATTCCGATTCGAGACGCATGTTATTCGGGGCTCATCGGGCCGCTATCGGACGATGCCACTCTGGTCGCGGCGATGCGCGATCTGGTGGATGCCACGTTCGTGTGAGTCAGCATGGCTGAAGCCGAAGACGTCATCGTCGATGCTGCACGTCATGCCACGGTATTCATACGTGACCTGTGGCTACGGAACCGCGTCAGCGGGGCGCCGACCATCGATCTGTCACAGGTGATGCAGCGGCTCGATGTGGTGATTGCCGGAGTCTTTGGCGGCAGTCTGACACTGCACATCGCCCAACCGCCTGCGCCGATGCCACTCGTGCGGCGGCTGTTCAGAAGCTACGAGCAACCGATTTTCCACGTCGCACTGCCGTCGACTGACGGGATCTCTATCTGGTTGCCGGCGCCCTTGCCAGACTGCGATAGCAATCGAGCTGTCGATGAGCTGCGCATCATGGCGCTGCAACAGGCGGCTCGCGCCCGCCGTGGCGCGGCGGAGAAACTTCCCGAAATCACCGATCCGCTGGAACGGGCGGTGTTCGAGGTACTGGAAGCGGACGCCGGGGACATGTATCTGCTGAACCGGCTTGCCGGCTTGCGGCAAGCATTGAATGCATCGCGGGCGCGAGCGGCTTCATTACGACCTGCGCTGGATTCCTTTCCACCCATGCGGCGTCCCCTGGAAGCGTGGGTGAAGGAGGTCATGGAGACGACATGCGAATCTGGAGACGCAGCGTGCGAGTCGACACCGGACCTGTCGCATCAGCGCGCTCGTGAACTGGCAGTACAATTGTCGGCGACAGTCCCGGCCGCAAAAGGCCAGATTGCCGGTTTGCTCTACCGCGATCACTGGACCGGGCAGTTGCGTAGCGTAACGACAACGCGCAATTCGTCGAGTTTTACGAACCACGCTCCTGCGTCGAGTTGCAAGCCCCCACGTAGTGCGCGATTGACACGCCGGCCCGACGTACGCACGCCGGACGAGCGCGATGAACGCACCAACCCCAGTCCCTGGATGATTCAAACGGCGCAACCCCTGGAGCATGCCGAGGATCCTTTCGGCATGCAGCGTCCTACCGATCGCGACGAGAAGATCGGCGTGGAGGAGTTTGCCGATTCGGTATCTGAGCTTGCGCAGGCGCGGTTGGTAACGACACCGGGATCACCGCAGGAAGTTCTGCTCTCGGATGATCCGCCCACCGCGCGAGGGAAGTGGTGCGGCCCGCCTGCATTGTCGCCTGCTCAGGTACTGACGTATCCCGAGTGGGATTGGCGCACGCAAGCTTATCGCGATCCCGGTAGCTGGGTGTACCAACTATCGGCGCCGCACGGCTCTCGAGCATGGGTTGAAAGAATATTGCAAGAGCATCGAGTGATGCTCACTGCGATTCGCCGCCAGCTCGAGTCCCTGCGAGCAACCCGCCTGCGCTTGCGGCAGCAGGCCGATGGTGAAGAAATCGATATCGATGCGTGCATCGACGGATTCGCGGCGGCGAGTGCAGGTGCGGCGCTTCCATCCGGTCTGTATCAGACGACTCGACCAGCCAGGCGCGAACTGGCGATCTTGATGTTGATCGATACCAGCGGCTCGACGGATGGCTGGGTGTCGAACCAACGCCGCGTGATCGATGTCGAGCGAGAGGCGCTGCTGGTGGTTTGCCTCGCGCTGGAAGGCTTGAGCGAACCTTACGGCGTGATTGCATTTTCCGGCGAAGGTCCGCAACACGTAACGGTTCGTACGATGAAAAGCTTTACCGAACCCTATGGCGACGACATCGCACTGCGAATTGCGGGACTCGAGCCTGAAAATTACACGCGTGCCGGTGCGGCCTTGCGTCACGCGTCAGCGGTGTTGATGCGCGAACCGGCACGTCATCGATTGCTCCTGATGTTGTCCGACGGCAGGCCCAACGATGTCGACGAATACGACGGGCGGTACGGTATCGAAGATATGCGTCAGGCCGTTGTCGAGGCGCGTCTGCAAGGCATCTTCCCGTTTTGCCTGACCGTTGATCGCCACACCGCCAACTATCTGCCAACCGTGTTCGGCGAACACCAGTATGCAGTGCTGCATCGTCCGGAGTTGTTGCCGACTGCGCTTGTGGGGTGGTTGCGTCGGCTGGTGAAAGAGTGATGTCGTCAA
>Ga0157380_10004112_pt1 | contig 10045 bp, 11 predicted proteins | sample S35metaG_FD_119757 | JGI IMG/M metagenome (GOLD analysis project Ga0157380, IMG submission 119757) | Switchgrass rhizosphere microbial communities from Kellogg Biological Station, Michigan, USA - S3-5 metaG | ecosystem: Host-associated > Plants > Roots > Rhizosphere > Soil | place: USA...
CTCTTTGAGGTAGTTGGCGCGCCCGGAGAGATTCGAACTCCTGACCCCCTGGTTCGCAGGCCGAATTGAAGTGATAGAGACTTTTGTAAATCAACTACTTGCAGCGCTTGCTGTCCACGAATCCAGACTGTCCGAGTCACACCTGAGTCACAACCAATCTGGGAAAGTCGCAATATCGGCCACTGCCAGTTACGGCGAGGCGAATCCGATCGCGGACAACGAGACACTGGAAGGCTGACCGCTCAACCGCCGCGTGGTGATCCGCCGCATGGATCGCGGGCCCTCAAAGGGCGCGTCGAAGTCGCACCCCATTGGCGATGACGCGGCAAGGGCTGCCTAAAAGGCAGGACGCGGCGGTGTTGAAATCTGCTTGTTCAGATCCTCCTCGATGAAGCGCAACGCGGCTTCGAGCAAGGCCTCGCGCGGATAGTCGTTATGGTCCACCATCGACCGGCTTATGATCGAGTGTGAGCGGTTCAAGGGTACAGCGATGGCCCAGTGATCGGAGTTGAGAAACCCGAGGTGGCCGGAGGGGAAAATGGCCACCTAGCATCCGGAGCCATAGACCGTGGGAATGCTCGTCCAATTCAGGGACCGTACCTCATCGGGCGTGACCCCATACCCCATCGGGTGCGCCGATCCCGCGTCGGCCGGGTGGCCGAAGTTCCCATTCGCCGAGATCACTGCATTTTCGACATCGCGGCTGGCATTTGCAGACGGCTCAATCGCCTATGCAGTTATTAACCTGCATAGGCAAGTGCACCGGCCGTGACCCAGATTAAGAGCTCCACCGTTTACGGGCTGAGAGTGAGTCGGTGGCTGCGCATCGGTCAGATTCAGTTCGCCTTATAGCCTGCGGTAACTTCGTCCTTGTGCGCTGCGAAGGCGGCCAGGACTTCGCCCTTCTCACGTGCAGGCACCTTGGCGAAATCAAGGCTGCGCCCCAGCTCGGCCGCCACTTCGTTGAACTCCGCTGGCGAGATCTTGAGATCCCTATGCGCCTCCTCAAGGCTCAAATGAGTATTACCCGGCTTGGTTGCGGAGAATTTGAACGGACCTCCCGTGACTTCGCACACCCAGAGCGTTCTCATGAACTTGAGGCCCGCCAACCTACCCAGGTTCTTCGTATGCCATTCCCTGAGGGCTGGGTTTTTCGAAGTTTTTCCCACAATCGGGTTCTGCACAACTGCGTCGCTGAAGTGGTCAACGACTGAGGCAATAGCGAAAACCCCGCCAAGCCGTTCATACAGACTCTTTTCTGCCTCCGGAGCAGCTTGCAACGGAAATGCCAGTGCCACCGTGAATAGGGATAGTAATGCGATCAGGGACTTCTTCATAAAAACCTCGTGACGTAAATTGTCTGAAGAAAAAGGGAGACTTTCAGCTTGCCGAACGCTGCTCAAATCTCTGCGGCGACCGCCTCGTAAACGCTCGAGCTAGCTCTCAGAACCTGCGTAAGTCGGTCACGCAATTTCTGGTCTTCGACAACAAACGTCGAAAAAGTCTCACCGCAGGCTGCGCCCTTCGTCTGGACTGCAATTTGGCTACCTGAGGCGAACGCATCGGTAATAACCGCTCCTCGCATGTCCGGCGGTTCGTTGCTGTGCCCGTTGAGTTGATTCCGCCAGGAGTCCGGTTCGCCGATGACGTCGCGAACGCATTTCGTACTCATGATTTGCCCCCCTTGTGCCGTTAAAAGCTAGCCGGACTCGCGATCGGCTGAGAACTCGGGAGCCGGCGCCGGGCATTCATGCCGTGAATGGTGCTAGGTCTGATACATCAAGGTTCGCCATCGGTCTGTGCGGTGGCGTACATGGCGGCGGGGAGAGTTATAATGAGTCTAGAAGTGGAATCTGATCGTGATCGATTCCAGCGAGCTGCGGCAGAATCACTTGCTCGCCGCCCTGCCTGCGGCGCGGGCAACGCCTTTCGCGTGACCGGCGAGCTCCTCAAAGACCCCCTGGTTCGTAGGCCGAATTGAAGTGATAGAGATTCTTGTAAATCAACTATTTGCAGCGCTCGCTGTCCACGAATCCAGTCGGTCCCAGACTTCGGCACTCACCGATGCCCGCGAACCTAAAGCGAAGGGCATCTTGGCTGCCTGAAGCAAGGAAAAAGCGATGAGTAAAGTAGTTTGTGTGCTGTACGACGACCCGGTGAAGGGTTATCCGAAGAAATACGCGCGTGACGACTTGCCGAAACTTACCCACTATCCCGGCGGCCAGTCATTGCCGACGCCACAGCGGATCGACTTCAGGCCCGGCGCGCTACTCGGCAGCGTTTCCGGCGAGCTCGGCCTGCGCAAGTTCCTCGAGTCGCGTGGACACAAGCTCGTCGTGACCTCGGACAAGGACGGCCCGAACAGCCGCCTGGCCAGAGAAATCGTCGACGCCGAAGTGCTGATTTCCCAACCGTTCTGGCCCGCGTACGCAACCGCGGACCTGATCGCAAAGGCGCCGAAGCTCAAGCTTATCGTCACCGCCGGCATCGGCTCAGACCATACGGACCTGCAGGCGGCCATGAACCGCGGCATCACAGTTGCGGAAGTGACGTACTGCAACAGCATCAGCGTGTCCGAGCACGTCGTGATGATGATCCTGTCGCTGGTGCGAAATTACATCCCGTCGCACGACTGGGTCGTGAAGGGCGGGTGGAACATCGCGGACTGCGTCGAGCGCTCGTACGACGTCGAAGGCATGAATGTCGGCACTGTTGCTTCGGGCCGCATCGGGCTCGCGGTCCTGCGCCGCATGAAGCCGTTCGACGTGAAGCTGCATTACACCGACCGACACCGCCTGCCGGAATCGGTGGAACAGGAACTCGGGGTCACCTTCCACCAGAACGTCGATTCGATGGTCCGGATTTGTGACGTCGTCACGATCAACTGCCCACTGCATCCGGAAACGGAAGGCATGTTCGACGACGCACTGATCGCGAAGATGAAGCGTGGCGCCTACATAGTGAACACGGCTCGCGGCAAGATCTGCGATCGCGATGCGATCGTCCGCGCATTGGAAAGCGGGCAGCTGGCCGGCTACGCGGGCGACGTCTGGTTCCCGCAGCCGCCGTCGCGCAACCATCCGTGGCGCACGATGCCGCATGAGGGCATGACGCCGCATATCTCCGGTTCCTCGCTGTCGGCCCAGGCGCGCTATGCCGCGGGCACGCGCGAAATCCTTGAGTGCTACTTCGAGAGGCGCCCAATTCGCAGCGAGTACCTGATCGTGGACCGCGGGCAGCTCGCGGGCACAGGCAAGCACTCGTACAGCGCAGGCAACGCGACGCGCGGTTCGGAGGAGGCGGCGAAGTTCAAGGCGCCCGATGCGATCAAGGTCGCGGCGAAAAAGCCGGCCCGGAAGCCGGCGAAGAAGTCGAAGCCGAAAGCAGCGAAGAAGAAGTGAATGGCCGGCGCCGCGCCAGCGGGAGACATTGAGGCGCCCGCATGAAGTACAAGGACTATTACGCGATTCTTGGCGTGAAACGTGATGCGTCAGTGGACGACATCAAGACCGCTTATCGCCGACTCGCGCGCAAATATCACCCTGACGTATCCAAGGAAAAGGATGCGGAGGAAAAGTTCAAGGAGATGGCCGAGGCGTATGAAACGCTCCAAGATCCGGAGAAGCGCGGCGCTTATGACCAGCTTGGCAGTCACGCGCCCGGTCAGGAATTCCATCCGCCACCGGATTGGGGTCAGCGCTTCGCAAAGGGACATGGCGGTCTTGATGACATCGATCTGTCGAGCCTGTTTTCCGGGCTCGGCGCGCGCCAAGGCGCCGGGGGCGCGCACCATGCAACGCGCACGATGGCCGGCAGCGACTACGAGGCTGTCGTTCGCCTCTCGTTCGCGCAGGCGTTCCACGGCACAGAAGTGGAGCTTAACGTGGCCGTACTCGAATGGGACCCTGAGGGTGGGGTCCGGCGCGTGCCGCACCACGTGAAAACCCGCATTCCGCGCGGCGTTGTTGACGGCGAAAAGCTGCGAGTCCCGGGCAAGGGAGGCAAGGGCGCAAATGGTGGCCCGGACGGTGACCTCTATCTTGATATCGAAGTGGCCGCGCATCCCTTATATCGCGTAGCTGGCAAGAATCTCCACCTCGATCTGCCGCTCACACCGTGGGAGGCGATCCTCGGCACGAGCATCGCGGTACCGACACCCGCCGGCACCCTGACCCTTAAGGTGCCGCCTGGATCGAGGGCCGGGCAGCAGCTGCGCCTAGCGGGCCGCGGCATGAGTCGCGGCGGCGGCCCGGCCGGCGACCTTTACGCAAAGTTGCGCATTGAAGTGCCGACCCGCATCGATGACAAGCAGGGCGCGCTGTACAAGCAACTTTCTGAGTGCTCGAATTTCGATCCGCGCGCACACTTCGAGCAGGAGGTCTCACAATGAGCGCACCCATCGAAGATGCGATGCACCTCGACACGATTGCCGAGGTGACTTGGAAGCAGCTGCTGCACTCTTCCGGACTTCCCGAAAGCGAGTTGCGCGAACTGGTGCGCTACGGCGCCCTGGTCCCGCGCAATCCGGATGCTCCGGTGTGGACATTTGAAGCTCGCTGGCTCGTGGTGGCAAAAAAGGCCTCGCGGATACGTCACGATTTCGAGCTCGATCCTTACGGCGTCAGCGTCGTGCTGAGCTATCTCGAGCGTATTGGACGTCTCGAAGAAGAAATCCGCGCATTGCGCGCGCAACTGGGCTGATCATTGCCGGAAATCCCGCAGGCCAGCGATGGCTCAAAGAATGTTACCGATGTATCCGGCGTGAGCCGTCACTTGTGCGAACGAAATCGACCCGAGTTAGCTGGCACGCCCTTCGAGACTGTTCGCGGCCTTCGGCCGCGAATCCCTCGCTTCGCTCGGGACCGTCGCCGCTGGTTGATATGAAAAGGGGACCCACGATCGGGTCCCCTTTTCATTTCAAATGGCGCGCCCGGAGAGATTCGAACTCCGACCTCCTCGTTCGTAGGCCGAATTGAAGAGTCTCAGACTTTTGTAAATCAACTACTTGCAGCGCTTGCCGCGCCTCAATCCAACCTGTCCAAGTCACAATAAAGGCACAGCCAGCCTACGCTGGACACAAGTGCGTCACACACGGATTTTCACTTCCAGGCCGAACTCTGCAAGGCGTAATCGAGATAGAAACGCCTCATTCAGCCCTTCGAGAGTGTCTCTCGCATGCGGAACAGGACCAAGCATCCAGACGCAAACGTAACCGCAGAAACGGCACGGAGGGAAGCCGCCAGTCCAAAAGCATCCGCCAGCAGGCCAGCAAGAACCGCGCCAAGGGCATAGCCGAGGTCGCGCCAAAGGCGGTATACCCCCACAGCGGAGCCGCGCCAGCTCGGGTGGGCGACGTCGCCGATCGCAGCCAATAAAGTTGGGTAAACCATTGCTGTGCCCAAACCAAGCATTATTCCACCAGTGCCAAGTCCCGCAAAGGTGACTGTCGACGCGATGACTATGATTCCTAGTGCCTGGAGCCACATACCCCAAACGATCAAGTTTTTGCGGCCGATTCTGTCCGATAGACCGCCTGTGAATATCTGCGCGCACCCCCAGACTGCTGGGTAGATCGCAGCCAACATTCCAATTTGCTCGAGTCGCATGCCCGCGGCGGCAAATACCAATGGGAAAAGACCCCATGCGGCGCCGTCGTTGAGATTATTTACGAGACCGGCCTGACTAACGCTGGACAAATTCCGGTCGGTGAGCGATGTACGGCGAAAGATCTCAGTTTGAGTGAGCTGCGCATGATGCGTCGCAGTGGCTTGTGCTTCGTGGACGACCCATTGACCTGTCTCCCGCACGGCCACGGCAGACAGCGCATAGCCTATCGCCACGTAACCAATTCCAAGATAGAACGGTTCAGGCCGAAGTCCAAAGCGCGCGGCTAGCCATCCGGTTGCAAGCGCACTTCCGGCTAGCGCGACGTAACCGGCGAACTCGTTGAGCCCCATCGCAAGTCCACGCTGCTTGGGCCCCACCAAATCGATCTTCATGATGACAGTCGTGGACCATGTGAGACCCTGACTGACGCCTAGCAGAGCGTTTGCCGCCACGATCCAATCCCAACTCGGCGCCCACATCAGCAGGAAAGGCACAGGGACGGCGACCAGCCACCCCGCAACTAGCACATGTTTGCGACCGAAGCGGTCCGAGAGGCGTCCGGCAAGATAATTGGTGAGGGCTTTGGTAATTCCGAAGACGACGATGAAAGACAGGATGGCTACCTTGGCTGCCAGGTGGAACTCCTGCACGGCTATGGCAGGCAGGATGCTGCGCTCCATGCCGACCATTGCCCCTACAAAAGCATTGACGACGACCAACAGCGAAAATTGGCCGAGATTTTCACGCAATCCGAAGCGAATAGGAATCGTATCCAAGCCTTAGCGCCACAAGCCATGTACGAGTAAGCCGTATCCGCGATTAAAGGAAGGCAGGACCGCTAACTGCTAGCGAAGGCTGCTAATGGTGGGGAAGCAGCTCCTTCAGCTTCGCTTCCATTACTGCAAGATCGCTTTCGCCTTGATATCGGGCAACGATGCGGCCTTGGGCATCAATTAGAAAGCTCAGCGGCAATCCAAGCACACCACCAAACTGCTCGCCGAGTTTCGCATCGCCCATGACAATGAGATACTGAACCGGCCGTTGTACGAGCAGTTGTTTGACCGACGTAATATCGTCGTCCATCGAGACGCCAACAATTTGGAGACCCCGTGCGCCGTAGTCGCGTTGCCACTTAGAGAATAGGGGCATCTCCTTGCGGCAAGGCGCGCACCAAGTAGCCCAAAAGTTGAGTAACACCAGCTTGCCCCGGTAGTCGGCAAGATGCACCTGCCTCCCAGCGAGATCGGCACGAGCGAAATCCGGCGCCACGTCGCCGACTTTCACTGCCGTGGTCGCGCCACACAGAAGCATCAGGATCGCCGCAGTGGTGATCCAGCATAGTGACTTGTTCAACGGCCTGTTTCTGTACGCAATCCTTGGTCCTTGGTAGCGGGATAGCCTTTATCGACCCAGTCACGCCCAAAGTTATTGGCGATATACAACACCTTCACTTTAGTGAAGCCCAGTCCGTGCAGCGTATCGTAGGCGGCCACGATATTGGGACAGCTACTCCACGGACAGCAGCCGCAATAGATCACAATCACAGTATCTTTCGGTAGTGCGGCAACACGATCGCGCAAGACTTGCAGCCCGGTGGGCATATTCCCCGGACCCGCATAGTCGGAGCCAGGAATATGCGACTGATCGTACATCGTGCGAAAGCCCACTTGCAGAATCAGCGGTTTTGGCAACGACGAGGATTCAAGTGAGGCCGCAAGATCTGCCGGCTGAATGAGATCAGCGGGTGGAATCGACGCAACGGGTCTTGTTTCCGCAAGCGGTGGATTCATCGCGACCATCCATATTCCCGCTGAGATGGAAGCGGAAGAGAGTATGCAGGACTGAAGTATTGTCGCTGGTCGCGTCATGAAGTGTCCCTCGTTTATGCCGTCGAGTGGAACACTAGAATTTGCCGGCTGGTCGGCGGTGAAGGCTGATTGCCTGCTATTCAACGATAGCTTGCTGCTAGTGATTTTGCTGGTCAACCCCGTCCGGCTTGCGCATGTCCGAGTTGGTAATGAAAGCTTGGCCGGCATTCGCTTCATCCACCCCGAACGTCGGCGCAGTCAGGGCGGCAACCCCATCTTCTTTACCATCGCCGCAAAGCGCGGGTCGGTGTGAAGGTTGGCAAGCAGCGGATCAAATTTGAGCTGGATGAGCGTGCCATCATGTTGCGCATGGGCACGCTCCAGCCAAGTGAAGGCCGCATCCCGCTCCCCGCGCCAGGCATAGGCCTCCGCGACCTGGTACGCGTTGGTCGACGCATATGCCGAAACCAGCGCGTCTAGAGCTCTTTTCGAAGCCTCAACATTGCCGATATCGTGCTCTGCCATCGCCACGCCGGCCTCGCGCCGCGCTTTACTTGTTTTTTGGAACTCAGCCAGCGCCCTCTTAGGGTTTTGTTCAAGCAGCGAGGTGACGCCAAGATTAAACCATGCGAATGCATGCTCAGGACTGATCTCTAGAGCACGCATCGCCGCCTTGCGGGCCTCCGGTAGCCTCCCGGCAGCGTTGAGTTGAGTGCTGCGTCGGAACCACGTGTCAGCTGAAAGCGGATCAAGCTCAATCGCCTTCTTATTGATCTCAAGTGCTTCAGGCAACCGCCCCAGGGTGGCGAGAAAACATGCGTAGCACGTGTATGTTCGATACGAACCAGGATCGAGCGCGAACGCGCGCGATAGATCCGCCTCGGCACCTGTCCAGTCCCAGTTGATAGTGAACCGAAGAAATCCCCGCGCGGCATAGCCTTCCGAGAGTTCTGGATCGATGGCGATTGCCTTGTCAGCGGCCTCCAGTGCCCGCTTCTGCCCAGCCAATACAGCCGCGACTGAGTTTCCCGGATCATGAGATAGCTCGTTTTCGGCAACTGCGAGACCGGCATAGGCCGAAGCGTAATTCGGATCGATCGCGATCGCCGCCTTGTAGGCTGCGACAGCTCTACCAAAGTCATCCATGTTGGTGCGATTGAAGAACTGCCGGCCCAGCAAGTATTGCGTGTGTGCCGCGGGGTCAGTCGTGCGGCTTCCGGCACTTAGCCTTTTGTGTTCGGGCAGCAGTTTCAGATTCAAGGCCGTCACCACTGCAGCAGCAATCTCATCTTGAACCTTGAAGATGTCGTGAACCTCTCGATCGAAGACTTCGGACCACTGATGATAGCCGTCCGCGGCCCGAATGAGCTGCACGGTTATACGCACGCGATCGCCAAATTTGCGCACCGATCCTTCAAGAATATGCGCGACGTGCAGCTCACGCGCGATATCCGCTAGCCTGAAATTCTTACCTTTGTAATAGAAGGATGAGGTTCGTGCGGCGACCTTTAATTGGGGATTCTGGGCGAGCAAGTTCAATAGTTCTTCTGTCAGGCCATCGGAGAAGTATTCTTGATCCTTCTTCTCGCTCATATCGATAAACGGCAGCACTGCGACCGACTTTTCCGGGATCGTGGGCTTGGCCGCAACGGCAGGCTTCTGCTCGTCGACGCGCTTCGACAACCATGCCTTTTCGGTAACGACGTAAACAAGTCCGATGGCCAACACCGCAAGCTCGGCCATCAGCGCTGGCTTCCGCCAACGTAACGACGGCTTGTTTACGCTCGCGGTGGCGAGTTTCTCACGAGGGGTACCGCTGGCATCTTGCCCACGCACAGACTCGATGAGCGCCGGGAGAATTCTCTTGACCGGACCACCGGACGCGTCCAGCCAATGATTGGAGCTCACAAAGTATTCGAGCTCTGCTGGCAAATCTGCAGCATCCATGCGGATGGACAACACAGGCCTCCTCTTCGAGCAGGCCCGCTCGACTTCACGAACCACGTGAGGAGAGTCGATGGAGTTTTTCGAGAGGATGAGTACTAGCGTTCGACAGGAATTAATTGCCTGGACGATTGCCGCTGCATAGGGTTCCCCCGGTCGCACATCGCGCGGCGCAATCCAGCATGGAATGTCTGCACTCTCGAGCCCCGCGCATAACTCTTGCGCGATGCTCGCATCCCGCGAGGCATAACTTATGAACACTTTGCCGGTTATGTCCCCCATGTAGGACTCCGGTCGAATCGTCGTTTTCGACTCTTAGTTGTCAGTCACGAGGCGACTTTACTCCAGTCCGGGGACAAGATCCTCGGAGCAGCAACATCAGGGTATTTCTCCTATACAGTTCGCCAACGCTCGCCTCAGCGGCCTAAAGGCCGCCTTTGAATGACTAGGCGGCCGCGACGACTTGAGTGTGAACCTCGAGCAGATGAGGCGCGGTTATGCATGGGCTTATCGGAGGTACAGGTGCAAGTCCGACTCGCACCACAAATCTGGCACACGTCGGAAATTCTCACCGTGTGAGCTCAGCTAACTCTTTGAGGTAATTGGCGCGCCCGGAGAGATTCGAACTCCCGACCCCCTGGTTCGCAGGCCGAATTGAAGTGATAGAGACTTTTGTAAATCAACTA